>Ga0208951_1000272_pt1 | contig 23592 bp, 23 predicted proteins | sample GreLakmeMI27MSRF_FD_187702 | JGI IMG/M metagenome (GOLD analysis project Ga0208951, IMG submission 187702) | Freshwater lentic microbial communities from great Laurentian Lakes, MI, USA - Great Lakes metaG MI27MSRF (SPAdes) | ecosystem: Environmental > Aquatic > Freshwater > Lake | place: Great...
AGGCGCGCAAAGGGTGCTGCCGCTTTGCGTCCTCCTCTGCGACGAGTCTTTGGGCGGACGTCCTAAGCTAGCACTCCTTATGAAAGGCAGTGGCTCACTAGACCCAGGCTCCCGTCGCGCGCGGGAGTGACGGAGCAGAGCAGCAAGAAGAAGACGGAGGAGGGCGACAGCAGGTTTCCGTGTTGTTCCTCCTCGAACGATACGCTGACTTGGCATTGTTAAATAAACTTGCGCTCGAGCTCGCTGTCTTACCTGTGCCACCTGCTGCGTGTGAAGGCAGCAGAGAGACCCCAAGGTAGCTCGCGTCGTGGGCTTCACTCTCGCCTGCATCATGCGCGGCTGCTTGCATCGCACCGTCGAGGCCGCCTCTGCGCGCCGCACGCAGCGGCAAAGCGCGCCGCAGCTGCGCACGCTGCGTGCTGCGCCGCACGCTGGGCGAGGGAGGCGGAGCTTGGTGAGCGCTTCAGCCGAAGCGCCCGAGTCCAGCGGCCTGCTGGCGAAGCTGGGGCGAGTGATTAAGGAGAAGGCGCAGGCGGACCTTGACCGTATCTTCAAGGCGCGTGCGCGCGAGGGAGGGAGGATAGCGCGAGGGCTGCTGCACTAGCTCACACACACCCACGCTCCACCACTCCACGCCAGGGCACCAGCAAGACGCGCGAGAAGCTGGCGGTTGTGGACGAGCTGCTGGCCTACTGGAAGGCGTGCCGCTCGCGTGCGTGCGTGCAGTGCGGAGGAGCCTGACGGCCCACTCTGTCGCGCTCAGCTGGAGGAGGCTGACGACGTGCTGGAGGAGCTGGAGGAGGCGCTCGTCACTTCAGGTGCGCTTCCTCTGCCTGTTAGCCTGCTGGGCGCGCGGCTGAGCGCACCTTTGGCAGACTTTGGGCCGCGCACTTCGCTGAAGATTGTGGACCTCATTCGCGAGCGCGTCAAGGACGGCGAGCTCAAGACGGGCGCAGACATCCGCGCCGGGTGCGCGTGACACACAGCAGGGCTCTTCCCGGCGAGTCTCACTCAAGTCTCTGAACTTCTCTTGCACCCGCAGCCTCAAGCAGGCCATCACGGAGCTGCTGTGCGCGCGCGTGGGCAGCAGCGAGCTGAGCTTTTCCTCCCAGCCTGGCTTCGTGCTGGTGGTTGGCGTCAACGGCGGCGGCAAGACGACCACCATCGGCAAGCTGGCGCACAAGCTGACACGTGAGGGTGCCCGCGTGCTGGTTGTCCCCGGCGACACCTTCAGAGCGGCCGCGGGCGAGCAGCTGGCCGTGTGGGCTGGCCGCGCGGGCGCCGCGTTCTTCGAGAGCGAGGCTGGGGCTCGTCCGCACGCCGTCATGTACAGCGCCTGCGACGCGGCGCTCACCGGCCGCGCAGCCTGTGACGTGGTGCTGGGCGACACCAGCGGGCGTCTGCACACCAACGCGGCTCTCATGGAGGAGCTGGCCAAGGTGAAGAAGACGGTTGCCAAGCGCTACCCAGGCGCGCCGCACGAGACGCTGCTGGTGCTGGACGGAACCACGGGGCTCAACATGCTGGCCCAGGCCAAGGAGTTCCACGCGGCGGTGGGCCTCACGGGCCTCATCCTGACCAAGCTGGACGGCAGCGCGCGCGGGGGGGCGGTGGTCTCGGTGGTGGAAGAGCTGCGGTTGCCCGTCAAGTTTGTGGGCGTGGGCGAGGGCATCGACGACCTGCAGCCCTTTGACGCAACAGCATTCGCAGCCTCGCTCTTCGATGAGCAGCTCGCGGTGTGATCTACACTTCTACAGCTTATCGCAAATGCGTGCGCGGCGCAACACGCTGCATCGTGTTGTTCTCTCGCAGGGGCTTCTGCGCCACAGCGGGCAGCTTCTGCTTCGCAGCAGGTGCCACAGCTTGCATTCGCTGGAGGCGTGTCGCCAAGGCCTGCAGCAAGGCCTCCTGCGCTCTTCTAGCGGCCCGCTCCTCGGCGGCCGACGATTCTGCGCTCGCGGCTCTTCTAAGAGCCCGGTCGCGCTCGCACTCTGCCTCTGCCAGTGCGCTCTCCATTCGGCGCAGCTCCTCAGCGGAGGCTGCCGCTCTCGCCTCAGCGTCCAGTGCAGCCTTCACGCACACCTTTACTCGCGCGGCACACTCGGTGCGCGCGGCACTCAGCGTCTCCTCGGTGAACTGCTCCCACAGGCGCCGCGAGCCCACGGCAGCCTCCTCTGTGCCCGCCTCTACTGCGGAGCGTAGAAGCGAAAGGTACTCACCGCGTTCGCCAGGCGACATGCACGGGAGCTGCGCCATCCCCGGCCGCGAGCGCTGGAGCGCGCAAGTCGGAGGGCACACTTAACGGTGCTGTCGAACAAGCGACGAACGACGCTTTTGTTCGCTCCGTCGTCGTGCGTTGTTTCGCGGGCGTGTCGGACGACAGTCTTCCCGCCCTCGCCTCGCCTTCTCCCCAGCTCTATTCAACAGCCGCACACGAGCGCTGGGTGTGGATCGCGTCATCAGCGAGCGTCTTCTGCTTGGGCAACCTTCACTTACACCCTCGCGCCTCTGCCGCCGCCATGTCCTACAACGGCATCGGCCTCGCCTCCGTGCGAGGCAGCGGCACCTCCGGCTACGTGACCACCAACAAGTTTCACCTAAAGGCTTCGAGGATGGGGCCGCGCGACGCGCTGCCGGACCGGGACGCGCAGGGCGGCGGCATGCGGGCGCCCAACAAGGACATTCTGGAGCACAACCGCAAGCGGGCGGTGGAGATCAAGCTCCTGGTGCTGCGTGAGAAGCTGGAGGCTGACGGGTGCGCCCCTCCCTGGCACGCGCTCGCAAGCGCCCAGCACTCGGCCGCCCGCGGCCACGCTGACGAGGCGTGCGGGGGTGTTCGCTCGCGCCCAGCTGCGCCTGTACGCGCCCGCGTGGTCACCATGGCAACTAACCCTACACCCCACGCCTGCAGCCGTAGCGAGGAGGAAGTGGAGGCCCAGTTGGCGGCGCAGCGCGAGCAGCTGGCGCAGCAGGCCGAGCGCGAGACTGCGGCTTTGAGACCCACGGAGACGCACGCTCTGGCCGAGCGCAAGGCAAGCGAAATGGACGGCTTGCGCGCAGCCTTTGGGCTGCGTGAGGTGCGTGAAGGCGAGGCGTTCGACCGCAACCTGCAGGAGCAGCGCAAGCAGGAGCGTCTGAGCGCGCGCGAGGGCGCGGCGAAGGAGAAGGAGAAGGCCAAGCGCCACGCAGAGCGTGAGGCAAAGCGGGCGGTGCGGCGGCAGCGGGAGGAGGCGGAGGAGCGGGAGGCAGCTGCGCGCAAGCGCGCGGCGCGGGAGCGGGAGGACGAGGAGCGGCACCGAGGAGAGGAGCGGCGGGGGCGGGCGAAGAGAGAGGCGCTGCCGCCGCCGCCGCCGCCCCGGGAGCGCGAGCGGGAGCGGCCGCGAGAGCGTTCCCGGGAGCGGCCTCGACAGCGCTCAGCTTCGCCCGAGGCGCGCAAGCGCTCGCGCTCGCGCTCCCCGGCCCCACGCAGACGCAGCAGCCCGCGCCCGCACCCGCGCTCCCGATCACGCTCTCGCTCTCGCTCTCGCTCGCCGTCGCCCAAGCGCGCAGGGGGGCGACGCAGCCGCAGCCTTAGCCGCTCCGCCAGCCCGCGGCGCAGGCGGCACGACAGCAGCAGCCGGAGCGGCAGCAGCTCCTACTCCTCAAGCAGCTCCAGCTCCTCTTCGTCGCGGTCGCGGTCGCAATCGCGGTCGCGATCGCGGTCGCGCTGAGGCTGGCAGACTGAATAGTGACGATACGCGTTTGAGCAAAACCAAGCGTAGACCGTTGGTGTCTAGATGATGGTGTCGTCGCCTTCGGTCCGTCTTTTCTTCCGCCTTTTTCCGTCCCTCCGGTGGACCCGTGTGCCCCTGCGTGGCAGGAGCGCTGTGCACCGGCACAATGAGCGGAGTAGCTCGCCCTTTCAGCGAGACGGTGGCTGAGCTCAAGTGCGTTGACACGGCGCAGCGTGCTTGCCGTGTTTCGCCGGCTTCTCGCATATGTGTGACCACTGACGCGGTCACCGTGGCAGGCCGCTGGAGGCTATGACGAAGGAGGAGAAGAAGGCTGCACTGCTGGCCAAAAAGGCTGAGCGCAAGGAGAAGAAGGCTGGCGGGAGCGCCAGCGCCACGCCCAGCGGCTCCGTTGCGGACCTGGCTTCGCTGTCTTTGGAGGCTGAGGAGGGGCACAGCTCGCGCGACAAGCATGCAATCTCGCGCACTGTGACGGGCGTCCTCACCTCGCGCCCTACCAGCCGCGACATCAAGATCGACAGCTTCTCCATGGGCCTCAACGGCGTGCAGCTCATCCAAGACTGCTCCATCGAGCTCACCATCGGCCGCAGGCGCGTGAGAGGGCGCAGGAGGCGGGACCCACGAACAACGCGCGCGCCGCCTGTGGCACGCTGCCGCGCTTCCGGGACCCGCCACCCCCGCATCGGCAGCGCCAACCCAGGCGGCTGCGTGCCTGCACGCCGCGCGCGAGCGATTGTTTCCCTGCGTTTACGCGCGACGGCCGCCGCCTGATGCTCCCGCCTTCCGCCCCCAGGTACGGCCTGCTGGGCCAGAACGGGAGCGGCAAGACCAACTTCCTGCAGTGCCTGGCCAACCGCGAGGTGCGCAGCCGCGTGCGCGCAGCCTTGCAGAGGCAGCTCAAGCGCCGCTCTCTCCCCTCTCACCCCCTGCCGCCTTTCCCCCAGGTTCCCATCCCCGGGCATATGGACCTGTACCACCTGCGCGAGGAGGCTGAGCCGAGCGACCGCACGGCGCTGGAGGCTGTGATCGACCACATCAAGGCTGAGATGGCGCGTCTGAACGCACTGGAGGAGGAGATCATGAGCACCGTGGGCCCCGGCGATGAGCGCCTGGAGGCCATCTACGAGCGGCTGGAGGAGCTGGACCCGACCACGTTTGAGACGCGCGCGGCGCAGCTGCTGCACGGCCTGGGTTTCACGCCCAAGATGATGGCCAAGTGCACGCGCGACATGTCCGGCGGCTGGCGCATGCGCGTCGCCCTGGCGCGCGCGCTGTTCGCGGCGCCAACGCTGCTGCTGCTGGACGAGCCCACCAACCACTTGGATTTGGAGGCGTGCGTGTGGCTGGAGGGGTACCTGAAGACGTACAACAAGTGCTTGGTCATGGTGTCCCACAGCCAGGACTTCCTCAACGGCGTGTGCACACACATCATCTGGATCACACAACAGAAGCTCACCTACTACACGGGCAACTACGACACCTACCAGAAGACGGTGGCTGAAAACGAGGTCATCCAGGCGAAGAAGCACCTGAAGGAGCAGGAGGACATAAAGCACCTCAAGGAGTTCATCGCCTCCTGCGGCACCTACTCCAACCTGGTGCGCCAGGCGAAGAGCAAGCAGAAGATCCTGGACAAGATGTACGAGGCTGGGCTCACTCCGCCGGTGCGCAAGGAGCGCAACTTCGACTTTGACTTCCCCGACTGCGAGAAGCTGCCCCCCCCGGTGCTCCCCTTCATCGACGTGGCCTTCTCCTACAGCGGCAAGAAGGAGGACTACCTGTACGAGGGCCTCAACCTGGGCATCGACTGCGACAGCCGCATCGCGCTGGTTGGCCCCAACGGCGCAGGCAAGAGCACGCTGCTCAAGCTCATGGTGGGCGACCTCACAGCCTCCGCCGGCGCCGTGACTCGCCACCAGCACCTGTCGCTGGGGCGCTACTACCAGCACAGCGTGGACCTGCTGGACGACGACAAGACGGTGCTCGAGTTCTTCAAGAGCACCTATCCCAACACACTCACCTTCGTGCGCGACGAGGAGGGCTGGCGCAGCTTCCTGGGCCGCTACGGTGTGTCCGGCAAGATGCAGACCACCAAGATTGGGCAGCTGTCTGACGGACAGAAGAGCCGTCTGGTCATCGCCACAATCTGCATGAGCAACCCCAACATGCTGCTCCTGGACGAGCCCACCAACCACTTGGATCTGGAGGCGATTGACGGGCTGGCGCGCGCAATCACGCGCTACCAGGGCGGCCTGGTGCTCGTCTCCCACGACTTCCGACTCATCGACCAGGTGGCCAAGGAGATCTGGGTCTGCGACCACAAGACGGTCAGCGTCTGGAAGGGCGACATCCGGGACTACAAGAAGCAGCTGGCCAAGAAGATGGGCGTGGACAACATCTAAAGCGAGCATCTGTGCTGTTGGTGGGACGGCGCTGCTGACAGGAGCAGTCAACAGACGCTGGTGTCTAGCGCAGGGGAGGGCCAGTGCGCGCCAATTTTCGACGTGTATTCAGGGTGTGTGTAGCTTCAGTGCGAGTCTAGTCGCGAGCAGGCAGGCGGCGACGCGGCGAGGACTGGTGGTAGACCTCGTGAGTGGCTCAGAGCAACCCCAGTCTGGAGAGCTCGTCCTCGCCCGCGTCCACGTTTGGGTCCTCGCGCTCGAAGGCCTCCGGCTCCGGCGGCGCCTGCCCCTCCTGGTAGGCTGCGTAGGCTTTGACGCTGCTATGGAAGCGCCAGCCCTGGGTGCCCTCCCGCAGCACCAGGCACCCCTCCACGCCCGCGTCGGTGCACAGCTGCGCCGCCCACCGCGCCCGCGCGTCGCCCCGGCTGAGCAGCACCAGCGCATCGTCCGCCCGCGGCTTTGGGAAGCGAAAGGTGCGCGCCCACTCCTCAACCGACATGGCCAGCGCGCGAGGCAGCTGCTCCACAGGCAGGTGCACGCTGCCCGGGATCGCGCCGTACAGCGCGCGCTCGTCGCAGCGCCGCACGTCCACCACCAGCACCCCTTCCTCGCCTGGCACCACCGCCCCGCTGCCGCCCCCCCGCTCCAGCAGCATAGCAGCCGCGTGGCTGCGCAGAGCCGCGTCAGGCGGGAGCAGACGCGTGTGCAGCGGAGGTCACGCACCGGGTGACGAAGGCAAAGCGAGGCACGCGGCTGGCCCCACCCCCACCCAGAGCCTCCAAGCCCCCCTCCAGCACGCAGCAGCGCATGTAGCCCAGGTTGGCGGCGATGGAGGCGCAGCGCTGCGCGGCTGCGCCGTCGCCGGAGAGGAAGAGGAGCGTGAGGCGAGCGGGGGGTGCAGGGACGCCAAAGCGCTCGCCCCACGTGCTGCTGCCTGGCCGCAGCACCGCAGGCAGCTCCGTCTCTGGAGGGGAAGCGCGGGAGTGTGAGCGGGGCAGCAACAACCTGGAGCGTCCAACGACCGCGAACCTGGCAGGTGCGCCGACGCCACGCGCCCAGCCGCCCCCGCGCCCAGCCAGCCGGGCAGCGGTCGGTCGCGCGCCTCCTCCGCGGTGCGCACGTCCAGCAGCAGGAAGGGCACCGCCTCCAGCTCCAGCTGCGGACAGCACGCGAGGCGCTCAGAACTGACATGCCCGTGGCATCGCAACCGCGCGCACCAGCAGCCTGAACGCTACCGGCGACAGGCGCCCGTAGAGCGCCTTGCTGGACGCGCGCGCGGCGGGCTTGGAGGGCCGCTCGGCGGGGCGCAGGATGTTCTTGGCGCGCAGCAGGCGCACTCCCCATGCCGCTGCGGACAGCACCAACGCGGTGGTCAGACTCCCTCCCACGTTCACCACGCGCATGAGCAAGCACGCCGAGGGCGGGCGAGAGCAATGGCCTCCGACGAGCGACGACTGTTCGACTCGTCTTTTTTGGCGGCGGACGAGTGTTCGATTCGTGACGTCACAGACTGTCACACGAGTGAGCCCCGGGTGGTGAGTGAGAGCGCTGGCGTGAAGTTGGTTTGAGAAAGTTGCGCTCTGCGCACCGAGCGCGCGTGTTGTTGCATCGCGCTTGCTCCGCCGCGTCTGCGTGTGCGTGCGTACACCATGGCAGGCTACCCGGGCGTGCCTCCTGTCTTCCCGCCGCCGGGTGCGTGCTGCATATCACGTGGAGCACGCGCCGCCATCCCTGTCGCTCGCACTCTCTTCTCTCTCTCCACTCTCACCTAGTTGCCCTGGCTCCCTGGCACACAGGCTACCCGCCCGTCATGCCCGGCTACCCGCAGCGCATGCCCGGCTACTCAGGCGCGCCTGGCTACCCCCCCGGCTACCCGCAGCAGCCGGGCTTCCCGCCGGGCTTTCAAGGAGGGCCTCCCCCGAACACGGTGGTTTACGTGGGCAAAATCTCGCCGCTGCTGGACGACGAGCTGATGCGGCTGGTGTTGGAAGCATGTGGCGCCGTGCGCAGGCGCGTGTGCCGCGTGCAGAAGGCAAACCCTGCGCCCTCCTGACGCCCCACCCAGCTGGAAGCGCAGCACAGATCCCAGCACCGGCGCGCCCAAGCGCTTCGGTTTCGCGGAGTTTGAGAGCGCCGAGGGCGTACAGCGTTGCGTGCGCGTGCTGCGTGACCGCGAAGTTGCCGGCGCTCCGCTGCTCGTCAACCTCAGCCAGGCAGCGCAGCGTTTCCTGGACTTCCACCTGGAGCAGCTGCGCAGCCGGCGCGCAGTGCTGACCGCCGCGCCTCAGCCCAGCGATGGTGCAGCAGCCGCGCCCGCACCCGCCGGCGACGCCGCAGACGCCACCGCCGAGGCGCAGACGCTGGCGCTCATCACGGAGCTGTTGCGCAGCCGCCTGGGCGACGAGGAGACCGTGCGCCAGCGTTTCGCGGCGAGCATGGAGAGCGAACAGGCCGCGCGCCCCCCTCCGCCGCCGCCGCCGCCGCCGCTCCAGGCTGGGCGTCCCCCGCCAGCCTTCGTCTCCGGCGGCGCGCTGCCTGCAGCCCCCCCCGGGCGCGGCGGCGACGCGGACGGCCTGCCTGCTGCGCCGCCGCCCTTCGCCCCCGGCCCCCCCGCGCCCACGCCCGAGGAGGAGGCTGAGCTGGCGCGGCGCGCGGAGCGTGAGCGCGAGCGCGAGCGCGAGCGCCGCGAGCGTGAGCGCCGCGAGGAGAGCCGCCGCGAGGAGCTGCGCGTGGCTGAGCGCGAGCGAGCCCGAGAGCGCGAGGAGGCTGAGCGCGCGCGGGAGCTGGGCCGCGAGGCGGAGCGGCAGCGCGACGCTGCGCGACAGCGCGCGCGGGAGCTGGCGCGCGACCTGGACACCTCCGGCGCCTCCTCCGACGACAGCCAGCCCCTGGGGCGCGCGCAGAGGCAGCTCAAGCGCCGCAGGGACGTACGCGGCCGGGAGGAGCGCCGCCGGCGGCGCAAGCGGGAGCTGGAGGAGGACGAGGCTGAGCGGCGGCGGGAGGAGCAGCAGGCTGAGGCTGCGCGCAGGCTGCGCGCAGAGCAGGCTGAGCGCGCCGCCAGGGAGCCTCCAAGGGCTGTGCCTCCGGTGGCAGCGCCCCCGATGCCCCTCGCGCCCCCACGCCCCCCCTCGCCGCCGCCGCAGCCGCCGAGCCAACCCGAGCAGGACGCCTTCCAGCCGGGCGCAGCTCCAATCACGGGCATGGCGCTGCTGAAGCGCGCCGCCGCTAAGAAGCCGCTGCCGCCGCCGCAGCTGTTCGGGCAGCAGGAGGAGGCGGAGGCTGTGCGCTGTCTGGTGCCCATCCAGTACACGGAGGAGGAGCTGCGCGCCAGCCTGGTCAACGAGTACGCGGCGGCGGAGGAGGCGGAGGGCGACGGCGCTGACGGGGACAAGCGGCGCGGGGAGAGGGAGCTGCGACGGCGGCGCGAGAAGGAGGAGCGGGAGGCGAAGAAGAGCCTGCTGGCCATCATCGAGGCCATCCCCACCACCAGAGCGCAGCTCTTCTTGGTCCCGATCGACTGGCCAGCCTTTGACAAGGCCGGGCTGGCGGATACGGTGGCGCGCTGGGCGGCCAAGAAGGTGCAGGAGCTGCTTGGGGAGGCGGAGCCCAGCCTGGTGGAGTTCATCACGCAGCAGACCAAGCAGCACGTGGCGCCGGACGCGCTGCTCACAGAGCTGCAGGCGGTGCTGGACGAGGAGGCGGAGGCGTTCGTCATAAAACTGTGGCGACTCATAATCTTCGAGTGCGCAAAGGCGGCCCAGGCCCAGGCTGCCTAGGTGCCAAGAGCTGCAGACCTGAAATGCCCACCAGAACGCTCTACTCATCCCGCTTTCGTACCACTCTCTAAGCTGCACTGCACTGTTGGCTCCCGCATTAATTGCTCGAAGGCGTATCAAATACCGCCAGAGCGCGTCGCCTCCATCCGTGGCCTCTCTGTGACGCGCGTCCGCCCGCTCACAGTGCGGACTGCGGAGAGGCGGCACACAGCCAGCACCTGTTTAGCTCTTTAGCGCATCGCACTCGTCGCAGCCGCGTGCCGCTCACTCGCGTGGCTTTGCGGCGACACGCCGCAACCCACACAGCAATGTCCGGGCTGCGTGACCTGGTGGGCGGCGCCGGATGCAGCGGCGGCAGCGGCGGAGCGCCCAGCAACCCGGTGGCCAGCTTTGCGGACGCGCTGCTGGGCGGCGCCTCGAAGTCGCAGAGCGGTCAGCTGCGTGAGCTGCCAGGTGAGCCAGCGGGCCCGTGGTGCGCGGCCGCGCTCTGCTGGCCTTGCTGAGAGACCCACCCTGGTGGCGTCGCGCCGCAGGAGGCCTGAGCGAGCACACACACGCGCACGCGCGCGAGTTCGAGGCGTCCGCTTTTGCGCAGGAGGGCGCGCTCTTCCATCCGCCGGGTGCGTGTGCGCCCCAGACGACACCCAACGCTGACGCGCCGCTTGTGCGCTTGCGCAGGCGCTGCGGGCGTTGCCTTCGGTCCTCCCTCCGACTTCCTGCGCTCCTTCCAGGGCGGCGCTGCGGGCGCCCCCTTCTCCGCGCCCGCCAGCGACGCCGCGCCACCCCAGCACCTCCTCGCCGGCTGCCTCCACTCCTTCGTCGCCAGCGGCCGCTCCGGCGCACCCCTTTCGCCCGTGCCCATCCCGCAGTTGGGCCTCTCGCCGGTGGAGAAGGCGCGACGGCTGCGCACGCATGGTGCGCCAGCGGCTCTGACGCCCAACCTCCTTGCCCCTCCCCGCAGCAACGCATCCGCGACCGCAGTGGCATCCTGGCGCGCCACATGTTCGCGGAGGGCGGCGAGCGTTTCGCGGAGCGACAGGTGGGCGCGCTGCTGGCGTCGCTGCACATTGCCGACGAGGCTGCGCGGCCGGGCGACTGGCCGCAGCGCGGCGCGGGCGGCGCGGGGGGGCAGTGGGCGGAGGACTACGCAGGGCGCGGCGGCGCGGCGGGCGGCGGCACGTGGGTGGAGGAGTTCCGCGCGGCGCCGTCCGCCCTGGCGCACCGCCCCCCGCCGCCGCTGCACGAAGAGTGGGCGCACAGCTTCGCGGCGCGCCCGCCCCCCGGGGCGCCGCCAGCCTGGGGCGTGGCCGAGCTTGCGGCTGAGCGGCAGGCTGCCGCCGCCGCGCCCGAGGCGCGCCCCGCCGCAGCCGCGCTGCACGGCGCGCACGCGGAGCAGACGCGCGCCCTGGTGGAGACGCTGTCCGCCAGCGCGGAGCCCAAGTTCCAGCAGTCCAAGTTCCTGCAGTTCGTGTCCAAGATGAGCCGCGGGGAGCTGGTGTTTGAGGGCAACGCTGTTCGCGAGCGCTCTGCGCCCGAGGCCTGGGCCCAAGACTTTGCGCAGCAGCGCGCGCCCGCCGCAACGGGCGCAGCGGCCTGGGCCGACGAGTTCGGCGCGGCGCGGCAGCAGTCTACGGCCGCGCGCGGCGACTGGGCCGCCGACTTTGCCAGCGTGCCGCAGCGCTGGGCGGACGAGTTCCAGGCCAGCCGGGGCGACCAGGGCAAGCCGGCCTGGTCTGACGCCTACGAGAGCTTCCTGGCGGAGCAGGGCGTGGCCGGCGGCGGCGCGGACCTGCAGGCTGCGTGGGGCGAGGCGCTGGCTTCGCGCGGCGACTATCAGCTGTCGCCCGACAACCCCTACACGGCGCACCCGGACCCGCTGGCGGAGGGCCTGCGTCTGTTCCGGCAGGGCGTGCTGTCGGAGGCTGCGCTGGCGCTGGAGGCGGCCTGCGCGCACGACCCGGGGGGCTGCGAGGCCTGGCGCCTCCTTGGCACGGTGCACGCGGAGAACGACGACGACCGGCGCGCCATCGCCGCCATGGCCAGGGCGCTGGCGGCGGGGCCCGGCGACGGGGAGGTGCTGCTGGCGCTGGGCGTGAGCCACACCAACGAGCTGGACGCGGAGACGGCTGTGGCCTACGTCGCGCAGTGGCTGCGCCAGCACCCGCGCCACGGCGCCCACGCGCTGCAGGCGCCCCCCGGCGCGCCCCTGGAGGCAGTGCTGGCCGCCCTGCGCCGCGCCGCAGCCGCCTGCCCGGGCGACGCAGACCTGCACACCGTCCAGGGCGTCCTCTGCAACCTCTCCCGCGACTACGACGCCGCCGTGGACGCGTTCTCCGCTGCGCTGCAGCTGCGACCCCAGGACTACAGCCTGTGGAACAAGCTGGGCGCCACGCAGGCCAACAGCGCGCGCAGCGAGCAGGCCATTGCAGCCTACCAGCGCGCGCTGGAGCTGAAGCCAAACTACGTGCGCGCCTGGTGCAACATGGGCATCGGCTACGCCAACCAGGGGGCGTACGCGCAGTCGGCAGGCTACTACGTGCGCGCGCTGTCGCTCAACCCGCAGGCGGACAGCGTCTGGGGCTACCTCCGCATCTCGCTCGCCTGCATCGGCAGGGAGGACCTTGTGCCAGCCCTGGATGCACATCAGCTGGAGCCTCTCCTACAAGCATTTCCGCTGTGAAGCACCGCTCTGGGAGTCTTGTGCGCTGCTGTTTTACAAGTTGCGTGGTTACACGTTCAGCGCAGCCACCTCCTGCCCCCGTTGTCTCAGCCGCCACTCAGTCTGCACGGCGGCGCGGAGGGGAGCGGGAGCGCGCGTGCCTCCGAGCGGGTGAGGGGGAGCGCCTCCGTGAGGGGGAGCGCCTCCGAGCGGGGGAGCGAGAGCGACGCGCTGCAGGCGAGCGAGAGCGACGGCGCGGCGAGCGCTCACGGGCGCGGTCGCCGCCGCGCTCGTCGTTGCGCCCGAAGCCTCGCCCGCCGCCCTCTGCTCCGCCCGGGCCGCCACGACCTCCGCCACGACCTCCTCCACCGCCCTTCCCGTGGCTCACCTCCACGCGCCACCCCTGCTTCGTCCAATCCGCCCGGCAGGCGTCGGCAGCGTCGCGGCCGTCCTGGAACGTCACGAAGGCGAAGCCAGAGGGCGAGCGCGCCACTACCGCGTGAGGAGCGCATGAGAAAGCGAGTCTCCACAGACGGACCCACGCGTCCCGCAGTGCGCACCCCACACGTTCTCCAGCGGCCCGTAGCGTCCGAAGGCGGCCTGCGCGGTGCACCGGATCGTGCCCGATTGAGCCCGCGCAGAAGGGCGACAATGGAGTCTAGTGTGTGAGCGCACCTCAACCTCCTCCTTGGAAGTGCCATCCTTGCAGTTGCCCACGAAGACGCGGGTCCCGTAGTTCCGATTGTCACCCGACATGGCGAACAGAGACGGCGAAGGGCGCTAATGCTGGAAACCTGGCCCGGAGGCCCGCGCGCCACCGCCCCCGCGACGCGCAAGGGCCCACACCTATTGCCACCACGCGCTAAACGGGAGCACGCAAGCTCACATGCACTCTATTTAGAAGTTGGTGGCAGCGTCCACGGCCGCGTGAAGAACAGGCACCGCCCACTCCTGGACAATGTACTCAGTGACCAGGCCAGCCTTGACGTACGGGTCACCCGCCACGAATGCATTCACGGTGGCGTGCGTGGCGCGGTTGGTGAAGACAAAGGCGGCGCCCAGCGGCTCCTCCGTGAAGGCCCCAGCGACCAACATGTTGCCAGCCTGCACCTCACGAGCTGCCGCCGCCAGGTGCTCTGCCCGGTACGGCGCTCTTCGCTCCAGGATATCAGGCACGTAGCTGTAGGTGAGCAGCAGGAACTTTTTGGGAGGCGCAGGAGGCGCAGCTGAAGCTTGCATTACAGTGCGTGCCCTTCCGCCTCCTCTCGTAGCACGCAGCGCAACACGCAGGGCTGGCACGCTGCTGAGCATGTGGCACGCGATGGGCGGACCGTTTGTTTGGGCATCTAGCTGGTCGTACAGAAAGTCAGAAACCAATGTTACATAAGCTGGCCTCGCCTGCGCAATGTCGTCCCTGTTCAGCGGAAAGAAGAAGAAGGCGCTCATGCAGGCGAAGCGCAAGACGCAGCGCGAGCGCGGCGAGCCAGAGGCTGAGGCTGTGCAGCCCGCGCCGGCGCGCAAGTTGAAGACGGTGCTTCAGCGGGAGGACCAGGCGGCGGTGCTGGCGGGGCGCGCGGACGCGACGCGACCGCTGCAGCTGCAGGAGGCTGCTTTGCGCGGCCTGCTGCCCGCGTGGCCGGTGGAGCTGCAGCCCCCCATCTCACTGCCTCTGCGCCCGCCCTGGAGCTACACAGACAGCGCCCCGGCCGTGGAGGCGCGCGAGTCGGCCACTTTCAAGGCCTGGGAGGAGGAGCTGCTGACCCGCGTGGCGCCCGGCAGCGAGCTCAGCCGCTACGAGAAAAATCTGGAGGTCTGGCGACAGCTGTGGCGCACACTGGAGGTCAGCGACGCGCTGCTACTGATTGTGGACGCGCGCACACCCCTCATCTCCTTCCCCGCACCGCTGTACGAGGAGGCTGTGCGGCGGCGCCTGCCCTGCATCTGCCTGCTAAACAAGGCAGATTTGCTGCCCGCGTCGGTGGCTGACGCGTGGGCGGCGCACCTGCGGCAGCGCTTCCCCGGCCTCTCCTTCGTCCTCTGCTTCCGCGCCGACCCGGGCGCCGCGCCCAAGGGCTTCAAGGGCGGCGGGCCGCGCAAGGCTGGCTTCAAGCGTTGGCGTGCGGGCGGCGAAGTAGTGCGCAGCGACGTGGAGGCGCTCACGCGCTGCATCATGGCCCTGCCCGTGCTGCGCGACGGCGCGGAGTCAACGTTCCAGGACTTCTGGGGCGCAGAGGAGACCACACAGGAGGCGGAGCAGGAGTTGCCACAGGCTGCTGAGGAGGAGGAGGCGCTGGCGGCTGCCGCGCTGGTGCAGAGCGAGGCCTGGGCGGCACGTCTGGCGTCTGCTGGCGAGGAGGGGGCTGCGGAGGGGCGGCGCCAGCAATATGTCACCCTGGGTGTGGTTGGCGAGCCCAACATGGGCAAGTCGGCCGTCATCAACCGCCTGTTCAGGGCGCCGGTGGTCAAGGCGTCGCCCACGCCCGGTTGCACCAAGCACCTGCAAACGCTCTTCCTGCGCCCCCAAGTGCGCCTGGCAGACTGCCCCGGGCTCATCTTCCCAAAGGTGGGCGTGCCACTGGGCATGCAGCTGCTGTGCGGCAACCATCCGATAGCGCAGGCCCGGGAACCTTTTGCCACGGTGCGCTACCTAGCGGAGGCTGGGGTGCACCCGCCGCTGCCCAGCGCCTATGGCCTGTCGCTGGGCGACGTGTCGGAGCACAGCAGCAGGGTGGCTGGCCAGTGGAGCCCCTACGCGCTGTGCGAGGCGCTGGCGGTGAAGCGCTCCTTCCTCACGCGCGGCGGAGGGGCGGACGTCTTCCGCGCCGCCAACCGCATACTGAGGGACGCCCTTGCGGGAAAGAACATCCGCCTCGCCTTCGTGCCGCCGGGCATGCTCCCCTGCGCGTGGCCGCCCAACGAAGGCGCCGCGGAGGTGCAGGCGGAGGCGAGCTCACAGGAGGAGGAGGGCGAGGATGCGGAGTCGGATGAGGGCGATGGAGGCGCCTGCGCAAACCCGTTTGCGGCGCTGGGGGAGGAAGAATAAGGTCAAAGTGACGGAACGCTGACACCTAACACGCCGCCCTGGACATTGACAGACGGGCACGCAAAGTAACGCAACAAAATAGCGCCTGAAGGGATGACGTCATCGCCAGTCAGCGACCCTCCATCGGTGCTCTGTTGTCGCATCGCCGCTACGTACACGCGCGTCTCTTAGCTGTCGAGAGTGAGACTGAGAGAGGTTGAGAGCACCAACACGCGCACCGCACCGACGTCCCGCAACCATGTCCGGCGACGAGATGGACTACGGCTTCGAATACTCTGACGACGATGACGAGCCGGAGGAGGAGGACGTGAATATCGAGAACCAGTACTACACGGCAAAAGGCACGCGACACTAGAGACGCAGGGGCTCGCGACGCACCTGCGTGGCCTAGCCCCGCTCCCGCACTCCGCGCTGCCATGCACCGTGCTTGGGGTGAGCTGCAGCTGTCCTGTTGGCTCAGCACCTGTCTAGCTTTCTCGCACGCTCGCTGCTAACCCTCGCGTCGCATAGGCCTGTTGGAGTCGCCGGACCCCAAGGAAGCCCTGGCCGGCTTTGCGAGCGTGCTGGCGATGGAAAAAGAGCAGGGAGAGTGGTGCGCGCTGTCCGCTCGTTCGCTCCGGAGCGCTGTCGGTGCACGCTTGGCACAGAGAGCTAACTTCCTCGCTTTGCCCCTCTCTTCAGGGGCTTCAAGGCACTCAAGCAGCTGGTGAAGCTGCACTTCAAGCTGAACAACCACCGGGAGATGATGGAGCGCTACCGACAGCTGCTGGGCTACGTCAAGTCTGCGGTGACGCGCAACGCGGGGGAGAAGGTGATCAACAGCATTCTGGACCACGTCTCGCTGGGCGAGTCGCAGAGCCAGCAGGAGCTGCTGGCGGAGTTTTACGAGACGACGCTGGTGGCCCTGGAGGAGGCGAAGAATGAGCGGTGCGTGCCACTTACCCGGGCTGGCCGCCAGCTCACCCGCTCCGTGTGGCAGGCTGCACTTCAAAACAAACCTGAAGCTGTGCAAGCTGTGGTTTGACGGGCGGGAGTACGGGCGTATGTCCAAGATCCTGCGCGACCTCCACCGCTCCTGCCAGAAGGAGGATGGCAGCGACGACCAGCGCAAGGGCACGCAACTTCTGGAGGTATACGCTGTGGAGATCCAGATGCACACGGAGCAGAAGAACACGAAACAGCTGAAGCAGCTCTACAACAGCGCCCTGGGTGTCAAGTCCGCCATCCCCCACCCCCGCATCATGGGCATCATCCGCGAGTGCGGCGGCAAGATGCACATGGCCGAGCGCACCTGGGCGGACGCGGCAACCGACTTCTTCGAGGCCTTCAAGTCTTATGATGAGGTACTGTGGCCCCTGCACCCCCCTCTGCCTAGCGCCTCACGCGCCCCACTAGGCTGGTTCCGGGCGCCGCATCCAGTGCCTCAAGTACTTGGTGCTAGCAAACATGCTGATGAACAGCACCGTGAACCCGTTTGATGCGCAGGAGGCCAAGCCATACAAGAACGACGCGGAGATCATGGCCATGACCGCCCTGGTGGCCGCCTACCAGCGCAACGAGATTGGCGAGTTCGAGCGCATCCTGCGCTCCAACCGGCGTGCCATCATGGAGGATGCATTTGTGCGCAACTACATCGAAGACCTTTTGCGCAATGTGCGCACCCAGGTGCTGCTCAGCCTCATCAAGCCCTACACCCGCATCCGGCTGGCCACCATCGCGGCGGACCTGAACGTGCCGGAGCAGGAGGTTGAGGCGCTGCTGGTGTCGCTCATCCTTGACAAGCGAGTGGATGGACACATAGACCAAATCTCGGGGCTGCTTGAGATGACGCCCCCCGGCGCGGGCGCGCAGAAGTACGCGGCGCTGCAGAAGATGTCGCAACAGCTGCGGGGCCTGCACACAGCCGCCGTCGCGCGCGTGGGAGGTACTTGAGGCCATGAAACGCCCGCCAGCCACACATAGTGGACACTAGACATCACACATAGCGCGCTTACTGCCAGCACACACCCTTTTTGCACGGCGCGTCTCATCATTGTCCGCATGCTCGGTCTCACCGCGCCGCGTCGTTCTCGCGCAGCACCCTGGCGATGGTTCGCAATAGCTCCAGGTTGACGGGGGACGCAGGCTGGGCGACGCGCAGCGCCAGCTCCCGCTGTAGCGCCAGTCGCAGCGCCTTGATAAGCACCGCCGTCTCCGCGTCCGCCAGCAGCTTGGCGCCGCCGCTGAGCGTCACCGTCCCCTCCACATGCTGGACCGTGAAGGTGCCGCCGAAGAGCAGGATTCCCGCGGGGGAGACGGCGGAGACGTCGCGGATGAAGGTCTGCGAGGTGACGTTGAGCGTCTGGAAGAGCAGGAAGGGGCGGGTGCGGGCCAGGTGGGGCAAGCCGTGGGCCACAGAGGAGGGGTGAAGAACCACCGCTCCCGTGGGAGCATGCACCAGCCAGCTGGAGCGCCCGCAGGCATCCTCGCTGCCCACCGCCAGCTGCTGGGCCAGCGCGGCGCAGAGCACCGACTCCTTGACCACCTGCGGCGAGCGTGCGTTTGCGTTCCAGGGCGAGCCCGGGTCGTCCAGCTCCTCAGCCGCCGCCCCTTCGCCCCCGGGGGGCAGGAAGCCTGCCCGTGCCAGCAGGTCCGCCAGCATGCGCCGCGTCTCCGCGATGGCGCCCAGCACCTGGGGGCACAGACTGCTTTGGCGGCAGTAGTCGGCGGCAGCGCGCGCCCCCCCGGCGCCCTGCGCGCCGCGCCACCCCTCAAATGCGTCCACCATCACCAGGTGATCAGAGCACTGCCCCGCCGCCAGGCCCTGGGCGGTGGGCGCGGCCAGCGCGGCGCGCACTCGCTCCGCAGAGTCGGACAAAAAGGGCGACTTGTCGCTGCTCAAGAAGGCGGCCATGGTCAGCGCGTGCCTGGCGCACCCCATCAGCGCGCCGTACAGCAGCACCTTGCCCGCGTTGATGTCCATCGGCAGGTTTGCCAGGTGGTGCCCCAGCGCAGTGAGAGCCTCCTCCTCATCCATGGCGCCAGACTCCTTCAGCGTCGCCACCGCCCGCAGCACAGCCTCCTCCACCGGCGGGTCCGGGGCCCTGCTGAAGAAGTCGCCCACGCGGCCCACGTCCATCTTAGCCACGTGGAGGGCCGCCTCGGTGAGGGGAATGCGCTGCATCTCCGCAGCCGGGGAGGCTCGGAACTGAGCTGCAGTGTGGCGCGTGTAGAGGGCGTAGTACTCGCCCGCACGCACGCGCCCCGCACGCCCCTGGCGCTGCTTGGCGTTCGCCCGAGACACCCACTCCTCCTCCAGGCTGGTGAGGCCGCGCTTGGGGTTGTACTGTCGGCACTTCTGGCGGCCCGTGTCCACCACGAACACCACGTCCTCCAGCGTCAGCGACGTCTCCGCAATGTTGGTGGCCACCACCACCTTGCGCACGCCCCGACGCACCTGGAACACCCGTCGCTGCTCCGCCGAGCTGAGAGCTGAGTGGAGGGGCAGCACTGCGACGGCATCGCCGCTGAAGCGCCGCGTGGCGCACAGGCGCTGGGTGAGCGTGTTCACCTCTCTGATGCCGGGCATGAAGACGAGGATGGCGCCGGCCCCCTGGGAATCGTGGATGAAGGCCAGCAGCTCCTCCAGGAGGTCGTAGTCCACCACCGCCTCGTTGACGCGTGACAGAGAGGTACGCACGCGCTCACTGTACTGGCTGTAGTCGCCCTGCTTGTACCCCGGGTTGAGCGCCTCCCCATCCCTTTCCTCATCGCCCCAACCCTCGCGCAGCAGGCGCGCCTCCTTGGTGTCCCCCTTGGCGCCGCCGCCGCGCTGGCGCTCACGTTTGTGCGCCCGGAAAGCGGCTGGCGAGTCGGGGGGAAGCAGATAGCCGGTGCACTGGTAGACGTCCTCCAGAAAGTGCACCCTCACCGGGAAGGTGCGCCCCTCCGCACACAGCACGGGACAGCCGCCCAGGTAGGCTGAGAAGAGCGACGCGTTGATGGTCGCGCTCATCAGCACGAGCTTCAGCGCGGGCAGCCCGGCTGCGGCGCGCCGGGCGGGCACGTCGCGCAGCAGCGTGAGCAGGAGGTCCACATCTAACGAGCGCTCGTGCACCTCGTCCAGGATGACGTGCGTGGTGCCAGCCAGCAGCGCGTCGCCGTGCAGCCTGCGCAGTAGGATGCCGGTGGTGCAGAAGAGCAGCCGCGTGGCGGAGGTGAGCGCAGCCTCCTGTCGCACCTGGTAGCCCACGAGCGCCCCCGGAGCACCCGGGCGCATCTCCAGCCGCTCCGACGCCACCCGCTCCGCGATGCTGATGGCCGCCACGCGCCTGGGCTGCGTCACGATGACGCTGCACTCCTCGCCCCGCAGCGTTGCGTCGTCCAGCACAAACTGGGGCACCTGGGTTGTCTTGCCGCAGCCCGTCTCGCCGCACACAACCAGCGCATCGTGCGCCTGCAGCTCGTCTGCCAGAGAAGTGCGGATGGCGCAGATGGGCAGGCTTGCACGCTGAGCCGCCACAGACTGGTAGGCAGCGCTCGCCTCGCGCGCCAGCAGAGCGGCGTGCAGCTCAGGCTGCATGCGCCGCAAGGAGGCCACCTGCCGCCCCGAGCGCGTTTCATTGTTAGCCACTTCACCCGCGACGGCGGCTGAGGACAGAAGCGCCGGCTTGCACTCCGAAAGCAACGCCGCGATGAAGGATGTGGCCTGCTCGTCGCTGCCAGCCTGTTTCCGCGCTTCGTCCTGGTCCTGCAGTACCAGCCACAGGTCTCTGTACGGAGTGGGCATGGTGAGGTGCAGGGGCTGCTCGGGTAGGATGGCAAAGAGGGCGCAGCAGGAGGCTGCGTTCTGCGCCTCCTCCACACTGCCGCGCGTCGCCTGCTCCTCGGGCAGCTCGTAGTGCGTCGTCTCGCGGCGCTTGCCGTGCGTGCACTCCAGGACGACGCTGTAGCGAAAGGCGCTGCGGGGCGCCGTTTGGCGCTCAAAGCGCGGCGCCGGCCAGCCCTGACGCAGACAGTGCTGCTGCAGCAGAGCTTTGGGCAGCTGCAGCACCTCCTGCACCGCCTGGCGAGGCGCGAGCTTGGCGCCGCGCTTGCCCACACTTGCCTTCTCGACCGGCTTCTTGTTGCGTGGCAACTTCGGCATGGCGCAGCCCAACGGGCTGTCCTCATCGAACATGCCGCCGATCTCGTCCCCGGGCGCAGCCTCTTCGGGCGCAGGCTGCGCGCAGGCGGCAGGCTGAAGATCTGCTGCTTCCTCCGCACCCAGGGTGCTGGCGCTCAGACACTCATCCTCAGAGAGTCCTAGCCGGTCCATGTGCATCTTGAGAGTCTTGATGAGCGCGCCAGCCTCGCGCTGCGCGTCTGCGTCCTTCGCAACCTTGGCGGCTTTTGCGCTACCTCTTGCACGTGCCAGTGCGGTGCCAAGCGGCTCCCTCGCCTCAGCAGGCTCCGTCAAGTGCCCCCACTGCGACAGCTCCCGGCGCTCCTTGCTGCCTGTGGCGCTCGGGGGCTGTCGGCGGGACCAGTGCTCCTCCTCTTCGCTCTCCGAGCTCGAGTCCACCGTCTCCACATAGTTGCGCACCCAGTTGCGCACGTCCTCCTTCGCGGCCGCTTCGTCTGCGGGCGCAGGCTCGTCGGCGAGGCGCGGGGTGGGCTGGTGGAGGAGGCGCGGCGCGGAGACTGCGTCCTCGCTGGCCAGCGCCAGCAGCATTACCTCGCCGCCGGTGGAGGCTGCGCGAGTCACGGCGAGCTTGGCGGGCAGCGGGAAGCGCTGCTGCAGGCAGAGCCAGTCCAGCAGCACCTCTGCAGTGAGGGCGGGCGCTCGCGGAGCGGCGGCTCTGAATGCCGCCTGCACCGCCTCGTGGGAGAAGCCCGCAGCGAGCACGGCGTGGTATGCCTTCAGAAGCCGGCGGTGCAGGCCCAGCGAGCTGCCGCCAGGGGCGGAGGAGAGCAGCAGGCCTTCATCGACGCAAGCTCGCACGCACGCAGCCGTGTCAGTGGTCAGGGTCACCCTCCTCATCTCACGTGACACTGTGAATGCATTTCAGAAGGGCGCGAGAGTGATGCAATCTTTGGCTGTTTTCCAGTGCTTTTCTATCAACGCCGTCTTCTTTTCTTCGAATCGCGCCCTCCGCCGCCGCCCCCGCCTCCTGTGCTCTTTCACATCATCTAAGAGGCGCCAAGCTCGGCATAGAACTCGGCATCTGTGCGCAGGTGGCCGCAGAAGTTGCACTCCATTACTGTGGCGGTGGTGGTTGGCGGCGCAAGCGTGCCGCCACAGCCAGCGCGCGGGCAGACGTTTTTGAGAAACCAGAGGGCGTACTCGGGGCTGTACCCCTCCCCGCCGCGCTCCCAGCTCTCCCCCTCCTCACTGTCGTCCATCGCCGCCTGCTCCGCCTCGACGGGGCAGCTGGTGGCGGCACACGCCTCCAGCTCGCAGCGCTCGCAGCGGCAGAGGAACCCGTACTCGCTGATGAGCCGCTCCTGACGCTGCGCCCGTGACATAGTCACCGGGAAATAGCTTACAAGCAGCTCAGTGCCAGCGGCGATGGGGTCGATGGCCTGAGGCCGCAGGTTGCCGAGTCAGGACGTAGGTGCGGCGTGCTGCGGCAGCCCGTGCTCACCCGGAAGTGGAGGAGGCTGTTGTCCGCGCCTGGCGTGTCGAAATAGTCGAAGCGCGCAACGTTGGGAAAGCAACCTGGCCATGCAGAGAGGGTGTGAGCTTGACTAGGCTGAGTGCGGCGTGTGTGCTGTCGCACCGTGGTTGAAGCGTGATGCCTGCAAGTACACGCCCGTTCCCCGCACCAGGCGATCGTCGGCAGCCGACGGCGCCATCACACAAAACCCGTTAGCAGCCTGTGCACCAGCCTTAGCGCAGCGCATACTGTCTCGTATCGACATGCACATACCTCTTTGGAAAGCAGGGTGGCAATCTCCGTGACGGAGATGTCCGTAGGTGCCAGGCGCTGCATTGAGACAAAGGCGGCACTTACCACGGGGAGCAGGGCAGCGGCCAGCTCCGCGTCGAACGCCGAAGGCCCCTGCGCCGAAGAGGCGAGGCCCAGGAGGCCGCTGTAACGTGCCTGGAGGCGGAAAACAGGGCGTCAGCAGTCGCAGTTCTAATGGAGCGACGCTGCTCACCGCTTCCTGCGCTAAGGCTGCTCCTGCAGCCTTGACGGCGAACGCCTGCAGCACGAAGCGTCCAAGGTGTTGGGCCTGAAAGGGTATCAGCGTTGTTGGGGAGAGCAGCCGCCGAGCCAGAACGCATAACACACCTCTGCGTCCAGCCCCTGCACGCGGCTCAGCAGCTGCAGCCCTGTGCATACCTCCCTCGTGTGTGCGCCGCCGTCAAAGGCTGCCAGTCGTGCGCAGTCGGCGCTGCAGAACCTGCAAGCGAGCACCGCATGGCATGTTCAGCTGCTCACGACCACGCTCGAGTCGAGACAGCTTGCGCGCCCTCACCTGCATGAACGGCATGCCTCGCAGCCGTGTTGCGCCTCAGCTGCGCGTGAAAGTTGAGGTCAGCGCCAGTGATGGACTGTCAAGCACCTGAAGCTCGCACCGCCTATCACGCGCAGGCAACAGGCGCAGACGGATTCCGCAAACTCGGGCTGCAAAAACAGCACGGCCGGCCTCTCAGACAGCACCGTCTCGCCTGCGCCAATATCGCGCGCCGCGACCAGGCATCGGCCGCGTCCGTCTCGCAGCGACTCTACCACGGGCCACATTTGCAACCAGAGCACACGGGCGACGGGAATACATTACAAAATTTGCTAGAGCGATGCATGACCGATGAACGAAGAAGATGAGGACGCCAGTGGCGTGAGAGCTGAGAGGGCTGGGTAGAGGGCTGCGCACAGGCAAGCGCTGCACCAACGCCGCAGCAGCGCGTGCCCCCATCAATAGGGAGCCGAGGTACGCCGCGGCACCATCTGCTGCGGCGTCTGCGGCTTGTGGCCACACACGTCGGTCATCGCGGGCTCGGCAGGTTGCATCACCA
>Ga0208951_1000274_pt1 | contig 23539 bp, 18 predicted proteins | sample GreLakmeMI27MSRF_FD_187702 | JGI IMG/M metagenome (GOLD analysis project Ga0208951, IMG submission 187702) | Freshwater lentic microbial communities from great Laurentian Lakes, MI, USA - Great Lakes metaG MI27MSRF (SPAdes) | ecosystem: Environmental > Aquatic > Freshwater > Lake | place: Great...
AGCTGAACGCGGAGCTGAGCGAGGTGGTTGGGCGGAGGGAGTTCATGGAGAAGCAAGAGGAGCGTCTCACAGGCAAAAAGGCTCGCGGCGACGGAAAGGGCGGCAATAAGAGTGCCAAAAGCCTGGACGGGGCCGAGAAGGGCAAGGAGGCAGCGGAACGGGGCACGATGGTCACGGCGGGTCTGGGCGGATTGGCAGCGCTGGCGTAAGGAGCACTCATTCTATATAACACGTGAAGTGGCTCAGGCTGCTGCTCTTCCCTGACCCAGCACAGTGCACTCCACAGTCCACACTCGTCGCATGAGCGAGCATCGCGGCACGTGTCGGCTTTCTGAGTTAAAGAATTCCTCGCGGCACGTCGTACGGCTGTACGAGGTACGACCAAACGCACCCGCCCAGCCGTGTCTGCGCCGTGGCCTGCTACACTCCGGCAAGTGTTTCCTCTGCAGCTGGGCGTCCAGTCTCTGCTGCAGGGTTCGCACCTGGCACTCTGAGCGCTACTTCAAACGCCTGCTCGCACTGTGCCATGGACACACAGCGCTCACCCTTCCGCGCGCATCCGGGCGAGGCGCCGGCCAGTAGCTTCGCCGCCAGCGCTGGTCCGGTGCGGGTGAGCGCCCACGGCGTTCTGGGCACCGAGTCCGACTGTGATGGCCATGCAGCTGCGGCCTCCGGAAGCCCGGGCAGGCCTCACAACCGAAACGCGCAGGCGGGGTCGGCCGCCGGCTCGGGCGCGCGCGGCTCCGTACGACCGGCGGGCCCGTTGGGGGTATCTCCAGCAGTGTCTCGCGTACGGGCATTGACCCACGACGAGGAGGCTGCCGCCAGCAACGACGCGCTGAGCGCGGCGCTGGGGCTCTTCACGGGGCTGTTCCGACGGGGAGAGGAACGCAGCAGCGCTCCAGGGTGCCCCAAGCTGGCACCCGCTTTGCCTGGCTCCCCCCCTCACGCAGCACCCGGGGGAAAGGGTACAACGGTGGTTGCCGCCTGCTCAGACGGCTCCATGCACGTGTGGCGCCTGGGCATCGCACAGATAGAGCGCTCCTTTGCGGCGCACACGGCGGCGGTGTGCGCGCTGTGCGCGCTCCCTGGCTGGCGTTGCGTGAGCGCCAGCGAGGACCGCACGCTGGCGGTGTGGCACGTCAAGTCGGGCGAAAGGGAGTGTCGATTGGAGGGACACCTGGGCGCAGTGCGCGCAGTGGCGGCACTCGCAGACGGCCGGGTCCTCTCCGGCGGCGACGATCGAACAGTCTGCGTGTGGGACGTCCCATCAGCATCGGTGCAGCGCACCATGGAGGGCCACGAGGATGGCGTTTCCGCGCTGATTGCGCTGGGATGCGGAGCGTCATCCTCCCCACAGTCTGTTCGAGCGCTGTCTTCATCGTGGGACGGCACGCTGCGCGTGTGGGACTGCGATACTGGGCGATGCCAGCTGGTGCTTGTGGCACACGCAGGCGGGGCCACCTGCGTGGTATCTCTTTCGTCCGACGGCGCACGAGCAGCCTCCGGCGGCGCAGACGGCCTCGTGCGCGTATGGCACCTGCACTCCGGCACCTGTGAACTGTCACTGGTGCGTCACCAGGGTGACGTCACGGCACTGGCGGCGCTGACCAATGGGCATCTAGCCAGCGCCGGCACTGACGGGGTGGTCCACCTGTGGGCCCTGGCAGATGGGTCTTGCGCCGCTCTGGTCTCCGCGGGAGGGACCACCTGCCCGTCTATCAGCGCGCTGCTGTCTCTCAAAGACGGCCGCCTGGTTGCCGCCGCCGGCGCGTCCCTGCGTGTGTGGCGAGAGACGGTTGCGGACGGCGAGCCGGCGTTAGTGATGGAGGGGCACCGAGCGGTGAGCTGCCTGGCGTTCCTGGAGGCGCCCTCTAAGGCTGGGCAGGGCAAGGGAAGCTCGCGCAACCTGTGCGGCTTCGACAGAATCTGCTGAGCAACACGAGTACACGACATACATACATTTGAAGTGTCTATTATGTTCGCGTGTTCTATTTTGGTCGTCACACGTGGCCCCCTCGACGGCGCAATGGCGAAGGGCGTGGCTCCCGCAGAAGGCGAGGAGGGTGGACGTCGCTACACCAAGCAGTTCAGCAAGAAGCTTCGACGCCGCGCGGAGGAGGCTGCCGCAGCCGTGAGCGAGGGCGAGTCTGGCGAGGAGGAGGATGAGGACGGTGAAGACGAGGAGGAGGAGGACGGCGAAGAGCTGGCGGAGTCGAGCGACGAGGGCGAAGAAGAGGATGAAGTGGCTGTGCCCACCGGACGCGCTGCCAAGGCCCAGCGCGCCGCCAAGGGCAAGCAGCCACGGCGCCGCGGCTCAGAGTTCGTGGACGACGCTGCGGCAGAGGATGAGGCGCGTTGTGCGTCGCATGCGAGCGAGCGAGCATGCGCTCACGCCAACCCGCAGGAGGAGCGTCCCAAGGCCAAGCGCCAGCGCAACCAGTTCGTGGACGACGAGGTGGACGTTGCCGACGAGAGCGACGAGGTGCGGCGCGGAACGGACACTGGTGCCTGCCTTTCCCTCCCGGCTCGCCTCACGCGCGCCATCCCGCCTCTCAGGACGACGACGACGGCGACGGCGACGAGGTGATCGACGACGCCGAGGTGGAAGCGCTCAGGGCGGAGCAGGACAGCCGGCTGCACCAGCGAATGTTGGCCGAGCGACAGAACGGCAACGAGATGACGGACGAGCAGCTGCGTGCCTTCGTCAAAGAGCGGTGCGTGTCCTGTGCAGCTGCAGCCTGCGTGCGCTGTGGTGCGCTGTCTATGTGGGTGCGCCAACCCTAACGACGATGCTTCCCTCTGCCCACAGCTACAACTCTGAGCGTTCCAACGCATACGCGGCCGAGGAGGAGGAGGACGCGGAGGAGCCCACGGACGTGGACCAGCAGGCGCGGTTGCCAGACGCTGTGCGCGACCCGAAGTTGTACCTGGTCAAGTGCAAGCTGGGCAAGGAGCGCGAAACCGTTATCTGCCTCATGCAAAAGGCCAAAACACTGGCGGACCAGTCCGCCGACGGCACCACCGCCGCCGCCGGCTTCCTGCTCAAGTCCGCCAGCTGCCAGGACCACCTGAAAGGGTACATCTACGTGGAGGCTGAGCGCAAACCTCACGTGCGCATGGCGCTCAAGGGCCTGCGCAACATCTACGGCAGCTTTGAGCCACAGCTGGTGCCCATCAAGGAGATGGTTGCCAGCGTGAGCGTCACTTTGAAGGCTGCGGCTGCGATTACGGTTGGTTCGTGGATCCGCATGCGTGCAGGGGTGTACAAGGGTGATTTGGGGCGCGTGCTGGCGCTGTCGGTGGACGAAAACACAACCGTGGTGCGACTGGTGCCCCGTTTGGACTACACGGCTTTGCACGAGGGTCGCGCGAGCGCAAAGCCGGTAGCAGACCCAAACGCAGACCCCAGCGCGCCCAAGAAGCGCGCGCCGCGACCTCCCGCGCGGCTGTTCAGCCACGCAGACGCGCAGCTGCACGGCGTGACGGTGGAAGAGCGGCGCGATAAGACCGGGCTGCTGGGCACGTACCTGCTGGTCGGCTCCCAGCTGCGCATCAAGGACGGCTACCTGGTGCGCAACAGCGCGCTCTCCTCCTGCCGCCACGAGCCTGCGCCCCCGTTCGACGAGCTGCAGAAGTTCTCCGCTGCCGAGGCCGCCGACAGCGCTGCCGCGCTCGCAAAGGGCGCCTCCGCGGGCGTCGCCGTCACCCAGCTGGCCGCCCTGGCATCGGCCATCCCCGGCGGCGGCGCCGGCGGCATCGCAGGAGGGGCGCCCGTGTTTGCCCCCGGCGACGGGGTCATCGTCGTCGCCCCAGGTGACCTCAAGAACCTCACGGGCACCGTGGAGGCTGTGCTGGCTGACGGCGAAGTGCGCGTGGTGCCACGTCACGAGGAGCTGGCTGGTGCCATCCTCTCCTTCAAGGCATCCGACCTGGCCAAGCACTTCACCGCCGGCGCGCACGTGCGGGTCACGCTGGGCAAGCATGAGGGTGCCACGGGCATGGTGCTCTCCACAGACAACGATGTGGCTGTTCTTCTGACGGACATCTTGCGCGAGGAGATCAAGGTCTTCATGCGAGACCTGGTGGACGCTGCTGACGCAACCTCCGGCGACGCCATGCTGGGCGAATACGCCATGTTCGATCTGGCGCTGCTGGCTGACGGCGTGGCTGGCGTGGTGGTGCAGGTTGAGCGGGACGCTTGCGTGGTGCTGACGCACAACGGGCCGCCAGACCGTCCAGAGCTGCGCACCTGCCGCGTTGCCGACCTCACGCGCAAGCTCAACCCGGTGCGCAACAGCGCCATGGACGTCAACTCCAACGCCATCGCGCGCGGAGATGCGGTTCGCATCTCGGACGGGCCCTCTGCGGGCAAGTCTGGCGTGGTCCAGTGGGCCCACCGCGGATATCTCTTCATCAAGTCTCGCGAGGTGATCGAAAACGCGGGCGTCCTCTGCGTGCGCTCCAAGGCTGTCAAAGTGGCTGGCGGCGCGCGCTCAGGCGGAGCCGCGGGCCCATCCAGCGGCGCTCTGGCGCTCGCACATGCATCCCCAGCGCTGGTCATGCGCTCTCCGGCGCTGCACCAAGGCGCGCCCGGGGCACATCACATGTCCGTGCCGCAATCGCCCCGCCTAGCGCCCGGCGCGGGACCCCTGGCACCCTTCGGAGGACCGTCATCCTCGCAGCACCGTGCACCAATGGCGCCGGGGAGCTTTTCTGGAGGACGCGGCGGCCGGCGCGACGACATGCTGGTTGGTCAACGCGTGCTGGTGCGCAGCGGCGCGTACAAGGGGTATCGCGGCGTGGTGCTGGACGCAACGGAGGCTGTGGTGCGGTTGGAGCTGGAGGCAAACGAAAAGACCGTCACCATCAACCGAGTGCACGTGGACCCCGCCGGCGCGGCAGCGCTGCCCAGCCGCGCAGCAGAGGCGCCCACCAGCGGGTACGGAGGCGCTACGCCAAGCCGTGACGTGTACGGCCGCACGCCGGTGCATCTGGGCAACGCGACGCCGATGCGTGACCCTACGATGACGCCCAGCCGCGAGGTGTTCGGCGCCACTCCCGCGCGTTCGAACGCGTGGGACCTTGGTCCCAGCCGCGGTGGGACTCCTGCGCGGGACAGCGGCTTTGGGGGGCACCTGGCGGCACCCAGCGCTACCAGCAGCGGATGGGGCGTCCCAGTGGCGCCGCATCACATGGCATCTTCGGCCATGGCGACGCCCGTCAGCGGCACGCCCTCCACGCCGCACTTTGAGAGCCTGCACGCGCCGGGGATAGGCGGCAGTGCCGCGAGCATCATCGGCGGCGCATCGCTGCCGCCATGGATCATGCAGGGCCTGCTGGTGAAGCTGCGTGAGAGCGGTACCGTGGCGGTGGTGCGCAGCGTGGCGCCTGATTCGCGCTGCTTGGTGTCGGTTCGAGGCGCGGAGATGTCAGTCTTGGCTGCGGGTCTGCTGGCGCAGCACCCCGCGCAGCGCGACGACCGGGTTCGCGTGGTTGCGGGCGAGGGGCGAGGCACGGCGGGGCGCGTGACGATGGTGGACGGCGGAGACGCGTTTGTGCGCTTCGACGACGGCGGCGGCAACATGTACAAGGTCCACGACCTGTGCCTGGCCGAGTGAGGACGAGTGAGGCCGCCAACTGAGTGTGACGAGCATACTGCGTGCGTGCGCCAGATACGCCAGCTACGAGGGAAGGCACGACCCAAGGGAGGGAGGTGTCAGCGGAAGAACCTTACTCTTGAGCGCGCCGCCTTCTCTGTCACTCTTTCGCAGGCACTCAAGCACCATGGCCACCGGTCTTCTCAGCGACTTTGGTGCGTGCGCGCGCGCGTTGCGCGCGGGCAGATGCTGTGGAGCGAGCTGTGATGTGCCACGTGCTGCCGCGCGCCCGCCGCCGCCCGCCGCCTGTGGTCCACCTGCGCGCTTGCGCGCGCGCGCATCGCGACCAGTAGGCATGCGCCCGCGCCCCGCGCTGACGCATCATCCCTTCGCATCCAACCTCAGGGTCGACGCTTCTGGACCCCTTTAGCCTGGTCGGCCTGGGCGGCGGCGGCGTGCTGCCCACCCCCAGCTCGTACCTGCGCGCCGACCTGTACGAGACGCCTACCGAATTCAAGCTGCTGATGGACTGTGCGGGCGTGACCAAGGAGTCGCTGAACCTGGACGTCGAGTCAGACGTGCTTCGCATCAGCATCGACCAGCCCGTGGCCCGCATGGAGCCCGGCGACAAGGAAGGCGACGTGCAGTGGCACCGATGCGAGCGTCTCGCCGCGCGCGGCAGCCGCGCGCTGCGCTTCCCAACCTCCGCGGACCTGTCCAAGGTGCAGGCGCGCCTGGAGAACGGCATCCTGCACGTCTGCGTCGCCAAGCAGCCCCGCCAGGCGCGCCGCCAGCTGAACATCAGCGCTGGTGCGCCGTCGGTGGGCCGCCTGGGGGGTGGCGAGACGCCCGAGCGCCAGGGCACTGAGCTCAAAAAGGAGGTGGCTCAGCCCGAGCGCCAGTGGGCCCAGCCCGAGCGCCAGGAGCCCCAGCTCGAGCGCCAGGCTGGCCTTCGCGTCCTCCCCACCCCCTCTGGCGCCGCCATGACGGGCGTGCCGGCGGGGGCTGGCACCCCGCTGGCGGCTGAGCGCGGCGAGGTTGGCCCGGAGGGCGCGCCGGTGCTGCGCAAGGGTGAGGAGCCCGAGGCGCCCAAGAAGATCAGCCAGAAGATCCAGACGCCGTCCTTCATGACCTCTCAGGAGACCCCCCAGCTGGGCGAGGCCTTCTCGCCCGTGCAGACGGGCGAGAAGCCCGAGAAGGGCTTCGGTGAGCGCGTCAAGGAAACCTTCGGCTTTGGCGAGGGCGCCGCCGGCGGCTCTCAGGGCATCCGCAAGGGCGAGGAGGCTGGAAAGAGCGCCGCTGGGGAGGGCCGCTATGGCCGAGGAGGCGCGGCGACGCTGATGCACTCCACGGATGAGAGCATGTTCCAGAAGATCGGCAGCAAGTTCCGCTGAGGCACGCGCGGGGTGCAGGCGTGACGCAGGCGTTGTTGAGAGACCTGCCTTGAGCCATGAGAGACGCAACGAACAGCGGACGCGCTGATAGACGCGATACCTTGCTGTAATGCACGCGCACGCACGGCCACCGGCCACGTCACCGCGCGCCCGCAAGCCGTCGTTGCCGCGCGGCGTAGAAGGCGCGAATGTCCGCGTCTGTTTCCGGGTCTCCCGTCAACATCTCGACCAGAGCAGAGTCGTCTGAACTCTGCGAATGCGGCGGCGGAGAGTGCGGCGGCGTAGGGATGGGATCCACCCTCAGCAGCGCCAAGTCAGCGCTGACGAGGTCTTCTGCAGCTGCCGCCGCTGTCGACAGCGCATCATGGGAGACGACGGGCTGCATCGCATCCGCGCCCGCGGGCGCCTCGTCTGCCGATGGCGCCAGGGCGGTGGCGGCGGCGGCGCGCAGCCACGCTTGAAAGTCGCTCTGCACGCGGTGCGCGCTGTCTTGAAGCTCCCTCTGAGGACGAGGGGCGCTCGTCAGTGAGCACACAAGCAGCGGCGCGGGCGCGCGGGTCAGCGCGCCCGCATTGAGACGCGCCTGCAGTTGGAGGATGCGGCCCTTTGTGGCGTCCAACGCTTCGGTTGCGTCTCGGTACGCCTGCTTGTCGCCCTGCGCCTCCTCCGCGGCCCTGGCTTCCGCCGCCGCCGCCGCCGCCTTCCACTGGAAGCCCGCGGTGGCTGCGCCGCCGCCGGCCAGCGCCGCCCGGAGGGCCTGCTGCGCTCGCTGGGCAGACGCTCGCGTCGTGGCCCCCAGGCGCTCTCGCGCCCCGTTGGCCGCCCCGGCCAGCGCCCTGGCCGCCTCCACCTCCGCCGCCAGCTGGGCGCCTCGGTGGGCGGACAGGAAGGCTGCGCAGCGGGCGCTCTTGCGAAAGGCGTCCAGGGAGGCACCTCGCCGCTCCAGCAGCGCAACCGCCAGCTCCCCCTCTGCCTGGCCGCCGCGGTCGCAGCCATCGGGGTCGCCACCGAACGCGTCGTCCAGCGCGGTGGCATGCGGCAGGCGCAGCTGGAGCTGAGGTGCCGGAGCGATGGCAAAGGGAGTGGGGTCGCCCGTCGCCGGAGCGCTCTGCTCCACCAGCAGCAGCGACGTGAGCGTGGCCAGCTCCGCGTCCCTCTGCGCCACCTGCAGGCGCGCCCGCCGGGCAGCCTCCTGCGCGCCTTGGCGCCGCGCGGACGACTCGTAACCCCGACACAGCTCTCGAAACGCGGCGAACAGCACACGCACGCGCGCCAGCGACCCACGCGTCTCAGGCGCAGCACCGTCGTCACCAGAGCGCAGATACAGCGCTGCAGCCTCGCGCAGACGCGCAGCCTCGTCGGCGCCCACCGAACCACCAAGCGACTCGTCCTCCTCGCCGCGAGTCAGACGTAGCTGCAACGCGCGCCAAAGCCGTGTTAGCCGCATGCGAGAGCACGCACGCAACGACGCGCGTCATCGCGCACCTCGGCTCGAAGCTCCGCGAGCTGATCCTTGAGGCGCTTGATCACCAGCTGCGGGTCAACCTCCTCGTTTTTGCTCACGCTGTTGGTCACCATAGCCACGCGCTGCGCGAAGCGACAAGTGGAGACCCCCTCCTCTATGGCAGACGCGAGCGGTGAGATGGTCGCCACCATTGCGGTGCGTGCGTTGCCGCCCAGCGAGTCGCGAAGCACGCTGGTAAGCGCGCTGTTGCGGTAGGGCACGTGCGAGCGGCTCACGCCCGCAGCGCGCTCCTGCAGCGCCACGATGACCTGCTCCAGGTAGGAGAGGGACAAGTTGATGTGCTTTGCTTCGGTGAGCAGCGTGCCGTCAATGCCGCTCTTGCCCACCCGCTCAGAGCCCGCCAGGTCCACGATGTGGAGCTTCGCTTTGCGCACCGTGTCGCTGTCGCTCTGGCGGCTGGTGACGTGGGCGGTGAAGACGCAGTGACTGCGGCTGCTCACGGTGTTCATGCTCGTCTCGGCCACGGCGCGCGCCATGTCGCCCTTGTACAGCAAACCCAGCGCCTCCTCAGCGCTGTCCGCCACGTGCTGAGACAGGTTGCGATACGCCAACGAGCCGTCCCCCTCTTCCAGCAGCGTCACACGGGGAAGGTTAGGCCCAACCAGATCCAGCGGCGCGTCGGGCGAAGGCTCTCCCAGAAGGTCATATACCACTTCGTTGTAGATCTCCAAGTAACTCACTCGAACACACACGTCGCCGGGCGAACACTGGCGCTGTACCTCCAGGAAGAGAAGCTCCAGCGCTCGGGGGGTGATGCCGCGCTGGCTGAAGTGGTCCACGCCGCCGCTGATTGTGAAGGTCTTGCCGCTGCCGGTCTGGCCGTACGCAAAGACGGTGCCGTTGTAGCCGTCCAGGCAGCCCAGCACCGCGCGGCGTGCCACCCGGTAGAAAACGTCGTCTTGGGTCGCCTCGGGACCAAAGACGCCGTTGAACGCGAAGTCGTAGCTGAGAGCGGCGCGTCAGGCGAAAGAAGAGGAGAGAGACGACGCGTCACTAGCGCCTCAGTGCACGTGACAGCACAGTGCTCCGCAACTCGCGCTTCACGCACCGCTCGCGCGTGTTGTTCACGAGCCCCCAGACGGCGTCGCGGGGCACGTGGAACTCAACCTGGCGGGGTGAAGCCAGTCAGTCAACCCTCCTCGCTCGTCCCCGCACACGCGCTCTCGCGGCTGCACCGCACGCGTGCGTCTCCCTGGGGGTGCCCTTGCACGTGCCTTGCCCTCAGCAGCGTCGTACTCAACCTTCTTGGTCGGGTTGGCGACCGGCTTGACGCGCAGGTAGATCTCGATGGCATCTTCCACAAACGGACTGCTACCCACAACAGTCTCCTCGTCGCTTTCCATCCGCCACAGGCTAACAGAGGGGCGAGCGCAGTAGTCAGCCCCGCATCATCATCAGCGTCGGTCATTCAGGGGCGCCCCTGCACAACCTGTGCGCTATCCGGGTGCGCTGTGTGTGCCGAGATGGCGAACGAAAGCGCCAAGAAGAGGCTTCGCGAAAACGCGGCGAAGCTGACGTGGCTGCGCCTCACCGCGCTCGGGTGTGCGGTACGTCACTAACTCGGGGTGTCAAGAGACGCGTGCTGCCTGTTCTTCTGACGCGCGCCTTGACAGCTGGTGCACCTGGCGCTGCGCCTGGTGCTGCGCAGTGCCAGCTGGCGGGTCAAGGCTGCGTTCACTGTGAGCGTCGCCGCCAGCGCGGCATCGTACGCTTTTCTGCACGCGGCTGCTCGGCCCAGCTACGGAGCGCAGGGCGAGCTGCTGGACGGTGGGGGCGACCTGCGAAAGGGGCTGTGCGACAGCGCCACCGACGTGCTGCTTCTCACCGCTGGCATTCACGTCCTCTCCTGCTTCTCCGACTGGGCCTGGCTCCTGGCGCTGCTGGTGCCAGCCGTGGCCATGCAGTGGCTGTGGGCCAACCTGTTGCGGCCGTTCCTGAGCGCACAGGGCGCCGGGGAAGAGGCTCACGAGCACGGGGTGGGGGGACGGCGGGCGCGCAGAGAGCGAGACGCAAAGCAGAAGCACAGAAGGTGATGAAAGGTGGTGGAGCTGGAACGCGCAGAGTTCATAAGCTGCTGGTTTGACACGACGAACTGTTCGAAAGCTGACTGTACGAGTGTTCACGGCGTTCAAAAAAGTTTTTATCAGGGAGCTACCACTGCATCCGCCTCCATGGGCCTGCGTTGGCTGGCTCTGTTGCTGGCGTGCCTGCTTCCTAGTCGGGCCTTCCAAATCTATCAGGCGCGGCTTCCAAATGGCGCTACGGTCCCATGCCCTAGCGGAGTCGCAGGCTGCGCTGTCGACAACACCTGCCCCGGCTTGGCGCACGGCACCTGTGCCGGTGGCGCGCTCCCTCTGAACGCCTTTGGCGCTGCTTTTTGGAGTGCCGGGTCGTGGACGCCCGCCCTGTGTGCTGCAGACAGCGACGGGGATGGCATAACAAACGGCGAAGAGCTTGGGGACCCCTGTTGTGTCTGGGCAAACGGCGGGAGCCCGCCCGCTGGCGTTGCGCGGAGCCACCCGGTGCGTTCTGCACTTGTGCTGCTTAGTGGGCCCTGCGCTCACGTGCGTGTGTGGGTCCCACTGTCAGGGCTTCAGCTCGTCTGCATCCAGCGCCGCCCGGGGCAGCGCGCTGGCGTGTGTGCAGGCGCCTCCACCTCCTGCGCCGCCCGCAGCGAACCCCTTTTTCCTGGTCGGAGAGCCGCAATTCAACACCAGCCTCCGGGTCCCTTCCCTGAGCCCGCCTTCAAACGCCGTCACCACCTATTACCTCCAGCCCTTCGCGCTGCCGACGCAGGCCCAGTCGGGCATCATCAGCCTGGTGGGCTTCGATATTGTGAAGAACTCTTCGCTGTTGCACCACGCACTCCTCTTTGGCTGCACTCCAGGATACACGGCCGTCGCGGCTGGGCCTGACGCTTACACTTGGCCGGATCAGTGCAGCACGCTGCTGTTCGTGTGGGCAAACGGCCAACTGGCAGTTGCCACGCCGGCGGCTGCTGCCTTCCTGGCGGGTGCCGGCACAAGCATCACGTCCCTGTTACTGCAGCTCCACTACAATAACCCGAGCGCCCTGTCCGTGACCGACACCAGCGGCGTGATGCTCTACTGGACCACCGCGCGGCGCGCAAACGCAGCCATGGTGCTTTGGTCTGGCGGCCTTACCGACATCTTCGTGGCAGGCGGGGCGCCAGTTGGCCAGGCTGCTTTTTACGACACCAACGCGTGTTTGCTGACAACGCCTGTGCCTGTGACTGTCACGTCGGTGCTGATGCTGCACGCCCACATGGCCGGTCGCGCCGCCGTTGCGGAGGTGTTCCGCTTCAACGCCTCAACCAGCCGCATCGACAAGGTGTATGAGCTGGCCCGCGATGACGGATGGAGCTTCAACAACCAGCACTCGTACCCGCTCAGCGGACCCGTGACACTCCTGGATGGTGACATCATCTCAACCACCTGCGTATACAACACCACGGCTCTTACCCAGCCTTTGGTCGGCGGGGTGGCCTCCCTGGATGAGATGTGTGTTTCATACACCGCCGTGTATCCCTCCGGCGCCCAATGTTCACCATCGGTGGGCGGAGGAGTTTCTCTCGGCAGCGCCTCTGGCATTCTCTCCACGAGCGTGGTGGGCGACTCTCGCAGCCTGTACGCCAGCAACTCGCGCGCCGCAGGGCTGGCGTTGTTTTCCAACGCCACCGCAGCCGCGTCGTTCATGCGGGCTGTGTCGGTGTACAATGCCACCAGCATTTCGGCGATGGTCAAGGCGGCGGCCAACTACTCGGCGGCAACCAAGGCCGTGCTGAACCTGCCTGGAGCTCTGTACGCGCCGCCGCCGCCGCCGCCGCCCTCGCCGCCGCCCTCGCCGCCGCCGCCTTCTCCGCGTGCATCTCCGCCGCCTTCTCCGCCGGCACCTCCGCCGCCTTTGCCGCCCCCCTCGCCCCCTTCCATGTCGGATGCGGCAGGCACGGTGACCGTCACGGCCGCGATGACGCTCAACGGCCTGACGGTAGCACAGTTCACCACGGCTGCGCAAACGGCGTTCAAGTCTACGCTGGCGGCGCAGCTCAACATCGGCAGCAGCCTGATCATCATCACCAGCGTGACTGCTGTCGCGCCAGCGTCTGGCCGTCACCTGCTGCAGTCCAGCATCGTGGTGGCATTCACTGTCAGCGCTTCATCGTCCACGTCATCCTCCATCGTCACCGGCATCACCATCGCCGCCACCTCCGCCAGCTTCTCGACTGCGCTAAACACGCAGCTCACTGCGGCGGGTGCGCCGACGGTGAGCAGCCTGGCGCTGTCGACGGCACCCAGCGTCGTGGCTGCTGTGCCTGCGCCCAGTGCCAGCTCGGCGCGCGGAGCGCTGTGCGTCAGCGCCACTCTCGCGGCTTCGGGGACAGCCCTGCTGCTTGCGCTGCTATAGACTCCATTTCCTCGCCTGCGAGGCTACCTTTCAGTCGGGTTTCTTATCACGTTTTCATTTCTGTTGCCTGAGAGGCGGCCGAGCGCTAGAGATGTCGTCGGCCAGCGTGCCACCAAAGCGTGCACCAAAGATGTGCACTCTCTGTCGCCCTCGCCTCCTATCTATCGTTTCCAAGCGTGTATTCATGCCTCCGCGTCGCAGCGCGCGCCTGGTGGAGCTGGCCAACCCGCATTTCCAGCTCCCGTTCCCGCCCAACGTCGTCGCGCTCCTCTTCTCGCTGCTTCCGCTTGACACACGCCTGCGCGCGCGCGAGGCGTGCCGCGGCTGGCGGTTCTTCCTGGAAGACGTCAGCTTCTGGCAGAGCCTGGACTTCTCAAAAGCAGCGGCGAAGAGCCTGACAGTTGCCCTAACCTGGGGACTCGTGCGCGCGGCTTGCGCTCGCGCAAAGGGCACGCTGCACACGCTGGACCTATTCGCCGTGCGTGAAGTTCCTCTCGGGGCGCTGGGAGAGCTGGTGGCTGAGAACGGAGAGAGCCTGCGCTCACTCATGACGCCCTACTCTCTCTTTCTCAAGGCAGAGAACGTGGCACGCCTGCGTCAGGCAGCGCCGCTGTGCAAGTTGCGTTGCCATGTTGAGTGCACTGCTGCCGAGGTTGTGGCTCTGCTGGGCTGCGAGCTGGTCTGCCCCTATGCTCTGAAAGTCAACGACCTTGACACTGAGCAGCAGCAGACAGGCTTCGCCGCAGCTCTTGCGACGCGCACTGGGATCAGGATACTCTCGCTGGTTGGAGGGAGTCTCGCGGGCGTTGCCGCACTTGAGGATCTGGCACGCGCCATGGTTGCTGCAGGCGTTACAAGCGCCCGCATCAGCCATTGCAGACTCACACCGCCGGCGCTGCCCGCGCTGACTCTGCTCCTCCGATCGAACGTCCTGCGCAGCTTCGTCATCTCTAACGGTGGTGCTCCCCTCTTCACTGGCCCCGACCTGGCCGCCTTCTGCAACGCGCTCCGCAGCAACTCCAGCCTAGACTGGATCCATCTAGGTTACTGTGATCTGTGGGCAGACCCGGCTGACGCGGGCATGGTGCTGGCGGCACTGGCAGCGCGCACAACCCCCTTCGCACTCGCTCTGGAAGACAACCGCGTCGGCGAGACACAGGCTCATCAGCAATTTGCAGCCGGCGTGCAATTGGCGCAGCTGACTGCAGCGGGTGAGCTGAAGAAGCTGAATCTTGTTGGCTGCAACCTTGGCGAGGCTGGTTTGGCGCCCATCTTCGAGGCACTGCCGCGGGCATCCCGACTCGGGCATCTGACATTCAAGGGCGAGGAACTCGGCTCCGAGTTCGCGCGCGATGTGGTGCTGCCCTCTGTGCGTGCAAACAACAGCCTGCGGGAGCTGAAATTCCACAACCGCGACGAGGGCGAGCTGCTGCCGGAGCTGATCGAAGCGCAGAACATCGTCAACTCACGCTCCCCGCGCCCCAACGTGTGAGTCGAGCGTCTCGGTCTCACTACTTACTAATTCCCGCACGTCTCTCGTGCGCGGTGGCACTCCCTCACACGCTCGCGAAGCGAGCTGTGGGGAGTCGTACGTTCCGTGCACCGTTCCACCGCGCTCCACTAGGTCCCACATCCGCCATTCCGAGCCGCCCTAGAGTCAGTGAGTCACGCGGCTCGAATCGGCTCCTCCTAGCTCGCCTCTTCGCCCGCGCGCGTGCAGGATGGAGCCCCGCGTGCGCACCGTGGTGAGCCCTTCGCTGAGCACCCCGGGGAGCAGCGGCGAGTTGACGCCTGTGCCCGCGAGCGCTGCGGCGCCTTTGCGTCGTTGGACCACGGCTCAGCTGAGCGCCGCCACCGCTTCCTTCGCGCCCTCGCGCCTGTTGGGCGAGGGAGGCTACGGGGAGGTTTTCCGTGCGGACCTGGGCGACGGGGTGAGTGTCGCCGTCAAGCGCATGGCGGCCGACACCACCGAAGGCGAAGCAGGCTTCCTGGCTGAGGTCTCCGTCACCGGCGCTGTGCGCCACCCCAACGTGCTTCCCGTGCTTGGCGTGGTGCGTCGCCGCAGGGGCGCCTCGGGCAGCGCGCAGTGCAAACACCCCCTCCCCCAATTCTCACTCACCCCCCCGTGCGCCAGGCGGTGGACGACCCACGCAAGTGCCTGGTGTACCCGCTGATGCGCGGCGGCTCGCTGGGCGACAGGCTGCGGCTGGGCACAGCTGGCGCGTGCGCTGCGCTGAGTGCGCGGCAGCGCGTGGATGTAGCGGCGGGCACTGCGCGCGGCCTGGCTGAGCTGCACAGCCAGGGCATCATCCACCGGGACGTGAAGAGCACCAACATCCTGTTGGACGAGAGCTGTACGCCTCTGGTTGCAGATATGGGGTTGTGCCGGGTGCTTCGCCCAGCGGCCACACACACCACCACCAGGCGCATGGGCACGGATGGGTACATTGATCCGGAATATTCGGAGACTCTGGAGCTGCGTGAGCAAAGCGACGTGTACAGCTTTGGAGTGGTTCTGTTGGAGTTGCTCTCAAACCAGGCGGCCTATACAGAGGGCTTGAACCCCCCCGGACTCGTGGGACGATTCAGGCAGCACTTGCGGGCAGCCAGGCCCGTCGAGGCGTTTTCTGCGCCGCAAATCCGGTGGCCGGCCTGGATGGCATGCGACTTGGGTGCGGTGGCTGAGCAATGCTTGAAGCTCCCAGGCGTGCAGCGACCCAAGATGCGAGACGTGGTCAGGATGTTGGAGCGCATCGTCCTGCTGGCACGCGCAGCTGAGGTTGAAGCCCTGGAAAGCGCCGCCGCTGTGGCGGGTGCCGCGCAACCGGCACCCGATGTCGCGCAGCCGCAACAGGCGGCGCCAGACGCACGCGCGGCTGCTGTTCCACCCACCGGCGCCCCTCTATCTAAATCCGCCGCCGCCGCCGCCGCCGCCGCCGCCGCCGCCGCCATTCAGCCGAGCTTTGCCGGCCCCGGCGCTCTGCATCGAAGCGCGCCCGTCGCTGCGGCCCCAGCTGGCGGACCGCCGCCGCTGCTTCTGAACCTGGCTCGCTCTGCGGACAGCAAGATCCGCGCTGGGCTGGCAGACTCTGTGGAGAGCCTGCGCCGCCTCCACGAGCTGACTCCATGGGCGGGTCTGGGCTCATCTTGCGGCGGCGCCGAGGCGTTCCAAGCGCTCCGGGCAAACGCCGCAGGCGTCACCGGCGGCTTCGAAGCGACGTTGACTCAGCTCTCTGCGCTGGGCGTCAGCTTAGCAGGCACAGATGCGGGACCTAGGAGCACTTGCACGGGCGGCCTGGAGCAGCTCCTGTCCCTTGTGCTGGTCAATGGTGGCGCCGCCGGCGCTGGGAGTGCCACCGATGGGGCAGCCCCGCCTGGAGTGCGTCCGTCCGATGTGCCCGGCCTAGAGGCTGTCATCGGCGCTCTTCGCGCGCACGCGCTAGCCAACGGAGCACAGCCCGGCGGCGCAGGCAGCGGCGGCAGCGACGCGCTTCTGGCATTGGCGGATGGGGCGGATGTGCATCTTCGTGCGGCCACTGCAGGTGGCATCGAGGCCATCGTCCAGGCCATGCGAGTCAACGGCGGGCGCCCCACTGTGCTCACTTGGGGATGCTGGGCACTCCAGGAGTTGGCGCTCAAAAGCGCTACCAACAAAGCCAAAGTTGCCGCCCTGGGCGGGTTGGATGCTTGCGTGGCTTCAATGGGGGAACATCCCCTGCATGTGGGTGTGCAGGAGCAAGGTTGCGCGCTTCTGGCTGTGGTGTCAGCCGCCTCGGGCGACTGTGCGACTGCCGCGCTGCGCTCTTCCGGCGTAGAAGCGGCCGTGAGGGCGCTCAGGCAGCACGCCGCCAGCCACGCGGGCGTGGCGGCGCATGCCTGCTGGGCCTTGGCTCACATGGCTGCGGGCGAAGAGGAGGCTGGGCGTAGGGCGAGGGAAGCTGGCGCGCCGCAGCTTTGCCAACTGGCACAGAGCAGCCATAAGATGCACAGGGGCGTGCAAGCGCACGCGCTCCTGGCACTCGCAAACATGGAGCCTCGAGAAACGTGAAACCAAAGAAAAGATCCCTACCGTATTGAGCGAATGTAATCAGTTGATGCGGGCCAAGGGTGGGAAAGGGCACGACAGGTGGGGACAGGTGGGACTGGTGGGCGGAGTGGTTTCGTTTCAGTGTTTCTCTCAGCGTGTGAACCATCCATGCAATGCAGGCTGCGCCGCTCACCGTGCCACCGTGCGAGGTGCGCATTTGCAAGGGGCGTTGGGAGTTCTTCAGGCGGCTTCCTTGTTCGCCCATCTGCGAGCTCGCAAGATGTTCTGAACCTCACACATCGAAGGGTCCTCCTCCTCCTCCAGCTGCCAGTCGAGTGCCCAAAATTGCCGCAGGCGTATGTTTGCGCGCACCGCAGGCAAACTCGGCGCTGATCTGCTCCTCGCCAGGATAGAACTCTTCCAGGCTGCTGTTGCGAAGCGCCTGAAAGATCGGCACCATGCCTACCTCGCCAAAACAATAAAAGGGCAAGTGCAGGTACCGCAGGCTGCTGCTTCGCGCAATAAGACGCGCCACGCACTCGCCGGCTGCTTGCTGTGTGGCAGGAGGCGTGTCGATTGTACAGTCAAACGCAAGGCACACCTCCTGCAGAGCTGGGGGCCCCTCCATGGCCGCGATGAGTTGGGACGCACTTGCCACATCCATCCAGAGATTGACTGCGCTCAGATCCAGCATCCGCAGGCTCTTGCTGCTGCGCAGCGCCTCACAGAATGCGGGCAGCGCAGGGCCGTCGAAGAGAACATCAGTGTTGCTCCTGACGCTCAGACCTTCAAAGCCGGGCGACTGGAGCAGCCGCGCCAGCGCAGGCAGCGATGCTTTAGAGAGGCGACAATCTTCGAGGCGCATGTCCTTGACACCGGCAGAGGTTGCAGCGTCCACCAAAGCATTCACAACAGCGTCGCCAGCCCCCCGCAACTCGACGATTTTGAGCTTCTCCATCCCTTTGAACACGCACAGAGCGGATGCCAGGTCCAGAAGCGGTTGCTCACCGAAAGTTTCTCCGAAAAAGTAAAGCTCATAAATGGTGAGCAGAGTGAAGGGGGGTTCGCGGCGCAGCCGAGGCAGCACCTCCACAGCGTTGCGCATAACGCGGCAGCGCACACGGCACAGCGGCACAGTGCGGCACACTGCAGTCACTTGCTCATTATTGAGCCAGCTATGGGTCGGGGCCACCAGGTCGCGCAGGCTCGCCTTGTCAGCCGCAGACGCAGAATCAAGCCACTGCAGCACGAACGACTCATCCTCGTTGTCGTCATCGAGGCTCACTCCAGAGAGGTCCACGGACTGCAGGTTGCCTTTGGCGCGCACGCTGGCTGCCCAAAGCAGCGCCAGAGCGACGCGCTCCTCGCCGTAGCGAGGGTTGAGGAAGCGAGGGTTGACGCCGCAGCTCGCGCTCAGGTCGACGTGCGTCCAGAAGCGCACGTCCTCCAGCAAGAACCGCCAGCCGCGGCACACCTCGCGCGCGCGCAGGCGTGCGTCCAGCGGCAGCAGCGAGAAGAGCAGCGCGACAACGTCGGGCGGGAACAGGAGCTGGAAGTGCGGGTTGGCCAGCTCCACCAGGCGCGCGCTGCGGCGCGGAGGCATCGATATATGCCTAGGAGGTGCAGCGAGGAGGCGAGGGCGCCAGAGAGTGCGCGTCACCGCGTCTTCGATTTTACGCTTTTTTGATCTGCGCTGGGCCGCTGGCGTCAGAGCTCCCCGCCGCCCTCCGCCTTTCCGATGCTGCTTGCTGTCAGCTCGCCCGGGTGCTTTGCGCCGCGTCGAGTGCGCGTGCGCGTGCGAGACGAACGAGTCGGCGCGCACGAGCGGTGTGCCGCGGCAGGTCAAGGCTTCGGCAAGAAAGCCGCCGCTGTAGAACAGGACGCCGAAGAGCTCGCCGTTGACCTGGGCGTGCGTCCCCAGAGTTGGGTGGTCCCTCACTTAGCTCTCTCGTCTGACGCGTGCCCGTTTGCGGCTGCGACAGGGCGGAAAGTCCCTCCGTTTGATGCGCGCCAAAGACCTGCAGGACGACTTCGGTGCCTTCACCAGCAGCCAGACGATCCACCGCCTCCACAAGAGCCTCTACGGCGCAGGCGACGTGGTGTGGCCGGCGAGCCTCGCGCTGGCTCGCCTGCTGGTGCATTGCCCCTCCTTCGTGGCCGGGCGGGCCTGCCTGGAGGTGGGCGCAGGGCTCGGGCTGGTGGGGTGCGCCGCAGGAGCAGCGGGCGCACGCAGCGTGACAGTGACAGACCGGGACGCACAAAGTTTGGCGCTGGCGTTGCGCTCGTTGCGACTCAACGCGCCGGAGGTGCCTTGCTCTGCGCTGGTGGCTGACTTTGCGAGCGTGCCTGGCCAGTGGCCGTCCGGCGTGGTGGACGTGGCGCTCTGCAGCGACTGCCTGTACGACGCCGTCGCCTCTGCCGGCGTCGCCACGGTGCTGGCGCACCTCCTGAAAGGCGACAACGCCAGCGGGGTGCCTAAGCGAGCGTTGGTGGCTGACCAAGCGCATAGAGAGTACCGACCCATATTCTGCGAAACGGCGCGCGCGCTAGGCCTTTCCGTGGACGAGGCGCCTTTGCCGGGACCGGAAGGATGCATTTTGTTGAACGTCACTGTGGCATGACACTGTTACCGCACTTGGATGTAAACCGCCTCGCTGACGGTTGGAATATCCGCGTATTTACCCTGCAGCGTGTAGAAGATGCAGTAACCCACCGCGCCCGCCCCCGTCGTGAACGTCAGGTTGTTAGCCAGCGATCCGATCCAAGAGTAGGCCATCTCGAAGGGCATGTACTGGATGATGAGTCCACCAAGCATGATGCAAATGTCCAGCAAGATGCTCTGCATGGCATTGAAGCGCAGGAAGTGGGGCAGCTTCTCGTTGCGCACAACCGCCAGATAGAGCGCGAAGAAGACGAAGAAGGGCGTGAAACTGTTGCTATAGTACGCCTGCAGCATCGGCCCAAACACGGTGATGAGCCAGCTGATCAGCGGAAAAGTGTCGTACCTACGCACCGCGCAGCGCGGGCACGGTCAGCAAGAGTGAAGTGGGGAAGAGAGCGAGGCGAGTGCGCTGCGCGATCATCTGTGCGGGACTTACATTTCTTGGCCGAAGGCAAGAGACCCCATCAGAGGCACCAAGTACGGGAGCACGGCCAGGACGCGCCATGCCGCCCCGGGGCGCTCCTGAATGAGCGCGTGAGTGTGGGAGTAAGCATCACGGCTAGGGCTGAGCGTGCAAGGAGGCGAAAGGTATCCGCTGCGCGTGGGTTGGGACGGTTGTACGGGACGGCTAAGCAACGGCATCGCATCGCCAGCGCAGGGGCGATGGGACGGAGGGAGGGAGGAGGCACGCGCCTTGCTCGGAGTGAAAGTGGTGTCCGCTGCCTCTGCGCGCGCACCACGGCGTGTGGTCGCACTGCCGCGTCGCCGACCGGCGTCGCACAGCCGCGCGGGCAGCGGCGCGGCGGGCGCGGCGCGGCGCAACAACAGCGCAGGCCTTGCGCAGGAGGCGGCACACAACGGGCGCACGCACGCAGCGCTGCCCGCGCTCGCGCGACGCGACGCGGGGCACGACACGCGCGAAGACGCGCACAGCGCCTGCGTGGCCGTGAGAGACACAGCCATGGAGAACACGGGCAGCGCACAGTGCGAAACAGGTGTGCCCGCCTGCTGCTGCTGCTGCTGCTGCACGCCTCCACTGGCACTAACCTGACTAACTGGTCGATTGACGCTCAGACAGGCTTCATGCGTGCGTTGTGTAGCATTCTCACACATAGGTGTCGAAGCGTCACACCTCTATATCTAGTCCACCCTGCATGGCCGCCTGAAAGCTTCTGGGCACCTCCGCACGCACGCGCAGCGTCTGTTCCCCCGCCATAGGCAGCTCCAATGTGATTCCGTGAAGGAACATCCGGAACGAGTCCCGGTCCGGGCTATAGGTGCAGTCTCCCAACACCGGCAGTCCAGAGTGCAGCGCGTGCACTCGGATCTGGTGCCTCCGACCGCTCTCCGGCGCGCATTCCACATAGGTCACTTCTGCGCCATACCATGGCCCGACGAGCGCGCAAAGCCCTCGGCGAAGCACTGTGAAGCGTGTTTTAGCTTCTTTCGCACCCTCCTGGTGTTCTGGAGCCAGGCGCATTCGGAATCCCTGTGAGTCCGCCTCGTCGTACGACACAGCCGCGTCCACTGTCCAGCAGTCTCGCGCCGGGCTGCCCAGCAACACAGCCCGGTAGCGCTTCCTCGCCCTGCGCTGCTTGAAGCACTCCGACGCGCGCGCGGCCGCACTCTTGCTGGCGCAGGCCAGCAGCACGCCGCTGGTTGCAAAGTCAATCTGGTGCGCGAAGCGCACCTTGTCCCAGTGAGGCCGCTGACAGCCCACAAACTCCTCGGCACTCCAGTCGTCGCCCGCGTGCTTCGCGGTGAAGCGGGGCGCGCCTGCGCCCCATCCGCGAGGTACGTCGTGGCGGGTGTCCCAGGGCTTGCAGATTGCCAGGAAGTCCGGGCAGGCGTGCACGACGCCAAAGGAGCGCTCCAGCACAAACGGTTGCCTTGTTACGAAGCTGGCCACCCCCTCCAGCGCGCCCGTGGGTGACGTGGCACCTGGCCAGCCCCAGCGCGTGGGTGCCACGTCACGCAGGTAGGCCAGGTACGCAAGGCGTGGAGCCACCTCGTTGAGGGCATCATAGCTGAGCAGACTTTCGTCCCTCTGGCACGCCAGAGACACGTCACCGCGGCTCAGGCCAGCCTGTAGCAGCAGCTGCACCACCTGCGCCTCGTTTGCAGAAGCTGCGGCGGCGGGAGACTGCGACAAGACGGAGGCGCAGCGCTGCAGTGAGCGCGGAAGAAGGGAAGTGCGCGAGGAGAGGACGCAGCGACGCATGCACCACAGGCAAGCACAGCGCAGACGAGGCTAGGGCGCGGCGCTCTCTCCCCCCAATGAGGTGGTCCCTCCGTCAACATACTACAGGAGGGGCCACCTGCACACCTGCACGCTTACCCCACAGCGCAGCCCTCGGTGAGCGCGTGCGCAGCAGCGCCGGCGGCGCGGCTGCAGCGGTGGGGAGCGTGTCGTTCTGCGTCGCATTTCGCAGCAACATCCCTTGCCACCCGCCCCCACGCCTCCCTCGCGCGCTTCCCAGCTCGCCTGCCCGGGCGCACGGCCGCGCGCCGCCCGCGTGCTGCTGCGCTGCGCGCGGTGGCGCAATGTCCTGCACACTGTACGAGTACAGTGAGTTGAGCGAAGCCACGGATGGTTTCGCGCAAACCTGGCACTTAGGGGGCTCCGTCTACGGCTGCGTGTTGGACGGTCGTGCAGTGGCTGTGAAGCGCCTCAGCGCTGCGGCTGGCGAGGTGCCTTCAGAGACGTTGCTCACAAGTCTTGCCGCCAGCGGTCGTGTGGGCCATCCTAATTTGGTGCCTCTGGCTGGCGTGGCTGTCACGGAAGGCGCGCCTGTGTGCCTGGTCACGCCCCTGCGTCGGGGCGGGTCTTTGGCGGACCGGCTGGCGCGGCGAGTCGCAGCCGATCCACCCCTCACCGCGCTTCAACGCGTCAGTTGTGCCCTTGGCGCCGCGCGGGCGCTACACGCACTACACACCGCAGGTTTGCCCCACCGCCGAGTCAAGTCCGCCAACGTGCTTCTGGACGACGCGCCGCTGAGCATGGCTGCTGCGGCGCACCTGTGCGACTTCGGGTTGCCCGCGGCGCTCTGCACGCCGGGTGACCCCGCCACGGACGGTTATTTGGACCCCGAATATTCCCGCACCGCCGCGCTCACCCCTTCGTCGGACGTCTATTCCTTCGGCGTTGTGCTCCTGGAGCTCGCCTCTTCCAGGCCAGCCTACTCAGCGCGCCTGGGCGGCCTCGCAGCCGCCTACCGAGTGCACTGTCAATCCGGAGGCCCTCTGGCCGCATTTGCGGACCGCTCACCCGCCGTGGACTGGCCGCAGCCCGCGCTGGAAGACCTCGTTGAGCTGGCAGATCGATGCCTGGAAGCCAAGGGGGCCGCACGGCCAGCCATGGCCGAGGTGGTGCGCGCATTGGAGCGCCTGGAAGCCTCCCTGGAGCGTCGCATCGCCGCGAGATCCGGCGAGCTCGCCTCTGGCCTGGCAGCCTCTGGCGGCGCAAAGGGCGCCGCGTCAGGCAAGGGTGCTAAGGGTGGGGGTAAAAGCGGCGGCAAAGGCTCGGGGAAAGACGGCAAGGGAGGGAAAGGTGAGAGCGACGACGACGACGTGGCTGCGGTGTTGTCCCTGTCCGCCCGCCTGGCGGCGCTGGCATCCGCCGCATCCGCCGGCGCGGTCAGCGCCGCCGCCGCGGTGCAGGCTGCCGGCAGCGCCGCCGTGCAGACGGCGCGAGACCCGGAGAAGCTGGCGGACGCGGCAACCTCGGCGGCGCTCGGCACCGGGCTGGCCGCGTTCGCCGCGCCCGCCCGCGCCCTGGCCGCGGCGCACAGCACAGCGCAGCGCGCCCGACGCCTGGCGGCAGCGGCTCGGGACCCCCGGGCGGCGCTCGCCGCGCTGCGAGAGGCTGCCAGCGCCGGAACCGCGGGCTGGACAGGCGGCGCGGCG
>Ga0208951_1000275_pt1 | contig 23524 bp, 25 predicted proteins | sample GreLakmeMI27MSRF_FD_187702 | JGI IMG/M metagenome (GOLD analysis project Ga0208951, IMG submission 187702) | Freshwater lentic microbial communities from great Laurentian Lakes, MI, USA - Great Lakes metaG MI27MSRF (SPAdes) | ecosystem: Environmental > Aquatic > Freshwater > Lake | place: Great...
CAGTGAATAGGGCGTTGATACAATCCTAGTTTATTCATATTTTCAATTATTACATTGCTTAGACCATTTACTATTCCATTTTGCTTGGTATAATCTAATTGTTGTAAACTTACCTGTATTGACTTTATAAAATCACTCATATTTATGGCATCTTTGCATCGCTCATTTAAAAATACTTGTATATTAAATTTGTTATTTTGTATATTATTGTTATTATTATTACCTACCTTAGGTATTAATTCGCTAATCTGATTTTGTTGCTTCATCATATGATCTTGTTGCTTGACAATAATCTCTCTCATTTCTTTATTATCATTTAATAATTTCATAATCAGATCGTTTGTAAGTGTTACTTCTTTACTAGAATTTTCACAAGTAATTTCGTTTGTGCGCTTTTTTGCGCTTTTTTCATTAAAAAAATTACATTTTTTCTTATGATTATGTAATGATCCCCTATATGGATACGTTTTTCCACATTCGCAAGAAAAAAATGACACTATGTTATTTATTTTTGCGCTTTTTGTTGTATAATGTTGTATAAATGTTGTATTTTTATGTTTGGGTGTCGTAATATGTCTGCTGTAATCAGATTTCTTGCTCGTAGTGTATTGGCATTTTTCACATACAAATAAAAGTGCGCTTTTTTGCGCTTTTTCGGTTGTCATTGTTGTATAATTATACAACAAAAAAACTCCTAAATCATTTTTTTTTTATAATTTTTTTTTATGGTAAGGTGTTTTTTTCATAAATTTCTCATTTGTGAAACCTTGAAGATGCGATAAGTGAAAAATGCGTGTTTTTCAACGATTTTTTATAAAAGCTTAAAAGAATGTAAAATTGGACATTTATAAATGTCCATTTCTCAAAAAAATTCTGAAATTTATTTTCGCGAAATTGTGCATTTGTACTATTTTATGGTATTTATTCTTTATTTATAATATTTATTAAAAAATATATGTGCTAATAGGGGTAATATTTTTGTTGTATGCCCTAGTCCCCCCAAAATACAAGAAAATGCCAGAATTATAAAAACTATAAAATAAAATATAAAAACTATAAAATAAAATATAAAATAAAAATTATATAAAATAAACCTATATATATAATTTATAATGAGTGAAACAATTGACGAGAATAGTTTAAAGTTAAAGTGCGAAGCATTAGAAAAAAAGGAATTGATTGTTTTAAAATTTACTGCTGACTGGTGTGGTCCATGTAAGTTGATCAAAGATTTATGTAATCAATTTGAAAAACACAAACCAAGTTCTATTCAATATTATGAAATAAACATTGATGAGTCAATTGATTTATACATGAGATTAAAAAGAATGAAAATGGTAAATGGAATACCGGCTCTTTTAGCATATAAGGGTGGAACAAAAGAACATTGGTTTATTCCAGATGAGGTTCATTTGGGATCGGATAAAAAAGGATTAGTACAATTCTTTGATAACTGTTTAAAGTATGTGTCTTAGAGTGTTTTAATAAATTATTGTTTATAATTCATAGTTTTTAACTATAAATTATAAAGTATGGAGAGAAGTGTATTATTATAATTTTAATAATTTTAATATGTTATTATTAAATTCATCAGTGTTTATTTTAGGAAAATGAACATGTCCTTCGTAAAAATATTTACAAAACGCATAACTAATTTCATAATTAGTAGCATAATGTTCTTTATATTCTTTTAATAAATAATTACGAATATTGTCGGGCAATAAGTTTAAACTATTAATGGGTAATACATAACACAACAACACTTTTTCATTTAAAATGTTATAGTTTTCGTTAAATCTTAATTCGCTATTAAAGTATGGAATATACGCATACAAATCACATAATAATGGGGGATAGTTATATTTAAAATGATGACTCCAGTTTTTACATTGCGATGAATAATAGTAATAAACCCATTGTAATGTTTCTAGGTAATTTGTACACAACGATTCTAACTTATTGGAATAGTCGCTTTTTCTAGAGTCGATGGTACATAAACTATAATAATATCTGTGTTGCCAATCTTCTTCAAGAGGGTTAATAAAATTCTCAATATTTCTCTCCCAAGATGGCATACAAGAGAATTTAAATTCTATTTCCTCGCTATTATTTTCCGGATAAAATTTTTTGGACTGCTTTGTTCTAACATTATAAACTTCTGTTATAAAAGTTTCCTCATTTTCAGCTATATTTTTAATATATTTTTTAAAATTATTCCAATTAATAGAATTATTAACTATTAAGTTTTCATTTACTTTAAATAATTTTTTATATAACTCTAATAATACAGTAAATCCATTTAATCTAATATTTAATGCTGGAAAATGAGGTAAAAAGTCATTACCCAATAAGAAACATATGAAAATGTAATCCTCTATTTTATTATAATAGTTGCTATTATATGAATTTTTAACATCTTCAACTATTGTCTCGTATGATAATTCATTAACAATAATATTACCTAAGTAATTAATATTAATTAAATATTTTTGTTTGGGATCGAGAGATGTGTCAAGACTATTAATAAATAGTGGAGTCTCTCTATATAAATATATGTTTTGCGTATATTTCAAATGATTTAATGATAACATAAATAAATCCGCATCCATACCATATATTACATTATTTTTTGACATAATACATGTTGATTCTCTAATATAATTAAATATTTTATGTTCGCCTTCTCCATGCTCATTTGATAAACTTAAAATAATATTTATTTGCTTATTTTGCCGATTACAAATAGTATTTTTAAAATGAATAGCAATAGCATCATTTAAGTTACTCATAAAAAGTGTCCCAGGAGTAATAGCACACGTATCCCATAATACGGTCTTATTAAATATTCGGTTTTGATATGCGGATTTATAACGCCTGTTTTTTTGTTGATTAATCTTGGCAAAAGGCGGAACCCCATCAAAGGCAATATAAATATTTTCACTAGGGTTAATAGTTTTTATGATCTCTTCTATTTTAAGTATAACATGTTTTATAATATAGTTTTCAAATTGAGATGTATTTACAAAATCATTAAAGTTAAGACTATCATATATGAGAGAATTGCTATCTATGAATAAATTATGAATATTATATAACGCATCGAGTTTTGATATAATAGCGCTATGATTTTTTATTAAATAACTAAAATAATAAGGAATACCCATGCTATTATTTAATAATATGAATTATTAATAAGTCATTATATCAATTTTACATAAAATAAAATATAAGTTGAATAGTTATGTATTATATAATATAAAAATATAATATAGATTATATTTAATGAATATTTATGAAGAAAAAATAGAATTTTTTAGAACAGTAATAGATGACATAATAAAAGGAATAAATTATTATAATAGTTTAAATATTATAACAATTAATGATTATAATAACGCACAAGAAGCATTGGAAAAAACAGTAAATTTAATAAATACAATAAATACAATAAATACAATAAATACAATAAATACAATAAATACAATAAATACAATAAATACAATAAATACAATAAATACAATAAATACAATAAATGATGATACCATTGTAAATGACTTACAATATATAAATAATAATATATCATCATTGGTAAAACATTACGGATGCTTTAAGTTTGAAAATATAATAAATATATGTTTATCAAGCAATTTTGCCAATAAAAATTTTACAGGCACAATACTTTTAAAATATAAATTACTTGAAAAATATTTACATCCTATAAGTTATAAAATTTTAAATTGGACTAATAATACGCCAAAAGTATATAAAGAAATATCAAAAAACAAAATATTAGATGACAAAACTATATTGGAAAGCAACACATTAGAATGTTTTGATTTGGCAAAAAGCGCTAATAATTTTATTATTAGAGTATACGGTATTAAGGTCGTGATACATGATTATAATAATAAAAAAACATTGGTAATAGACAATATATGTGATGAAACATTATTGAATAATAGTAGCAACGACTATATAATAAACAAAAAAAACACACTTGACAAATATATTGACGAAACCGGGGCACTAAAAAATGAATTATTCGATAAACAAATATGGAACAACTTTTGTAATAATTTATTGCTAAAAGAATTGCTAATTTACAATAATCAAGAAATATATAATAAGTATATTTCTATTATAACTCAAGTAAATTCATATAATCAAAAAACATTAGAAAGTTTGGTTCAAAGTTTTATAACATGTGATCTATTCAATCAACGAACACTATTAATTCAGTTATTATTATGTGATAATAAACTTGATAATTTATACATAGCAAATTTATTATTTGATTTATTATCAGACGATAAACAAATTAATGATACTAATGAGCAAAAAAAAATATATAATAGTTTAAATTGGACTTGTAAGAAACATTTTAAAAACGCACTACAAAAAACAGTAGAATTCAACAATGAGTTATTAAATTTTGACGAATCAAAAATTCCATTAGAACAACAAATATGTTTGATGAAAGTGAATAATAATGTCAAAGAAAAGGCGATGCAAAAATTAAAAGAATTAAAATCTAAATCAGAAGAGTCAGGTTCAAAAGCCAAACAATACTTGGATGGACTATTAAAAATACCCTTTAATATTTACAAAGAAGAAGATATATTAAAAATGAAAACTGAAATAGGCAATTTGGTAAATAATTTAATAAACCCATTAAAAAATAATAAAATAATTAATAACACTAACAACACAAGCAACACTAACAACACAAGCAACACAAACAACACAAGCAACACAAACAACACAAGCAACACAAATATTAGTATAATATTTAATGAATTAAATAATATAGACCAAAACAGTAATATAAAAAATATAAGTATAATAAAAAATATAAAAAATAACAATTCAATAATACTAGAGGAATTATTGGCACTAATAGTAAATTATGTCGAAAAAAATAAGAAAAAAATAACGCCGATGTTAGTAAAGTCAATTAGAAACATACATATAGAATATGGAGTAGAATGTACTATTAAATTGACAAAAGAAAACATAGTTCATTTTATTAAGTCTATTAATATTAATTTATTAATACAAGATAAAAATAATGAATACAAAAATTTACAATATTTACATGAAGTTATACTATTATTTAGGCAATTAATCAATAGCGACTATTTTAATTACTTATTAACAATTGAAAAAAATGTTAATGAAATAGTTAGAAAAAACGATACAATAGTAAAATACATAAACACATTTAATAGTATATTAGATGGCGCGGTTTATGGTCATAAAAATGCCAAATTACAAATAGAACGAATATTAGGCCAATGGATAAGCGGCGAATCAAGTGGTTATTGTTTTGGGTTTGAGGGATTGCCTGGTGTCGGAAAGACTAGTTTAGCAAAAAAAGGAATAGCAAACTGTTTAAAAGATAAAAATAACACTCCTAGGCCCTTTTCTATGATTGCTTTGGGTGGTTCATGTAATGGGAGCATATTAGATGGACATAATTATACATATGTAGGATCGACTTGGGGCAAAATAGTTGACATATTAATACAGCATAAATGTATGAACCCTATTATATTTATAGACGAATTAGATAAAGTTAGCAAAACAGAACATGGTAAGGAAATTATAGGAATATTAACGCATTTAGTTGATAGTACCCAAAATACTAATTTTCAAGATAAGTATTTTGGTGCTATTGATATAGATTTATCAAAAGCACTATTCATATTTTCATATAACGATGTAGAATTAATAGACAAAATTTTATTAGATAGAATTCATAGAATTAAGTTTGATACGCTAATGTTAGATGATAAATTGATTATAGTTAAAGACTATTTATTGCCAGAATTATATACAAAATTTAGATTACATGATGTCGTATTATTCGAAGATAACATAATCAAATTTATAATAGAACATTATACGAACGAATCGGGAGTACGAAAATTAAAAGAAATATTATTTGAAATAATATCTTCTATTAATTTAGAATTAATAAAAGGACAATTTATACATGAATTACCATATATAATAAGTATAGAATATATTGAAGAAATATTACAAATTAGACATAAAATAAGACATCTAACTATAAATAAAAACTCGGAAATAGGCATAATAAATGGTTTATGGGCAAATACTTTTGGTAATAGCGGTATTTTACATATTGAATGTAAATTTTTCCATAGCTCTACATTTTTAGATTTAAAATTAACAGGATTACAAGGAGACGTTATGAAAGAGAGTATGAGTGTAGCAAAAACATTAGCGCTGAGTTTATTAAATAACGACGAATTGAAACTGATTACAAAAGATATGGAAGAAAGCAAATTACAAGGAATACATATTCATGTTCCAGAAGGAGCAACACCCAAAGACGGACCTTCAGCAGGCGCCGCAATAACTATTGTTTTATATAGTTTATTAACCAATAGAAAAATCAAAAATAATATAGCAATAACAGGTGAAATATGCTTACAGGGTAAAATATCATCAATAGGAGGATTAGATTTAAAAATACTTGGTGGAATGCGCGCGGGCGTTACTACTTTTTATTATCCAAAAACCAACGCAAAAGACTTTGAGAATTTTCGCAAAAAATATGATAAAGATTTAAGTAAGTACTTATTTATAGAATTAGAAAATATTATAGATGCTATAGAAGAAATTATTATATATTAATCATTAATATTTTTATTATCATAAAATAAAAATATTATATTAATCTAATTGACTAACTATGACAGAAGCCGAAAAGCGAAAACCACTAGGAGGAGTATTCAGAACGATCGAAAGAGCAGTAGCAGCAAAAGCAGCAGCAGAAGCCAAACAAGCAGGACCAGTAGCAGGAGCAGCAGCAGAAGCAGCAGCAGCAGCAAAAGCAGCAGCAGAAGCAGCAGCAGCAGCAGCAGAAGCCAAAAAAGCAGCAGCCAAACAAGCAGCAGCCAAACTAACAGAAGCAGCAGCCATACAAGCAGAAGCAGCAGCCAAACTAGCAGAAGCCAAACTAGCAGAAGCCAAACCAGTCAAAGTAGCACAAACAGTCCAAACTAAAGTTAATACTCCACTTCCAATAAAAATGACTCTGACTAACTTATTTCAATATATTTCTTTCACTTCACCTGTATTAGTAATATTTTTTATAACTTTATTTTCAATCATGGAAAATACTATGGAAAAAGGATTAATATATTGTATGGGAATACTTATACTTGGATTTATTGTAACCGTATTAAAATATGTTGCGCAGAGACCACAGGATCCCAAGGCTTCGCCGTTTTGTAATGTAATGCCTTGGCCTTTTACTTTCGTATCGACAACAAGCGCTGGAATATTATCATTTCCTTCCATCAGTACTTCTGTATTATCGTTTTCGTCATCATATTTAATTTATCCGATGATAAAAAACAATCAACAAAACTATCAATTAATATCATTTTTAATAGCAATTACTTGTTTAAATGCTGTTGTCGAAATACATCAAAAATGTGGGCAAGTTTGGGAAATAGTAGTTAGCATAGCAATAGGTGCATGCTTAGGAGCATTATATTATTTTATACTCAACTTGTCTAATAAAAGTAATTTGGTTTATTTTAGCGATACAATAAGTAATAATGTTCAATGTAGTAAACCAACAGCACAAAATTTTAGATGTAAAGTGACTCCACGAGGGGACACCATAGCAGGCGGTTAATATTAATTAGTACTCTATATTAAATCATTTTTTATGGCATATAGTGCTTCTTGAATTTTAGGAAAAATTAGATTTTTATGAAAACTAGAAGACATTAGTTGTGGAATATTAGTATTTGTAGTATATATTATATATATGTTATTATATAGCGCATCAAAATTTATGTTATTATATTTGTCGTCCAAACCATCATAACAGAATTTGGGTTTATTTAATTTATTATTAATAGCATTATGAAAGTTGAATAAAAATATTTTAAGATCATTCTTGGTTTTAATGCTATTAAAATCTATTTTATTTAGCATTAAACTAGCATCTCTGCTACAATCAGGACAGGGTAACGTGTTACATATTGTTTTAATAATAAAAAAAATGTTTTTTTTATGAAACTCGAATTTGTCCTCTCTAATTTTATGTGCTATTGAATGAAATAAATACCAAATATTATTGCCCCAAGTTTCTTTAGAAAATGACATTTAATAATAATAATAACTAATAAAATAATTTAAATTTAAATACATAATAAAATAAATAGCTTAAATGAATAATAAAGAAATGTTTTTAAATTACTTAAATGATTTAAATACTTGTAATGATTTGAATGATAAGAGCGAGAAATGTTTAATTAGTAATGAATCATTGGTGTGTAATTATATAACTTTAGAATGTAATCACAAGTTCAACTTTATAGAATTATACAATGAAGTAGTAGAGCAAAAGACAAAAAAAATACTAGATAACTCTAGGTTGAAAGTAGATGAAATTAAGTGCCCATATTGTAGAGCAATAACAAGGAAAATATTGCCATATTTTAAATATTATAGTTATAAATTAATAAAGGGCGTGAACTATCCACAAGATTTGTCAATAAAATTGAATGAGTGTCAGTATATAGAAAAAAATTCAGAGCTATGTAGAAAGAATGCCTGTATAACAAAATTTGGAATTTTTTGTAATAATCATATAAGATATACTATAAAAGAAGAAGAAATTCTTAGTAATATAAGTATTGATGTTTTGAATTTTTATAAAAAAAAAACAATTCCAGATTTAAAAAAAGAACTTCGCGAACATAATATTAAACTGACTGGTAAAAAAGAAGACCTAATATCTAGATTATTAATTTACTATGAAAATATGAAATAATATGAAATAATAAGAGTTTCATAAGATTTAAATATATAAAATGAACTAATGAACTAATGAACTAATGAACTAATGAACTAATGAACTAATGAACTAATGTAAAAATTAATTAATATATAAAATGAACTAATGTAAAAAATAATTAATATTATTAATTAAATAATATTAATATGGGAGATCAAAAACAAATATTGATAAATACAATCAGAGAATGGGTTTCTATAAATTCAAAAGAAGTTGCTTTACAAAAACAACTAAAAGAGTTAAAAACATCTAAAAAACAATTATCCGATACTCTAATAAAGGTGATGGAAAATAATGAAATAGATAGATTTGATATAAATAATGGAAAATTATTATATAAAAAAAATAAAGTAAAAGCACCAATTAACAAAGACTACTTATTAAAAATGTTAGATGATTATTTCAAAGATAACCCAGAAATAGACACTTCTCATGTAAGTGAATTTTTATTAGAAAATAGACCTATAAAAGAAAAAAGTATATTAGTTATTAAACAAAATAAATAACATTATATATTAAATATATAATGTATAAGATTGTTATATCACTTGTTATTATAACTATATTAATATTTAGTGGATTTATAATGGGTAAATTTTTTGATATAGGGTTGGCATATTATATACCATTCCTATTATGGTTTGTGGCATTATGTATATTTAATATGTTTTTAGATGAAGGTCATGTTAATATATATTTGAAACCCACAACAAACTAATAACAACAACACACAACAACAAATATATGTAAAAAAATAATAACCACTTATAACCGCTATTTTCAATCAAAATCACTATATTCAATAAGCGAACCACTTGAATTAACTCGTTCTATTGATTTATATTCGTAGTGGTCTGGATAAAATTTAACCAATAAATATTGAAACAAATTGTTAAGTAATTCTTTTATCATTTATTGCTTATTATATAAATTCTTGTAAATTGATATAATAAATGTTTTTATATCAATTTTTAGTCATAGTTATAATCACAAATGTTAATCACATAATAAATTGTTAATAAAATTATTTCTATAATTTACAATCTCCGGTTTAGAACAACTATTATTAGCAGTAACTTGTTCTCCATGTATTCTATAATAAACTAAGTTTTCTTGAATATTATATACTTTGCCAAATTTTTTTAATAGTTTTAATTCTAGTTCAAAATCGTGACATACATTGTCTGCTGTTAGACTATAATTACCAACTGCTAAAACTGCTGATTTTTTATAACATACACAAGGATGATTTATGATCCAATGCGAAGGAGATTTTTTATAGTCTTCCCAGGTTAATAAATACTTATGATTGGTTTCTCCCGACAAAACTTTAGTATTATTAATTTCTTTTAAATAATGAGCATTTGAACCAACAATAACACAATCTTTATTATTTTTCATAAATTCTATTTGCTTATTAAAACGGTCACATAGAGAAATATCATCGCTATCAACTTTAATAATAATTTCCTCAGAACACATCTCAATACCTTTATTAATACTATAACTAATCCCCATATTTGTAGGCCATTTTTTATAAACTATTTTAATAAATCGTGTTTTATTTTTAAAATCGTCGAGCGTCTTCTCTAACAATTGCGTGCTTAAGTCATTTGAACCATCATTTATCCAGACTAACTCTATCCCAAAATGTCCGTCTTGTTGCTTTATTGATTCTAAACATTCTGCTACATATTTATGATTAGTATTATAACTGCTTACCAAAACAGAAACCCAAGTTTTAGGTTCTTTATAAATATCTTCCAATTCTATAGAATTCATAATTTCATAATTTTGTTTTGTTGAACCCCATTCTTGATAAGCATATACAATTGAATGACCCATATATTGAATTCCTGTAGCATGTTTTGGTAAAAAATAATAACTCGGATAAATAACTACATCTTTAAATAAATTTGTCTGAAGAAGTTTTGTTAATAATTCGGGCCCAACAGTTTGCCACGCCATTTTACCCGTTTTGGATCTACTAACATGATTTGCTTTAATATAATCAATAGCACCTCTTGGTAATGGATGATTTTTAGGAAATGCCATTGTTCCTGTAGCAACTAAACCCTGTCTTACATTTTCATTTTCATAACCGCAAAAAGGTTTATTTTTCTCCATTAGATTGTTAAATGGAACAATACATATAGAGTCAGCATCTACAAATAATCCGCCATAATGAAATAAAATCTCCCATCGTATAATATCTGCTTTGCCATTTATTTCTTCTATATCATTTATTTTGGAGACACACTCTAATTGAAAACCTCGCCTAACTATTTCTTCTTCGTTCCACATTATATATTCATAGTCTGGGTGTTTGTCTTTCCAAGTAGCCATAAATTTTGAAGGTCTCGGTTTATGACCAATCCATAATTGATGTATAATTTTTGGAATAATATTATGATTGTGATTAGAATTAGTCATAAATAATATATATTATTGTTTTAATATTTATATATTTTTAAAATATATATAAATACATTATTATAATATTGTTATAAAAATGAAATGGGTCATAGTTTTAATAGCAAATGAACCATATATAAATAAAGCACTAGAAAGTATAAATAATATCAGAGAAAATGGTAAATGGAAAGATGATATTGTTTTATTGGTTTCTGAATCTTTATATAATAATAGTCAACTAAAAAATTATGTTGAAAAATATAATATAATTTTGAGGAAAGTTCCAAATCGTAGTTTTACAAAAAATATGGAATTATGGAATAAACAATATAATCATCCGGAACGTTCATATGTGTTACAACGTGAATTTATGTATAATAAATTTTTAGTGTTTGATGTATATTTCAAAAAATGGGATATAGTATTTTATATTGATGCTGGTTGTATAATAAATGATTCATTAGAAAGATTTAAAACTTCTTGTGAACCATCTAATTGTATTTATGCTCATTCAGATGCTTATCCATATATTAATAATTGGGTATTAAAAAGACAATTTGATATAGAAATATTTGATGATTTAAATAATAAGAAGGATTTTATTGATAATTATGAGATGTATTTTAATAAAGATTATTTTCAAAGCACAATGTTTATATATGATACTAAAATTATCGAAGATGAAACTGTTGAAACTTTATTCAAATTAAATGAAAAATATCCAATAGCAACACGAATGGACCAAGGTATTCTAAATTTATATTTTAATTGTGATAGAAATTTATGGAAACAAATTCCTATTAAAGATACTAAAGGATTTTTATATGATTTTTGTAAAAGACCAGGATATAAGGATAGTGATTATTGTATGATAAAACGAATAATTCCATTTTCATGATTCTAACTTAATTATTTTTTCATATAATCCTTCCACGCTAAATAAATGTTTTATAGTATTATAATAATTCAACATATTATTATACTTTTCTTCATCAATATTCAGCAAAATGTTTTCTAATTCATCTAATTGTGAATAATGTATATTTATGCATAATTTAGTATAATCAATTTCATCCTTGAGCGGTAACCAATCAATATCATTCCATATATATATAGGTATGCTACCCAATTTAAATATTTCAAAGAATCTAAAAGAACTTCTACCATATCCTCTTGGGGCTAAGGCAAATTTTGAATTTATTGTATTACTAATAAATAAATCTTGATTATTTTTATTAACTATAGGATTCCATCCACCACTATTAATTAACCTAAAATTTTTCCTAGTTGATAATTTATTAAACATTAATTCGCGCACATTAGGTAGAACATTATTAGATGTAATATTTCCTACAAAACTACATAAAATAGTTTTATTATTAAAGTTTTTCTTTGAAATATTTTCCAATGTATTATGTTTATCTTGATAAATTAAAGGTATAGGTATGCTACCTGAGCAACTTCCATATATAATTGTGTTTTCTGGTAATTTTAATAAACAATTATCATCATATTGTACTACAACATAATATCCATATTCACAAGGATTATTTAATATCCAATCATCTAATATGCTTTGCATATTTTCCTTGTAAGATTGGAACCAACCTTCTATTTGAAAATTTGTCCATAGAGCTGGTATATATTTTCTTTTTGTTTTTGGAACATTTTCTAAAAATGTTTTAAGAAAATATTCCTCTTTATATAATCCGTTTTTAAAAGGCGGATAAGTATCTTTATTGGTGCAATAAAATAGTGGACTTTGTATCATTTATACAATATTAGTATTATCTTTAAATATGTATAGGATTATAATAATATATTCTTGTAAACATAATTATATTTTTAGCAGTTTATTTATTTTATTTTCTCTTTAAACCAATAATATTTTAACTAAATTTATTAACTCTAAGATATTTACAATCATATTATCATTATTGTCTTTTATAACATTTGTAAAACGATGAAATTCAATGTTTAATTTTTTTGTTATATATAAATATTGATCACACCATTGTCTTGGGTTATGAGGTATTATTTCTATAATTTTTGTACATTTATTTGCAAATAAAGAAAATACTAATCCTCCGCCGTTTGGTGCAATAACCATTCTAGCTGTATTAAATAATTCTATTTTTTTTTTTACTTCATAATCTTCTAAATAAATTTTTTCAAATCCAAATTCTCGTAATTTATCAAATAACTCATCCTCATTTATTACTGTTCGTCTTATAATGTTTTCACTTTCTGATCCAATTAATCCAAATGCCTTTTTTCTTGAAATATATATAAGTCTGTTTTTAAAATCAAAATTAAATTTAGATAAGAATAGCTGTCTTATAAATTTTAAATATTTAGTATCAACAAAATGATCATGTGAATATGCTCCATAATTATTAATTATTTGTGTATTTACATTTTTGAAACTTGTTATGTCCTCAATATATTCTATTTCATTTTTTAATATTTTAAATGTTTGCTTTTGAAAATCATTTACAAAGTTATTTTGGTGATTAATTCCTTTTGTAAAATGTATTTTTATTGGAAAGCTTGGTTTAATATTCCTATTTGTTACATTCCAATTAATAACATTAGGACATTTTAATCCATCTTTTTTGTCAAGTAAATATTCGGTTGGATTTCCATCAAATATATCCAGCAGTCCACCTATCATATATACAAACCAGTGAGTTATTACTTTATCCCCTCTACATTCAAGATTATATATTGTATCAAGTATAACAGGATTTCTAACTATTTCATAACTATTATTATAATCGATATTATATTTATTACTGTTAATGTCTTGACATTGTTCATCTAAGGATATATCATATATTACAGGTGATTTCATATATATTTAAATATTATCAATATGTTTATATATTTATATATATTTATTTATATGTTTATATATTTATATATATTTATTTATATAAACATATAAATATATAATTACTATTATGTATTTTGATATTGGTTCCAACGAAGGTCTTTGGAGTTTAGCCAATATTAACCAATGTGATAAAATAATATCAATAGAAGCATCGCCTAGAACATTTACAATGTTAGAAAACAAATGTAAAAATGATAAAATAATTTTACTTAATTATGCTGTTTGTAATAATAATTGTAAAGATATAATTTTTTATGATGCGAAAGCAAGTTGTATATCAACTTTAAATAAAGATTGGTTAACAAAAGATACTTGTAGATTTTATAATCATCCATATAGAGAAATCATGTGTAAAACAATAACCATAGATAAATTAATAGAACAATATGGAATACCTGATTTGATTAAAATAGACGTTGAGGGCGGAGAGTATGCCTGTGTTTCATCATTAACTCAAAAAGTGAAGTTACTTTGTTTTGAATGGGCAATTGAATTAAATGATATCACTTTCAAATGTATAGATTATTTATTAAATATAGGTTATACACACTTTTACATTCAAGACGGTGATGATTATTTATTTAGACCACAAGATAGTGATTTTTATGATAATTTTACCGTGAAAGCAAAGTTGTTAAATACTACACCAAAACCAGATTGGGGAATGATGTGGTGCAAATAATCAGTGTTTTAAATACATATTTATCTTATTTTTCAAGTGTTGTCTTTAAACTATTATTTGAGAAAATAATAGTTTAAAGACAAACATAATATATATTATAGGATTATATGTCAAGAACATTTTTTCAGATAGGTACAAATGACGGAGATGATTTGTTCAATAAGTTAGTTCAAAAATATATTCCAGAATGTATTATTTTAGTAGAACCTAACAACGATTTAATTAATAAAATAAAAAAAAATTACAGCAATATGAATAATGTATATATTTATAACAATGCTATATATTACACGGACGATGAAGATATTCAATTATACATACCAGCAAAAAATGGTGTTATGGGAACAGTTGCTGAAAATGGATTAATATATTCAGATAGTCATTTTTCATTGGTGCCTATGAATGATTGGGGAAATAAAAATGATATGGCAAAGATTACAACAAAAAGCATAACGTTTGATACAATATGTAGCAATCACGGTATAACTAATATTGACTATTTACAAATAGACACCGAAGGTTTTGATAGCGAAATAATTAAAATGATAGACTTTTCTAAATATAAGATTAATACTATTAGATTTGAAAAGTGGCCGTTTAAAAGTGTTTTCTTTACAGATCATAATAAGCAATTATCACATGAACTCGGTGAAAGCGGGTTATTTAATGCAATAAATAAACTTAAAGATAATAATTATATAATAAATGATTCCGACGGCAATGATATTATAGCAATACTTAATGTATAAATTTTTAAGTTCTTAGAATAATTACAATTTATAATTGTTAATAAATAATGTTTTTTGAATAATAGTTATCATAATGAAAATATTATTATGCTATAATTTGATTTAAATACTACATAGATAGTATATATAGTATATAACTATATGCCGGTTATCAATGTAAAATATATATATATAGTTCATTATAAAAAATTAATAGAAAGAAAAAATTATTTACAAGAATTTTTTAAAAAAAATAATATAGATAATTTTGAGTTTAGAGACTTATTTCAAAGAGAAAATTTAACAAATGAAATAAGTGAGAAATATTTTAAACTTAAAAATTTAAGTAGTGCACAAATTTGTATAACAATTGAACATATAGAGACATATAAGAATATAGTATACAACACAAACGCGAGTGATGATGATTGGTTTTTAATATTAGAAGATGATGCAATATTTTGTAATAATTTTATTGATAAATTAAATAAACATTTAGATAGTATTCCAAAAGATGCCGAGTATTTAGACATTTCAGACTATATGTCTATTGCTAGTTTAGGTATTACATCACAAGATATGTGGGTAAAAACTAAATATACAAGAACAAATGTCTCTTATTTAATTAAAAAAAAAACTTGTTCTAAATTACTAACAACAATTATTCCTTTTGATGTATCAATTGATCATGAATTAAATAAACAATTTGCATTACATGATATTAAAGTATATTGGAGTAACATATCATTAGTTCATCATGGTTCAGATACAACATATGGATCAAGTTATGCTCAATATTGCAATCTATAAAAAAGTTTTTATACTTTTTATATTTAATATATTATTAAATATAGAAATATTAAATATCATATAATTCGGTATTATCAATTGGGTAATAGCAATTGCAGTGTTGATTTGTAATAGAAGTGTTGTGCTTTGGCATATAACATTTTTTAATTGTTTTAGAAAAAAAAGCGGCACACCAAGATAACGTGCTAACGGAACATGCTAATATTTTACAACTGCTCATTATATAAAAATCAGTTAATACATCGTTACTTTCTAAAATAATGGTGCTGTTAAATTTAGTATTTAATTTTTCCATAACGGTTTTCATAAACATTTTTTCATAATGTGTTTCACATTTGTCACAAACAATAGCAATATTATTATATTCACCATATTGAATATTTTGAATAAGGTTCAATATTTTTTCTAGGGATATTGTTAGATTTATATTTACCTTATCTCCTAATCTAATATGAAAAACCATATCATAAATTTTATTAAAATTTGTGGGAATATTTATAATAGTTTTCATTAAAAACTCTTGTCTTTTGCCGTCTCCGGCAGTAATTCCGTCAGTTATCACAATATGATTATTTTTATTAATAAAATCAATAATTTGTGATTTATATTTTTTATAAATAGTATCATGTTGATACCATTCATTTAATAAATAATTACCTTCTTGTAATGTTAAACTATTTAAAAATATTTCATTAAATATGTTATTGTTTAAAATTAAATTTATATTATGTATTGACGTGCTATATTCCCCTTTATATTTAATACACAAAACAGAACAAGCCATATATCTAAATATAGCGTTTCCTAATCTACCATTAACTTGAAATACAAATATCATTTATCTATTTAAATACTATATATTGTTTTTAAATAGATAGTATTTAAATACTATATATTTTATATATAATATAATAAAACTAATAATGAAATTTACATTATGTATTCCTACAATGGATAGGTATGATAAATTTTTAAGTACTAATCTAATTAATTATATTGAAAATCCTTTAATAAGTGAAATAATAATAACGGATGAAAATGGTAATGATATAGACAAAATACTATATTCAAATATGAATAAACAAAAATTAAAATTATATAAAAATAGTAGGAGACTAGGTCCATTTTTAAATAAATTAGAAGCATGCAAATACGCGACAAATGAATGGATTGCTTTAATAGATTCGGATAACTTTGCTGATAATGAGTATTTTAAAATTGCTTATATATATATAAAAAATATAAACAACCCAAAATATGATATAATTGCTCCATCTTTTGCAAAACCACGTTTTGATTATAGACATCTATCTCATAAAATAATTACTAAAAATAATTTAAAATCTATAGTCGAATTTGAGAATATAAATAGAAAAAATCGTTCGCCTTTAGAAACATTAATGAACACTGGTAATTATATTTTAAATAAAAGTTTATTAACTGACCTTAATTTATTTAATGAATTGGATAAATTAGAATATTCCTCAGCTTGTGACGTAATATATTTCAATACTTTATTATTTGAACAATTAGATATTAATATTCACATAGTAAATGGATTAGAATATGAACATTCTTTACATGATGATAGTATTTATTTAAAAACACGGGATAATTATGCGCATTTTAACAATTATATATATAATAAATTTAGAGCATTATATAATAAATAAGTATTTTAATATAAATATATAAATAACTATTAATATATTTATATATTAACTATGTTAATAAATGTTTCTGAATTAAGAGCAAGATTTAATATTAATATACATGGGATTTTACATGTTGGTGCGCATAATTGTGAAGAGCTTGACGACTATATTTCAAGCGGAGTAAATTTGTCAAATATATATTGGATAGAAGCACTGCCTAGATTAGTAGAAAAAAATAAACGCATTAATCCACACTTAAATATATTTCAGGCAGTAATATATGATGAAGACAATAAAGAAATAGAATTTAATATTACAAATTGCGATGGTGATGTAAATAATCTTCAAAGCTCGTCTATATTAGAATTTGGTTCTCATGAAATAAATCATCCACAAGTAAGAATAGTAGAAAAAGTTAAAATGAAAACATCAAGAATAGATAGCGTAATTAATAAACATGCAATAAACATGAAAAAAGTAAATTTTATTAATTTAGATATTCAAGGAGTTGAATTGCGAGCATTAAAATCTATGGAGAGTTATTTAAATAATATAGACTATATTTATACAGAAGTTAATATTGAAGAGGTTTATAAAAATTGCGACCAAATGACCGATTTAACCGAGTATTTAGTTGGGCACAATTTCAGACTTGCTGATGCGCGCATATATAAAAATTTGGGCTGGGGTGATGCTTTTTATATAAAAAATAAAAATATGTAGTATGTAAAGTTTTATTATGATATATTTTTCCAATCTTGTGGAAATAAATCATTAACATCATTTGTCAAACCGCTCCAAATACTTGGATAACATACTATTTTTGTATAATTATTATTAAAATATGCGCCCCACCAACTAAAAGTGCTATTTGCTATTATGTTATGACTACATAAAGACATTAATAAAAGTTGCTCGTGATCAGGGATGTCATAATCACATATTACAATTTCAATATTGGAATTTTCTTTAATTATTTCAATATTGCTTAATATTTTTTCATTGTCACAAGATTCGCCAAATATTAGTAAATAATAATTTTCTTCAAAATTGGACAATTGTGATTTCAAATAGTTAATACTTTTAACATAGTAAGAAGTGTTTAATATTGGATGTATTACTTGATTTTTAACATAATCACCTATTCTAAAATGAATACTTATAGGTTTTTTATCACCGCCAAGTAGTAATTTATGCTTTTCAAAAATTGCTGCTTTTTGATTATCTAAATTAATAAGTCGGCATATATTTTCATAATGTCCATCGAAATATTTATAACTTTGATAGTACCCGCGTAGTTTAAAGTCTTGATTTATATACGGTATTTTATCGAATTTGAAATATGTCGATTCATTATAACTATAACGAATAGTTAAGGGGTGTTGATATGTAAATTTGGAGAGATTTATAAGAAAATTTGTCCAATATATGGGTCGTTTGCTAATATTATCAAGTGGAGATACTAAATCGAACTTACTGGCATTTATTTTAAATGGTATTCTATTTTCTAACGAATAGGCAATCCCGCAAAAAATTTGAAACAATTGATTACCAAGTCCCCCCATAATTTCAATATAAATCATTTTTATATATAATAACGATCAAATTTTATATTATTATTAGATATATTATTAGATATATTATTAGATATATTAATAATATAAAAAACTTTATATGAAAAGGTCATCCATCAACTAAAGGAGATGTAATTATAGGTAATGATGTATGGATCGGAAACAATGTAACAATTATGTCTGGGGTTTCTATTGGAGATGGAGTTGTAATCGCGAATAATAGTCATGTTGTAAAAAATGTAGAACCATATAGTTTAATTGGAGGAAATCCGGCAAAATTAATCAAATATAGATTCACTCCAGAACAAATAGAAAAACTGTTAGAAATTAAATGGTGGTTTTGGGATGATGATAAAATAAATCAGTTTTCACCATTATTATGTAATAATAATATTGATAATTTTATAAACACTGCTTTACAATGAAAAACTAAAAAGTAGATATTAACATATTAAATATATTTAGCAAAACTAAATATATTTTCTAGCATTACTATATATATATGCCTCACCGCAAAGCTTTAAGAAAAAATTATAGTAAAAAAGCGATTCGTAGAAGAAACGCTACAAAAAGAAAAAGACTAGGTGGTGGTCTATGGTTTACTAGACGAGCAAAAATTCATCCTGTGCTATCTGTTTCTCGCCTTACTGAAACAACGCCTCCTGATTTTGAACCATATGACCCTTCAGTAGCGAATTTTGTATCAAATTTGCCCACACATATTGGAATAATTAAACGATCAGCACAAGCATTAGAACAAATTTATAATGGCTATTCTGAACTATTTAATAAAATACGACACGGATATATGAAGTATGCTACTGAAGGCTCTGTTCTAAGCTTATATTATGATTCTTATACTAGAGAATATGAAACTACTATAAAATCATTAATAGAATCATTACCAGATAAACAGCAATATAGTGAAGAAGAGAAAGATGACACGTTTAACATATTGGTCAATATTAGATCGCTCTCACGTCAGTTTCTAAACAATATAGATATTGATAAGTTTGTGTCTGATCAAAACTTTAATGAATTCGAGGAGATAATTTTTACACAATTTACTAGCGTGTTAAGACTTATTATTAAACACTGTGAACCATATAATTTTGAATAATTGCCCAATCGCGTCCCACATAGGTTTGAAATCAGTATGTATAACATAATTTTGCTTTACTAACTATCCCCATAAAACGCTTTAACTAATGGATTACATTTAATTTTACTATAATCAAAACTTGTTAAATATAATCCATCGAGTGATTTTACACGGGATAAGGCAACATATGTTTGACCATCCGCAAATATATTACTACCAATATCAATAATAGCATTATCTAATGTTAGTCCTTGTGATTTATGAATAGTTATAGCCCACGAATAAATGAGGGGAAGTTGCATCAGTCCTACTCTTTTATTAAACTCTGACTTCCAAATATAATAATCTATTAAAATAGGTTCCGTAATATTATTGAATTTAACATATGGTTTTTTTTTATCATTGAAACTAACAACAACGCCCTGACTTCCGTTAGCAATTTGTAATTCACCATTTAAATTTATATTGGCAATACACATAACGTGTGTTCCGACTTTAAGTTTTAAGCATCTATCGGCCAAAATATTGCTTGCTAGAAAATCATAGTCTTTTTTTAACTGCTCATTGCTTTTTAATAATAGCGCAAATAAGTTTTTTTTTTCATCTTCGGCTTCATCTTCATCATATTTAATATATAAATCAATATAGTCCAATACATATTCGCACTCTTCGAGTGATTTATCTAATTTCAAATATTCTTTTAAATTAATATGCTCTACATCTCTCTTGATTGGAGAGAGCATAGTCAAAATTTTGTCTTTTTTAATTAAATTTAGTTCTTTTGTATTGAAAATACGAGTTTCTAATGCTTCACGTGTTGATGGTGTAATTTGTCCTTTTCTAATATATTTAAGGATCTTCAATAATGTTTCGTCTTTTTGCCTAAAAATTGTTTTAAGCACTATTTGATTTTCCTGCGCAAATAATTGATTCCACAGTTCGTGTTCAAAACAAAACATAGCTTCTTCTTTTTCTAAATAATTATTACATACTGGAGATAATTGATAAAAATCACCTGTAAAAATCACTTGTAATCCACCAAATGGGTTATTATTTCTATAAAATTTTTTGGCTATTATATCTAATAGTAATAATATTTTGAGAGACATCATACTAACTTCATCAATAATGAGGATCTCCAATTTTCTCCAATTTTTTAATTTATACCTTTTTGTTGTGAAAAGTTCTTGAATAATTTCATCGTTTTTTTTATTAGCAAATCCAATACCAGAGAACATATGTAATGTTGTTGCTTTACATTCTAATAATATTGCTGCGCATCCGGTTAGAGCACATATTTTTATATTTTTCTTATTTATTTCAGCCTGTTTGACCATTTTTTTAATCAAAAATGATTTACCCGAACCACCAGGACCTGTTATAAAGAGGTTTTCTCCATTTAAATATTTTTCAAAACATAATTGTTGTTCGTTGCTTAAAGTGGACATAATAATATTTTTAAATAATTGGTTATTAATATTATATAAAATAAATAATATATCAATTTTTATAACAATTTAATTTAATTAAATATAAAATTGAAATTATTTAAATCTATTTTACTACCGCATTATATAATATGGAAAAACGAATTCATACTAAAGTATCAAATTATATTGATAATTTTAAAAGCGAAGTCAAAACATACTTAAAATCCAATGAAAATATACCAGTGTCTGATAAGAGTGATTTATTGAAATTTATTTATGACTTTGAAACATTAGAAATTAGTAAGCAAGATTTTGTAAAGCGAAAACGAAGTAAATCCGTTGTTCCCTTTTATAGTCGTTGTATAGCAAAAAAGTCATCAGGCGAACAATGTACTCGTAAAAAAAGAATTGACTCGAGTTATTGTGGCACACATGATAAAAACAGACCACATGGTGAAATCAATGAATGTGACAAGGAAGAAAACATATTAAAAAAAGTTGAAATTTGGATTGAACAAATTAATGGTATTGTATATTATATTGATGGTAAAAATAACATTTATAAAACCGACGATATATTACAAAATAGTCAAAATCCTAAAATCATTGCTAAATACACAATAGAAGGCGGTGTCTATAAATTTATTGATACATATAATAGTTAAAAATTATTATTATGTAAATGTAAATAGGTGAAAAAAAATTGATTTTAAATTTTTAATATTTTTTTATTAATCTGTAAAATGCTTTTAGTTGACTTAGTAAAATTATTTTCAACAAATTTTAATATTGACGAAGAACGGTTTCTTAATATTATTGATTCCAATAATATTAAGTTGGCTCAAAGACTATTAGTTAAAATTAAAGACGAAAAAAAAAATATCATTAGCGAACCTTCAAAAAATGAACCATCGATTAATGAACCTTCAAAAAATGAACCATCGATTAATGAACCATCGATTAATGAACCTTCAAAAAATGAACCATCGATTAATGAACCATCGATTAATGAACCTTCAAATAATGAACCTTCAAATAATGAATCTTCAAATAATGAATCATCGATTAATGAACCTTCAATTAATGAACCTTCAATTATTGAACCACCAATTAACGAGTCTTCAAAAAAAAAAACAACAAACACTACTAGAGGTCGTGGTCGCCCACGAAAGACGAAAGAATTTATTGAAGAGAACGATGTAGTAATAGAAGTAGAATTAGTAACAATAGACAATAAAGAATATTATATGACACGAGAGAATGTGTTAATGACGAAAGACTTAGAAGTATCAGGAGTGTATGTGTGTGGAGTGGTGTATGCGTGCCCAATGTAATTTTTCGTCGTGTGAAGTATCGTTCCACATAGCAGAGATTTCTTTAATAATAT
>Ga0208951_1000276_pt1 | contig 23475 bp, 17 predicted proteins | sample GreLakmeMI27MSRF_FD_187702 | JGI IMG/M metagenome (GOLD analysis project Ga0208951, IMG submission 187702) | Freshwater lentic microbial communities from great Laurentian Lakes, MI, USA - Great Lakes metaG MI27MSRF (SPAdes) | ecosystem: Environmental > Aquatic > Freshwater > Lake | place: Great...
GGCGTCCGCACTGGCTGAGAGCCCACTGGAGCGATAATGGTAGTGTGCGCTTAGAGCAGCTCTTCTTCAGAGAAGACCAAGCCATCTCCTCCGTCTGCGTGCGCGTCCCGCAGCAGCGCGTCCACGTCCAGAAAGGCTTCGTTTTTGAGAGCTTGGCGCTCCAAGCCCAGTGCGTGCACAAACTCAAGGTCACCTCGCTTCACGCCAGACGTGCCGCCCAGATACCGCGTCTCTAGCTGCTCCATTGCCGCGGAGGAGGCGCCGCCGCTGGTGGAGGAGGAGCAGCTTTTCTTTGCGGCGGCGGGAGGCGTGGGTGGCTTGTGCGAGTGCGAGTGCTCCTGCTCCGCGGCGCCAGGCTTGGACTTGCCGCCGCACTTGCAGCCGTTCTCGCCGGGAGCCTGGGGGCGCAGAGCTGGGGCGTCAGCAGAGCGGCGCGGCGCCAACGGTGGCGCTCAGCAGTGCTCAGCGCCGCTCATCAGCGCACGCACCGCCGCAGCTTCGGCAGTGAGCTTCTTGGCCAGCTCCACCAGGGATTCCGAGCCGGCGCGCACGCGGCACTGGCGCCGCGGGGTCGAGGCTGGGCGAGCAAGGGGCCGTGGGCCAACAGGCTGCTGACCTAGCATAACCACTTGGCAGCGCGCGCTCGCCATGCTCACCACTCACGCTGCGCTCTTAACTCTTCTCCACTCACGTGGTGCGTAGCGAAACACGAGGTCAGAAGGCGTAGGGCTGAGCAGAGGCCTTTCAAAGAGCGCGGCTGGCGCGGCGCCGCGCATGGCGGTCGTCGTCTTCGATTCTTCAGCGCTGATGAGAGAACGAGCTGACGTCACCCACTCCACGGCGCCTATCATAGCCTATTAAACGCCACGAGCAGAGGGCGCGCATGGTGAACGCGTCGCAGGGCGTGCTTCTGGAGAGGTATGCACGTGCGTTCACAGCCTCGGCGCAGCGGCTGACGCTGCTGCGGTGTGCGCTCAGCGACGTGCCGCTCACGCAGTTCGTGATCAGCCTGGACGACCAGTTGCCCCAGAGGCAAGGCGTTCAGTCTGCTTTGCACGTAGCCTTCACCGCTGAGCTCTGTCGCCCCGGCCCTGCGTCGCAGCGAGAAGTTCATCGCCCACATTCTGGACGACACGCACCTGCTGGTGTACCCGCACAAGGTCGAGGAGATCCGGGTGCGTCCGTCGGTGCCTTCGGTGGCGCTCGTCTGACGCATGAGCTTAACCTTAGGCCAAAGTGAAGGAGTTCCTAGAGCAGAACACTTTCACCGCCGGCAGCGCCAAGTGAGCGCGCCATGTTTCGCTCTTCGCAACGCAACACGCAGCCCGGCGGATGCCGCGGCTGCGGTGCTGCGGCGCCCGAGGAGTTCCAGGGCGTCTACGTGTGCCCAGAGTGCGGTATGCAAAGCCAGGAGCAGCTGGTGGAGTTGACGGAGTGGACGGCTGGGATCAACACGACCGAGGGTAGGCACGTGCGCAAGCGCTGCACGCGCAAGCGCGCGCGCACGGAGCCGCCCGAGCCTCCACCGCCGCGCACGGTGGCCATCGCGTACTGCGACGCCATGCAGCGTCACTTGGAGGCTCTGTGTGTTGCGCTGGTGGCGAGCGGGTCCGTCCCGCCTGCACAGCCAGAGCTGGCGCAGCGCCTGTGGCGGGCCTATCTACCCCTCACCACCGTCTTCGAGCTGCAGCGCGGCCCCAAGATGCGGCGCGCGCGAGGCGGCGCGGCGGCGCACCCGCCGCAGCTGGCCTCGCTGCCGGAGGGCGACGAAGACGAAGACGGGGATGACGAGGAGCCTGGCGGCGTCACGGACTCTGATGACTCACCCGATGAGGAGAGGGGCGAAGAGGAGCCGCCTGCGGCGCCGCCAGCCCCCCCGGAGTCTCGCAAGCTGCGCACACAGCTGCATGCTCAGCTCCCTCTGCTGACCCCCCTGGCCCTGGCCTTTCTGGCGGGACACCTGCTGCGGGCGGCCCTCCTGCACAGCGACCTGGTGCGTGGCTGCCTGGACGGCAGCCTCCCTTACCTGGGGTTCCACGCCACCCTCCCCCCCGAGATCACGCAGCTGGTGCCTGTCAGCATGCTCATGCCAGCCGCCGTGCCCGCTCCGCGTCAGCTGCACGTAGCCGCCGCAGCCATCTGCGCGGCGCTGCAGCTTCCCTGCCCACCGGCCAATGCGCCCGCGCTCGCGCAGCGCTTCGCGCTGGAGCTGCGCCTGCCGCGCGACGCAGCGCATGCGGCGGGCAGGCTGCTGCTGCTGCACGAGGCGCAGGGGCTGTGGCTGGGCGCCCCTCCCGGAGCTGGCGAGCAGCACATCGCCGGCGACGCCCCCCCGTCCGTGCACGTCATGGCGGCGCTGCTCTTCGTGCTCAAGGCGCGCTACGGGCTGGGCGACAAGGCGAGCCCGCCGGCGGAGGAGACGCAGACGGAGGCACAAGCGGCTGCCGCAGCACCGGGTGACGGCCAGGCGGCGCCTGCGCCCAAGCCGCTGCGCGTCTACCGCGTGCCGGACGAGAGCCTCATCCCGGAGCCGCCAACCATCGTGAGCACTCGGCAGCTCAAAGCTCTCGTGGCAGACTGGTGCGGCCGAGTCTATCCCCCAGACAAGTCGGGCACCACCCGACGACGACTCGCAGCCATGCTGCCCGCAGACGTTCTAGCCGACGCGGCGCACGCGCTCGCGCAGCACCAGCCGCTGCCTGCGCGCCCAAAGCACGTGGCTCCCGCAGTAAGCAAGATGCCCATGATTGAGCGCACAGTCAAGCCAAAGAAGGCACAGCCCCAGACGCGCACACCTGCGCCGCAGCCGCCGGCGTCAGAAGCCGGTTGTGATGCTGCTGCGGAGGGTGATGGTGATGTTGAGGAGATTGACGGTGCAGAGATGCCTGCTGCTCAGCTGCGTTGCACCCGCCGCTGCAAGTCCATGGGCTGCTGCGTCAAAAGCTGTCCCTGCTTCCGGGCGGGCGCGCGCTGCGGTGCCGCATGCCGCTGCCTGGGCTGTCTCAACGGTGCACCCCCCGCCCCGCCTCTCCCCGCCGCCGTGCAGCTATCGCCACCGCCGACACAAACGCCGCTGTCCGATGCGGAACTGTGGCGAGGCTGGGCGCGCGAGCGACTGCAGGCCGCTGCTGCGACCATTCCTCCTGGGTGGATTGCCCGCCTCCCCCCTCCCCTAGATGATCAGACCCTCCCGCCGCATGCGCTTCCCCTCTACGTGACATACCTGCGGGAGCACGTCTTTCCAGGCGCCGCCGCGCCGCGAGGCTTAGAAGAGATGGCGCGCCTCCTGGACGGCGTCGCTGCGCCCGCGCTCGCGCCTCAAAAGCAGTCGCAACCTGCGCATGCGCCTGACGCGCACAACTGGCAGCCGCGCGTGCGCGTGTATGGCGGCGAGGCGAGGCAACACGTGATCTGGACGTCGCCGCACAAGGGTGGTCGCGTGTATCTGGACGTGCTGGGCGTGATGGCGCAGCACATCTGGGTTCCGCCCGCGCTGCTGCACCGCGCGCTGGTTGAGCTCGAGGAGCGGTGCTTTGCCGCGGAGGCTGCGATGGAGCGGGAGAGGGGAGGAACGCCGTCGGCGCTCGCGCTGCCGGAAGGGGGCGACTGAGAGACAAACGACGCGTGCAACGAACGCGCAAAACATGGCAGCGCCAAGCAACGTCCGTCAGCGGCGGTTCTGCCCTTACGACTGACTGCACGCTGTTCGACAGTCTGGACAGTCACTCGGACAGTCTGGACAGTCACTCGCGCCAAAAGTTCGACGACTGTCCCTCTGTCCGGCTCCACACTGCGGCCCTACGCTCGCCTATCTACTCTGTGCCTGCGTGCACTACTGTACTGAGCTCTCTGGCCTTCAAAGCTTGAGGCACTGCGTGTGCTCTGCGCTTCTTCTCTCGCCCCAATGTCCGGCCAGCCTCCACCACCCGCCGCCTCGGTGCCCGCCGCCGCTTTTAATGCCGGCGTGGCGCAGCCGCAAGGCCAGGCGCCGGTGCGGCCGGCGCTGCCAGTGCGGCCGCCCGGCGCCGCAATGCAGATGGTACCTCCAGCCTCGACAGCGGCGCACGCGCGCACCGCGGAGTTGGCTCCCGCGGCCAAGAAGCCCAAGCCCACGCCCGCCGTCCCTGCGCCGCGGCCCGGCGGCGCGGCGGCGCCCGCCCCCGCGCCGCTGCGCACGGTGCCCACCAGAGTGGGCGACCAACTCCACGAGTCCGCGCTGTACCGCAAGATGGTGGAAGTGGAGCGCAAGATTGACGCAATGGTGGAGCGTCGAAAGGCGCGTGCAACGCGCACGCAGGTTGAGTGTTTGCAAGAACCCTAGAGGGGTTCTGGTTCTGCCCTGCTGCGCAGCTGTCCGGTCGCTGACGCGCATGCCTTCGCCAGGCTGAGGTGCGCGAGTGTCTGCGCGCGGAGGGCAAGGCGCCCCGCAGCTTGCGTTTGTTCTTGTGGAACACCGTTCAACCGAGCGCCAGCGCGTTTGAGCCCAGCGCCTGGACGCTGCACGTGGGCGCCCGTCTGCTAGACGGCCCCGGCGGCGCGCCGGTGGCTGGCGGCGCGCGCGCCACGCAGCTGGTGCGCCGTTTGGAGGTGACGTTGGACCCTGAGCTATACCCGGGCGACACCGGCCGCTTCCTGTGGGAGAAGGACTCCAGCGCAGCCTCCACGCCGCTGGGCGCCGCAGCGTCGCAGGACGGCTGGGAGCTGAAGCGCCCCGGACTGTGCGACTGCCGCTGCACAGTTGCTGTGGAGCTTGCGCACACTCCCGAGCGCTGGCTCCTCCACCCGGCTCTGGCGCAGCTGCTGCACCTGCAGTGCGGCAGCCGCACACAGGTGGTGCACCACCTGTGGACTTGGATTCGTGGACAGGACATGTTGAGCAGCGAAGACGCTACCCTCGTCACGCTCCGCCCCAACCTCTGCGCCGCGCTGGGAGTTACCGGAGACAAAGCCCCGTTCGCAGTGCTCGCCGCAGCCGCTTTGGCGCGCCTCACGCCGCAGCCGCCCTTGCTGCTGCACTTCACCATCCGGCTGGACCCTGGTGCCCGCCCCGGCGCCGACGAGTACGAAATGACCATAGACCTCCCCGATGCGCGCAACGCGGCGGAAATGCAGACCCTCATATCCAGGATCGCAAAGGACCAGACCTGCGCAGAGGCTGACGCCAAGATTGCCGCCCAGCTGGGCCGCATCGCCGAGTTGAAGCGTCGCAGAGCCTTCCTGCTTGGATTCGCCACGTCACCTGCGGACTTCATCAACGCGCTCGTGGCCAGCCAGGCGCGCGACCTGGAGGTGATGGCGGGTGGGGCTGGGCGCGCGCGCGACGCAGAGCGCCGCTCAGAGTTCTACCGCCTCCCCTGGGTAGATGACGCCATCATGCACTACCTGCAGCGCCGAGGGGGCGCACACCTGGCGTGAGCTGCGGCATCAGGAGGGGAATCTAACGACTGCGGAGCCTGCGGGCACTCAATTCATGCTGAACTGAATGCGCACTGTGTAAGGAACATCTAAACGCGCTCTGACAGTAACCAGCGCCATCCATCCAGGAGGCAAGAGGAGCTGCAGGGCGAGTGTTGGTGATTCATCATTCATGAGCAGTCCCTCCACGCGCGGCACTCCCGCCCGCTCGGCCTTTGCGTCCTCGATGGAAGCGCTGTCACTCCTCGCGGAGAGTGACCCCTTTGCGCTGGCCCAGTCTGCGTCTCTGCGCGTGCTGCACGAGCGCTGCGTGAGCAGTGGTCTGTGTGAAGGGGGCGCGCGCGACGATGCGGCGCGGCTGCACTCGCTGTTTGACGCAGCGCTGGAGGGCAACCTGGTGTCGGTCATCGTGCACTACGTGCACGAGGCGCGTGCAGCTGCAGCTCCTGCTCAAACCCTCTCGCTCAGGCGCCTCTGCAGGTGTGTCTGGACTCGCTCGCCGTGTCCAGCGACCCCACCAGCGCGTACCTGATGGACGGCCACGTGGTCGCGTCATGGGCTGAACAAGCGCTGCTGCGCCAGCAGGCGCAGGTAGGAGCCGCCAGTGAGCAGTCCTCTGCGTCGTCAGATACCCTTAGCAAAGCGGCCGCGGCCGCGCGCGACCTGGCGCTCGTGGCGGAGGCGCTGGCCTGCGGCGGCGGCGGCGCGGCGGCAGCGCTGGGCGAGCGGTTAGCGCGTTGGTGTCAGTATGTCGAGGCTCTGGGCTGGCTCTCGGCCGCGCGCGTGCCCCCCCCGCGCCACATTGGCCTGCTCGCCCGGCGCCGCGAGGCTGCGCGGCCGCACCCGCTGTTTTTGGACGACCTGCTGGAAGGCGCTGGGAAACCCGCCTATCCGGCGCCGGACGCTGCATCTGCAGCCAAAGCGATCTTCCTTGCCGGCGGCGCTGACGAGGCTTCCCTGAGCGCCAAAGCTGCGCTGTTCATGTACTATTTGTTGGACGCGGGCGCGGCTGGCGGGCCGGAGGCGAGCGCGTTCGCGTGCTCTTCCGCGTCGGCCGGACGGCTGTCAGCCAGCGTGGCCGCCCAGGTGCGCGCCGGCTTTCTGCTGGACCAAAGCCCCGACCGGGCGGCGTCGCTGGGCGAGGCGGCGGCGCTGCTGACGTGCGGCGCGTGTGGGACCGAGGAGGGACCCACGCTGCGCTTCTCAGCCGTGCTGGGAGGCAAGGGCGCCCATGCCGCCACGCTGCACCTGCTGCGCGGCTACCGAGGCGGCGCGGTGGCCGCCAGCGCCCGCGAGGCGTGCGAGTGGGTTCACGCGCTGCTGGCGGTGCGCTCGGTGCGCAATGCCTTTGCAGCAGCCTCAAGCTACACAGCCTCCCAGCCGTCCCACGCCGCGCGCTGCCAAGCCGCCTCCGAGCTTGTGCCCCTCATCGCACAGCACTGCGAGGCGTCGCGGGCCATGGGCGAGCTCATCGCGCTCCCCTGGACGCCGTGTGAGGAGGATGCGCTCGCGCGCTGGCTCCTCCACCGTGCGCACGCGGGCGCCCTTGCAGCAGAGGCGCTGCCCTCACTCTACCTGGCGCGGCGGCGGGGCGGAGAAGCGCTGCTGGCCCACGCGCAACTGGAGCAGGCGGACGAAGCACGTGGCGGGCCCGCAGCGGGGTTGCCCAAAGAAGATGCGGCCAAGAAGCTCGCGCTCGTCGCAGCACGCAGGCGCCTCATGGCCACGCAGGTGCTGCCCGGCATGCCGCCCGCGCAGGCGCGCCTGGTTGTGGGCGCGGCCGGGGATGACCAGGACTCGGGCGTGGCGGTGCTCACGGCCGATGATGCGTCTGCCGCGCTCACGCTGGCTGCAGCCGCTGCGCCGGACGCGCGTGGCGCGTGGGCACTACGCGTGCGCTGTGTGGAGGGGCGCCCGACGGCGTTGTTGACCGCTCCGGCGACGCTGGCGGCGCGGCAGGTTGGCGGCGGCGCCTCTGCGCCGCGCTCTGGGGTGCTCACCGCCGCGCCGCCGCCGCCCCGCGGCGTGTTCGATTTCTCGGCGGCGCTGGCGCAGCTGGGCGAGGGCCATGGCGGCGCGGAAGGGGCGCCTCGCGACCTGCGCGTCGACTTCGAAGGCCTCGCGTCGCGCGCGGCAGCAGCAGCCGCATCCGGCACGCCGGCGCTGCACGCCGCTGCGCCCGAGGCTGCGGATGCGGCGCCGTCGGCGGGCGGGGAGAGCGTGGGAGGGGTTGCCCGTGGCGGGGCGCCATCCGTGGCATCCCCATTCGGAGGCTCTGCCGCTGCTGCCTCGCGCGAGGACACCGTGACCCGCCTGTTCGGCTCGCCCGCGCCCGCCGCGCTCTCCATGCTCTTCGGCCGCACGCCGGGCGGGGAAGGGACGCCTCTAGGGGCAGGCACCCGATCTGCACGCGCCGCAAAGTCGCCCGCCGCCGCGCTGCTGCAGTCTCCCGCGCCGTCGGGCGTCTTCAGCACCCGCCGCGCCACGCGCGCAGCGGCGTCCGTGGAGGTTGCGGGCTCGCTGGCGGAACACCAGCTGCTTCGGCAGCTCGCGCAGGAGAGCGCTGCTGCGCCTACGCCAGCCTCGGCCGCACGCACGCGCGCAGCCACGCTCAACAAGCGACCGCGAAGAAACACGGCGCAGTACGAGTGACACGTCATCTGCTTGAGCAACCAACCTGTGTGCGCCCGTCTCGTGGCTTCGTGTGCATGCATCTCTGCGCGGCAATCCTTCATCCCTCACCGGCGCCGAAGAGCCGCCCTGAAGATGCTGAAGCGGCGGATGGCCGGATGATGCGATATGAGGGTCGGCAAAGTGGAGGGGCGGTGACTCTTCTTTTGGCTCTTCGTCGCGCCCGGTCGCCCTGTGGAGTATCGCTCAAGCGCAAGGGCGCAACTTCACAACCCTCTTCTTCTCACGATGAGCATGCGCCTGGAACCCGGCGGTGGCCCTGACGCAGACCTGGCGCCGATGGCGCACGGGGAGTCGTCGACGCAAGGCGTGCCCCTTGCCCGCAAGGCGTCAGCGGCTGCGGTTCTCTTCTCCGCGTCCGCGGCAGCAGACGCTGCGCCAGGTCTCACGCACCGGCACCGACGCAAGCTCTCCGGCCTGGAGTCCTTGAACGTGTCTGCCCGCGGCCAGCTCATCTTGGAGGCCTGCGAGCACAAAGACGCCGTGGAAGTGCTGCGGGCGCACCTGGAGGCTGGGGCGGACGTGCACGTCACTGACGTCCACGGCCGCACGGCGCTCTTCTGGTGTGCGCTGCTGGGCAACACGGAGGGAGCTCGCGCCCTGCTGCTCGCCGGCGCGGACGTCAACCAGTCGGACGAAAACGGCTGGTCTCCATACGACATCGCTCGCACGCTGGGTCACCGCGACGTGGCAGACGTGATCGCTTCCTGTGCATCTGAGCTGCGCGCGCTGCCAAAAGGATCCGTGTTCTGGGCAGCGTGCACCAGCCACGAGGATGAGGGCGCGGAGGTGCTCGCTGCAGCGCACGCCGTCGGCGCCAGCCTGGACGAGGTGAATGCGAGCGGGCGAAGCGCAATCCACTACGCGGCCATGTACGGCCGATCCCGGGCGACGCGTCTCCTCCTCGGCTTCGGCGCTGCGGTTCATCAGCGCGACAGCAGCGGGCGCACGCCCACCGCATGGGCAGCGGTGTGCGGGCACATGGAGGTGCTGCGCATCTTGCTGGAAGCCAAGGGTCAGGCTGAGGGAAAGGCGGAGGATGGCGAGTCAGCGATGGTGCTGGCGGCGAAGAACGGAAACGCGCGCGCGGTGCGCCTGCTCATCCTGGGACCCGCCGCCGTGGACCCCGCGCCTCTGTTCCTCAGCACCCGCCGGGCGATGGTTGCGCTGATCGACGCGCTGGAGCCGCACGAGCTGTGTCGCGCTGTGGTGCTCAACGCGCGCCGCCTGCACCCGCTGATCACGTGCCTGGAGGGCTCCTATTCGCTAGAGAAGATGCACTTCCAGGAGCGCGGACGCGATGCTGCCAGCGCAGCGCACATGCTGGCCGCCTCAGAGCAGCTGCAGAAGCTGGCCTGCGCCCTGACACGCACCGGCGCCTCGCGCAGCGCGCTGCTGGGCACCAAGCTGGTGCCGGATGGGCGCACCGCCGTCGAGCTGGCGGTGGACCAGCAGCGCAAGCAGTTCGTTGCGCTGCCCGTCGTGCAGCAATACATCGACAAGATCTGGTACCAGGGGGGGATCATGTTCCACGCGACCCGACGTGCGGGGCCCGTCGCTTACGCCGCCGTCAGCTCGCTGGCACTCCTCGCCGCACCGCTGCTGCTGGCGGCATCTTATGTCTCCTCCGCATTCGCCGTGGACGTCACCATCGTGTTCACAGCGCTGGAGCGCTTTGCAGCCAAGGAGTTTTGCTTCTTCGTCTACTGCATCGTGCTGCAGTTCCTGCGCCGCGTGCCTGAGAGCGCGCAAGAGAGCCTGAGCGTGCTGGAGAGCGGCAGCCAGACGGACTACGCGTATGAGGGATTCCTGGCGCTCTGGACCTTCGCAATCTGGGTGGCCGAGCTGCAGCACATCGCAGCCTCGCGGCGTGCAGAGAAGCTGCGCCGCTCGCTGGTGGCGGAGGTCTGGGAGGTGGCCACATCTGGATGGAGCGGGCTAGACCTGGTGGCGATGTCGTACGCCCTGGTGGTGGCGTGCGTGCGCGTGGCTGCGCACTTTGATCCCCACGAGCTGGCGGAAGTGGAGGTGAGCATGCGCACAATGGGCTATCTGGTCCTCTGGCTGCGCCTGGTGCACGTGCTGTCCGTTTTTTCCTTCACGGGCCCGCTCATCCAAATGGTCGTCAAGATGTTGGTCCACGACCTGCTGCGCTGGGCGTTCCTACAGGTTCTGGTGCTCGTCAGCTTCGCCAGCGCGCTTGCCGCGCTTTTCGGCGGAATGGACGAGCATCAAGCGGAGGCCAACGAGCACGCCATGGTGGCCTTCCACAGCATCGGCGCGGCGCTGAAGACTCTCTCAGAGGTGGCCATCGGCAGCGACGAGCCCTACCCCGCGCGCACCTGGGAGCTGGTCGCCGGCAGCGGCCTGGGGTGGGCCATCCTGGCCTGCTACTCCGTCGCTACTGATCTCCTGCTCCTCAACCTGCTCATCGCGCTGCTGGCGCACACGGTGGACTCCATCAGAGGACGCAGCCAGGTGGAGTACCTGTGGGGGCGTGCGCAGACGGCCCTTGCGGCACGAACCCTTCCCATCATCCCACCGCCGTTCAACCTGGTGCACATCTTGTGCCAGGCGATCGGCGCCATGCTGTCGCGGCCGCTTCGCGTGTGCGGCTTGCTGCCGCCTGCGCTGCGAGCAGAGGAGGAGCGTGCGGCTGCGCGCCAGGCGCAGATCGACGCTCAGCATGGCAGCCTGTTGGACCACGCCGCAAAGACGGTGATCTACACGGCTGGCGCGGTGTGGGGCGCGGTAGTGGGTCCGCCCACGGCGCACAGCCTCGGCAGCGGTGCGCGGGAGTACTGGCTGCGTCCGGATGCCACGGAGCTGCACCACATCTGGAAGGAGGCGTGGGATGACCACAAGGCTGAGCACCCGGAGACGGTCAAGCACGACGCCAACGCCAACCACATCCCCAGCCGCTAAATTGTGCCCCGCCGCATCGCATGGGGACAAGAAGGAAAGGAACGCACCAAAGGAACACAATGCCAAGAGGGAAAGGAATGCGAACAGCACACACAACTCAGCTAAATTTCAACTGCACGTGGCGCATGGAGCACCGCTCCCCCACTGTCGTCCGCGTAGAACTCCCGCAGCGTCGTACGCCCCAGCGGCATGCCCGCCAGCGACGCCATGGTGGACGCGGTGATGCGCACAGCAACGTAGTCGCCAGGTTTCAGCCTCACCAGAGCTGCAGCCTTGCTCCCAGGCTGCCAGGAGGCCGGCACCGTCACATCGTCCAGGATGACCCGCTTGTTTGTGTCCGTCCTGCCAACCAGCTGCACATCGGAGCGACGGCTGGGCCCCTCCACCAGCACGCAGTGCAGGCGGCCCACGTCCGCAGCCGCGCGTTCTGCGGCGCCGGCTCTGAAGGTGTCGATCACCTCTGCCAATCGGCGCTGCTTGATAGCGGGCGGCACGTCGTCCGCCAGGTGCCGCGCAGCAGCCGTCTTTTCCCGGCGGCTGTACGCGAACATGAAGGCCTGTTCATAGCGTACCTCCCTGAGCAGAGACAGGGTGTCGGCGTGCTCCTCCTCCGTCTCGCCGCAGAAGCCGGAGATGAAGTCGGACGACAGCGAGACGCCCGGCAGGAGCTCTCTTGCGCGCAGAGCCAGCGCCAGGTACGCCTCTCGGTCGTAGCCTCGGCGCATGCGCTCCAACACGCTGCTGCTGCCGCTCTGGGCAGGCAGGTGGAGCTGCTTGCACAGGTTTGGGCGCTCGCCGATGACGCTCAGCAGGTCGTCCGGGAAGTCTTTCGGATGTGGGCTCGTGAAGCGAATGCGCATCTCCGGGTCCACGGATGCCACACGTTCCAGCAGCTCGCTGAAGCGCAGCGCCCCCTCGCGGCGCGGCACATAGACGCTGCTGAAGCCCGAGGCATACACTGCAAAGGGGGCCGCTGCGGCTGCTGGTCGCTCCGCCTCCTGCGCAGCCTGCGAGAAATCCGCGTAGCTGTTCACGTTCTGACCCAGCAGCGTCACCTCCTTGACGCCCTGCTCCGACAGCAGCCGCACCTCCGCCAAGATGGACGCCTCTGGCCGGCTACGCTCCCGGCCGCGAGTGAAGGGCACGATGCAGAAAGCGCACATGTTGTTGCAGCCGCGCATGATGCTCAGGTACGCAGCCTTGCCGTTTGAGCGCACAGGCAGGATGTCTGCATACGTCTCGTCTGCGCTAAGCTGCACGTTCATGGCGCCGCCGCCGCCCGCGCGCACAACCTCGATGAGGCGGGGCAGGTCTCTGTACGCGTCCGGCCCCGCCACAAGCTCCGCCAATCCGTCAGTCTCCAGAAGCTTTTCCTTCAGACGCTCCGCCATACATCCCAGGACGCCTATGACGGGCTTTGCGTGTGCAGCCCCGCGGCGGCGCAGGTGCTGCAGCGCACGCAGGCGCTGCCAGACTCGTTCCTCAGCCTTCTCGCGGATGGCGCAGGTGTTGAGCAGGATGACGGCAGCTCCCTCCGCACACACAGCCTGCGAGTAGCCGGCGTCGCGGAGCACGGAGAGCACCACCTCGCTGTCGTTGCTGTTCATCTGGCAGCCGTAGGTCTGTGGCGGCAAGAGGCGTGAGGAGAGACGCGATACGTGCCGAAGGAGAGCGTGAAGAGCGTTGTTGTCGCACCTCCACAAAGACGCTCAGCCTTGCCGGTGCGCGTGCCTGCTCTGCAACACCACTGACGCCCTCCAGCCAGGTGCTGGGGCCGGCCACGGTCTGCGTCGGCGGGAGGAAGTGGGCCAGCGACGGAGCCTCAACAACCGGCGGAAGCCTGCTGCTGTGCCTACAAAGCAACGCGGCAGGCACGCGCTGCCGGGCGCGGCGAGCCAGGCGAGCCAACATGAGTTAGAGGGCAGCCATTTGGGCACTGGGCAGTAGAACAACATCGTCTGTTCAACGCCACGTCATCGCTCGTAGTTGGTATCACCACGCGCCCTACGCGCACCTGCGTGTATGGAGTGCACGCACCCGGCGCTGACAGCAGCAGCGCGGAACGGGGAGCGGAGGATGCTGCTGCGTCGCGCTTCCCGCCTGCTGCCCCGCCTGTTGCCGCTGCGGCCCAGCGCGGCGACGGTCGCCTGCTCCGCGCAGTGCGTGGGCTGGAGTGCGCGCCCTATTTCGCTGTCGGCGCAGAGTTGCAGCCGAAGCGTCGCCGCACATGCGCGCTCAGCCAGTGCTGCGCCGCCAGCGCCGCCTCCGCCAGAGAACCGCGTCACGGACGTGGAGCTGGCGTCGGAGGCGTCCAGCTCTTTCCTTTCCTACGCAATGTCGGTCATCGTGGGACGAGCGCTCCCAGATGTGCGCGACGGCCTCAAGCCAGTGCACCGGTGTGCCCCCACACACGGCCGCTGCTCTCCCGCGCATCACTTGAACGCGCGTGAGTGCGCCGCCAGCGGCCTCGCCCAGCCGCCAGCAGCGCTGCTAACCCTGCCCTCCCGCCATCCCCCGCCAGCCGAATCCTCTACGCCATGCACGACCTGGGTCTACGCCCGTCCAAGCCTTTCCGCAAGTGCGCGCGCGTGGTGGGCGAGGTGTTGGGTAAGTACCACCCACACGGTGACCAAGCGGTGTACGACACGCTCGTGCGCATGGTACGCTTCACCTGCCCTGCCTGGGTGCACACGCGGCACTGACAGGCGTTCCGTAGGCTCAGGACTTTGCGATGGGAGAGCCGCTGGTTGCGGGCCACGGCAACTTCGGTTCGCTGGACGCGGACCCGCCCGCCGCGATGCGCTACACCGAGTGCAAGCTGCAGCCTCTGTCGGACGCCATGTTGCTGGCGGATCTGAGCGAGTCCACGGTGGCGTACACGTCCACGTTCGATGGCAGCCAGAACGAGCCGGCTGTGCTGCCGGCGCGGCTGCCCAACCTGCTGCTTAACGGCTCCACGGGCATCGCGGTGGGCATGGCCACCTCTATCCCGCCGCACAACCTGAGCGAGCTGGTGGATGCGCTCACGCTGGTGGCGCGCAAGCCGGGGGCGACTCTGCAGGAGGTGTTAGCCGTGATGCCAGCCCCGGATTTTCCCACGGGGGGTACCATCCTGGCGGGCGAGCCCATGCTCAAGGGGTACCACACCGGCAACGGGGGCTTCACCCTGCGGTGCGTTGTGTGCACTCCAGGTGGCACTGTGCGCTCACGCTCGCCCTGCGCCTGCCATGCGTGTTTCGCAGCGGCACCGCCACCATCCAGACCCTGCCTGACAAGCCGGCGCGTGAGGCGGTCATCATCAGCGAGATCCCGCACGGCGGCAACAAGGCCACCTTGGTGACTCGCCTGGCGGAGCTGGTGAACGAGCGGGTCATCGAGGGCGTGTCTGACATCCGCGACGAGAGCGACCGCGACGGCATGCGCGTCGTCATCGAGCTGCGCAAGGGCGTGGACCCGGAGGTTGTGAGGGCTGCGCTCTTCAAGCACACCCGGCTCTCCATCAAGGTGAACATGAACATGATCGCCCTGGTGGAGGGCGCCCCGGTGTCCCTGGGCCTGCTGGACATCCTGCGCCACTTCGTCGCCTTTCGGTCGGACGTCCTCCGCAAGCGCGCAGCCGCCGCGCTGCGCACAGCCGCCGAGCGCGCCCACATCGTGCAGGGCCTGAGAGCCGCGCTGGCGGACATGGACGCCACCGTGGCGGCCATCCGTGCGGCGCCGGACGCCGTCGCCGCCGCCAGGGCGCTCACGCTGGCTATGGGCCTCACGGACGTGCAGGCGGCTGCGGTGCTGGCCATGCCCCTGCGCCGCCTCACGGGCCTGGAGACGGGCAAGCTGGTGGAGGAGGACGCGGCGCTGCGCGCCCAGATTGCGGATCTGGAAGACCTGCTTGCCAAGCCGGAGCGCGTGGTGCAGCTGCTGGTGGAGGAGGCGCAGGAGCTGAAGGCCCGCTTCGGCCGCCCGCGCCGCACGCAGCTGGGCGGTCTTGACGCCCTGAAGGCCGTGGCGGAGGAGAGTGCGGCGCTGGAGGCTGCGAAGGTTGAGAACCTGGAGTGCATCGTCACCCTCTCTGAGCGGGGCTACATCAAGCGCATGCGCCCCTCCGAGTTTGCCGGCAGGGAGGGCAAGGCGCTGGCGCGCGGCACACGAGGCAAGACTGGCGGTCGGCTGCGCAGTGACGACGCGATGATGCGCGTCCTCACCTGCCGCGACACCGACACCGTCATGCTCTTCACCCAGCGCGGCCGCGCCTTTGTGCTGCCTGCGCACAGCATTCCGGAGGGGTCGCGCACATCGGGCGGCACGCCGGTGCCCCAGCTGGTGGACTTTGAGGCTGGAGAGCACCCGACGGCGGTGCTGTCGCTCACCGACTTTGGCAAGGACAGCAACGACACGCTCATCATGCTCTCCGAGAAGGGCTGGCTCAAGCGCATGCAGCTGTCAGAGCTGGCGAGCATCAAGGGCCGCACACGGGGTTTGACGGCGCTCAAGCTGGACACGGGAGACACGCTGCGTTTCGTGCGCCAGGCCCGCGGCGACGAGAACCTGCTCATCGCATCCTCCAACGGCTTTGTGGTGCGCTTCAACATCGACGACGGACTGAGCATCACCTCGCGCACGTCGCGCGGGGTGCGCTCCATGGACCTGCGCGACCAGGCCACTCTGGTGGGCATGGACGTCCTGCCCGCCAGCTTGCTGCCTGCTGCTGCGCCAGAGAGTGGCGCAGAGAGCGACGGAGCGGAGAGTGGTGCGGAGAGTGACGGTGAGGGAACCGTCTCTGGCCCCAGGGTCTCTAAGGCATCCGCATCGCCACCGCCATGGGCGCTGCTGGTCACCCAGAGCGGGCTGGCCAAGCGTGTTGCGCTGTCTGAATTCCGGACCATCGCGCGCGGAGGCAAAGGCAAGTTCGCCATCAAGCTTGGCGAAGGCGACAAGCTCGTCAGCCTGCGCGTCGTGGGCCTACCGCCCTCCAAGCGCACCGGCAAGGATGTGCGTCGGCCATCACGCAGCGGCAACGACTCAGAGTCAGAGTCGGAGGCTGAGGAGGAGGCGGCAGCTGAGGCAGTTGAGGAGGAGGTGGTTGTGGCCACCGAGGCGGGCGTCATCAACCGGTGCCGCATCTCGGCCATCAGAGTGATGGGCCGCACGGCGCGCGGGACCAAGGTGATGAAGCTGGGTCCGACAGATCTCGTCTCTTCCATCGCCATCCTGCCGGGGAGCGGAGCCGAGGAGAGCTGAATAATAAGCACGCGACGGGCTCTAGCGTGCGTCCTGCGTCACTATTTAGCGTTCAATGCCCAGTTCGTTCCCTCGTCGGTGGCTCCTTGTCAGTTCTCCGTGTGCTCATGAAAACAGGAGCTGGAGCTCCTCCATGCGCAGGTCTTGCTTGTCCAAGCGGATGGCGCCGGAGATCTCAGACGCCTTTGCTTTGCCCTTGCGGCCCACGTTGGCAGCAGCGAGCGCAGCAGCAGCAGCGCCACCGCCGGCGCCCGTGGCGGCGGCGCGTGTCTTGTTGAGCTCGTTGATCCGCGTCTCCACCGTGTTCTTCATACTGAAGTGCACGACCTTGACAGCTCGCGTCTGGCCCATCCGCCAAGCTCGCCCGATCGCCTGCGCTTCCAGCGCCGGGCTGAGCATCGGCTCCATGAGGAAAACGTGTGACGCAGCCGTCAGGTTGATGCCCACGGCGCCGGATCTCATCGAGAGGAGGAAGACGGTCGTAGGCGGGTCGCCCTGAAAGGCTGCGATTGCCTTTGCGCGCTGGTTAAGGGGCATGCTGCCGCTGATGGTCTGGTACGAGAACCCTTCTTCCACCAGGCGAGTCTTTAGCCACTCCAGCGTGCTGATGAACTGCGAAAACACCAGAGCCTGCCAGGAGAATGCGCGTCAATGAATGCAGCGGTGCGTGCCGCTGCTGCGCAAGCGCACCTTGTTGCCCTCGTCCTCCTCGCGCATCTCCTTGAGCTGCTTCAGCAGCTCCTTGAGCTTCGACTCGCTCTCGAGCACCACAGGCGCCGCGGCTGGCTTGCCCTTGGCCGCAGGCTGGCTGGCTTCCCCTTTGCGCCAACCTTGCCCTTGCCTTTGGCGTCAGCCTTTGCGTCCGCCGCAGCCTCCGCGCCAGCAGCCGCCTGCAGCGCGCTCGGGTCTGCAGCCTTTTTGCAGGTGGGGCACTTGGCGTCTGCCTTCTTCACCGGCAGCGCGGACAGGAAGCAGTCGCTGCAGAACCAGTGCTGGCAGCCGGTGCGCACTGGCTCGTCGCAGATCTCGGCGCACAGGCCGCATTCCTCGTCCGCCACGGGGATCATTGCCAGCACAGGCTTGACGTCCTGGGGCGGCGCGTCCGGCGGCGCAGATGGGCCCGCGCCGCCGGCGGGGCCACCGGCGGGCAGGTTGGGCTTGACGTCGCCGTACGACTGCTTCTGGTCCTCCTCCAGCTCAGCAGCCTTGGCCGCCGCGCGCGCAGCCGCCATGGCGGCCAGGTCCGGGATCTGGACATCCTTGGCGGTCAGCGCGCCGCCGCTGCATATACGGCGCAGCGGGTTGAGCAGCAACATGATGGACAGCAGCGAGTTGCTGACGGCCGCCACGCCCCGCGCCGCGATTTTGTTGAACTGCGCCCGAGCCGCCATGAGCGCCTGGTCATACGCCTTGCGCTCGTCGGCGGTGAAGTCGCACTCGATGGTTTGGTCAGTCTTGGGTGGCAGCTCCAGCACAGCCACGCCGCCCAGCTGCTGCGCCTTGGTGTGGCGACACATGCAGCGGCTGAGCGTGTAGAGCAGCACTAGAGGGTTACCGCCGTAGCGGTTGCCAGTGGTGCCAAAGACACGCTTTGCGTGCAAGTCAAAGTAGGCGCCCGACGTCCACGGTGACAGTCGCAGAAAGTCGATTTGGCCGCGCAGGTCCTCCACGCTGTTGCCCATTGGAGTCCCCGTGACACACCAGCGTCGCGAGGCAGACAGCCGGATGCACGCCTGGCTGAGAAGCGGCTTTGGCGACGCGATGGTGTGCGACTCGTCCAGCACAACACGGTGCCAATGGATGCGGCCCAGAGGGGGGAAGCTACAGTTCGGGTTCGCCTTGCCGCCCGCGTGAGAGAAGTCAGCGCCCAGCGTCTGGTACGTGGTCACCACGACATCGTAATCGTTTGCGAGCTTTTTGACGTCCTTGATGCGGTTCTGACCGTGGTACATGACGATCCGCAGCGAAGTGCCGGCAGGACCCTTGTCCAACTTGCTTTGCGCTTCCGCCATCCACTGGCCCACGAGGCTCACGGCGCAGACCACCAGCGTGGCGCTGGAGCGCAGCATGCCCGCAGGGACGGCGGCATCGCCGGCCGGGGGGACGGAGGAGAGACCCGCGCCGCCCGGGGCTGCGAGTGCGGCTGCTGGCGGCATCTGCGGGTTGGCCAGCACCAGCGCGAGCGTGATGACCGTCTTGCCGAGCCCCATTTCCTGGCAGAGCCAGCCGCCACGCACGCAGGGCGGCTCTGTGAGGGAGATCATGCTCAGCTCTTTGCTGTACCAGGCGACGGAGCCGTCGGGGAGAGACGCCTTGCACCAGAACATCTGGGCAGAGCCTCCGTCCTCGGCGTCGCAGCAGAACTTGAGCGCCTGCTTCTGGTGCGGGCGCAGCTGCACGTTGAGCCCCGGCGGCTGCGGCGCCTCCGCAGCAGCCTTGGTCTCCAGCGCCGCCAGCAGGCCGGGCAGGGTGCAGACGTGGGTGTTGCCGGCGGTGGAGGCTTTCGGCGCCTCCCAGTCAGCCTGGTTCTGCCGGAAGGCGCTGCTGCGCTGGCGCCACAGCAGGCCCAGCGTGCCTTGCAGCGAGCTTGCAGCGAGCATGCCATCGGGATCGTGAGGCTGACCGGCGCAGGCGGGGTCCTCAAAGAGGCGCTGGCACACGTCCGAGGCGTGCACCGGTGCTGTGTAGAAGGTAGAGCTGGTGTCTCTCTGCCCGCGCAACGCAAAGAGCTTGATGCCCAGCGTGCCCGTGGCCGAACTCGGCGCGTCCGCGCTCAGCGTCAGCGTGTAACGCAGCAGAGGCAGCGAGTGGTGGTAGTGCGCCGCCTGTTGGGTCGCCGGGGTGGTGCCGCGCGCTGGGACGTGCACCCAACGGACATTCACCGCGCGCAACAGCTCAGTGACGATCTGCTTGCCCGCGTTGCGCTCAAACTCGTCCTGCTCGGCTTCAGCCGCGGCAATCTTGTCGCCGTCAGCGTCAGCAACAGCGCTGGGCGCCTGCGCTGGCGTCGCAAGCAGCTCCGGGTCGAACATGCGCCGCAGCTCCGCCCGATCATACGTCGCAGCCACGTAGATGAGCGCCGGCGCGCCGCCTGGCACAGCTGCATCGGGTTTCGCCGCTACGGTGACGGGCGTTCCATCAATCTCCTCTTCATCCTCTTCCTCGTCCTCTTCGCCCATCATGTGCATGTGCCCATAGAGCCAGCCCTCGTAGTCGAATTCACGCTCGTCTTCGTCCATGCTGTCGCCGTCGAATCCTGCATCTCGAGGCTGCATCTCGGGCATGCCGCTCGGGTTGCAGCGGGTGAGCGATGCCGGGTTTGCCCAGGCGGCGCCGTCCTTGAGCAGCGGCTTGAGGGCGGTGCTCAGCGCGGCCTCAAGCGCCGTCTGCGCAGCCGCGCCTCCGGCCAGCCAGTCGGGCGGCAGGGGCAGCAGCAGAGGCATGCCCAGGGGCATCGTCTTGGTGCGCGGGGCATAGCCCCCGTAGACTGACACGTCCTGAAAGCGTTCCCGCAGCCAGACCACCGCAAAAGCTGGCGCGTCGGGAGCTGAGGGCACGGGCAGGCGATACGCCAGGTAGCGGGGCTTGGTGGCCCGCGCAGGCAGGCGCAGTTTCAGCGCCGCGGGCCTGCCCTGCCCGTAGGCTTCGTAAGACACCCATGGCATGGTGGCGTTGCCAACCACCTCCGCGCCGGTCACAAACTCGCGCAGCCGCCATGCCGATCCGATCTTGTTTGCGTTGACCAGCACCAGACGCTCGTCCGCGCCCAGCCCGCACGCGCTCGCCGCCGCCGCCAGCAGCTCGCCCGGGGTCGCCTGGCGTGACACCTGCACTGCGTGCTCTGTGGGCGCAGCGCGGCCGTCGCTGGCAGCCACCACAATGCGGTAGGGCACTGTGGCTGAGCGCGGGGCGGCGTCGGGGGAGCGCATGCGGCGCAGCACCAGGTTGGGAGTGTCGTCGTAGAGGCGCTGAGGCCCCTCACCCTCCTCGCCCTCGTCCGAAGAGTCCATGGCTGCGATGTGGCGGCTTAGGTGATTGATGCCCGTGGCGTAGGTGCGGGGGGCACAGACTGCGAACAGCACATCGTTCAGCCACAGCTGACCAGAAACATCGGACGGCTCCTGCGCTGGACTACTCAGGTACGGTCGGACGGCTCCATGGCGCAGCAGACGAGCGGCGATGTCCTCGATCTTGCTCGCCGCGTCCTTGCCGGCCTTCGCCCCTTTCGAGCCGACGCGCATGGGGAGGCTCAGGTCGCCCAGCTCCACCAGTGCGGAACCGAAGGAAAGGGGGTCGGGGAGGGGCGTCACGCTGGTAGGTGTTGTCTCCCGCCGCCCGGGCTTTGGCACCGGGGGAGGAGCCGGCACTGCGAAAGGGGCCAGTCCCACGGAAGTCCCACCCATGGCGGCAGACAGGGCCACACACGCCGGCGAGGCCAGGAATCCGGACGCTGGCGGTGCAGCCGCAGGCTTTGAGGCTCGCAGCTGCTGGAGGCGGCGAGCGGTGGTCCACTTGGAGTCGCCCGGGTGCGCGTGGCAGTGGTCGCTCACGCTCGCGCCGCTGCCCCAGGACGTGCACGCGGAAGCTGGGGTGTCGCACGCGTAGCAGTGACACTGCGTTGGCAGGGCAGTCAGAGCCGCGCTAACAAGAAACCGGTGGGAAACTGCGCCACGCCGCGCGCCTTGACGCAAAAGAGCTTGTGCGGCGTCATTGCGAACACGTTGTTGGCGCACGCGTGGCGCGGGTGAGGGAAGTCCGCCAGCGGAACCTGAGAACCGCGGAGCGCAAAGGGCGAGCGTAAGGGCGAGCCTTGGCACTTGCAAAGCACGAGCCTCCTTCCGCCCTGCCCGGCCACCAAACGCACCTCGCTGGCCTCGCCGAGGATTACCACCTCCTCATCTTCGCCCTCCTCCTCGCCAGCCGCCTTGCGCATTGCACGCTCTGGCGCATCCACAAGCATCTCCGCAGCGAGCGTGTCGCCATCGTCCGTGCGCGCGCGCTTGGCAGGCGCGGCAACCTCCTCGTCGGAGGAGCTGCCGCAGAGATCAATCACCGACACACTTCCCATCGGGTGGGGTATACGGGCGGTGCCAAAGCCTTGTGTGCCACTGCGCCTGCTCAAGCAAGCGATAGGAGAGCTCGGTTGCGCAGATGAGACGATACACCGAAAGCGAGGGGCCAACGATGCCGAAATTCTCAGATCTTACGCGCTGATGTGCGTGCAGCTCTGTGCGTTTGCGAGTCTCACTGCGTCTAATCCTGCTTCCCGATGGCCTCTGCCTCGTGAATCTCCGCCGCGGCCTGGGCGCTGTTGCTGCCAACTCCCTCGCTCTGCTTGCTGTTCAGTCGCGAGGGCGGCTCCTCAGTGAGGCGCCGCAGCAGTTTGAAGCCACGCTTCTCCTGCGCGTCCGCCAGGGGCGCGGCGCGCATTGCGGACGCGAAGGCTGGGATCTCGGCGCCGAGATGCGCGATGAACAGCGAGTGGGCCCAGCTGGCAAACAGTGCCAGATGAACGGTGGTCAGCAGCGCGTTCGGCGATGGATCGAGACGGCGCAGTAGATTGTGTCCCCGGGCTGCATCTGAGAGCAGAGAGAAGAAAGGACTGGCGATGCGCTCACCCTCGGGGAAAGCATTGGCGATGCCTCTGGCCACGAGCGCCACCAGCGTGTGCCAGAACGCGGTGGCGACGACGGGCGTTGCCACGGCGGGCCGGAGGAGAGTAGCCAGAGCAGGCCAGATGAGGGACAGCGTGATGTCAAGGACCAACGCCAGCCGCCGCGCGTCCAGCTTCTGGCGCCGAGCTTCTGGCGATGGGTGCAACGGCGGATAGAACGTCTCTGCGAAAGCCGCGGCGGCGAGCCAAAGGCCAAGAATGAGGAGTCCCAGGACGGCTTCGCTGCCTGGCAGCGCGCGCCAGAGCAGCACCGGAGGCGCGGCGAACATGCCGCCCAGGCTGAGCGCCGCGATGCCCGCGCGCGCAGCGACCGAGCCGGCGCTTTGGCCTTTGAGGGAGTCGATGCAGGACGTTCCCAGCGCCACTGCATGCTCGCCCAGCCGCTGCAGGTTGCGCTTCGAGCGATGCATGAGCTTCTCGACGTAACAAGAGGGCGCGGAGATGAGAGGACTGGCCCAGGCATCGCGCGTCGAACATCCTCGTCAGCCTCGTCAGCTGCTGCGTCATTTTCGCGCTCCCGCTCGCACAGCACGCCTGACGCCACTGCGTGGTTGTGTCTACCTCCGCACCACAACAGTGCAAGCACTGCGCAAGCACTGCCCGCGTCGGCCGTGAAGCGTGGAGGAGAGCGCAGTTCGGAGCAGGCCCCTCACTGTCACTGTCACAAGCAATGACGCAGTCTACGCGCTGCACCCCGCCGCTGGCCGGTTCTCCCACTCGGCCTCGTCAACCTGCGAGGAGCAGCACGAGCCCGAGCGCCTGCCGGAGCCCAGCGGTGCGTGCCGAGCGCCAACAAGCAGGGCCGCGTGGCACTCCGGAACCGGCGCACGCGCCGCACTCGCACGCCTTTGCCGCAAAACAAGCCTGGCCGGCCCAGTCCGTTGTGACGGACCTGCGGCGACCGCGGCGGCCGTGGGCGGCAGCCCGCAGGCTGTTAGTCCGCACCCATTGCAAATCCTCACAAATCATCCAAGCAGGCCGGCGCTGCGGCGGCTCTGGCGCCTAGGAACGCGGCGGAGCTGGTGCAGGCCGACACTCGGCTGGCCCTCTCCCGCCTTTTCGCTGTGCAGGTGCGTCCTGGTGGCCGCATTGTATAGATATCGCGCTCTCACAGCGCCGCCTCCACAGCCTGCTGTCGCAGCTCCGCGGCCGCCCTCTCGGCCACGGCCACGCGGCGTGTTCGCGCTGCTACTGAACGGCGAGGAGGCAGAGGTCGACGCGGCTGTGCAGCTGATGGCGCGCTTCACGGACTCACGCCCCCCGGTGGAAAACTCAGAGGAGGTACCTGCCTGGCTCAGCTGGTGGCGCTACCAAGGACTGTAGGTGCAAAGACGCCTTCATTTGCGCAGATGTACATAGCAAGCGCGCTCTAGTCTGTCGCCGGGCCGTCGTATGAGGGCAGGAGGCGGAAGGCCAAGCTGCTCAAGTGAGGCTCTAGGTGGCTGCTGGCGTTCAGCGCAGCGCGCAGCTCGCGCAGCTGCGTGTCAAACTGCGCCTCCAGGGCGCGCATGGCGGCTGCAAAGCCCGGCTCA
>Ga0208951_1000277_pt1 | contig 23471 bp, 23 predicted proteins | sample GreLakmeMI27MSRF_FD_187702 | JGI IMG/M metagenome (GOLD analysis project Ga0208951, IMG submission 187702) | Freshwater lentic microbial communities from great Laurentian Lakes, MI, USA - Great Lakes metaG MI27MSRF (SPAdes) | ecosystem: Environmental > Aquatic > Freshwater > Lake | place: Great...
AGGGAGGGAGCTTGTAGGTCTCTCTCTCTCTCTCTCTCTTGTAGGCGACCGTCAAAGAACGCGTGGTGGCATCGACGTCTTTGTTGGCCTAGTACGCTCGCCCTGCGGGCTCCATGGACGCCCTGGTCGGCTACGGCAGCGACGAGTCCGAGCTGCCCGCCGTCCGCCCCGACAGCGCGCCTAGCGTGGATACATGCGGCTTTGCGCTGCTCAGCGCGGGCCTGGTGGTGCCTCTGGGCGCAACCAAGGCGCTGCACGACCCGGCACGTCACGTGGTGTACCACAACCCGCGGGTGTCGGACCTGCATGCGCCCGTGGCGGGGCCTGCGCACCCATACCGGGCGCAGGGGATGGCGGCGGGTGAGCGCAACCACCCGACAGGGCACGTAGAGGACGCGCATGTGGGCACGTGGACGTTCGAGGAGCAGTTCAACACCTTCCAGGCGTACGGCTACAGCATGGAGCCAGGCGGGGAGGGGTTTGTGGGCGACGCCGCCACGCTGGCGTCCAGAAACGGTGCGCGGGGCAAGCAGGAGCACTCCCGCGCGCACGCATGAGCACGCACGTGCGCGACGCGGCACGGGGCGGCTGAAGCTGCGCAGGCAGCGCGCTGGGCGGCGCCCACGCTAGGGTTGGCGCCCAACGACGCGTGTGGCGCACCCTCTGACGCGCCTCCTCTGTCCGTAGGCGAGAGCGTGTGCAGCCAACGCATGGGCGAACGCAAGCGCAAAGCCGCCGCGGTGCTGGCCAACGTGGCGGCCGGAGAGGAGCCGGGCGCAGGCGGCGTGTGGGCCCCGTCACTGCAGCGCGTGCCAAAGCCGCTGGACTCGCACGACGCGCTCAACGCGGAGCAGCGGGAGTACATCGCGTGGCACAACGCGCGGCGGGAGGCGCGGCGGCGCAAGCCCTCCAGCGCAGAGGAGCCGGGCGACGCCGCAGCAGCCGCAGAGGAGGAGGCTGGCGAGCCGCAGACTGGCGGCGAGAAGACGCACTTCCACGGCAAGGCCGCTTTCAACTACGCGGGCGAGAGCTGGCTGGCGCCGCCTAAGGACAAGAAGAAGGCCAATGACGAGTGCTTCCTCCCCAAGAGGTGGGTGCACAGCTGGGCGGGCCACACCAAGGGCACCGCCGCCATGCGCTTCTTTCCCGGCGCGGGCCACCTGCTGCTGAGCGCCGGCATGGACAGCAAGGTGAAGATCTGGGACGTCTATGGCAGTGGCAAGTGCATGCGCACCTACATGGGCCACACGCAGGCGCTGAAGGACATCTGCTTCAGCGCCGACGGGCGACGCTTCGTCAGCTGCAGCTTCGACAAGGACGTGAAGCTGTGGGACACTGAGACTGGCCAGGTTGTCACCGCAGTCACCGCCGGCAAGGTGCCCAACTGCGTGCGCCTGCACCCGCACCCGGACCAGCAGAACACGCTGCTCTCGGGGCTGGCGGACCGGCGTATCGCGCAGTGGGACCTGCGCACGGGGGACCTCACTCAGGAGTATGACCAGCACTTGAGCGCCGTCAACGCGCTCTGCTTCGTGGACGAGGGACGACGATTCGTGAGCAGCAGCGACGACAAGACGCTGCGCGTCTGGGAGTTTGGCATCCCGGTGGTGATCAAGTACATAGCAGACCCCGCCATGCACAGCATGCCCCAGCTGGCGCTGCACCCCAGCGGCGCCTGGCTGGCCGCGCAGAGCATGGACAACAGCATCGTCATCTACAGCACCAAGGAGCGCTTCCGGCTGAACGCCAAGAAGCGCTTTGCCGGGCACAGCAATGCAGGCTACGCCTGCCAGGTCTCCTTCTCGCCGGACGGGCGCTTCCTGCTCTCCGGCGACGGGGACGGCAAGCTGTTTGTGTGGGACTGGAAGACCAGCCGCATCCTGCGCACGCTCAAGTGCCACGACCAGGTCACCATTGGCTGCGAGTGGCACCCGCTGGAGGCCAGCAAGGTGGCCACCTGCTCGTGGGACGGCAGCATCAAGCTCTGGGACTAGACGGTGCGAGCAGAGACGACTGCAACGATAGAGAACGCACACGCACGCGAAACAAAATAGCGTCGATGCGTCTTGCGTCACTTCCGTCACACGTGCTTATCCTGCTGCCCTCCGCCCACCTCGTGCGCGGCAGACATGTGAAGCACGCCCGCAGCAATGGCCCGGCCTGCGCGCGCGCTGGCGGCATGCGTGTCCCTGTCGCTCGTTGCTGCGGCGTGTGTGGCGCTCGTGGGTGCGCTATCACGCCGCACGCGGTGTCGCCTGGCTCACAGCGCGCCAGGCGTGGCGCGGCAGGCGAACGAGTGCGAGATGAGCTACAGCTACCCCTCCTATGCGGCGCTGGCCGTACCTGACGCCCGCAGGTGCAGGCTGAGCGGCTGAGCTCATCTGCTGTGCCCAGTGTGGCCTGACGCGTGGCGCCTCCTACCCAGCCACTACCGGCTGTTCGCTTACGCGGAGACGCACGGGGCGGGCGCGTGGTGGCCGCTGTGCACACGCTTGCTTCGCCTGACTGACTCTCTCGTCGCCGCTGCTAGGCCGCACAGACGCGCCGCCCTTCTCCGGCCTGCCCGTGCTCTTCGTGCCCGGCAGCGGCGGCAGCTACCGGCAGGTGCGCTCGCTGGCGTCGGAGAGCAGCAAGCAGCACGGCAGCGGCGCCTCTGGGGATGGGCCGCGCCTGGACTGGTTTGCGCTGGACTTCCACGAAGAGCTCTCAGCCTTCGACGGTGCGCCCGCCGCCAGCCCCCTCGCTCGTCTCGCGCCGGCACTCAAGCGCTCCCCGCCACAGCCGGCCTTCTGCGCCGCCAGCTGCGCTTCCTCGCACATGCTGTGGCCCTCCTGGACAGCGCCTACGCCAGCCAGCCGCCCCTCTTTTTGGTGGCGCACTCCATGGGTGGCGTGCTGGCGCGGGGCGTGGCCAACGGGCCGCAGGCAGGCGCGTATGAGCAAACGCTGTCACTCGGCACTGCACGCCTCACGCACCCACGGGCAGGCGCCCTCGGGGCTGTGTTGACGCTCGCCGCGCCGCTGGTGGCGTCGCCCTGGCTGGCGCAGGCACGTACGCAGTCACCGTGGCTCCTGAGCAGCAGCAGCGACTCACTCTGAGCGCCGCCCCCTCAGCTCTCGCTTGCGCGGTTCTACGCCCAGACGCGCCACGCGACTGCGTCGCATCATCCGACGCCTCTCGCCTCCGTGAGCGGCGGCGCTCGGTGCGCGTGCAGAGGCGTTCCTCTCTCCCCCATGCCGGCGCTCACACCTCCTTTCTCTCTGCGCCCAACAGCGACCTGCAGGTGCCCGACTGGCTGACCCGCGTGCCGCCGCCGGGGGTGCACGCCTCCGCGCCCCTCCTGCCCGGCGTGGCCGTGTCTGCGGACCACCGCTGCGTGGTGTGGTGCGGCCAGCTGGTCACCCTCCTGGCGCGCGCGCTCAACCAGGCCGCATCGGGCGCGGGGGCGCAGCGCACGCGCGCGGGCGCGCGGCACAGGCGGGAGGTGCTGGCGAGCAGCCTGCGCTCCTGGCACGTGGCGGAGGCGCCCGGGGAGGCAGCAGGCGTCGCTGCGCAGCTGGCCGCCCTCGCCAGGGCATCGCTGCCCGCGCTGCCGCCGCTGTGCGTGGCGCACCTCCTGGGCGGCGGGGGGGGTGCGGCGCAGCGCCGCGACGTGCTCACGGCGCTGGCGGCGCTGGCGGCGCTCGCTGCGCCCGCGCCGCCGCTCGGCCGCGCCGCAGCGGCAGCAGCCGTGGGCGCCCTCTCAGAGCTGGCTGCTGCGACGGCGGCGCTGCAGCTGCGCTCAGCGTCGGCACTGGCGGCGGCGCTGCAGAGGCGGGCACTCGGCGCGCCTCGCGCGGCAACCAGGCGGCCACGGAGGCGCCTGTGGATTGGCGCAGTGGCGTGCGCGCTGCTCTGCGCGCGGGCGCCCCTGGCGTCGCTCTGGCTCCTCGCAGCCGGGATGCACGCGGCGGCTCTCCTGCGCGCTGGCGAGCGCCCCGCCGCCCTGCTGCTCTGCGCGCACGCCTGGGCGCTCTTCTGCATGCTGCCCGGCGCGGCCGCCTGGGCGCAGGCGCGTTCGCTGCGGCGCTGTACAGCGCTGACCCCGGCGTGTGCTCACGCACCACTTTCGCGCACAGGTCCTGGCAACGCAGGGCGCGCGCCATCTGCCCCCGGTGCAGGCCTCGGACGCGCTGCCCGCCTCCGCAGCGCTAGTGTGGAGCCTGTTGGTGCTGGAGGTGCGTCGGATGTTGCGCCGGCCGCATGCAGTTGTCGCTGCAGCTGAGCGGACTGCACGCGCAGGCTGCCGAGGCGGGGCGGCGCCTGTCCTTCCAGCCCGCACCGCTCTGGCTGGCGGTGGCTGGCTGCGTGGCCAGCGCAGCTGCGGCGGTTCCGCTGGCAGTGCCGCTCGCGGCTGCGCTGCTCGGCGCCGCCGCAGCCTGGGGTTGAGGGGCGCTGAGTGAACATGATGCGCGGACGAATGCAGACGCGTGGTTGAGGCCAGCACTGTCTCAGCACATCGACCGTAGGCGTGCCGTAAGGTCAACATTTCACAGACCATAGCCAGGCGGCCCCGCCCACGCCCCCCGCCGGCCCCCGCGGCGGGCGCCCCGCGTCCGCTGCCACGACTCCCCCCCCGGTTTTGCTGTTGCACGCCCACCTGCACGTCGCGTGAGCGCCACGGGCCTCGCTGTCTCCGCATTCGTCACACCGCAGCGCAGCGCCTAGGCGCAGCAGCCACCGGCGCACTGGGCAACGATGTCTACGCCCGCGCGCAAGCGCCTCATGCGCGACTTCAAAAGGCTGCAGGTGCGCCGGCCTGCGAGCGGCTGCGCCGCGCCGTGCTGGTGCTGAGCAGCGCTGTCGCTCTTCCAGAAAGAGCCTCCTCCTGGCATCAGTGGCACGCCCACGGAGAGCAACATCATGTTCTGGCAGGCGGTCATCTTCGGGCCGGAGGACACGCCGTGGGAGGGCGGTGCGCGGTTGCGTCGGTGCCCAGGAAGTGTGGGGTGACTGAGCCCTAAGCTCCTGCGGCGCTCTCAGGCACCTTCAAGCTGACTCTGACGTTCACGGAAGACTACCCCAACAAGGCGCCCACCGTTCGCTTCGAGTCCAAGATGTTTCACCCCAACAGTGCGTCTGGAGGCCCGCTGCGCTTGCCCCGGGCTCACGCATCACTCTACCCAGTCTACGCGGACGGCGGCATTTGCCTGGACATCTTGCAGAACAACTGGAGCCCCATCTATGACGTTTCCGCGGTGCTCACCTCCATCCAGTCTTTGCTCTGTGACCCAAACCCAAACTCGCCAGCAAACTCAGAGGCTGCGCGCATGTACACCGAGTGTAGGCGCGAGTACGACAAGCGAGTGCAGGCGCGTGCGACGACAGCTGGCCTCAATCATCCTTCGCCTCCTCTCAGCTCTCACGCGGGGCACGCTCGCAGGAGATGGTTGAGCAATCGTGGACGCGCTGAGGCGCCGTGTTCCAGGCTGTGCGAATATCTGTTTTCTGTTGCAATCAACGCCACCAGTAGCGCGTTGAACGAAGTCGTCGTTTGTTATGCGCGCCGGCCGCCGCCGCTCGCTCCTCGCACCGCCGTCGGTCGAAGAAGCTCGAGACTACTTTGCGCCCCCCTCGCCTCGCCGTGTTGCACAGGCTCCTGTCACGCGCTCCTGCTGCCCTGCGCCCTGCGCTGCATGCTCGTTTCTTGCGCGCTGGGTGGCTGGCAGATCAGCCTGAGCCCAGCTGGGCGAGCGCAGTCGCCGCCGGCCGCGCTGCCCTGCTGCCGAGCCAGGCGCGGCTGGCGCTCGGAGCGGCTGGTCTGCACCGCGACGCGGCAGTCTGAGGTTGCTGTCAAGCAGCGGCGGTGTGTCCGGGTTTGCTGTGCCGCCCGTGCGTCTCGTGGCTAACAACTGCTCTCCGCAGGGCCGCGGAGGCTGCACGCGCGCGCGGAGCGCTGGTTCGCGACGCTGCCGGTTGGGAGGGCAACGCGCTGGCCGCTTTCTGCCGCGCCCTGGTCGCCTGCGAGCCCACTGAGACGGCACTGCGTCGCCTGGAGGCGTGCGCCCTCTCGCCTCGCAGCTCCCACGCGCGCTGAGCGTCGCCGCAGGAGGCGTGCGCGCTGGACCCGAACCTGCTGCTGCTCTGCCTGTGGCTGCCCTGGTCGCAGGGGCGGTGCGCGCCAGAGCTCACCCTGGCGGCGCGTCCCCGCTCTGCTGTGCTGCGGCCGGCCCTCGCCCGCCTCACGCGCAGGGCCGCGCGCAGAACGTGAAGGAATGCGTGGACGTGGGCGCACGCTGGCGCTCGCGCGTCTTCGTCCCCCTGCGGGTTGCGCATGCCTCGCTGCAGGTGTGCCCGCCGCCGCCGCTCGCGCGCGTCGTGGCTCGCGCGCGGCCTCACGCACGACCGGCGACGCTTCCGCTGTGACACAGGCGGAGGATGTGAGGGGCCTAGAGACGGTGCGGCGGCTGTGGCATGGCGCTCCAGACTTTGGTGTCGTGTTTGAGCCCAGTGCGCTGAGTCCTCGCCTCGCCCAGGCGAAGCTGCTGCGCGAGCAGCTTCTGGAGCTGCAGACGCGCGTGGATGTGGCCGAGCAGGCGCGGCAGGCGCTGGCAGACGACAGGCTGTTGTGCGTGCGCTCGCTAAAGCCCCCCTTTCAGTCCGCGCTTTTCGAGTTGATGACCGCCTACCCGCCAGCGGCGGGGCACCCGGGGCTGGCGCCCGGCGCGCCGCCGGGCTGGCAGGGCGCGGCCAGCAACCTGCGGCTGTACCTCGAGTGCGGCGGCACCCTTCTCAGTGCCTACGCGAGTGCCTCCTTGCCTCACGCTCCCGCCCGCGCAGCTTCACGGGCGCCACGCTGGACGTGTACAACCGGGAGCGGCTGCAGCTGGTGTTCCGCAGCGCGGTTGAGCAGCAGTCTGACGCCCCCTGCCCCCCCCTGGCTGACGCCTGGCCGCTGGTGGAGCCCGCCTTCACGCCCGCCAAACGACAGCTGGCTAGCGAGAAGAACGCGCGGTGCGTGGGCTGGGGAGCCTATGTCCCTCTGGGGTGAGGCCTTATGCGCCCGCCCTTTACCCCCCGCAGCTACCGCGCCGCGCGCCAAGCGTACGACCACAGCGTGCAGGCGTGGAAGGACTGCACGGAGGCGTATCGGCTGGCCAGGCGCCGCGTGCGCGCCTACCGCCACGAGCTCTACCGTGCGCGACGAGAGGTGAGGCAGGAGTGGCGCTGACTGAGGGGCCCAGGACACGTCACGAGAATGCCAGAATTCGGTGGTTTATTAGCGCTGCTGCTTCCCTCCCTAGATGCGGCTGGGGTACAGCATGCAGCGAACCTTAGCGCCCTGAGACACGCAGGAGCCAAGCGCGCGTCAGACGGGCAGCGCAGAATGGCAAAGCCAGGCTTGAACCAGGCTGACGTGCTGTGCGTGCAGGCCGCCGTCCGTGCGTGGGGGATGCGCACCAGAGAAGACGGCGGCAGGTTCTTGCGGAACTTTGCCCGCACCACGCCGCTCTTGCCGTGCGCGCGCGTCACCTTGCCCCACACGGTGCGGTACAGGCTGTTCTTCTTCTTTGTCTTGGCCTTGTAGATGTAGCACAGGCGCTTGCCCAAGTAGAAATCAACCTCCTCCTTGCTGGTCACGCCCTCCAGCTTGATCAGCGACGTGTGCACGTACTGGTTCACCTTAGACCGCTTGTACCCCAGCACCAGCCCCCGCACGTACAGCCTGCGAGGCAGAGAGGTGTGCGTGAGCGCGCAAACCCTCAGAGCCAGATCAACAGTCACAGGCCGCTCAAGGCGCAGCCGCCCCGGGCCGGCACAGGGTGTGTCAGAGCGAGCGCAGCGACGCCATGCGCCACAGTGCGGCAGGCGGCCAGGAGCAGAGCAGGGCGGCGGCCCAGGTTTAGGGTTGTCACATCCGAATGCCGCCGGCGCGCCAGCTGCGGCCTGCAGCAGTGCGGCGAAGTGGCGGCGGCAGGTGGTGCGGCGCAGGTACGTGGGCGTGAGCCGGCTGCGGAGCTTGAGGCTCACAGCGTTGCTCGGCAGTCCTCACAGCTGCTTTCCCTCACAGCACAGAGCGACGCACACGCACCGCGACTCCGTCTTCGTCGACATGGTTCACCAAGAAGCCGAGGGCAACTTCAAAAGACAGATGGCGGGTCTTTTGGGCGGGTCCTCCTCCTCCAGCGCCGCCCTGCCTCGCGAGGAGTGTTCAACTCCTCGAACAGTTCATAAGTTGAGTCACACGGTCGTACAGCTCACACGCTCCTAATAGCTCCTGTGCGCCGCCCGCTCGCAACAGGCTGAGGCCGCTTGGACACGCTCTCGCGTCCTTTGGGTTGTCGCTCAGCTTCAGTCAGGATGCGGCTGGCGCAGCTCTACCTGCTGGCGTATAACGGGGCGTTGGCGCTCAGTTGGTGCGCCTGCGTGCAGCTGCTCAGTGCGAGCCGAGCCGCGCTGGCTTGGCCATGGCTTCGCTTGGTCGCCCCGTGTTTTCCGTTGCAGCGCTCACGCTTCGCCTGCGCAGGGCGTACGTGCTGTACCTAGGCCTCGCGGCTCTGGCGACGGGGGGGGCAGCCACCACGTTCGCGGCGACGGAGCGAGTGCTGTCATACGCGCAGGTGCGGGGCTCCTCCTAGCCTCACGCCTCGCGCGCCGCACGCGGCACCTACGCGCGCCGCCGCGCCGCCTGCACCGCCCGCCATCCTGTGCGCTGTGTGCTGAGATCGTGCGCTGTCTGTTGTGGCAGAGCGCAGCTGTGCTGGAGGTGCTGCACGCCATGGTCGGCCTCGTGCGCTCCCCCTGGACAGTCACCGCCGTGCAGGCGCGCGCCCCAACCCTCCCTCTGCCCCCGTTGCTCCGCGCGGCGCCTCTCACCCCAGCCCCTGCCCCCAGGTTGGCTCGCGCGTGGGTGTGCTCTGGGGCGTCCTCTGGGCCGTGCCCGAGGTGCAGGCGCAGCAACTGCTCCTGGGCCGCCTGCACCTGCCGGGGGTTGGAAAGCTGCCTCTGGCGCTGGGGGTCTCCTCCATGGTGATCGCCTGGTCCATCAGCGAAGTCATCCGCTACTCTTTCTACTTCTGCAAGGCGCGCAAAGGCTGCCCATCGCACCGCAGGCCGTCGCGTGCGCGCGCCGTTTCGGCCCGGGCCTGAGCAGACCCCCCGTGGCGCCTTTGCAGGAGTGCGGCTACGTCCCTGGCCTCGTCACCTGGCTGCGCTACAGCGGCTTCATCGTGTTGTACCCGACGGGTGCGTGGGCGGCTACGCGGGGTGGCTGACGGGGCGTGAGGCGTGATGCTCACACCCGTGCAGGCGTCTCCAGCGAGCTGGCCGTCATCTGGTTGGCGCTGCCATACGTGCAGGCGCGCCACATGTACAGCATCCGCATGCCCAACGCGCTCAACGTGGCGTTCGACTCCACCGACCTGGCGCGCGCCATTGCGCTGGGATACATCTTTGGACTGCCCATGGTGCGCCACTCGCGCCTCTGCTGAGCGTGCGCAGCTGACGCGCGCCCGCCACAGCTCTTCGGGCACATGCTGCACCAGCGGAAGCGGCAGCTGGGCGGCGCGAGCAAGGCGAAGCGGGCCTGAACTGCTGGGGTACTTTGTCAGCGGCGAGGTGCGCGCTTCTGCATGGACGCTCTCCTGCAGCTGCCGCACGCGCCCTCTCAAATGGTTGGTCACGACGTCTGTGCTTTCCTTAATCGACGAACGATGTCGGATTGTGCAGGCGGTTGCGCAGCACACGGTATCTCGCTCGAAAAGCCAACCGACGATCGTCGGCCGCTCCTGCTGCGCTCGTCGGCGCTCATCGTCGTCGTCGTCGGGACGTCGGGTCGTCGGCAGAAATCACATCTTGCCGCCCCCGCACGTCAGATGGAGCTCTTCGAGGCTAAGAAGCGTGAAGTGGAGGCTTGGATACGGCGGCAGCCCCCTCAGGTGGAGGTGGCTGCCGCCACCGCCTCTGGCGCAGCGCAGGGCGCGCTCATCGGCGGCATGATGGCCACCTTTAGTGCGATGGAGCCGCCGGCTGGCGCTGCGGGCGCCATGGCACCGCCCAAGGCACGCCCGTCCGCGGCTGCGTGGCGGCTGGCGGCTGACGCGTTTCGGCACAGCCGCCGGGGATGGTGGGAGGACCGGCCGTGCTTGCGCGCAACTTCGCGGTGATGACGGGCGTCAACGCGGGCCTGCAGTGCGCCATCAAGAAGGCGCGCGGCGGCGTGGAGGACGTGCAGGGGAGGTGCGGTGGAGAGCTCCATGTCGTCCTGCTGCTTTCCTGACCAGCACACTCGCAGCATGGCCGCTTCCTTCGGCGCGGGCGCAGCCTTCTCGCTCGTGAGCGTCATTGGGGCACCGGTGCGCCACCGGCGAGCGAAAGAGAGGCCCGGCTGAGGCTGACGGGTTGCTCTCACAGGCCATCGCGGGCGTTGCGCTGGCGCCTGCAGGCATCCTGATGGACGCGGTGCGCACGGGTGCCGTCTTCTCGCTGTTGCAAGGGGCGTTCTACCAGGTGCGGGCTGTGGCGGCTGCGGCTGTGGCGCTGCTGAGACTGACGCTGCGGCTGCAGATCGGCAACATGATGAGTGGCAAGAAGTCTCCGGAGGAGGATATGACGTACCTACACACCAAGGCGATGTTGACAAGCCTGGGGCTGGCGAGTTTCGAGAAGAACTTCCGCAAGGGGCAGCTGGATGACCTGACGCTGCCGCTGCTCACGGACAGCGCCCTCAAGGAGGTCCGCATCCCGCCCGGCCCGCGCCTGCGCATCCTGCAGCACGTGGCCTACTCGCGCGCAGCAGCCTCCGCCTCCGCCTCGCGCGGCAACCAGGCGCTGGGGCCGCTGTCGCTTGCTCTGGCTGTCTAATGAGCATTGGAAGAGAAGTTGAGGACACACAGCGTTGAGCGCGCCCGGCATGCACGGTATCGCCTCGTTACAGCCTGTTTCCAGCGACAGCGCCGCGACAGCGCCTCACAGCGCGGCGCGTGTCTTGACGAGCCGCTTGAGCGCGGGCAACCAGGTGCTGCACTCGTCCCAGTCGCTGCTGGTGAGCTGCACCTGCAGCTGCGCGGCGGCGGGGTAGTCGCCCCTGTCCAGCGCCGCGCAGAGCTGCAGCAGCTTGGCTGTGACGGAGGGGGAGACGTCGCGGCGGTTGAGGCGCCAGAAGAGCGCGCCCAGCCGCCGGCTACTGTCGTCCAGCTCGCGCTTCTTGCCCGCGCTGCCCGCCGCCGCGGCCACGCAGGCGGCGTAGAGCGCGGAGAGGGACTGCACCACGGGGCGCGCCTCGGGGGAAACTTCAGACGTGCCCACGCTCTCCACGCTCACGCTGGCAGGCGGCACGTGCGCGGCGGGCGGCGGCGGCGGCGGCGGCGGCGCGGGCGCAGGCTCAGGCGCGGCCGCCTGGAAGGCGCGCGGCTGGGCGGGGTGCGGCGGCGGCGACGCAGCCACTACCGATGGCTGGAAGCGCGGCGGCGCCACAGGCGGCGGCGGCGCCCCGGCGGGCGGCGCGGGCATGAAGGCTTGCTGCGGCGAGTGCTGCGGCGGAGCAGAGACGGGCTGGGGCGCGTACGCGGCGGGCGGCGGCGGCGCGTAGTGCTGCGGCAGAGCAGCCGCGTATGCCGGCGCGTACGCCAGGGGCGCCTGAGGGGGCGCGTAGGCGCTCTGCGGTGCCACAGGCGGCGGCGTGTAGGCGGCGGCGGCGGCGGCGGAGGGCTGCTGAGGCGAGTAGGACAGCCCCTGCTGGGGGCTGGGCGCGTATGACTGCTGCGCCCTCGGCGGCGCAGCAGCCTGCTGCGGCGCGTACGCCTGCGCGGCGGCGGGCTGCTGCGGCGCGTAGCCGGCGCCGCCCCCCGGGCGACTGCCCAGCAGCTGCGCAGGTGGCGGCTGTGGCGCAAACCCAGCCGGCGCAGCCTGAGCAGTCGCTCGCGCCTGCTGCGCCTGCACCTGCGGCGGCGGCGGCGCTGCGGCGCTGCGGCTGCTGTGGTAGATGCGGTCGCGCAGCACCGCCGACTCTGCGCTGTCCCCGCCTGGCACCAGCTGCAGGTACTGCATCGCCTGCTCCAGCCGCCCCTGCGCCGCCAGCAGCTCCGCGTACGTGTTCACCACCCCAGTGAGCGCCGCGCTGGCCGGGCGCTGCGCGGCCGCGCGGCTGAGCACCACGCTCTTCTCCACGACGCGGCGCAGCTCGGGCAGCGACCCGCCGCTGCTGCCGCTGCACTCCACCCCGCCCGCCCAGTGCGCCACCGCCGCGTCCACGTCGCCGGCGCAGATGTAGCACAACAGCGCAGCCTGGGACTGCCCCTGCGCCTGCAGCCGGCTGGCCAGCACTGCCGCCAGGGCGCCCCACTCCCCCTGCGGCGCGTAGGTGCACAGCATGGCCAGCGTCTCCCTCCAGCTGGAGGCTGGACGCGCCTTCACCAGCCCCTGCAGGTCGCTCTTCATCACGGCGGCCACCAGCGACAGGTAGGGCCGCTGCGTGCGCCGCATGTACTCCCCCTGCGTGCTCAGCCACAGCTCCGTGCCGCCCACGCTGGCCAGCACCAGCGCGTCTCCCAGGCGGCCGCAGCGCAGGCAGGTGGCGACGGCGGTGGGGTAGTCGCCCACCACCAGGGCGCGCTGGATGGCCACGTCGTCCTCGTCGCCAGCCTCGCAGCAGCCGGCGTCGGGCACCGGCGCGGGCGCAGGCGCTGCAGCAGGCGCGGAAGGGTGTGTGTGTGCGGGTGCCGCGTCCTCCGTGCGGGGGCTGCGGGGGGTGGAGGAAAGGTTCTCGAAAAAGTCCTCGTCGTCCTCCGCAGTAGCAGCAGCAGGCTCTGCGGCGGCGGGCGGGTCGTCGATGCGCGCGTCCGCGTCCGCGCCAGCCAGCGCGCCCTCTGGCTGCAGCTGCTGCGGCGGCTGGGGCGCGGGCTCCTCGTACTGCAGGTGGCGCAGCAGCAGCTGTCGCGCCTGCTCCCCGTCCAGCAGGATGCGTAGGAAGTGCCAGGTCTCAGCCTCGGCGGGCTGCGCGGCGCAGGCGGCGGCCCTGGCGGCGCAGAACGCCTTGAGCGCCTCCGCGTCGCCGCCGCCCACGGCTTCCTGGAAGGCGCCGTCCTCCGCGCTCTCCGCCGCCGCCGCGCCGCCCTGGGACTGGGGCTGCAGGGGCACGGTGCGCAGGGTGACGGCTGCGGCGTCGCCCCTCGCCCCAAAGCTCACCAGGCGCCCGCCAAAGCCAAAGGCTGCGCCGCAGGGGCGCCGCAGCCAGGAGGGGGCGCGCGCGGCCAGGAGGGCGCCGTGGGAGGGCACCGGCTGCGCGGTGAGGACGTTGAAGAGGCTCACCTTTGCGTCAAAGGAGGAGGCGCAGAGTAGGCCGGGCGTGCTGGGCGACCACTGCACGTCGAAGTTCCTGGGAGGCGCGCACGCGCACACGCGCGTCAGCTGCCAGTTGCTGGGTGCCAGGTGCCCCCCGCGCCCACGCACCAGTTTGTGCTTGCCGGCAGCTCCGCCACAACCTCCCCGCTGGGCGCGTCCCAGCACAGCGTGCGGTTGTCCTTGCCGCAGGTGAGGAGCAGCTGCGGGTCCTGGGCGCACCAGGCCATGGCCAGCACGCCCTTGCTGTGACCGCTGAACTCGCGTGCCGGCGAGATGCTGTTTCGCAGGTCCCACACCTGCAGCACCGGGCTGCGGTCGTCGTCGCTGCAGGTGATGAGCTGCGTGGCAACCTCCGGATTCCAGGCGAGCGCGGAGCAGCGCCTGGCTCCGTTTGGGTCTGTGAAGCTGATCACCTGCTTCTGACGCTTGAGGTCCCACACCACCGTGGTGCCGCCCGCGCTGGTGGAGGCGAGGATGTGCTGCACCTTGCAGTTCCAGGCCAGGAAGGTGACCTCGCCCGCACCACCAGCCGCGGTGCTGCCGCCCTTGAGCGCCGGGTACAGCGACGGGGCGCCGGGGCTGCCCACGTCCCAGATGCACAGCTCGCCGTCAGCTGCGCCGCTGGCCAGCAGGTTGGGGCTGAACGGGTTGAACTGCAGGCCCTTGACCTGGAGAGGGGGGAGGGGGACGCGTGAGCGGGGTGTCGTGCGCACGCGTCCACCCTCAGCCACGCACCCCGCCCGCGTGCTTCTGCAGGCTGGCCAGCAGTGCGCCGCTGGTGGTGTCGCCGGGCTCCTCGCAGCCGGCGCCGCCAAGCACTTTGGCCGGATTCCAGAGGTTCACTGTGCCGTCCACCAGCCCTCCTGCGATCAATCCGTACTGACGCAGCGGCACAGCGACGGCCGCGTCAGACCCCGCGTGCACGCGCGAGGCGAGGCGCCGCGGCGCACCGGAAGCTCCCCGGATTCCGTGCCGGACGGGCTCCAGGCCAACCTGTGGAAGCGCTCCGTGGTGGCCACCGCGCCGCCGGCCAGCCCCATCTCCCGATTGGGCGACTCCAGGTCAAGGCGGTACACCTGCGGGTGCGGGAGTGCAGGCGTGAGCGCGGGCGAGGTGCCGTCCTGCGCGCGGCCCACAGCGTGCCTCCAGACACGCCGTCGTGCTGAAGCTCAGGTCGATGGCGCCCGCCATCGTGCCCACCGCCATCAGCTGCGCCGTCGGGCTGCGCGCCGGCGGAACAAAGCGCGCTGTCAGAGGCGAGACAGGACAGCCTGCGAGCGCACGCACGAGAAGGCAGTGGTGCCGCAGCGACTCACGGTCTTCAGAGCCGACGCCATCGCGCTTTGAGCAGCACGATGCGGAAGGCGAGCGCCTGAAGTTAGCGCGAACCGAACGAGCGAACGTTCGACGAACGAAGATTCGCCGAGGAGGAGCGCGCGGCGCTATATTTGCTTATTTGGTGGCAGCGCAGGCGCCTCCTCCGCCTGGGGCTGTGCCTGCACCGTGCATGACGGGAGAGCAGGAAGGGGAGGTGTCGCAGAGGTTGTGAGCGGTTTCGAGGGGCGGCGCTCGGGCTCAAAGAATGTACCGTCGCCTGGTGCTGGGCGGTGGCGGCGTGGTCGCAGCTGCCACAGCCGTGGCGGCGCTGGGCTTTCCGACTGCGGAGGGCAGAAGGGCGGAGACACGTTCGCGGTGGGACGCTGACACGCAACTGGTCGCAGCGCCTCGCGCCGCACAGCTGGCGCAGCTTCGCCGCGGCGGCTTCGACGCGCTGGTGATTGGAGGTGCGCGGCGCGCAGAGGCTGCTCCGCGGCAGTGGCTGCTGACTGCGCGCCAGGCGGAGCCACGGGCGCAGGTGCAGCACTGGACGCCGCCACGCGCGGCCTGAAGACGGCGCTGGTGGAGGCTGACGACTTTGCGGCGGGCACCAGCAGTCGCTCCACCAAGCTCATCCACGGCGGCGTGCGCTACCTGGAGAAGGCTGTGTTCCAGGCGCGTGGACCCTCCCCCTCCTCGTTAAGGCTTCACCCAGCCCGCAGCGGCGCTGACACGCCGCCCCCTGCGCAGCTGGACTACGGGCAGCTGAAGCTGGTGTTCGAGGCGCTGCACGAGCGGCAACACCTGCTGCAAGCGGCACCGCACCTTACGCAGCCACTGCCCACAATGATGCCCTGTTACCAGCTCTGGGAGGTGCCCTACTTCTGGCTGGGCCTCAAGGCGTACGACCTGGTGGCCGGGCGCGCGGCGCTGACGTGGTCGCACTTTGCAAGCGCAGACGCCTCGCGCGCCCTCTTCCCGGGCCTCTCGCCGCAGCGCCCCGGCGGCGAGACGCTGCAGGGCACGGTGCGCATGTCAAAGGGCGTCCGGCTGCGCTGCGCGATGCCTTATCCTTGCCCCACACAGATCATATACTACGACGGCCAGATGGACGACGCACGCATCAACGTTGCGCTCGCAACCACAGCAGCAATGGCGGGCGCGGTAGTGGCCAACCATGTGCGGGTGGTGGACCTACGAAAGGTGGGTGGCAGCGCAGTGCATGGCTCGCACGCGGCTGATCGACCATTTCTATTTTGCAGGATGAGCAGGGCACCATTCGGCGCGTGACGTGCAAGGACACGCTGACGGGCGAGGTATTCGAGGTGGACGCCAAGATGTTCATCAACGCGACGGGGCCCTTCTGCGACGCACTCCGCAAGTGCGCCTCTTCGCTGCCAGGGGCCCTGGGCACAGCCTGATGCACCACCTCCTGCGCCCCAGGATTGCCACGAACAGCGCCGCGCCGCCGCTGATCACGCCCAGCTCGGGGGTGCACATCACGCTGCCGGCGCACTTCAGGCACGCCCACACACACTGCGCCTACGACTGGTGTCGCTGCTCACGCGCGCGCGCGCGCAGCCCCGAGAAGCATGGTCTGATCGTGCCGAAGACAAAGGACGGGCGCGTGGTCTTCCTGCTGCCCTGGCTGGGGAGCGCGATAGCGGGCACCACCGACTCCCCCACGGCACTCACCGCGCTGCCGCGCCCCACCGCCGCGGAGGTGGACTTCATCCTGGCCACGTTGGGCGAGTACCTGGCCGTGCAGCCGCGGCGCCAGGACGTGCTGTCTGCCTGGAGCGGCATCCGGCCCCTCGCAGCTGACCCCTCCAAGGCTGGCACCACCGAGAACCTGACGCGCGACCACGTGCTGGTGGCGGACGCGGGCATGCTGACCATCACGGGTGGCAAGTGGACCACGTACCGCAAGGTGAGGGGAGGGAGGGGGCAGGCGCGTGCGCCGCCGTCTGTCTGCGTGCTGAGCACCACGCACAGATGGCGGAGGATGTGGTGGACATGGCGGTGCACACGGGCGGGCTGCAGGCAGGGCCCTGCCGCACGCGCGGCCTGGGGCTGGCAGGTGGCGCCGGCTGGCACGCGGGCCTGCCCGCCGACCTGGCGCGCGCGGCGGCGGGCATGCAGCTGCGCACCGTGGACGACGCGGCGGCGAGGCACCTGGCGGGCTCGTATGGCGACCGGGCGCCCGCGGTGCTGCAGCTGGCGCGGGGTTATCTGAGCGGGCGGCTGGTGGAGGGACACCCGGTGCTGGAGGCGGAGGTGGTGTACTGCGCCAGAGCTGAGTTCTGCTGCACAGCCGTGGACTTCCTGGCACGCCGCTCGCGCCTCGCCTTCCTGGACGTCGCAGCTGCGCGAAAGGCGCGACCTCCTCTGCCTTCCAGCGCACATCCGCTCACACCCTTTTCTCTCCAGTGCCTTCCGCGCGTTGTGCAGCTGCTGGGCGACGAGTTGGGCTGGAGCCGCGCCCGGCGCAGGGGCGAGCTCGCCGCCGGAGCAGTTTTTCTGGACACATTTGCAATCTAACGCTAAGCAGCAGGCTCTACGCTGACAGTGCGCGACTGTACGGTCCTTGTGGAGTCACGTACCGTACCGTATTACATTTTCCGCTTGTCCTCGGCCTGTTACACTCTGGCGCGGGCGCACTTCTGGTGATCATAGATGCACGCATGATGACGTCAGCACGGAACGTATGCATCCTTTTTTGAGCGCCTCGCCGGCACTATGTCGGCCTTCACCGCCCGCCGGAAGATTGTGAAGGAGGCTGGTGCCAAGGTGTGTGGAGCGGCCGTCACAGAGCGAGCGGGGCGTGCGCTCCTCTCGCGGCGAGCCTCCGGCGCCTTCGCCCAGCGGCGGCGTGCACGCGGTGGCCTGGGGCCGCCACAGCAGCCGCGCTGGTCTCCTATGCCCTGCCGCGGAGTGCTCCACACGGCAGCGATGCTGCTTTTTTCAGTGCTCTTCGGGCTGACGGCCGTGTGTCCCACGCACAGGCGGACGAGTTCGAGGAGTCTGTGGCGCAGGCGCTGTTCGACCTGGAGGCGACTAACAACGGTGCGAGGGAAGAGGCTGAGCGAGAGGAAACCCTAACCTGAGGACTGGCCGCCGACCGCCGGCGCTGACGCGTGGCCTCCGCCGTGCAGAGCTGAAGGTGGACCTGCGCGATCTGTTCATCAACAGCGCCAAGGAGGTTGACATCTCTTCGGGCCGCAAGGCTATCGTGATCCACGTTCCCTTCCGGCTGCTCAAGAGCTTCCACAAGGTGCAGACGCGCCTGGTGCGCGAGCTGGAGAAGAAGTTTAGCGGCAAGGACGTAGTGATCGTGGCCAACCGGCGCATCATGCCCAAGCCCACCACCGGCGCAGCCATTGCGCGCCCCCGCTCCCGCACCCTCACCGCAGTCCACGCCGCCCTGCTGGAGGACCTGGTCTACCCGACCGAGATTGTGGGCAAGCGCACCCGCTACCTGACGGACGGCTCCAAGCTGCTGAAGGTGTACCTGGACCCGAAGGACCGGTGCGCTCCCAGGAGCGAGGCTGCGGGGCTGGGGCTGCGCCTGCGCCCCGTGCGTGTCGCTCTGACGGTGGTGGGCGCGCAGGAACACGACAGAGTACAAGCTGGACAGCTTCTCCCACGTCTACAAGAAGCTCACCGGCCGTGCGTGCTCCTTCGAGTTCCCGGTCACCACCGAGAACTAGAGCCAGCATGCGGGCAGAGGCACGCAGCGGCAGGGGAGCGGCCGGCTTCTTTGCAAACACACAACAACAGAAAGAACGTTTCTCGTCTAGCGCCCTGCTCTTGCATCACGCCACACTCGCGCTGGCGGCGCGGAACCTGTTGGGGAAGAAGCGCAGGCCGTCGGGGGCATCGTCGCGGCACAGCGCCCCCTGCGCTTCCGCAGCCAGCAGGTGCTCCCTCGCTATCGCAGGAGCCAGGCCAGCCAGCCTGGCCGCATCCACCGCGTCGATGCCGTCGGAGTGCTCCGCGGCCAGGCGGCTCAGCGTCTTCAGGATCTGCGGATGAGGAGGGATGCGCATGAGGCGGGCCCCTAGGGCGAGAGACGAGAGAGAGTGAGCACGCCTTGTCGTCGTCATGCGCGCGCGACTGCACCACCAGCACGCCGCTGTCGAAGCGGCGGAGGCGCAGATGCACGTGCGAACCCTCCCACAGCGCGCAGGCCTGGCGCGCAGGCGCGTAGCTGTGAGTGCGAGTGGAGTGAGGGCGTGCGTACAGCTGTGTCCGCGCCTTGATGATGTCCGCGGGCGAGACCAGCTCTGAGCCCCGGGCGCGGTTGAAAAGGCAGTAGACGTCCGGGAGCGTGAGCACGCCGCCCCCGCGAGCGAGGTGCGTCTCCAGGAAATCAGCCAGCTGCAGCGAGAGCTGCTGGTGGTACAGCACCCCGGCCGTCTGCCGCGTCACGGGGCTCACGATGCCCAGGCTCAGCATGCATGCCTGGCGCGGGCGGCAGCGGGCGCGTGAGGGTCGGCACAGTGACAACAAGGCCAGCAGTGTGACGCGCCTCCAGCTCCGCCGACGCTTCCCCTTGGTCGCGCAACATCGCGGCCCGCGTGCGCTCCGCAAAAGCCATCATCTCCTTTGCCTTCTCCATAAGCGCGCTGAGGTCGGTGAACGCCTCGTCCAGTGAGCGGCCCAGCACTCTCTGTGCAGCCTGCTGGCGACGCAGAATGCCCGACACGCCCGCATCCGCGGCGCTCAGCCCGCCGGAGCCGGGCGCGCTGCCTGGCGGCGAGGACGCTGCTGCGGGGCGAGCAGGCTCTGTGGCTGAAGGGGGGGGATTCTGTGCCCAGGCGCGCCTTGACAGCGCAGCCTGCAGCGCCGGCAGCAGCTCCTCGGCCGGCGCGCCCCTGTCAAGAGTGCTGTGAAGTTGGGCCGGCCGACGCACACGCAGGGGCAGCGCGCCTGAGGGCGAGAACGAGTGTGGTTGTGCGAGGCGCAGGTCCTGCGCAGAGAGCCTCAGCGAGCGCTGCAGCAGGCGACTGGCGGCATGCGCACCCGACACCGCAGCGCCGGCGGCGTCCACGAAGAGGCGCAGCACGAGCCTGGGCGTGCGGCTGCCCAGCAGGCGCAGTGCCTTGGGCTTGGCCTCAGCCACGCAGCACAGGCCCAGGCCGCAGGCGCTGCACGTGCTGCCCGGCGGGGCGAGCCACACGAGGCGGTGGGTGGTGAGGCAGAGCACGCCCGCCTGAGGGTAAGGCGTGAGTGGCACGGCAGAGCAAGCAAGCAGCGCCCAGACATGCCAGCAGCTGTGGCGCAGCCTCTGGGCTGCTGTCTGGGAACTCAACGTCCACCCGGTCAACGTACTTCACTTCCGCCTCGCCGGGCAGCAGCTGCAGCCGGCCTGAGGGCGTCAAGGCCGCAGGCACCAACACCAAAGCAGCCACCGTTCCTGATGAGTGGGCTGGCGTGGCCCCCTCTCACAAACACAGTACGGTAAGCCGGCGAAGGCACGGGGAGTCGCAGTCCCTTCCACCGTGCGTAAGTGCCTGAGTGCGGAAGGAGGCGCGCTCGGAATGCGGATTCGAACAGTGTTCGACCGAATTGGACGCACTCCGTCCAACGCACGCACATGCGAAAGTCTTTGCCTCCATCTTCGTCGCGTGGACTCTCGTAGCGCAGTGAGAGCTCTCAGGCAGGCTGGACCCGCCCGGCTGCGCGGCGCCGCGGGCAAGGCGACCGCTGCTAGCCAACGATGCCGTGCTGCTGGACTGCAGCGACTGGAGTCTCTGCGCTCGCTGCGGTCCCGGCATGGCTGGCGGGCGAAAGAGCGTGGTCACCGTGTGCTTCGTGCTCGCGCTTTTCGGTTTCATCTACGCAGCCGTCGTCTTTGCGGCGGTGCTGCCGTGGCTGGAGGGCAGCGTGCAGGGCGTGACGCATGTGACGGCCTTCACGCTGCTCACAGCCACCGGGCTGGGTCTCTACATACGCTGCGTGTGCACCGACCCAGGTGCTGTGCCGCCCGGCTGGTCCCCCGACCCGGAGGGCGCCGCAGCGTTCGTGGAGGTGAAGAAGAAGGGCGGTGAGCCCCGATTTTGCTCCAAGTGCCGGCGCCACAAGCCGCCGAGAACACACCACTGCCGGCAGTGCGACCGCTGCGTGCTGCGCATGGACCACCACTGCAGCTGGGTGGGCAACTGCATCGGCCACGCGAACTACAAGGCCTTCTTCCTCTTTCTCCTCTGTGTGTTGCCTCTATCCAGCGCGTCTCTGACGTTCGTTCTCATGCGTGCCCGCACAGACACTTTTGCGGCACTGCTGTACGGCCTTGGACTTCTGCTCTCGCGCTCGATGAGTGGCGCTGACGCGGCGCTGACACTGCGCCTGGAGGCGCGGCAGGCTGTTCGTGAAGCTGGTGGCGCGACGGTGGTTGACATCGTCGCTGCCAGTGCAGTGTCCCAGGTGCTGGCCATCGTCCTTTGCGTGCTGCTTCTGCTGGGTGTGGGCCTGCTGCTTGCCTTCCACGCATACCTGATGGTGCACAACATGACGACCGTGGAGTACCACGAGGGTGTGCGTGCGCGACGCACCGAGAAGGCGGACAGCTACCGCCGCGGAGGGCGGGCGCGGGGGCACATCTACGACCTGGGACTCCTTGCAAACGTGCAGGCGGCGCTGGGACCGCAGGTGCGCAGCGGCGGACGCGTATACATGAGAGCGCCTGAGCAGTGCCGCACACAGCCGTTGCAGTGGCTCGTCCCGGGCGTGTCCGCGGACGGAAACGGCATCGCCTTTCCAACCTTTGAATGACGTCACGGGCAGCACATATGCTACACAAGAAACTCTCACACAGTGCCCTGGCCGGCCGCCGCTGCGCCCCCTCTCGCCGCGCTCGCCGCCGCCACGGTGCTCGCCACTGCCACGAATCGCGTGAGCATGCCGTTCACGAGCGCGTTCTGGTGGCTCCAGGCGGTGGTCTGCACCTCCCCGAGCGGCAGCAGGAAAGGTGCAGCCTGGGGCTCTGAGGCCGCCTCGCACGCCTCCTCATCCTCCGCAGCCTGCGCAGCGACGGCGCCCGCCTGTCGCCGAGCGCGCGGCTGGAGGCGCGGCTGCTTTGGCTCCAGGGGTGCCTTGGCTCCTGCTGGTGCTGTGCGGCGCTTGCGAGCGGGAGCCTTCACCTCCGCCTGTGGTGGGGCTGCGGCACCCTCCTCTCCCTCGGGCACGCCCAGCCACCGAAAGGTCGGCTTTCGAACACTGACGTCCCGCACCTTCTCGAGCAAAGCCAGGCTTGTGAAAACGTTGGCGATGTCGTAGAGCCTCCGAATCTTCGTCTTTTTCTTGGCCGCATCCAGGCCGTCGCCCAGCAGCGTTTGCGCCACTTGGTCCAGCGAGATCACACAGCCTTCTCCTCCAGCGAGGAAGAGCTGCAGCACGTGCCGCGCCAGGAAAAGCAGAGACTTGTCCTTGCGCGACTCGTCGTCCTCGCCATCCTCCTCAGAGAAGGGCTGGGAGGAGAGCTTGGCGGTGCGAAGCCGCAGCAGACAGCTTACTAGTCGACAGCGCCCGTAGAACGCGTAGTTCCTGCGAGCGTTGCGCACCACTATTTCGCAGCTCTCGAGAACGCCCAAGACGTCGTACATGCGTCGCCGTTCCACGCCTAGAGCAGCAGCATCAGAATCTAGTTCCAGCTCTGTGCCTGGCTCCAGCTCAGCGTGCAGCGCACAGAAGCGCTCGCACAGCAGGCCCAGCGACTTCTCTTTGCGCGGTACTGCGGCGGGAGCGCGCCCACGCTTCACGCGCGGAGCCTCGCCATCGCTTGCAGGCATTCCCTGATACGGTGACAATTCCCTTTGCCTGGACCCGCCAACAGCCAGCCTCGAGCGTGCGCGAGCAGTTGAGCGTGCGCGAGCAAGGAAAGCAGTCGTTCGCAGCAGCGACGGGCGGGTGCAGGCAGGTGGCGACGGCAAGCAGAATGTGCACCAGTGGAGCCCTCGTCGCACGCACGGCGGGAAGGCACAAGGCGCGGAGGCGGTCGCCCAGAGCCGCACAGGCCGTGCGGAGGCCAAAGTTCTGCGTGACGTGGCGCTACTACGCGCTAGTAAAACACAAAGCGAAGAAAAATGACGCTAGAAGCCAAAGAAGCGTACGACACTCGTAGTGAACGGTGCCATGGAACCAGGGCCACAATGCCGGGGTGGCCAACCCGAAGGCTAACCAACCCCGACAGGAGCGGTGGCACTGGCGGACAGGCGATGGTGCGCGGCAGCGCAGGAGTGCAGTTGTTTCACGCTGAGGGCAACCGCCAGCGAGGGCAACCGCAAAGCGATCGTGTGGCAGTACCGAGCCTATTGAGCCTAGTGGTCCCTACCGTGTCACTCCCAATCCTCCGCCTCCTCCTCCTCTGGCGCCAGGCTGGCCCTCCGTCGCGCGATGCTTTGCGCCAGCGCGCCCATCATGTCCACGGGCTGCGCCTGCTCGCTCTTGGGCGCAGCGCCCCCTCCCGCCTCCTTCCTCTTCAGCCCGTCGCCCCCATTGCTGCACTTGATGGCGTCCATCAGCGCCTCCCGCGGTGTCGCAGCGCGCGCGAGCGGTGCGGGCGTGGCGCGGTCGGAGGCGCGCCGCAGGCGCGGCCCAGCAGCGATTGCAGCCATGAGCGACGTGTGGGGGTCGTCTGACATCGCCGCAACTGACGGCTGCTGCACGGGCGCCATTGTCGTCGCCGGCTGTTGCCCAGCCGGCATGGCTGCGGGCGCGGGCGCTTGCTGCTGGGCTGGGGAGCGCTTCTTGAGGCGCGACAGCGGGTTGTCGCTGCTCAGGGCGGCCAGCAGCGCGGAGCGAGGGTCGCTGCCTGCGCGCGGCGGCGGCGG
>Ga0208951_1000278_pt1 | contig 23436 bp, 19 predicted proteins | sample GreLakmeMI27MSRF_FD_187702 | JGI IMG/M metagenome (GOLD analysis project Ga0208951, IMG submission 187702) | Freshwater lentic microbial communities from great Laurentian Lakes, MI, USA - Great Lakes metaG MI27MSRF (SPAdes) | ecosystem: Environmental > Aquatic > Freshwater > Lake | place: Great...
AGATAAGCCTCATCAAGCCTCTGGTCAGGCCGCTGGTGGTCGAGGTACGCAGAGCTGTGCAGCCACGTGAGCGGCGTGAGGTCTCTAGGCCGTTTGCCGCCAGTCGGTTTGCGGTTTATTGGCAGCCGCTGCTGCACTCCCACTCTCACTCTCACTCTCACGCTCACGCTCACGCACCGTTCACTGCAGGTACTCCTTCGCCTGCTGGCCGCGGAGCCACCCCGGCTGGACGAGGACGGCGCGCCGGTGAAGCCCCTGAGCGTGCCGGCCAACTGGGAGACCAGCCTGGCAAAGCTGCTGACGCTGGACGTGGACGAGGCGCCCGAGGAGGGCTGGCTGGGCGCGGCAGACCCGCTGGAGGGCTGCTCGTTCTTCGACGCGCCGCCTGTTGCGCGCTTGGCGCTGCTGCGCTGCCTTTCAGAGCGATGGCTGCTGGACGACGGGCTGGCTCAGGCGGATCCGCCCGCGGGGCCAAAGCTGGTGACAAACGCCTGGCACGGCGCGCCTCTGGGCGCGGATGCCGGCGGCGCACGCTATTTCGCGGTGCCCGGCGAGGCGCGCATCTACAAGGAGACCTCCGCCGGCAAGTGGGAGCTGTGCGCTGCCACCGTGGCGGAGACCCGGGCGCTCATGCGCACGCTGGGCGAAGACGTTCCCGCACACAAGGCCATTTGCCAGTCGATTGCCAGGGGCCTGCTGCCCCCCCTGGAGGATGCCGAGGCTGCTGCTGCAGCGGAGAGGGCGGCGGCTGCTGCGGCTGAGAGGCGCGACGCTGAGGCTGTGCTGTCGCGCGTGTCGCGGGGCGCATCGCTGCGCACGGGCGGGCGCCAGGAAGCTGAGCGGCGGGCAAAGGAGCGCGACCTGGCGCTCAGAGACCTGGCGGCGCGCCAGGCGGAGTCGGCGGAGGCTGCCAGGGCGGCGCTGCGCGAGTTCGTGCCGGAGCGCTTCCGCACCGGCGACTGGCAGGCTGCGCTTTTCGAGCACCAGGCGGGAGGGTGGTGCCCGCCTCCGCAGGGGGCGCAGGCGCTGGGGCGCCACGTCTCTGTGCGCTGGCCCAGCGGCTTCTTCGCGGGCACCGTGTCTGCGTGGAACGCGGAAACGGGAGTACACACGGTGACGTACTGGGACGGAGACATTGAGCAGGTGACGCTGGCGGAGGAGACGGTGGCCTGGCACGCGCCCGTACAGGCCTAGCGCCATCACACACATGGTGACAAGGGAAGCAATACAATTTTAGAACTATGAACACAACAACACACTGACACATTCAGCTAAGGAATCCCCATGGAGGTGGGTCACTGCCTCTCCTCCTCTGCTCCCTCCGCCCCAAGCGAAGTCGCCTCCAAGCTGCCCGCCAGCGCCACGTGCTTCGGCACAGCGCCCCACTCGGAGGGGTCGTCCTGCGCCGCGCCAGCCGCCGGCTGTGGCTCCTCGTCCTCATCCTCCTCGCCGCTGAGCGACGCGTCGCTGTCGCTGAAGCTGTCGCTGTCCGTGTACGAGCTGCTGCCGCTGCCGCCGCTGCTGCTGTAAAAGTCGCCGGCGGCGGCGGGCCCGCCAGCTGGCGCGCGGCGGCCGCCCTGCGCAGCCGTGCCCGCCCCCCCCGGCGCGGCTGCGCGCACCGGCGCGGGCGGCGCGGCGCGCACGCTGCTGGGCGGCGCCACCAGGGGGTGCGGCGGCAGCGCCACGAAGCCCGGCGCGGTGTGCTTCACGCTGTGCGACAGCGAGTTGAGCATGTGCACGCTGCGCAGCGGCGCGGGGCTGGGCAGCGGCGGAGCGGGCATGTCGCACAGCAGGATGGCGGCGGCGTGGCCGGCGAGCGCCGCGTTGCAGTCGGGCCCGGTCGTGGGGGCCAGGAGGGCGCGCAGGAGGCGCGCCCGGTCGCGCACGTCGTACGACACGTCCACCGCCGCCAGCTCCAGCACGTAGCCGTAGAGCGGCGCCGCCTCGGCGCTGCGCAGCCGCAGCTTGGCGCAGCTGCCCAGCAGCGCCAGCTTCACCAGCTCCTCCTCCTCGCCGAAGCTGCGCGCAACCAGGCGCAGCGCGTGCGGCGCCAGCGCCGCCAGCTTGCCAGCCTCCTCGCTGCCGCTGCCGCTGCCGCCGTCCCAGGCGGCCAGCCACACGACGGCTGCGCGCGCGGCGGGCGCGCGCAGCGTCTCCAGCCGCCGCATCAGGCGCAGCACCACCGCGCCGTGCTGCTCCGGGCGCTGCTGGATGAGCGCGCGGAGGACCACCACCGCTTCGGAGGCCACCTCCTGAGCCGGGTGGGAGGAGAGGTCCAAGAGGGAGCGTACGCACGCGGGCGCGATGTGGGGCAGCCGCGCCGCCGTGCGCCCCACCGCGCGCACCGCCAGCACCACCGCGTGCTTGCTGGCGTCGCGCAGGCACAGCTGGAGCTCGCAGAGCAGTCGGTCGGCGGCTTGCGGCTGCGCGCAGCGGGTGAGCACCTCCAGCTTGAGCGCGCGCACGGCGGCGCTGTCCCGCGGCGCGGAGAAGAAGGCTGGCAGGTACGGCGCGAAGAGTGCGGGCTGGAGGGCGGCCATGGAGGCTATGTTCTGGAGCAGCACGTGGGACGCCTCGGGCGAGCTGCGCAGCGCGAAGACGAGCGCCTTGGCCACGCGCGCCAGCTCCGCCGCCGGCGCCAGGTACCACTGCAGCGTGGCCACGGCGAGCACCACGGCGGCGTTGCGGCTCTGCAGGAGCGGCCGCGAGCAGCGCAGCAGCAGCCGGTGGTCCTCGTCCAGCTGGCCCAGCGGGCGGGCAGGCTCCGCGGCGGGCTCCGCGGCGATGTCGTCGCCCGCGTGGTCAGCGGGCAGCGCCGCCTGCGCGGCGGCGGGCGCAGGCGCAGCCTCAAGTGCAGCAGCCTGCTCCTCCTCGTAGAAGCCAGCCCCGGAGCGCAGCAGCGCCTGCAGCGCCTGCTCCGCCTCTTTCCGCGGCGCCCTGGCGGGCAGCGCAGCCTCGAAGGCTGCCGCCGCTGCTGCTGCTGCGTGGGTTGCGGAGGCGGGGGTGCCTGGCTGGGAGGGCACCCCTCCCGCGTCCCCCCCACCCTCCTCCCCCTCCCCGCACAGCCCCTCCCGCCGCACCCCGTCCGCCTGCGTGAACTGCGTGCGCGCGTAGCGCAGCAGCAGGTTCGCCAGCAGCGCCTGGCCCCACTCGTCCGTGTCCACCAGCAGGCAGCACAGCTTGCGGTAGTGACGGTGTAGCAGGTCCAGACGGTGGGGGCACACCTCCGTGAAGGCGGCCACTGCGGAGGAGAGCACCATTGGCGCTGCGTCGCGCAGCAGAGCCTCAACCACCTCGACCAGCTCCTCCTCGCGCCCGCGGTCCAGCCGGAATATCTTGGGCACCGCGTGCGCGGCGGCCTTGCGCACGTAGGGGGAGGGGTCGCGGGAGCAGGCGCGGATGGCGAGCACCACGACGGGCACAATGACGTGCACCCGGATGGAGGAGAGCACGCGCAGCGCCAGGGCGCGCACGCGCGGGTTGGGGTGCGCCAGGTCCTTCTGGAAGCTGTTCACGGAGAGCAGCGCCTCGTCGGGGCGGAACTCGGCGTAGCTGAGGGGGGGGTGAGCGCGCAGCGGGTGTTGTTTGCGAGCGTGCAGCGCGCACCGAACCAGGTAGATGTACACCAGGTTCTTCACCTCGAAGGAAGGGCACGCGATGTTGATGACCACCGTGGGGAAGAAGCTGGAAACGTCGCGCCCGACGCTCACTGCGGTGAACACCAGCGGGGATTAGGGCACGGAGAGCTGGGGGCCAGACGGGCCACGCACTCTGCGCAATGAGGCGCTTCAGGCCTTCAAGCTTCTCCTGCACGGACGCGTCGCGCAGGAGGCGCAGGATCTCCTTGTTGTCCTCCTCAACCTGTGCGTCGTCCAGAAAGGTGGCATCCGAGAACACCAGCTTCCGCATGCGCGACCCCAGCGTGTTCTCCGACCGCGACGCCTGAGGTTGTGCGCACCGGGAGGTGGCGCGAGGCGTCAGCGGGCGGAGACTGGCAAGCAAGAGCAGGACATGCTCCCCGCCACTGCACGTCCCCCACTCTGCACGCGCCTGGCGCGCGAGGGCGTCGACGCCCTGGTCCAGGTTCACCATGGCTGGCTGGGACCCGCCAAAGCGCCTACCCGGAGGCGGAGAGGTGTGCCCGCGGCTCTAGGCTTGTCTTACATCATAATACGTTCGAAGAAATCCGTCCGTACGACGCTCCCGACGCTGATGGCTGTGGAGTACGAAAGTCACGGAACAAGTTGACGGTGCAGCCGTGGCTCAGGGCAACCAGGCACGAGTCGCATGCTTTGGCAATCTCGCAATCAGGGATGGCGGTGGCACTAGAGCTCTGAGCTTTATCTTATTCACTCTAGTCGCTTGAGTCCTTATTGTTATGCTCCTCTGCGCCGTTGCGCTCCCTTTCGCCCTCCTCCATGGCATCCTTGACGAGCTTCCCGATGAATCCCGCCGAGCCCAGCGCAAACAGCGCGCCGGCAGCCAGCGGCGCTGCGCCCACGCCCTCCTGCACGCTCATGCCATTGCTGATGACGTCGCGGCCGATAAAGCCCGCGTAGACGTACGCAATTGTGCCGGGCAGCATGCCCAGCCAAGAGCCCGCCAAGTACGGGGCCAACTGCAGTTTGGTGCATCCGTACATGTAGTTGGAGAGCGAGAATGGGAGCAGGGGCGAGATGCGCAGCAGGAGGATAACCTTGAAGCTATTGGCCCCTAACGCCCGGTCGATGCTCTCCCACTTGTCGTTGCCAGCCAGCGCCTTGACCACAGCGTCGCGCATCAGGTAGCGCGCAACCAGGAAGGCGCTGCCGGCTGCGGTGAGGCCCGCCAGCGAGACAAATACGGCGCCCTTGACTGGGCCAAACAAGGCACCCGCACTCATGGTAAGTGGCAGGGCGGGCACGCCCAGCATCTCGCAGACGAAATAGCCGGCGAGGAACTCGTAGACGCCGTACGGGTTGGACTGAGGGCGTCGCGGAGCGGGTGAGCGAAGAGAGAGAGAGTGAGTCACGGAACAGGTGAGCCACTCAGCCACTCAAAAGTTGCCAGACGCACCTGCAGCCCGTCCGCAAACGCAGTCAACTGCTCGCCAAGCACCTCTCGGTTGGCCGCCACCAGAGCTGCGGGGCGGGAGTGAGTGGCGCTCGGAGTGTAGGCTGAGTGCCAGCCAGCCCTGCGCACCGACGGCGCTAGCGAGCACCAGGGCGGTCACGATCGGCGTGACGAGCGACGTCACTGCCGCAGCCTCCTGCGGGTCCTCTTGCGGGTCCTCCTGCGGGCCCTGCGAGCGCGCTCAGCATGTTCTTCTGCGCTGACACCACCCCTCGCCAGAGCTCACTCACCTGGCTGCCAACCCCGCTACGCGCCGCCCGGCGAGCCAGCGCGCGCCTTCGACACGTCAGCCGCGGGGCGAGCATGCAGGGCGGGCGCAGGGCGGCGGCGGGCGTGAGGCAAGAAGCACCTCGGCAGCGTTGCGAGGAGGCTGGCGCAGCATTGCCTGCCCGCCGCTCCGCACTCCGACACCACGCTGCGCACGCATGCGTTGCGGCTGCGCTGGCAGTGCAGAGCATCGCACACTCGCTATGCTCACAGTCACATCGTACGACCCAAATCTGCTGCGTTGTTGGTGCTGCGTGAGACCAGACGTCCGTTCTTGTCCTGTGCTGTGACGAGTGTGTTCCTGGCATAGCACCTGCGCTGGTCTCTGCCACACTGCTGCAATCATGGCCGCGCTCAACGACGGCTCGGTGACACTTTCCGCCGCCGTGTTCCGCGGGACAGAGGCTGGGCTCGAGGCTGCCAGCGCGGGGGAGGCTACGCCCCCCTTGGCTCGCGTGGGGGGCGTGGGCGCGGGCGCGAGGAGGGATGCGCTTACCGGAGAGGCGCTGCCCGCGCTCCCGCAGCTGGAAGTGCGCCACAACGGAGTGGTGCACGCGGACGGCGCGCCGGCCAGCGCGGTGCGTGCCTGCATGCGCCCTGCGGCCTGCGTGCGGATGGGGTGTTGACGTGGTGCCCTCTGGGCGACGCAGGACGAGCTGTACGACCACGTCATTGGACACCTGGAGCGCCTGGACAGTGCGCGCCCGTCGCGCCGCAGCTGCCGCGTGCCGCGTGCGCCCGCTGCGTCGCTGGCTCACACTCCCCGCAGACCAGCTGGACGAGCGCGCCTCTGAGCTGGAGTCGCGCGCGCGGCGGCTGGTTGAGCTGCAGCAGGACGCTGCGCGGGATGCGCGGCGGCAGGCGCAGCTGCAGGAGCAGGCGAGCGTGAGCGGCGCGTTCAACCTGGCGCTCACGCGCGCCCGCGACGACACGCGCCGCGCCACCGAGCAGCTCACTGCCGCCATGGCTGACGGGGTGAACGGCGTGCTGGTGACCACGCCCGCGGCGTTCCAGACGTTTGCGCGTGAGGTGGACCGGGTCATGGCCCCCCTGCACCAGGGCGCGCGCGACGTGCTCGGCATCAAGCTCTCACGCCCATCCAGCTTCAAGGGGCGCCGCGCAGCGTTCGCGGACGAGGTGGCGCAGCAGGCTGCTGGCGCAAGCGGTGGGGACAACTATGAGCCTGAGCCTGCAACGCTGGCACCCAGCGCCGCGCCCAGCGACCGACGCCAACGCCGCGATAACTGATTGAGCGCGTGTAATCTGTGCACCGTGGACCGTACGTGCTGCGCATCATATCCGTTCCCCCGCACTTCTCTTGCCACGATGCAGCAGTGTCGCCGCGCCGCGTTGCAACGACTGGGCAGCCGCAGGTGGCAGAGCACGAAGGGCGAAGTAGGCGCGGCCAAGTCGGAGACTGTGGTTGCAGCTGAGGCTGAGGCGGCTCGTGCGCTGGCGGAGGCCAAGCTGAAGATGGACAACGGCATGTTCCTGCTGCCCTGGGAGCGCTCCGCGTTCGGTGACCGCACCGCACCGCTGAAGTGGTGGCAGAAGGCGTACTGGGTTGGTTTCGCCGTGGTGGTGACCTACTGGGCGGGCGAGCGCTGCTACGACAAGGCAACCACGGGCAAGTGGCACGGCGACGCTGTGCTGCGACCCAGCGCCGCGAAGGCCAAGCCCAGGCCCACGCTGCTCAAGTCGCGGGTCAACCAGGCGCTGAGCGGAGCCAGCTTTGTGGAGAACGAGGACGACCCGTTCGAGGGGCTCAGTCCGCAGGAGATTGAGGCGCTGGTCGCGAAGGAGGCGCCGGCGGGGGACGCGTTCGATGGGCTCAGCCCAGATGAGATCCGTGACTACGTGCAGCGCGAAACATGGGAGCGCCAAGGCGTGCCGCCACCGCAGCCTCCAGCCGAGGCTGCGACGTGAAGCCAGCTAGAGAAGCCTAGAACAACCAATGACCGTGAATAACCTAGCAGCATGCACCAGCTCGTAGTTCAGAGTGCTCGCGCGCAGCGTTAAATGTCGCAGACCCCAGGGCACTTTGCGGCGCCCTCGCTTGCTCGTTGCTCCTGTCTTATCACCCAGCCAGCTGCGCGCCAGTGCCGCCCTGCCGCAGCCAGCATGAGCTCCGTGGTGGCGCTGGGTGACCGCGTGCAGGTGGAGCCTGCCGGCGATGTGGCCACCGTGCGCTTCGTGGGCGCGGTTGAGGGCACCGACGGCGCCTGGGTGGGCGTCGAGTTTGACGCCTCCGGCCGCGGCAAGCACGACGGCACGCACGAGGGCGCGCGGTACTTCTCGTGCCTGGTGCCCGGCGCGGGCGCCTTTGTGCGCCCGCACAAGCTGCGTCCGGGCGTGTCGCTGCTCCACGCGCTGCGCACCAAATACGAGCTGGTGAGCCCGCCACGTGCCGCCCTGCTGCCGCACGACTGACGCTGAGACAGGGCAACACGCTGCGTGAGGCTGAGCAGACGCGCTCCCCCGACCAGCCCGCGCCGCCGCCCGCGAGCAGCGAGGAGAGCCAGATGTACGTGCACAGCGCCCGCGGGCACCGCGTGGTGGTGGAGCTCTGCATGAAGGACGAGCTGGTGGAGGGTCAGCGACACCTTGACCGTCTCACACGTGCCTACCTGCCTGACGCGGGCGTCAACTCTATCGGCCCTCGCGGCGACCTGGCGGCGCACGCGGGAAACATCACAGTGCTGGACCTGCAGGTGAGTGGCGCGCGGCTGCGCGGGCGTGGCAGTGCCGTGAGAGCAAGTTGTGAGAGATGTGTCGCAGGGCTCGCTGCTGCGCGACTGGCCGGAAGTTGAACGACTGAACGAGGAGCTGCCAAAGCTGCACGTGCTGGACCTGAGGTGCGACCCAGACACGGCTGCTGCAACGAGCATGTTGCTGACAGCGCCTCCGCAGCCGCGTGCGCATTGCGCTCCCTGTCTTGCCGCCATCCGGCACCCCGTTTGCGTGCTTGCGCACCCTCGTGTTGAACGAGTCTGGATTGAGCTGGCTCCAGGCGCGCGCTGGCACTCGCACGCCCCCCACCCGTGAGCCTCACGCAGCACATCTGCAGGTATGCGGGCTGCAGCCGCTGCTACCGGCGCTGGAGGAGCTGCACATGTGCAGTTGCGGCATCTCCGTCCTGGGAGAAGGTGCGCCTCTTAACCCCTGTCCTCCAAACGCGCAGCTTGACACCCGCAGCGCTCCCGTGCAGGCGTCTCGTGGCCGCGCCTGAAGGTGCTGAACCTGGAGGACAACGTGCTTGCGGATTGGACGGAGGTTGAGCACCTGGTGAGCGACGCAGACTCTCTGTTACCAGTCCTTTGTGACTCACACGCCCCTCCTCGCAGGCGCTGCAGCCGGCGCTGGAGCAGCTGCACCTGAGCAACAACCGGCTGGCGAGCGTGCGCCCTCCGCTCAGCGCCGCCTGCTTCGCCAGGCTGCGCACGCTGCTGCTCGCGGGCAACGCCCTGGCGGACTGGTGAGCGCACGCAGCGCAGCCCCCTCCCCCCTACCCGTCTGAGCTGTGCGCCCCGGCAGGCTGTCTGTGGATGCGCTGGACGCGTTCCCGTGCCTGGCGGAGACGCGCCTCACGGCCACCCCCCTGGTGGACCTGAACCCGCAGACCCGCCACGAGGTGGTTGCGCGCGTCAGCCGCCTCACCATGCTGAACGGCTCGCTGGTGGGGCGCGCGGAGCGGCGGGACGCGGAGATTCGCTACCTGCGCCGAGCGCTGGACGAGGCTGGCGGCGCAGAGGCCGCCGGCGCTGCGGACGCGCCGGCGGCCACGCGCCACCCGCGCATGACGCAGCTGCTGGTGCGGCGACCATGCGCCCCTCCTGCCCTCCCGGCGCTCGCTGACGCGCCGCCCCCCTACAGTCTCTCTTCGGGGAGCTGGCGCCGGGCGGCGGCGGCGGCGGCGGCAGCAAGCCCGTGGGCGGCGCGTGCCTGGCTGACGACATGCTTACGCTGACGCTCACCTGCGTGGCTGCTGGCGCCGCGGAGCGCGCAGCCGTGAGCAAGCGCCTGCCGCGCACAACCACCGTCGCGGCGCTCAAGCAGCTCTGTCACCGCCTGTTCCGCGTGCCTGCGCAGCGCATGGCGCTCTTCGTGCGCCGCCCGGGCGCTCCGCTGCCGGAGGCGCTGGCGGAGGAGCAGCGGGACTTGCACTGGCTGGGCGTGGCCGACGGGGACGCCATCCTGGTGGACCAAACGGAGTGACGCCCGTAAACACAACGCCAACTCTGAGCTCTCTGATAAGCCCTCAGCTAGCACGCAGCAGCCTCGGGCGAGTCCAGCCACGCCTCAAAGCCCGGGAAGCGCGTCCCAAACGCAGCCGCAGACAGACCCACCAAGCGCAACGGGCCCAGCTGGCCGCCCTCCGGCGCGCAGCTGCGCACAAAGGCGATGCGCAGCAGCGCCCGCTCCGAGGAGCTCAGCAGACGGCCCAGCGAAGCCGGCTTGCCCTGCAGCGTGCGCACCGTGCCGGGCGCCACGCGCTCCAGCAGCGCCGCGCGCGCGCGCACCGTGCCCGGCGCGCTGGTGAGCAGCCGCGGTGCCGCCTGCGCCACTCGCACAGCCGTCTCTGCAGCACCAGCGCCGTGCGTGGCCAACACGTCTACCAGCACCGCCAGCGCGGGCTCCACCGTGCGCGGCACGCTGACGGTGAGGAGCTGGGGGTGGAGCTCGCACATGCGCAGCACGTCGCAGTGGGGCATCAGGAGCTGCAGGGCGTGGGCGCGCGCAACCACCGTTGCCTGGGGCTCCAGCGACAGCAGCTGCGGGCTCGCCTCCAGCAGCAGCTTCAGGTCCACGCCCGGCAGGCCGGCCACCAGGCCCGCCAGCTTAGCCGCGGCGGAGGTTGCCACGTCTCCGCAGAGCACACGCGGGTAGCGTCCCACCATCGCCCCCACGTCCGCGTCGTGGATGCCCGCGTGCAGCCACAGCGCGTGGCGCAGCGCCTGCAGGCGCACGGAGAGGTCATGGGGCGAGCGGAAGAGCAGCTTGTCGCTTGCCAGGCGAACCAGCTTGGCTCGCTGAGGCTCGCTCTTCACGCCCTGACTGCTCCAGAACGCGTGCAGCGCGTCGCACTGCCATCGAGCCAGCTGCACCTTCATGGGCTGCTGTGACTGGACGGGACTGGAGGAGGGAGGCAGCACCCCCGAGGCACAGCAGCGCATGCTCACCAGCGCAAGCGCCATGCGCTCACAATCGCCTTCTTCTTCTGCTCCGCAAGACGAGCCCCGACATAGGACGGGCGAGGGTGGAAGGTTCTTAGGCAGTCCCGCCTGTGGTACTGGTGGTGGCGCCAGCAGGCTCTGCCCGCCTCTAGGAACTGCTGTCCGCCCCGCGTCGTGCGTGCGCCATGGCCCTGTTGCTGCGCAGCTCGGCCGCCGTGATTGGCCGGGCGAGGGAGCGGCGCAGCGCGCGCTGCCTGGCCTCCAGGCCTCGCTGTGCAGCCGCCTCCGCTGCCACTCCGGACCACTCCTTCGCCTTGCCCGGCGAAGCTGAGGTGCACCTGTTTGGCGTGGAGCACCTGAGCCTGCGCCCTGAGGTGGGCGACTTCATCCTGCTCAACGCGCCGGCGTCTGTGGTTGTGGAAACTGCGTTGTCCGCTGCGCATGGCGAGCGCTGCGGCACGCGGCTCACCGCCGAAGAGCTGTCTGCCTCGCCGGAGGAGTGGCACCGCATCGCGCTCAACATCGGCGCGCACCTGCAGTCGCAGCTGAGCGACGTTGAGCAAGCCACTGACGCCCCGCTCTGGAGCGAGGTCCGCGACTCTGCGCCGGCGGAGCAGGTTGCGTTGGTTGCCGCGCTCACCGTCAGCTCAACGCTGGTGTACGGTGACCGCCCCAAGGAGGTGACCTTCCGCAGACTGGCGGCGTGCAGCGCATCCCAGCTGGACGCGTCTTTCTGCAGGCAGGCGAGCAGCAACTTCGCCAGCCTGCACGGCGGCGAGTGGGACGTGGAGGGCGAGGACGTGTTTGACGAGGTTGTGCTGCGGGAGCGCGACCGCGTGCTGTACCACTCGCTCAGGACGGAGGCGCGCAACGTGGCTGCCAACGCAGAAGGCAAGGCTGTGGTGGGCATCGTGGGCAGCGCCCACCTGGAGGCTGTAGCCCGCATGTTCAAGACGGCTGGCGGCTTCCTGGACGATGTGGAGGAGCTGCTGACCCTGCCTGAAGCACCGCCCAGCGAGGACGGCAGCTACGGCGCGCGGCGCGCCATCCTGGAGCGCCTGCTCTCGCTGCGCTGCCCGCCGGAGGTTGCGGCAGAGGCTGTTGCGGCGCTGGGTGAGCTCTCCTTCCGCCATGCCGCCGCCTACGAGTGCACGCACCAGCTCTACGGCAGCAGCCGCATGTTGCTCGCAGCGCTGCCGCACGAGCAGCTGCCAATGGTGGTCAGCAGCGCCAAGGGCGGCCCGCAGATGTGGGACCTGCTGCAGCCGCTGCGAGCCTGCCGCCCGGTCCACGGCGGGGCCGGGTGGAGCAACGAGGCGCTGGACATGCTCAATGCTCTCACGCCCCAGCTGTGAGCAGCAAAGCCACGAAAGAGAGAGTGAGCCGCTCGTGTCGAATCGAGTGGTGTGTTCGATCGAGTTACGTCACCGCCCGCGTCCGATTGCATGCCACGTCATCGCCGGCGGGTCGAACGCGTGACCCCGTGACCATTTCCCGCCCTACGCTTCTGATGGAGGAGTGGGACGTGCAGGACGACCTGCTGTTGCGCGAGGCCGTTGAGTGCGGCGCCTCGCTGAAGGCGCTCGCACTGGGAGCGGTGCGTCTGCGCTCTTGCCCACCGCCACGCACCTTGCTCACGGGGCTTCCGCAGGTCACCTTCTCGCAGCCGTTCAGCGAGGAGCAGCTGGCCGGCCGCTGGCGTGCGCTGCTGTTCGACCCAGCTGTGGGCGTGCCGGCGGCGCAGCGCATGCAGGGCGTGCCGCGCAGACCGCAGCCGCCGCCCGCGCCGTGCGACGACCTGAAGACGCTGCTGGGCAACTGGCGCGCCGCGCGTCGCGCAGCAGCGGCTGCGGGCGGGCCGTGTGTGGCGCGAGGCGACGGTGAGGACCCAACCTTCTCAGAGGTGCGCCCTGCCCTCCCTGAGCCGTTGCGGCCCGGCCCCGCTGAGCTCGCGCCGCAGGTTGAGGAGGTGCTGCTGGAGCTTGGGCCCCGCAGCCTGGAGCTGGGTCCTAGCTGGTCCGCACCGGGCGCTAGGGTTGGCTCGCGCTGTGCCCGCCGCGCGGACAGGGCGCAGCTGCTGGCGCTGGAGCGTGGCGCGCGCGCCGCCAGCGACCGCGGCATGGGCGCAGCGCTGGCGGTGCTGCGCGGGGCGCACGCGCGCTTCATGCTCTCCAAGCCTGAGGTACTGCTGGGGCGCAGCACGGAGGACCAGAAGGTGGACTGCGACCTGGCGCTGGAGGGCAACGCCAGCAAGGTGTCGCGCCAGCACGCCTTCCTCTCGCTGCGCGCAGACGGGCACTTCTACGTGCGCAACGTCGGGCGCAGGGCCCTGCTGGTCAACAACGCGCCTGTGGAGACGGGACAGCGCGCCATGCTGCCGCCCGACTGCCTGCTGGAAATCGGCGGGCTGCGCCTCCTGTTCATGCAAAACAGGCGCAAACCGACGACAGCTGTGCCAGGCGCTGCCCACCCAGCCGCTGTTGCTCCCGCACAGCCTGCCAAGGCGGAGGCTGCTGCGCCGGCACCAGCAGTAGTGGAGGAGGACCGCAGCGCCGCCGCTTTTGCTCCTGCGCCCGAGCTGGCAGCGGTGGTGGAATGAGACACACATACAAACTCCATGTTGCGCGTCACCAGGCGCACACGCGCTGCAGCGTGCGCGACCTGAAATACGAGTGCCGTCCAGTGCCCGAGGAGGCTGAGAGGTAGGAGGGCAGGCCCCCAAAGGCGAGGCGCCCCGTTCGCTTGCCGCCGCACGGCCCCGCGCCGTTGGCGTCCTCGTCCTCCGCATCTGCCTCCCAGCGCATCTGCGCAGCCTCCACCTCGCCGTCCAGCAGCCGCTTGGTGGTTGCCCAGGAGAAGCGCACCAGGTTGGGGAAGCCAAACACGGGTTCCACGTTGCTCAGCAGCCAGGCCTTGGTGTCCGCGTCTGAGGGGCGCCAGGGGGAAGCGTGATGTCGGGGCGCAGCGGCGAGAGGCACCATCTGAAAGGGACGCACCTCCTGGGTAGCCGCACCCGAAGTTGCGGCCCGTCTGCGCCAGCATGGGCTCGAACACCCACTCCCGCAGCTCCGTGTCGCGCGTCACCTTTGCGCAGATGGAAGCTGCGCTGACGATTGGGAAGTCTCGGTCCGCCTTGGCCTGAGCTAGCGCCTTGACGCCTGGGAAGCGCTCACACAGCCTCCTGGTGTACTGCTCTGCGTCGCCCACCGTGTCCACATACACCTCCGTCAAATTCACGCCCGCGTCCAGCGCAGCCTGGATGAGCATGAAGGCCGAGTCGAAGCTGATTGCGTTCAGACTGTACCGCTCCCTGCAACCAGAGGGTGCCAGTCAGTGAGCTGCGTGACTGAACTCCACGTCTCTGCGGAGCTCACTTGCGCAGCATCTTGGCGCTCAGCGTCTCGGCGCTGATGGAGTCGACCATCCAGCCCATGGCGGAGTCAGCCTTGAGCTGCGCAAACAGCGTGTCGCGCTTCTCCTCCGTCAGCGTCTTGGAGTCGGCGTACGCAGCGCGCGCCAGCCTCTCCTTGTTGGACACCGCGCAGAACGCTGCGCCGTAGACCATGGGGCCCAGAACGGGGCCGCGGCCAGCCTCATCGATGCCTGGAGGCGGGCGCTGTCAACTCCTCAACAAACACGGCTTTCAAAGCTGCAGCGCGCACCCAACATGCACGGCTCCTTCCACCACGCCGGCGCGTCAGCGGGCTCAGGTAGGCCCACGGGGCGCGACATGTGCGTTCTCGGCGAGAGAGCTAGGCGACAGCTGGCACGGCGGCAAAACGCAGACGGCCAGACAGCGGAGCTGCTGCAGGTCGGCTGCCCCCCGACTTATACTCGCGCGTATGATATATCGGAGCCGAGCAAGGCGGCGGAGAAAGAGCGTCCTCGACAGCGAGCGACGAACAAACAAAACGCGCCGGCAGCGGCGGCCACGTGCGACGTGCGCACGCGCGCGTTTGTCGCTCTTCTGTTCGAAAGCAATCGTCGAACACAGCTGATGCCTAAAATTAGCGCGCCCGCCTAGCGCGTGAAGTTGCTTCCTCCTCCGCTTTGCGTGCGCTTGCGCCTGCGAGACAGCCTCTTCGCAATGGACGCGCCGCGCGACCAGGTCTATGCATTTCACGAGCCGTTTGCCTGGTCCACGGCGCGGCTGCTGCAGGCGCGTTCGCGCTGACGAGGCACACTTGAATGCCAGAGACCTAATGCAGCGCCCACACTGCGGCAGGTGGGCGCGCTGGTGGGCACCTGGGTGGCCGGCTCCCTGGCGCTGGTGCTCATAATTCGCCTCATTCTGCGGACGGTGCGCGCGCGCTGTGCGTGCGTTGGCAGTGAAGCGTCCGAGGGGGTTACAGCGGTGCCCAAGGCAAAGCACCGCCTTGCGCTGACCCGCCCTCTCGCAGCGCGCCAGCAGTGGCCACAAGAGCCTCGCAGCGGCCGTGTCCGTGTGCGCCAAGGAGCGTGCCGCCCAGTTCGCGCCCAGCCCGCACGAGTGGTGCGTTTGCCTCACGCTGCCCTCTCGCGCTCCCCAGCGCCGCTCACACACAGCCACGCCGCCTCGCAGGGTGTCCAACAGCGTCTGGCAGCGCCAGTCTCAGACATGCTGCGTGTGCCACGAGCTACTGGCAGTGGTGGAGGAGCCGGTTGAGGTGTGCAGGCGCAGCCTCGGATTTCCCGCCCCGCGCCCTCACACGCCCCGCCCCCAGGCCTGCGAGCTCTGCGGCGTGGCGGCGCACAACGAGTGCCTGCCCAAGCTGGCCAGCTCTCGCGCGGGCGACTGCAAGCGCATCGCCCTGCGCCCGGAGAGCAGCCTCCCGTTGGCGCCGCTGCTCTCCGCACACGCCAGCAGCAGCTCGTGGGACCACCTAGGGGACGCGGCGGCGGCGGCGGAGCTGCGGCGCAGGTCCATCAGCGGCGCCTCGGCTGCATCCGACGCTGCCGCACAGCAGCCGCCCGTGCACCGCCGCGCGCACTCCGGCGGCGCCGGCGGGTCCTCGCCGCCGCCCGCGGAGGGCGGTCGCGCACGCGAGCGCGGCTGGGCGCGCCTGGCGCACCACTGGGTGAGTGTGCAAGAGGGGTGGGAGGAGCCCGAGGACGACAAAGGACAGCCGCTCAGCGCCAAGTGTCTCATCTGCCGCACGCCCTGCAGGGCGGGCCTGCTGGCTCCGGAGCCCCTCTACAAGTGCATCTGGTGCGCCGCACACGCGCATGGCGAGTGCGTCGCCGCAACCGTGCGCGCCGCGGCGGGCACTGGCGCATCCACGCAGGAGGCGTCGCAGGAGGGGGGCGCGGCAGCGGCGCAGGAGGGCGGTGCCACTCCGGGCAGCTCCAACAAACACTGGTGCACATTAGGGACTTACCGCCACATGGTGGTCCCCCCGCTCTACGTTCGCGAGCTGCCGCGCCCCGGCGCGCCGCCGGAGCAGCCGCGCGGCACGGGCATGGGCTTTGGCAGCCACTGGCACAGCCAGGAGATAGTGAACAAGGCTATGCAGAAGGCTGCGCAGCTGCGCCGGCGGGCGCGCCGCAAGCTGGGCAAGCTGCAGTCTGGCGGCGGCGGCGGCGGCGACCGGGAGGGGCTCGGGGGACGAGACGGGGAGGAGGGGCGCTCGGACGGCGTTAGCGCGCAGCCGCCGCGCCTGCCTGCCGCAGCCTACCAGCTGCTGCGCCTGCCCGCCGAGGCGCGCCCGCTGCTGGTCTTCGTCAACCGGCGCAGCGGCCCCCAGGCCGGCGGCGCGCTGCTGCGCCGCCTGCGCCAGGCGCTCAACCCGCTGCAGGTGTGGGAGCTGCCCGGCGAGCACGGCGGCCCCGAGGCTGCGCTGGCGCTCTTCGCGCGCGTGCCCCGCCTGCGCATCGCCGTGGCCGGCGGCGACGGCACCGCCGGCTGGGTGTTGGCGGCGCTGGATGACCTGTGGGAGCGGGAGGCGCTGGGCCCGGAGGTGCCCAAGCCGCCCGTGGCCATCCTGCCGCTGGGCACCGGCAACGACCTGGCGCGCTGCCTCAGCTGGGCGGCCAGCGACGGGTGGGGCCTCGAGAAGGGCGCCCCGGACGTGGACAGGTTCCTCCACGACGTAGACCGGTCCACCGTGGCGCTGCTGGACCGGTGGAGCCTCACCGTGAGCGGGCCCGGCCTCCCCGGCTGTGGCAGCGCGTGCGTGCGCAAGCTGATGAACAACTACTTCAGCATCGGCATGGACGCCAAGGTTGCGCTGGACTTCCACAGCACCCGCGAGGCGCACCCCGACTGGTTCCAGAGCCAGGCTGGCAACAAGCTGTGGTACACCGGCGTGGCTGCGGGCGAGCTGCTGGCGCACTCCTGCCAGGGCCTGCCCAAGAACCTGCGCATCGAGTGCGATGGCGTGGCGCTGGCCCTCCCGCCAGAGGTTGAGGGCGTGGTGGTGATGAACATCGGGAGCTACATGGGGGGCGTGGAGCTGTGGAAGACGGGGCGGCCACGCCAGCCGTCCGGCTCGCGCCTCGCCAGCGGCAGCGACAGCGACGCCAGCGACGGCGAGTCCCAGGCTGACGGCCCCGATGGAGGCCTGCACGGGCTGGGCCCGCAGGCGATGAACGACCGGCGTGTGGAGGTGGTAGGCCACTACGGCACCTGGCACCTGGGCAAGCTGCACATCGGCATGTCGCGCGCGCTCCAGCTGGCGCAGTGCAGCAGCGTGCGCATCACCACCGCCGCGCCGATGCCCATGCAGGTGGACGGAGAGCCCTGGATGCAAGAGGACCCCTGCACCCTCACCATCGAGCACCACAGCCAGGCGCTCATGCTGCGCCGCTCGCGCGCGGACGGAGGCGGCGCAGTAATGGGCGTCGTCTCCTCGGTGCTGGATCAGGCGGCGGCGGATCGCTTCATCTCCACGGACCAGCACCGGGCACTCGTCACCGAGATTGCTAAAAGGCTGCCCTGAGACGCACGTGCGCTCGTGCAATGAAAGGAACTATCGACGAATGATTACCTTGTGCAGGAAAGTAAGGAAGGAAGCGAGCGAGACAGCGGGACGTGCAGACGAGGATCCCCAAGCCGTGTGTAGGCAACACGCGACAGTTTTCAGCGCAGCCGCCGCGCCTCGCGCTCGCTCTCCAGCAGAGTGAGGATGTCGCCTGCGTGAGGGCGGGTGAGCGACGCGCTGAAGCACGCCCTGGGACCGCACACGCACCCTCGCGCACGGGCCCCTTCACGTTGCGCATGATCAGGCGGTTCTGGTCATCGAGGAACTTCACGCGGACCTGCGTGACCTGAAAAGGAGCGTGAGCGAGCGTCAGAATCGTTTTGCTTGGAGACCTGTGAGCAGCCCACGAACCTGGCCACGTGATCCAGTGCGTCCGATGACCTTCATCACAATGGCGAGCTTGATGGGCGCGTCCTGCGGTGGGCAGGAAGCAGGTGAGTGCTGGGCGGCGAACCAGGTTTTAGGGTTTGGTCCAGATGCAGCTCTCCGTCGCGGCTCTGGCGCCACCACGCCTCTCCGCGTGTTCCGCAGTGGAACGCCGACAGCGCCGGTGTGCCAATCGCGTCGAAGGAGCAGCCGGACGCGGCTGCAGAGCGAAACCGAGGCGCCGCCCGTCCGGGGGTGGCCGGCGCTGGCTACCGGCCTGCACCGCGGGCCGCCACTGCTGCGGCGCGCAGCACTGTAGCCAAACCAGCGGCCAGTGGCAGCGGCCGCGGCGGTGTGCTTGCAGTGCGAGCTCCGCACTGCAAACTGCTCTCTGCAACAGCAGCTGCGCTCCACACTACGCGGCACTCTGCGACGGGACACGCACCATGGTGACGCGGAGGGAACTCCAGAGGCCAGTAGCTCACTGACGTCAGCAGCATGACGTGGCACAAGCTCACAAGCTGTCGTACAACAACTGTGCCCCTTGCTGGCGCTATGGAATTCCGCTGATTCCATAGTGGTGGAGCAGGATGGCCACCGCGACCCTGCGCGTGCTGCAGCCGCGCTGGCAGGCCTTTGGCGCTGAGCTCCTGGCGACCGAGCAAAGCTGCGATGCGTGCGGCGGCACTCACAGGCTGCTGTCGGGCGCCAACGAGGGTGTGCACGAGCATGAGGAGGAGCTGTTTGTGAGCGGCCACAGGCACGGCGTGTCTTGGGAGGCCTGCGCTCACCGGGCACTAACATGTGTGCTGTGCAGCGTGGTGTGGAGCTCCGGCCGCGTGGTCCGCAAGCGCTACACCAGCAGCGCGCCGGTACTGCAGGCACGGTGGTCAGCAGTTTTGCGCGTGGCGCGCGCTGAGGCGTATGCAGGCTCTGTTTTCGCACTTCCACGAGAGCGCCTGCACCGAGCCGCACCTCTGCCTGCTGCACTCCGGCCTGCTGACCACCCACGCGCCCAGCGGTACGCCATGGCTGTGCAGCGCCGCGGCGCGTGGGTCGCTCACGCGCGCTTGCTGTGCGCAGGCGACACGCACAGCATCCCCGTCCCTGAGGGCCCGCTCTCCCCGTGGGTCACGCCCTTCGGTCTCCTGCTGCAGCGCCTCACGGCCTCTGGCGCGGAGCTGCAGGCGGTGCTGAGCCCGCTGGACGAGAGCACGGCGGTTGCGCTGCCGCCCGGCTCCCAGCTGCTGTGGTCTGACGCGGCGCGTCCCCTGGTGCGCCCCGCGCAGCGCCCCACGCACGCCCGCGCGCTGACGCGCCGGCCGCGCAGGTGCTGGCGCGCGCGGCCAACGGGCAGCTGAACCTGCTGAAAGTGGAGCTGGCGCCGCTGAGCCCGGCGCTGCCCCCGGGCGCCCAGGCCCGGCGCCTGCAGCTTCTGAGCCTCTGGGAGGGCGAGCTGGCGCGTGCACCCGCACCGCGCGCGCTCGCACGCGGCCGCCTGACTCTGCCCCCCTTCGTGCGCAGCCGGCGCCCTCCTCCGTCTTCCTCTGCGACGACGCGGACGGCGCGCTCCTGCTCTGTCTGCTATGCGCGTCGCAGCGCAAGCTGGGCGTGCTGCGCCTGACGCCCGGCGAGCTCACTGCCGCGGTGCCGTTCTTCACCGCCGACTGCCTGGCGGCGGCGCCCCTGGCCGCCACCCGCGCCGCGCCGCCCACGGGCGCAGCGCCCAGGGACCTGCTGCTGCTGCGCCCCTCCGGCCAGCTGCACCTGCTGGTGGGCCGCACGCTCATGTGTAGCTGCACCCTGCCACCCCGCGCAGCCGCACCGGCGGACGCGGTCATGGTGATGGCCACGCCCCCGCCCTTGGTAAAGCGCCTGCCCACCCCCGCGGGCAGCCCCGGCAACGAGTTTGACTGCGACATGGACACGGAGCTCACGCCCGTTGCAGCAGCCACGCCGCGAACAGCCACGCCCGCGCCCGCGCCCGCGCCCACGCCCGCTCCCGCGGCGTCGGCGCTGCATGCCGGCAGCGACGAGGTGGTGGACTTGCGCGACGCGTGCGGCTCGCGCGCAACCCTGGTGATGGCGGACGGCACCCTTCTGCGTGTCTGCTTACCGCTGGCGCCGCTGGCGCCGCTGGTGGCCAGCCTGCTGGCCATGCTACACTGCACGCTGTCTGCGGAAGCGTGCGCCTGCGTGGTCGGCGAATACAGCTCGTGCGAGGCTGCATGCGGGGACTCGGCCGACAACGCCTTCGCCGCCCTCTCCGCCGCCATCCTGCGCTGGGCGGGCGTGGGCGGCGCAGAGCCGGCGCGCGGCGAGGGGCATGCGCCTGGCTGGGAGGCGCTTCTGGGCAGCGAGCTGCACGCGCGCTGCTTCCCAACCTCACGCTACCCCGCGCTGCTCTGCACGCCCGCGCCGCCGCCCCCGCCCAGCCTCGGCGCCCCTCCCGGCGCGCCGCTGGGCGACGCGGCTCGTGTGCTGGGCGGGGTGCACGCGCTGTACGAGGACCACAAGCTAGACCTGCTCAGGTGGCCCCTCCTGCGCCCCCTGGCGGCCCTGGCCACGCGCCTGGCGCAGTGGGTGCACGCGCCCGCCTACGTGGAGCACTACCAGCGAGACTGGGGTGGCAGCCTGGGGGCGGCGGGGGCGGCGGCGGAGGTTGCACCCGCCCAGCCCCCGCCCCCAGCTCTGCCCCCGACGCCGCCCGACGCGCTGCGCGCCCTGGCGCAGCTGCTCCACAGCGGCGAGTGCGCCGGCCTGGACGCGGCGCTGCCGCCGCTGCTCGTGTCGGGCGCCGCCTGCTGCGCGTGGGGCGCAGCCGTCTGCGCCCTCTTCCGCACTCTGGCGCGGGAGGGCGCCGCGGCGCTGCCGCCAGCCTGCGCCGCCGCCGGCTTCGACGCCGCGGCGCTGGCGCGCCTGCCGCCGGGCGTGGCGCTGCCGCTGCTCGAGGCGTTTGCGGCGCTCCGGGCAGCCCCGCCTGACGGCTGGCACCCGGCCGCCTACGCGCTCCTGGACCGACCCGACCTGGCTGCGCAGTGCTCCCCAGCACCGCCGCCGCCGCCGCCGCCGCAGCAGCAGCAGCATCGCCACCGGGCTGCGCTGTCGCACGTGCTGCCGTCGCCTGAGGAGGAGGTGCCGGGGGCGGGCACCCCCCCTCCGGCCGGCGAGGAGCCCGCCGCCGGGGAGGCCGAGGCCGACGGCATGGAGGAGCTGGCGGCGGCGGTGGGCCCGCTGCGCTTCGGGCGCGACGAGCGCCTGGCGGAGGTGCGCCGCCTGCTGCGCAGCTCCGCGCCCGTGCCCCTGCGCCTGCACGGCGACGGCGCCGACGGCGAGCAGGGCGGCGGCGGCGCGCAGCCGCGGCTGTGGGCGCTGGCGGCGCGCACGTGCGCGCTGGCCCTGGGGCGGGGAGCCCTCACGCTCGCCACCTGGCGCCCGCTGCCCACCCAGCCGCTGCCGCTGCCCCAGCTCTGCCTGTCCGGCGCGCTGCCGGCGGCGCACAACGCGGTGGTGGCGCTGAGCCTGAGCGCGGCGGGGGCTGCGGCCTCGTGGACCGTGTGGCCAGAGTTCCACAACGGCGTCGCCGCCGGCCTGCGCCTGGCGCCCCTGGGCCAGGCGCAGCTCACCCGCACATGGGTGCTGTATGCCCGGCCCGGCGAGGCCAGCGCCGCGCACGCGGGCATGCTGCTGGCTCTGGGGCTGTGCGGGCAGCTGGGCGCACTGGCCAGCCCGGACCAGTTCCGCCTGCTGGAGGGCGAGCACCCGCCCACCACCATCGCCCTGCTGCTGGGCCTGGGCGCCAGCCGGCTGGGCAGCGCGCACGCGGGCACCAGCCGCACGCTGCACCTGCACCTGCCCTCTCGCCACCCAGCCTCTTTCCCCGAGCTGGAGATGCCGCCCGGCGTGCAGGCCGCCGCGCTGGTGGGCCTGGGCCTGCTGTACCAGCAGAGCGGGCAGCGGGGCGTGGCGGAGACGCTGCTGTCGGAGCTGGAGCGGGCGCAGGGCGGAGCAGAGGAGCGCGTGGAGGGGCGCGAGGGACACGCACTCGCCGCAGGCCTGGCGCTGGGCATGGTGCTGCTGCAGCACGGCCGCAGGGCGCCGCAGCTGGCGGAGCTGGGGCTGGAGGGGCGCCTGGCTGCGCTGATGCGGGGAGGCGGGGCACCCCCAGAGCCGCCCAGCGATAGCGCGCCGCTGCGCCCCGCGGACGCCGGCGTGGCGGGCGGCGGCGGCGGCGGTGGTCTGATGGTGGAGGGGCGGGGCGTGAACCTGGGCGTGACGAGCTCAGGGGCCACGCTGGCTCTGGCGCTGCTCTTCCTGCGCACCAACGACGCGGCGGCGGCGGCACACTTCAGCGTGCCCGAGACGCACTTCGAGTTGGACTACGTGCGGCCGGACCAGCTGCTGCTGCGGGTGCTGGGCCGCGCACTGGTGCTGTGGGACGGGGTGGCGGGCAGCGAGGAGTGGGTGGACAGCCAGCTGCCGCCGCTGCTGCGCGGCGCGCTGCAGGCCCGCGGCGGCGGCGGCGACGGCGGCGCCAGCGGGCGCGATCCGCCCGGTGGCGTGGACCGCGAGGCACTGTGCGCGTGCGAGGCGTACGTGCGCGCTGGCGCCTGCCTGGCGCTGGGCCTGCGCTACGCGGGCACCTGTCACGCGGGCGCTGCTGCGGTGCTGCACCGCCACGCGCGCCTGTTCTTGGAGCTGAAGCGGCGCCACGGCGGCGGCGCGGGCAGTGTGGAGCGCCACACCCTGGAGACGGCCGCCTGCTGCTGCGCCCTGGCGCTGGGCTGCCTCATGGCCGGCAGCGGCGACCTGCAGGCGCTGCGCCTGCTGCGGCGCATGCGGCGGCGGGTGGAGCCCATCGGGGGCGCCGCCTGCGTCGCGTACGGCTCCCACCTGGCCGTCAGCCTGGCGCTGGGCTGGCTGTTCCTGGGCGGCGGCGCGCGCACCTTCAGCACGGAGCCGGGCTGCACGGCGGCGCTGCTGTGCGCGGTGGTGCCGCCCTACCCGGGCAGCCCCGTGTGCCAGCGGGGCCACCTGCAAGCGCTGCGCCACCTCTACGTCCTGGCCGCCGTGCCGCGCCTGGTGCGCGCCAGGGACGCCGACACGGGGCTGCCCTGCTACGCGCCCCTGGAGGTGCAGTACGGAGACGGGGAGGTGCGCGCAGCCTGCGCCCCGTGCCTCGCGCCCCGCGCACAGGACGCAACCGCCCTGAGAGTCCTCGGCCCACGCCACTGGCCCCACACGCTGCGGGGCGAGCGGCTGCGCGCGGTGCTGTGCGGCACGGCGGCGCTGACGGTGAAGCGCCGCTCCGGGTGCCTGCCCTACGCTGCCGACCCCGCCGGCACCCGCTCCCTCCACTCACAAGCCACGGCCCTCGCCGCCGCCGCCGCCGCCGCCGCCGCCGCCGCCGCCGCCGCCGCGCAGCCGCCCCCGGGCGAGCAGGAGGCTTGCCCGCCGGGCGGCGAGGCGGAGCTGCGCGCCTTCTGGGAGCGCGCTGCGGCGCCTTCAGGCACCGCCGGCTGCGGCTCCCCCTTCTACACCCAGACCATGACGACGTG
>Ga0208951_1000279_pt1 | contig 23394 bp, 27 predicted proteins | sample GreLakmeMI27MSRF_FD_187702 | JGI IMG/M metagenome (GOLD analysis project Ga0208951, IMG submission 187702) | Freshwater lentic microbial communities from great Laurentian Lakes, MI, USA - Great Lakes metaG MI27MSRF (SPAdes) | ecosystem: Environmental > Aquatic > Freshwater > Lake | place: Great...
TGCGCGGCGGCGAGGCCGAGGCCGAGGAGGCGCCCGCGGCTGGGGCGGAGCCTGCGCTCGCGATCGGTGACGAGTGGGCGACCAAGCCACTGACGTTGACGGAGCGCGGTCGTGGGGCCGAGGCGCCAGGGGATGCACTTGACACGCTGGACCTGCTGGAGGAGGTGAGCGAGGCGCAGGGCGAGCGCCAGCTGAGCGCGGGGCAGCAGAAGCAGCTGTTCCGGGCGCTGGCGCTCTACTCGCGCGCCGCGCAGCACGTGGCTGACCACTACGCCACCCAGTTGGAGCAGGCTGCGGGTGTGCTGAGCTGGCGGGAGCCCCTCGTCTCTAGGGGCTTCTTCACCCTCCTCCTCCTTGCGGCACTGGCGCTCTTTTTCATCCCGCTGCGCTCGGTGGTGCTTGCAGCCGGACTCTACGCCATGCGCCACCCGGCGCTCAGAGCCCAGCCAGCGCCCTCCGTCCTCCCCTTCTTCCTCTCACGCCTATCGTCCCTGCGCGACCATATTGTTTAAGCTTAAAACGCAACGCTGTGACCAGCAGAGAAACCTTTTGCGAGCACTACTGTTGTACTAGAGCGTGACTGGCTGTGTGTTCGACTGCGTTCTACTTCTTCCAGTCTTCCACCGCCCCTGTCGCCCTGGTGAAGGGGACGCTAGTGGTCGCGCTCGCCGCGAGTCGTGCTCTTCGACACGCTCGTTGTCTCTCGCGAGGCACACAGCGCCTGAACAGTTGCCGCTGAACACTTCCGCGCTGGGCTGCCTCTCGCGAGGTTCTCAAAAATGAACATCTTCCGGTTGGCCGGCGATATGACGCACCTGCTGTCCTTCCTGGTGCGCGCGAGACGAGCGCCCGCCCGAGTCTAGCCCAGAGCTCATCGGCTCTTGCCTCTGGCTGAGCACCGGGTTCGTGCAACAGGTGCTGCTGCTCAAGATTCACGCCACCAAGTCGTGCGCGGGTACGTGTGCGCTCTGCAGATTGTCCGACGGCGGGTCGCTCTCGCCTCTGCTTGCCTGGCGCTGCGCGCAGCCGCCTCGCCTACTGCGAAGTCAGGCGCACTGCGCGCGTGCCGGTGAGCTTGCGCACGGGCGCAGCTGTGTTGATCCGTGTGCACAGGAGTGTCTCTGCGCACGCAGGAGCTGTACGCGCTGGTGTTCCTCTGCAGATACCTGGACCTGTTCTTCACCTTCATCTCGCTGTGCGTCCCGACTTGCGTGCGCTGGGCGGCGAGGCGCGTGTCTGAGCGCCACCGCGCGCAGTTACAACACGGTGATGAAGCTCATCTTCATAAGTGCCACCCTGAGCATCATCTGGTACATGCGGAAGCACAGGACTGTGAGCCAGACGTACAGCAAGGAGGAGGACACGTTCAAGCTGGAATACCTGGTGGTGCCAGCCTTCCTCCTTGCGCTGCTGGTGAACCACGAGCTGTCTGTCATGGAGGTGCGCCGCAGCGGGCGGCGCAGGAGGGCTGCCGCTGAGCCGACTGGTATCAGGTGCTGTGGACGTTTTCCATCTACCTAGAGGCGGTTGCCATCCTGCCACAGCTGGTGCGTTCCTTGCCCGTCGCGGTGGGCGGTGCTGATGCGAATGCCACCAGGTGATGCTGCAGAACAGCGGGAATGTGGACAACCTGACGGGGCACTACGTCTTCTTCCTTGGGTGCGCACGCGGGTGCCATGCCCGCCCTGCCCAGCTGAGCCCGCCGCCCAGGGCATACCGCGCGCTGTATCTACTGAACTGGATCTACCGCTACTTCCACGAACCGGGCTACCGGCATTGGATCGGTGCGTGCGACTCTGCTCCCACGGCTTCTTCTGCCGCTCATCACAATCCCGCCACACAGTCTGGATCTCCGGCACGGTGCAGACCGTCTTCTACTGCGACTTCTTCTACTACTACATCAAATCGTGGCGCAACAACGAGAAGCTCAAGCTGCCGGCGTGAGCAAGCAAATGAGCAGAATAAATTACTCACGGCAGCTGTGCAGTTGTCTGAAGCCCTTGCGCCTACTCTCCGTGCGATGCGCAGCTCGCTGCTCATACGGTCGACCGACGCTCAACTTACTCACGTCGAGCGACGGTGGTCGAACGGTAACTTGTTGGTCGAACGCACCACGCAGCGAGCAGCGGCCGGCGTGCGGCAAGTTGTGCCTTTTTCGCGGCCTCCGGGCGACTGTGGGCGGTGTGCCTGCTCTCTCCGTCCAGTAGCCATGGGGCTGTCGCTTAAGCTGCAGAAGAGACTGGCGGCGAGCGTGCTGAACTGCGGCGTGCGCAAAGTGTGGATGGATCCCAACGAGTGCAACGAGATCAGCATGGCCAACAGCCGTGAGTGCCCCGCACCTGCGCAGCTGGGCAGTGTAGCCGCCGGGCCGCCGCGGCGCATAGCAGGCCAGCGTTTGGCGCTAGCCCTAGCAGCAAGCGGCGACTGGCCTTGCTGGGGCGCTGCTGCGGCCACGCCCACCCTCCTGGCGGCGCCTGACAGCGCCGGTCGCTCCGCAGGGCAAAACATCCGCAAGCTGGTCAAGGACGGCTTCGTCATCCGCAAGCCCACCAAGGCGAGGCTGAAACCCTAAATCTCGCCTCCAGCAGCCGGCTGACGCACGCCCGCGCCACTCCCACCAGATTCACTCGCGCTACCGCGCCAGCAAGGTGCTGGAGGCGAAGCGCAAGGGGCGCCACACCGGCACGGGTGAGTCTCTCAGCCGGGCTCTCCCTGTGTCCTCGCCCTGACACCCGCTCGTGCAGGCAAGCGCAAGGGCACGCGCGAGGCCCGCCTGCCGACGAAGGTCCTCTGGATGCGTCGCATGCGCGTCCTGCGCCGCCTGCTGCGCAAGTGCGTGCCCGAGGCGACGCGCTAGTTGCAACGCGCTAGCAGCGACTAGTTGCACCGCTGGCTACGGCTGCTTACGCACTCGTTGCGTAGGTACCGCGACGCCAAGAAGATCGACAAGCACATGTACCACGAAATGTACCTGAAGGTTTGTTGACAGCGCCGCACCTGGGATCCGCCGCACGTGCTTACGCCGCTTTTACAGGTCAAGGGTAACGTGTTCAAGAACAAGCGCGTGCTGATGGAGAACATCCACAAGACCAAGTCTGAGAAGGCGCGCGAGAAGAGCATTGCCGACCAGTTCGAGGCGCGCCGGGCCAAGAACAAGTCGACCCGCGAGCGCAAGATTGGCCGCCGCGAGGAGCGTTTCGCCCAGGGAGTGCCGGAAGCAGAGGTCAAGCCGAAGCCCACCAAGGCTTAGAAAAACTCTGACGACGGCTGTGTGTTCACCACACTCTCGCGCTTTGAGCAAAAAAGGAAGTGCCCCGGTCCTTCCCTGCTCAGCATCTAGCTCAGCAGCAGCGGCTTCTTGCTGATCGCTTCTACCGTGGCGAGGCGCGAGAACTCGGGCTGCAGATGCAGTGACTCGAGCACCACCAGCTCGCGGAAGACATCTGCCAGCGAGGCGGGGTCCAGGAACAGGCTGCCGCAGTGCGCCAGCACCATCTTCATGTCCTTCTCAATGGGGGGGAAGCGGCGGCAGCGGACGCGCATGAGGAACTCCTTGACCTGGGCAAGACAGCGAGAGAGAGAGAGCGTGAGCCAGGGTCATCTTGCTGCCCCGCACCCGCCTCCCGCACCCGCCTCCGCACGTACCAGCAACTCGCAGTAGTGCACCCGCTGGAAGTGGGGGCTCTCCACCGAGGCGCCGCCGCCCCAGGTGATGCGCCAGGGGGGCTTGTCCACCCAGTCTCCCTCCCCGTCCCGCAGGCTGTTGCCGCATGAGAGCGTCAGCATCCTGCCGCGTGCTCCAAGTACGAGCACGCCGCACGCCGCACGCGCCTGAAAGAGACACGCTCATCCTCCACCTTGTACAGCAGCATGTGCTTCTTGCCCGCCTGCACCCGCGTCGCACGCTCCAGGTACTGCAACGCCTGGCCCCAGTAGTGCCCACGCAGCGGAGCGGCGCTGCCGTCGTGGGGCACAACCTCGGAGTGGCTGCCATCCTGCACCGGAAGAGGAGTGGTGTGAGCGCGCACAGCCAGCCAGTGGGGGTGGAGTGCGAGCGCGCACCTGCACAGCCGCCAGCTCAGGCACGCCGCCGTTGCCCAGGCCCACAGGGGCGCTGGTGATGGTTGCCTCCTCATCCAGGTGCAGGTCAAACCAGAAGCATACGGCGTTGAGCAGGCCATCAGCGACAACCTCCAGCTTCAAGATACCCTCCTGCGCGCTGTTCTTGGCGGAGCCGTCGAAGAATGTTTCAAAGACGCGCTTGGGGCGGGTCAGCCGCCGGTGCGGCACCTCCTCCATGCGAACCGCCTCATAGGTGTTCTCCCACCTGTACTTGTTGAATTTGCCAAAGTCGAAGCCACGGACGTCAGAGGTGTGAGCCTCCACGCCCATGCAGTACAGAGTGGCCGCCGCCGGCACCACCGTAGCGCCGGTCTGCAGGACGTTCATCCGAGCCGTAGCCAGGAGCTGGACGACGCGGTCGCCGAGGAGGCCCGCATCAAAGAGGTCCATCACCACAAAGTTGCAGCCCTGGTGACGCACATCTCGGCCGCGTTCCAGCAGACCGATGTCGCGCATGGCGACGCTGACGGTGCGAGACATGCCGTTGGCGGCCACGTTGCGGCGCGCCACCTGTGCGAGGGGCTCGTGTATCTCGGCGGCCACAACGCTGTCAGCCCCAGCCTTGGCGGTCATCATGGCGAGCAGCCCGCTGCCCGTGCCCAGGTCCAGCGCGTGTACGTCCTTGCCCAGCGCCTTGCGCTTGGAAACCTGACGGCTGATGGCCGCCTGGTAGGCGCGGGCGCGATGCTCATCGCGGAGCAGGGCAAAGTGGAAGCGCGGGAAGCTGGCGTCTTGCTTGTACAGGTGCGTGTACTCCTCGCGCTCTAGGTCGAACCGCATCTGCACGGTATTGTGCGAGCAGCGCAAGGGCAGCACGGTGCCCCCCTTCACACCCAGCTCGCCAGGAATATACTGGACGGCGGGGCGCAGGGTCTTGACGGCGGAGCCGGGGCCGGTGGAGAGCGTGATCCCGCCGCCCAGATGCAGGTCGAACCAGAAGAGCACTGCGTTAAAGCGGCCTGCACGCTCAAAAGTCAGGTCTGCCAGCCTCGTGTCGCTTTCCTCAGGCGGCGTCAGCATGTCGAAATGCCACACCCGCACCGGCTGCGACAGCGGGACGTAGGCACCGGGCGAGAGCGGCGTGCCGCCCGCGTGCCCCGGCTCCCAGCGAAACAGGTTGATGGCGCTCACGTCGAACCCACACACCGTGTCAACGCGCAGCTCCACCGCCTGCGCGTACACGGTGGCGGCAGCAGGAATGACCAGCGCGTCCGGCAGCATGAGCCTGGAGAGCGCGTAGCGGCAGGCCGGGATCAGGCCCGCCGACAGCAGCCCGTCCTCCAGCATGTCGCACACTAACAGGTTGCAGGCCACGGGCACGTCCGTGCGCAGCGCCAAGTCCGTGGGGCGCTTGTAGATGACAGCCGCTTTAGCAGAGTCCACACCGTTGCCGTCCAGCGCCTCCTTGCAGCTCAGCGCCATGTAGAGCCAGCGCTCGGCCGCAGTCACGTGCCGCGCGCCGTGCTTGAGCGACAGAAGAGGCAGCAGGCCGCCGCTGGAGCCTAGGTGCAGTACACGCGCATCCTTGTCCTCCGCCTGCAGCGCCGAGATGGCGTGCCGGATGGCGGCATCGAAGGCGTCGATGCGCGCGTTGTCGTCAAAGACTGCGAACTGGCGCTTAGGGATGCGAATGTCCGCCTGAACGGTCATGTAGTTGTAGGTGTCCTTCACGTGGTGGTCGTTCTCCGCCTGAAAGGGCGTGAGCAGCGCCACCGGCAGCAGGCTGCGCGGGTGCACTACGTGCAGCGGCGTGGCGTAGGGCAGGTAGGCGATGCGGTCACGGCGGGTGGGCGCAGGCAGCGCCAGCGTCTGGTGCCCCTGCCCACTCAGCAGGTCGCCCAGCAGCGCCTGCGTGCTCTCCTCCAGCCCGCGCTTCAGCTCCTCCGCGAACGGGTCGTGGCGCAAGCCCTCCTCGAAGGCAGCCTTTGCCAAGCGGTGCAGCCGCAGTCCCATCAGCGCGAACCCACGGCGTGCGAAGGACTTGACGTAGCTGGGCAGCGCGCTGCGCTCCTGGCTGCGCGCAAACTGGGCCTCCGCCAGCTCTGCGCATCGGCGGGCGTCCCAGAGCGCCTCCTCGTAGAGGCCCAGGTTCAGGTAAGCAGCCGCGCGGTTGCTGTGCACCACGTACAGCTCCCGATGCACCACGTTGTTCTCCCGGATCTTGCGAAACAGCTTGGCGAAGGCGGCCACGCAGCGCAGGTCGTCGCCTGCCTTGTGGAACTGCAGTGCCTCACAGTTGAGCTCATGCAACGACTTGCGCTTGAAGTCCGCGTCGCTGGCGAACCTGCGGCCACGTGCGTGTGAGTCTCTACGCGCCGCCAGACAGCAACGGCCAGGCAGAGCGCGCAGCACGCACGCACATCTCGTCGCGGAGTGCCAGCAGCTGCGCCCGCAGGTGCTCTGCGCCCACGCCGCTGTCCGCCTCGGGCTTGGTATCGACGGAGGGCATGTGCTCGGCCGCGTCCGCAGCCGGGAAAGCTGGCATCGAGCGAGGCGGCGCCGGCGAGCTCCGGCAAGCGTTATGCTGACAGCGACTGCTCCCGCTGGCCGGCTCTCCGCGCGCAGAAGCCTTCAGCGGCGACGACTGCACCGCAAGACCGGAGCCACGCAGAGCGAGCGCGGCGTCCGCCGTGCAGCAGCGACGGGACTACCGGAGGGGCGGTCGCGTAGTGCCGGTTCTCGTTCTGCCGGCCTCGACAGCTCAGGGCAACTCACTGGAGCGAAAGCCCGCCGAAGGAGCTCCCTGACAGCACCGCGTCCTCGTAGCTCATCGCCGCCACCAGGGGCGCGGGGCGGGCGAGGCCGACGTGCATGGCAACGCCGTAGAGCTCGCGGTACGAGTCATCCGCCAGACTGGCGCGCTCGTCCAGCCCGCTCACCGTGCTCCTGCCGTCGCTGTCGTACTCAATCGCCTCCTGCTCGTTCGCGTCGCTCGATTGCCATCTGACACGGCAGTCAGGCGCAAGCCTGGCACTGACACACTTCTAGCGCCCGCGCACCTGATGTATGACCGCCTCAGCTCCAGCTGCGCGGCTGAGTGGCGCAGTAGGTACGGGTCGAACGGGAAGAAGGTGTCCAGTGGCCGCGTCTGCCGCGCGGCAGCCAGATTGCCGTTGTGCCCTACAGTACCAAAGAGCGCTGCGGCTGCCGCTCGAGCGGCGCTGCGCCCGGGCATGCGCAGCGCCCTGGCCCGTCGAGCATACTCGTGCGCGATGGCGGGCGCGCACGCTCGAAGCGGCTGCAGCGCGTGATTGAGCAGCCTGGGCGCTGCAGTGTTAGGGAAGCAGGGGCAGGCAGCGACCTGGCTGCTCACCTCTCCATGGGCAGTGCGCGTAGCTGCGTCAGCGCAGAGGCGCCGCCATCAGCGATCATCTCCATGCGGTAGCACAGGACGTAGAGCAGCCCCTGCGCGAAAGTGAGGCCTTCAGCACTGTGCTTCGCTTCGCTGAGCAAGTCTGGCGCTTACTTGGCAGACGGCGTCGAACACCTCCTGCGACTGAGGAGCGGTGTCGCCACTGGCGGCTGCTTCCTCGTGGCGGTCCAGGAATGCGAGACACCTGCAACGGCAGCATCAGACCCAGCGCGACGAAGATGGGCCGCATTCGGCCGCACCAGCTGCTAAGCTGCACTAGCCGCTGCACGACGAAGAACGGGGAGAGGAACGACGAGCGGGCCTGCAAGCGACAGCCACACTCAGTTCGTGTTGTGAGGCGAAAGCCGGCAGCCAGGCGCGTACGAGAAAGCTGGCCACGTAGGAAGCGGCAGCAACACGCAGGATGGGCGGCTGTGAAGCGTCCGCAATTTTGGAGAACTGCGCGAAACGCTCAGTTCAGTGAGTGAGCACACCAAGCTCGACACGCGCAGACGCGCCAGCAAATCGCAGAAGGCGGAGGCAGCACGCATGCTCTCGTCCCGTGTGCATACGTAGAATACGAGAAACTGCACGGGCAGGAGTCAGAGTATGCACAGAGTGAGCTGCAGGCAAGCTCGCCTGAGTGAACTTTGACTTGTATGTTTGCAGCAGGCTCAACTGGAAGGCGCGCAGCAGCGTCTGTACTGTGCCGTCAAAGTCGCCCCCGCTTATGCGCCTGCGGACAGACCTTTGGTCATCACTGCTGTCATCGCTGGCGCAGGCAGCGTGCACGTACCGCCCCAGGTGCGCAAACACAATGTCCATCATGCCATCCAGCTTGTCCGCGGTCTCGTCGATGGGGCGCGACTCCCTGCACAGGGACAGGGGGGTCAACAACGGCAGAGCTGCACATCGCTGTGCAACGAACCGCAGAGAGACATCCTCCACGCTTCGCGCTGCCTCTTCAAAATCAAATAGCGCTTCCTAGATGCAAGAGCAAAAGAGGTCGTGAGAACAGCGGTGGCAGGGTAGCAGAAAACGGACGCACCCCGTCGATGTCCTCGTCCACACCGTCCTCTAGCTCGTCCAGCTCCTCGTACTTGATCTCCACGTCAATCTGGGCGCGCTGTCCGTTAGAGGCGCCTCTGTAGCACGCCGCAGGCGCGAACCTCGAGGAGGCGGCTGATTACGCCCAGCAGCAGGCCATCGCGGATGGGCAGCGCCTGCGGCAGCTCCGCGAGTCGAAACAGGTTGTGCAGGAACTTCTGGTGCGAGCACTTGTCCACTCGCTTGTGAGGCAGGTGCTGTAAGACTACCTGCTGCACCAGGCCTGGGGCGGAGGGCACAACGTCGATGACCTGCGCAGCCGCACGCGTGTCATCGCGCATGCCACAGTGCAGCGCGAGCGGCCGCACTCTAGCCAGCGCGCCATGCACCAAGTTGAGCACAGCAAGCTGCGTGGCGTGCTTGCTTGCTTGCTTGCCGCCCTCCTCCGCGTCTGCGAACGGCCTCAGGCGGCGAATATGCGCGCCACGGGTTAGCGGCACGACGCACGTGTCAAGCCCGCCGGCGGCGGCGCTGCAAAGTAGCCCACCAGGACGTCCACGCAGCCGAGCAGGCAGGAGGAGTTGGCCGACACCTGGGCGCTTGCCTTCACTCGACGGCTACGCACATACGGCGCAGCGCGACGCACCAGGCAGACTGTGAACTCGCAGAGCGCCTCCACCACCTCTGCGCTGAGCTCCCAAAAGCTTGCCCCGAACAACTGTGTGAAGCTGGCGTGAGAGAAACGCACGGGAGAGCAGCGCGGGCGCACGTGCCTTTGTCAACAGCTGTTCGTGTGCGATGTGGTCAAGGAGTGAGGCGTGCTGTACCAGCGCGTCCACAGTTGCCTGCGACCAGCGACGGCGGCTCGTCTCAAAACCCGAACCCGGGGCGGCGTTAGGAGGTGCGTGACGCACCTTCGCGTGCTGGGCAGGCTGCGTCGTGAAGCCGTCGAGGTTCTGCAGCAGGCTGGTGCGAGCAGGGCTTGAGCAGCGACGGCGCACACGCGGCGCCTCGCGCGCACTTGGAGAACAGCGCGCTCTCCCGTGTCTGCGTGCGCTCCACCAACGCGTTCTTCACATATTCGCTGAGCACGCGGAACCACTCTGTGCGCGACAGGTCGCTTGCCATCGGCACACTGACGCTCCAACACCGCCCAGGCACGCAGCGCTCGTGCACGGCCTCTGCAATGCCCCAAGCAGCACACGGCGCAGGCAGGGCGCAGTTTTGGGACTAGTCGAACAGTGTTGAACAGCATGGGCGTCGCCGGCGGGCCAAACGCTTGCTCCGCTCTCCGACTTCGCCTTCGTCTCGAATCTGCGACTCTGCGCGGCGCTAGAGCTCGACAGCATGTTGAGACAGGCGGGTGTGCTGGCTCGTGCTGCTGCCACCTCACAGCGCCTGGGCATAGCCAGGAGCACCTTGAGCGGTGCGCCTCCCACGTCCGCAGCTTGTGCGTGCTGCTGACTGAGGCCGTCCCAAAGCACGCCACTTCAGCCGCGTGGGTGACGACACGCACCCAGACTTTCAGCCGGTGCGTGACTCTTCTCCTCCTCTGCCTCTGGCATGCTCACGCGGCGTTGCACAGGTGGCCAAGGGTGGTGCTGCAGACAGCGCGCACGACTTCATCGCTAAGGTAGGTGGGGACAGCCCACGTGTGTGCAGACTCTCACGTGAGGAGTGTCTCCCAGGATGTGGCCCAGAACGACGTGATTGTTTACATGAAGGGCACGCCCTCGGCGCCACAGTGCGGTTTCAGCAACATGGTGTGCCGCATCTTAGACGGGCACGGTGCGTGGCCGTGCGTTGAAGTGCGGCGCCACCCTTCTCACGCTCCTCGCACAGACGTGCCTTACGCCAGCCGCAACGTGCTGGAGGACCCGGAGCTGCGGCAGAGCATCAAGGCATTCACCGCGTGGCCCACCATACCGCAGGTCTTTATCGGTGGGCAGTTTGTGGTGCGGTGACAGCGGCGGAAGCTCGCGCCACTCGTGTGTTCACGCCGCGCCTCGCAGGGCGGGTCGGACATCCTCATGGGCATGCACACCAGCGGCGAGCTGGCCCAGACGCTGGCCAAGCTCAAGGGGAAGAAGTGATGGAGTCTGCTACCGCCGCCTCCAGCACTTCCGCTTGTAGCGTAGCCAGCAGGTTCTCCCGTCGCTCGTATGTCTGCGGCACAACGTGCTCGGCGACAGCGGCTCGCAGCGTCGCTTGCACAACCTGTGGGGTGTGTCGTTGCTCTCGTCAGGGTGACAGTCTGCGGGAGCTTTGTGACGTGCCTTCGCGTCCTCGCTCAGCTTGCTGGCCAGCGCCGCCGTCGGCTTCACGTCGACATCAGCCTCCAGCGCCTGCGCGCTTGTCTCTACGAGCTCCACCAGTCGCTTTGTGCGTTGCGCATGTTGTTAGTCAAGCAAGCGGCCTTTTACCACACACGCACCTTCTGCACAGCTTCCAGCGACTGCACGCACGCGTCGGTCATGTCAGTCAGGGCTGCACTGCGAATAGAGTCGCCGAGCACCGAGCTTTGAGCCACGGGGAAAGAGTGTAAAACGCGTGTTGTTGCCGCAGGCGGCCCACCTGGCGCGGCGTTGCCAAACAATGTTTGGTGGACGCACTCCACGCGCCTTCGTCGCGAGCCCTGCGCCGTGTGCCTGCCTGTGACAGTTGGAGCGTGATGGAGAGCGGCGATGGAGAAGGTCTGGAGGCGCGACTCGCTGCGCGGCGGGAGGTGCGCTGCTATGCTCTGTCTGGGCCTCGCCTGCGTGCTGACACGAAGTGCTCAGCGCGCCGTGGAGAGGCTGGCGCAGGAGGGTGGAACCGCTGTTGCTGGTGCGCTGGTCAACCTTGCTACTGAGCAGCCTGGTGAACTTCGCTAACCACCACCGTGCCCGTCTCCGCGTCTCAGAGCCGCTGAGCAGCGTGTCCGCCGAGGAGGCGAGCGTGAGCGAGCGCCAGGTTGAGGCGAGCAGGAAGATTCTGGAGGCGCGGCTCGCCAAACACGCCACGGCGTTGGCGTCGGCGAAGCTGGCCGCAGAGGCGCACGACGTGGCACAACGACGGGAACGGGCACAACGCACCGCTCGCCTGCTGCAGCTGGACAGCGCGCAGGCGGAGGCCAGCAGCAGGTGGGCAGTCGCATGAGCTGTTGCTCCCCGTCTTGCTGACTCGAGTTGGACACTTCTACTCCGTTCTCCACAGCGTTGCGAACGACAAGCGCCTCACAGCCGGCTTCGCTGCACTGCAGGGCGTCCAGGAGCCGCAGGTACGTGCTGTAACTCACCGGAACGTTGCTGCGTCTGCTGAGTGAGTTGACCCGACCCACCTCTAGGAGCTGCACGCTCAGCTGGCGGCACAGTCACAAACAGTCAAGAACGCGCAGGCCAGCAAGGTGTGGCCTCGCTCCGCCGCGCAGCTGCAATGTGCGTGTTGCTTAATCGTCGCTATGCTCCGAGCAGGACGCGATGCTGAACGAGCTGACGCGTGATGTTTCCGTGTCTGACGAGCTGTACGAGAAGGCATGGCTCGCGCTGCGCGGCGCATGTCGTCGTGCGCCGCATCGCTGACGCGTCCTGCCTTGCGACGCCAGGAGCTCGGCATGCAGGCTCACGAAACGCAGAGCAGCCTGCACGTGTCGAACGCGCAGGTGCGTGCACGACCCGCGCCGCATCCATTCATCTTAATGTCGACACCGACCTACCGCCACGCCTCCAGTTTCTTGAGCTCCAAGCCGCGTTCATCGAAGAGACGCGCAGCGTGGACGCCAGTGTTGTGCAGGCATGCATGCTCCCCACGCGCGAGCTCACATGCGGCTCTCACGCCAAGCATCGTGGCAGGAGCACGCGGAACTCGTGGCGGCGCAGGAGGCGGAGATTGCGGCGCTGCTTGAGCAGCGGGCTAGCATGGAGCGCGACATTGTGGTTGCAGTGGCGCAGCGCAGTATCTCGAATGCAGAGGCGGTACAGACGTTGCGTGCCCGCTGCATGGAGGACTGCAACGCGCTCGTCGCGGAGCTCGACTCAAAGCAGCTGGCGCTAGAGCAGCGGCTGGCGAGCATCCACGGCGAACATGTGCTGGCCGCCGACTCGCTGCGCATCCGCGAGCGTAGCCTGACTGAAAAGGACGCTGAGAACTCCGCCGCCGCGCAGCAGCTGAAGCGAAAGATTGCAGCGCAGCGCGGCACTCTGCAGGCGAGCAAGGACACATGGAGCACTGAGGAGAAGACGCTCCGCGACGAGCAGGCAAGACTCGCCGGGGACCACGCGCGCGGCTCACTGCAGTTTCGGCTGTTGGATGCCAAGCACGAGGTGCTGGAGACGGCTGATGGGCGGCGACGCATGGGCGCTGAAGAGACGGACACCGAGATGCTGGATGAGCTTTGCGAAAGCTGTGACGAGGCAGCGCTGCGCCTGCAGCATCTCGCGCGCCTTCCCGTGGATGGCATTGCGCCATCGGAGGAGCTGCTGGCCGAAGTGGCCGCGGCGGTCGCAGGCCTGTCCAGCAACGCCGACACTGCCGATGCAGAGTCAACCATGCGGTTGCTTGAGTCGCTGAGTGCGGCCATTAGCAGCCAGCGGGGCGTGCTGGATGCCCGCGCAGCCACCCTCTCCGAGCTGGCAACGCTGCGCAAAGCGCTCGCGGCTATGTAGTTCACATTGCTCCTTTCGCATGTTTCGACCTTTTGTCGCAGCAAGCCGGGAGGAAGGTGCGCGTGCTCATGGACATTGCTTGCGCATTGGACAAGCGAATGGTTACACCGCATTGCGTCCTTTGCTATCAATGACACGTGGCGTGGATGGGACCACGGCGAGGTCACATGTGCGGGCTTGTGAGCAGTGTTCACTTCACCGCAACGCATGCCGCTGCATTGCTCATCACTCAGCTAATGTCCAATTTCACGAGGAGCGCGAAGCCAGCAGGCTCGCCACTGATGCCTCAGACTCCGTCCATAACGAAGAAGAGCTCCTCGCCCGGCAGTGTCTTAGCGCGCATCCCCGGGACGCCGGGAACGATTGGCGCGGCCAGGGAGCGGATGAGGTGGAACTCGATTTCAGCAAAGAAGGCGTGGGCCTTCACCTCCTCCGCGCCCCCTCGCGTCCCCAGCCGCTGCGCGGAGTCGCGGATGAGCAGTGCGCGCACGATGTCGAGGAAGGGCTGCGACACCGGGGGGTCGGCTGGGAAGGAGAGCTCCTTGTGGAGCACATTCTCGAATGTCTGCTCGCGGAATGAGCCGCGAAATGGTGTGACGCCGTACACGAGCTCGAAGAGGAAGATGCCCAGCTCCCACCAGTCCACCGCGCTGCTGTGTCCACTCGCGTTAATCACCTGCGAGCAACGTGGCGGGAGAATTAGCACTGCAGTCGCGCAGCCAGGAGGATGCTCGCGCCTCTGGCGACAGGTATTCTTCTGTGCCGACGAACGAGTTGGTGAATGCGAAGGGCTCCGCCACCTGCGCAAGCGCCCAATGTAAGCACATGCGCGCGCGCGGCGGCGGGGCGGGGCGCACCAGCATCGGCAGGCGCGAGGCGCCATCCTGCCCCGACGGCATCTGAATGAAGGGCCGGCTGCTAGAGCAGAAGGACAAGTCGAAGTCTGTGAGCATCACATGGCCGGTGGACTGCAGCAGCACGCTGCGATGCGCGCGGGGTGAGCGACGGGCGAGAGGCATGTGCGCTGCGCAGGCGCACTTCTCGGGCTTCAAGTCCCGGTAGACGAATCCCAGCAGGTGCAGGTACTGCAATGCGAGCAGTATTTCCGCTCCGTAGAAGCGCGCAGTCGGCTCCGGGAAGCGCTTGTGCGGTTGCTTCTGCAGCAACTCAAAGAGCTCGCCGCCCGAGCAGTACTCCATCACAAAGAACAACGAGCTCGACGTCTGAAAGGATGTGAAGAGCGTGGCCAAAAAAGGGTGGTCCACGGTCACCAGGATCTCGTCCTCCGCTTTGACGCGGTGCATCTTGTTGCGGTCCTGCATCTCCTGCTTCTCTAGAACTTTCATGGCGAAGAAGGCGTTGGTCCCCTTGAGCCGCACGAGCTGCACGCTGCCCACATCGCCGCGCCCGAGGCGGCGCACTTGATGGAAGTCGTCCACCTGCAGCCCGCCCTGCCTGCGCGCCTGCGCTGCGTGGATGGCCTTCCACTGCGGGTCGTTGCGGCGGTGCGGCTTTTGCAGGCACTTGGAACCGCGCAGCGCCGCCCACGGGTCGCGCGGAACCTGCGGGCAGCAGCAGCGTAACGCGGCAGCGTAAGCGCTCCGAGACAGTCGAACGAAGTGAGGGCGTGTAAACAGCAGCGCGCCTGTACAGAGCTACAGAGCCCAGCCACCACGTTCTGCGCCGCCAGCTTTGAGCTGACGGCCAGCTTATCCTCCGCCAAGTCATCACGTGCAGTCACGTCCACCTGCACGCCCACAAAGTACTGGATCTTGCCGTCGAAACCGAGCACGGGCGCCAGGTGAAACATGTTCCTGCGGGCGAGAGGTGGCCGCTGAGTCCCACTGGCCGCACACGCTGTCTCCAATTCGCACCAGAACGGCTGCCCCGACTTGGTGTAATTCAACAGGCGCACGGTGCACTCGGTGCCAGTGTCGATGGCACGCCGGATCTCGCGCACCGCGCGTTTGTCCGTCTCGGGGCCCTGCAAAAACCGGCTGCGCGGAGGCAAGGTGACAAAGTATGTCAGGGAGCTGTGAAGCAGGCTGCCGCGGCTTCGCCAGCAACGCACCAGTTGCGGCCCAAGACCTCATCGCGCGTGTACCTTATAAATACGCGTCAGCGCTCATCCGGCGGCTGCTCATCCATCCACGGCGCAACGCACCCCGTGAACTCGATGAAGTTGTCGGAGGCGAAGACGATTGGGCAGTCCGGCAGGTTGGGGTCAGAGATGACAAAGCTCTGCTGGATGCGCTCCAAAGTCGTCGCCAAATCTAGACCCGCACGCGATGGTGGTAAAGGCGGCACGGGAGCATCGTCTTTGCGTATGACCTGCAACACACACACAACAGCGCGTCAGCGCAGCACCGTCGTCTCGCAGCGCAATGTCAAACCTCTATGATTGCTCCCATTGGACCCTCACTATGCGACTTGAGCCGAGAATCGTACTTGACGAGCAGCGGCAGGCCAGCACCTGAGGTTGCGACCGGGTTGAGTCGGCTGCATGCATCATAGGCGGGTCAAGGCAGCCGCACCATCCGCAAACGCTGAGCAGGCGCCCTCCGTCTTGCGCGTGACGTCCACTTGGACACCGATGACTTTTGCAACAGTGCCATCCGCAAACTTGACGGGTGCTGAGGAGGGTTCGAAGCCATCAAGCAAGACAGACGCATGCATCATCGCCAGGTAGGCACGAACCGATGGTCAGGAAGTTCCAAAACGGGGTGCCGTCCTGTGAGAGCGAGGCGAGCGAAGCTTGCTTACTATGCTGACACTTGCCTCGCAAGAGCCAGCCGCACCTTCCGGTAGTTCAGCAGCCGCACGGAGCAGCGCATGCCCGTGCGCAGAGCCTCGCTGAGCTTGGCCACCTCTTTGCGGTCCGTGTCCTTGCCTTGGAGGAAGCGGCTGGAAGAGATGTCCTAAGCAAACAGCACAAACGCACGCACTCTGCGAGCCCGCACCAGTTGCGGTTCAAGACTTCGCTAGGTGCGTATCCCGTCATCTCGTAAAAGCTGTACCACACATGTCAGCGCGTGCGAAGCGAGTTCTCCAGAGTGCACACTGCATACGATGACGAGCCGCGCACCCCTCGCTCGCGTAGACGATGGGGCAGTCTGGCAGCGCCGGGTCGCAGACCTGGGAGGACGGGGCAGAGAGGCGTCATGAGCCTGGGTTGAGTCAAGCGACTGAGTGCGTGAGTGAGCCTCGCACCACGAAGGTGTGCCGCAGGCCAGCCAGCGTGATTGTCAGCCCTTTGGACGCCGCGGGCAGCTGCGTTTTGAGCAGGTGGGGAGTCAGCCTAAGCACCCTTTCCACGTGGATATCAAGCAGTCACTCACAGTGCCACTCACGCCCAGCCCGGGCAGCGAGCTCGGAGCAACGGGTGGTGCATCTTGCGAGGCGGCGGCGGCCATCTCGAAGGCGTGAAACAGGTCACACGCCACGTGCACGCCTCAATACTCACGCGCCACTACGCAGGTAGCCTCGCATGGGCAGCAGCAACAGCAAGTGCACGCAAGAAAGCAGTTTGCTACGAGCAAGGACGTGGACGAAGGACGCGAAGGCGTGAGATAGTAGAGGCAACAACGCATGAACGCAACATTCTTCGACGATGACTCAGCGAGGCAAGTGTTCACACCACAACGACTACGGTAAGCGGCGCCACCAAGCCAGACATAACGCCACACCGGATGTGCGCATTCGACGAAGGACGCGCGTCCAGGCAAAAACCCAGGGCGCTCCCGGCCCCACCACCCAGAGCCAGTGAGGCCGGCGGAGCGGCGCCTGAACAGCGTTTGAACTAAGAGCAGCCATCCAAATAGCCTGTGTCCCATCAGCCCTGCTTCTCTGCGCCTGCGTCCGCTATTGTGGCGCTGCCCGTCCCCGCCCCTGTGGTGATACGAGTTAGGCACAAAAAGGGGAAGGCAGCACTGCGAAGCACTCACCCTGCCGCCTCCTCTCCCGCCACCGCCACGACCCCGCCCGCCACCGCCACGGCCCTGCGAGTGGCACGAAACGGTGAGCCGAACAGAACGTCTCCCACAAGCGCTCGAGCTACGCGCCATTTTGCTGGCCACAGCAGCCTTCTTGAACATCGGCGCGTTCTTCAGCATGTCAGGCATGATGATGTAGCTGTCAGGCGGAGACGCGCGCGTGAGAATGCAGGCAAACAACGAAGACGAGCGAATTGCGGTGTTCTCAAACGCTGCGGAACGCACCGAATCTTGCTGCCGCGAATGAAAACGTTCTCCAGCTCTGACACGCGGCCGTCCTGCGTTGGAAAGTAGCGGTGAGAGTGAGAAGGCGGCCAAGCTGAAGCATGCGCCCGCGGCAGCGCAGGCAGCAAAGAAGTCGCGCAGCGCGGCGCAAGGTCCTGCCGCCTTTGCTTTCGCCCAGCGCCTTGCTGCGCCTTGCTTGCTGCGCCTTGCTGCAGGCTGTGCATTCTGGCCCATGCCTAGCAGTGCATGGCAGCAACCCTAGGCCGTCACTCGGGTGGCCGGACGTACCCGGCCCGTCACCGTGATGTCCTTCATCTGGCTGTTCCAGTTGTCCTCAGCCTCCACCAGCGTGCCGCGGTACGTCTCGCCAGTTTTCAGCTCCACCTGAATTTGGACTGCTGTCAGCCGAGACGCATGCACAGCTAGTTGTGCGGCTTCGAGCGGAGGGAGCGAGAGCGGGACGCGCCGTGACCACGTGACCTTCGCCTGTGCAGGAGGCGGCGTCAGAGCGTGGCTGGAAGCAAATGCTCGAAATGGCACAGTGAGCGCACCCTCGTGCAGCAGGCGCAGCGGCACGCCCACGCCCTGTGGAGTGGCCCCAGCGTCCCGCGTCAGCAGCGCGCAACCGGCACAGCTCACGCAGGCGTGCCTTTGAGGACATGGTCGCGCAACGCGCTCCTTGCTGCTCCGCTTCCTCCCTCAGAACCAGTCCGATGCAAGCTCTGCACGTGCAGGCGAACAGGGAAGATGGGCGAGGCTCTGTGGCATTCTTTGGATGATTAGATCTATCTTTGCCGCAGTTTTTTGCACGCAGTGGCACGCCGCCGCGCTGCGGCCCGTGGGGTCGTCGGGCGCGCGGTCGGACATATTCTGCGCAGGCAGCCTCCCTCTTGCTCCCCTCGCCCCTTGTCTGACAGGACGAAATTGTATGAGAGCTGGTGACTCAAGCAGGTGAAAGTGCGGCTGTTGGTGGTGTCCGAGGAGTAGGAGGCGTTGCACATAGACATGCACCTGGCACCGCGCTTCTCCCCGCCGCTCGCGCGTGCCGGTGCCTGCTACCCCGCACGCTCTCGCTACCCAGGCGGAGTGAGCCGAGTTCCCGTGGTGCGGCTATTGGTAAGAAGGGCGAGTGAGGCACCTCTGCCGGTGAGCCCTGCTGGTGAGGAGGACGATTTCGCGCTGCAGCGCCTGCTGGGAGGTCCGCGAATAGAGGCCGGGCTGGACGTGCACCGCCGCGTGCACCTGCTGGCTGGCAAGCACCCAGGCTACCTCTTCCAGTGGCGCGCCTTCTGCGAGCGGCAGCGGCGGGAGTGGCAGGACGCGCACGGCGCGTACGACGAGGACGTGTTGGCTGGTACGGCAGCGAGCAGAAGAGGAGCGGTGGGGACTCACTCGTCGTAACGCCCCCAGTCTTCCATTACGAGCTGGAGCGCTCGCTCCTGCGCTTCGAGGCGGACGCGGCTGCTGGCAGGCTCCAGAACTGGCCGCAGCGCAGGTGAGCGCAAGCGGTTGGAGCTCTTGTGCACCGCTGACAATGAGCCGCCAGCCTGCACCCCACGCAGGGGCTGCCCGCGCTCGGCGCCGCCATGCGCGCCGCGAGCGAGGCCACAGTTGGTCGCCCACGGCTGTTCAAACACTCACAGTGAAAGCGTCTGCAGCGCTGTCTGTTCGGCCCACCACACCCCTGTCCACCCACCTCCCCACGATCGCCGCCTCACGCGCCCTTGTTCTTGTTCCGCTCCCGTCTCCTCAGCTTGCGCTGCTTATGCCGATTCATCTGCTTTTGCCGCTTCCGCTTCACAGAGCTGCACTGCAGCGGCACCACAGCCTGCTGCGCGGGCCCAGGCGCCCGGATCACGGCCGTGATTGCAACGGGTGCGGCGAGCGCTGGCAGCTGTGGCGCCGCGAGCGCAGCGCGAGCGGACGCCAGTTCTTGCCAACAGACTGCGCTCTCCAACAACGCACCAGCAACCCAACCGGCTGGAGGGCGCGACACCGCCTGCTGCGCCAACAATCCGGGTGTACTCCCCAGCAATCTGAAAGCCCCGCACGGAGGGAAGACACGGGTGGCTGCGAGGCGCCTGGCTGCTGCGCACAGCATCGTCTCTGCCAGTGATGACGCTACCACAATACCACTGACCCAACGAGCCCGAACAACAGCTCGGCGACGGGCACAGGAACTTAGATCTGGCGGCGGTCGGCGGGCGGGACCCAAGACCCAAGACCATGGGGACGCCCGCCATTCCGTACGACCCTGTACCTCAAATTTTGAGCGACCGATATTTCTATCGATCGCCAAAAATTTTGGAGTCGACCCAATCAGGTCGAGCCGCCTGCCAAGAGAAGCGTAGCGCTGTCCTCGTTGTCGTCGGTGTACTTGTGATATCCTCTCACTGTTGGCACACGTAACTCACGGAGCTGGCGGCCGCGCCATGCAGCGATGCCGCCTTCTGCGGGCGCTGTCAGCACACCTGGTTGCAGGCTCGCGCCTCGAATCGACGGGCAGGCCTCCGCGGCTGCGAGCGGCCTCGGCCTCGGGCGCATCGGAGGTGCATACCACCGGCGTGCTGGGCCGCAGGCGAGACGAGCTGGCGCTGCGCGTGCGGGGCGTGCAGCAGGTGGCGTTGGCTCCGCTCGAGACATCTGGCCGAGTCTGACGTGCTGCGCAGGTCCTGGACTTCCCGCAGAAGAGCGCCCGGCTTGCGGACCTGGAGCATCGCTCCTCCGCCGCCGACTTTTGGGAGAGGGCGGCGGAGGCGCAGCGCGTTCTCCAGGCGTGTGCACTCTGCGACGCTTGCAGCACGCAGCACTCACCCTCCACCCAGGCTATCAGCGAGTTGAGATCCCAGATTGCGCAGGCGCAGCGCATAGAAGCCATCCTATCAGACGCTGAGACGGCGCTGGAGCTGCTCCTCTCTGAAGGCGAGGCGGACGCAGAGCTGTTGGAGGAGGCTCGTAGGAGCATGCGGCTGCTGGAAAGCGAGCTGGATGCGTGGGAGCTGCAGCGGCTGTTGGACATGTCATATGCCTCAAATGGCGCCATCCTGACCATTACCGCCGGCGCCGGCGGTACCGATGCGCAGGACTGGGCTGAGATATTGATGCGCATGTACGAGCGCTGGTCGACTGCACAGGGTTTTTGCTGTAAGGTTCTGGAGGTGTCGGAGGGCGAGGAGGCTGGCATTAAGTCTGCGACGCTAGAGATTCAGGGGCGCTACGCCTACGGCTACCTGCTATCAGAGAAGGGCACCCACCGGCTGGTGCGCCAGTCGCCATTCAACGCCAAAGGGGCGCGGCAGACGAGCTTTGCGGGGGTGGAAGTGATGCCGCTGCTGGGCGACGGTGCCGTGGACGTGCAGCTGCCCGACGACGACCTGGAGATCACCTTCACGCGCTCTGGCGGCAAGGGGGGACAGAATGTGAATAAGGTTGAGACGGCAGTGCGCGTGCGCCACCTGCCCACCGGCCTGTTCGTCAAGTGCACCCAGGAGCGCTCGCAGGCGCAGAACCGGGCACGGGCGCTGGAGATTCTCAAGGCCAAGCTGCTAGTCATTGCAGAGGAGCAGCGGGCGGCTGACATCGCCAGCATCCGCGGCGACAAAGTCAAGGCTGAGTGGGGGCAGCAGATCCGCAACGTCGTGCTGCATCCCTACAAAATGGTCAAGGACCTGCGCACAGGGGTGGAGACCACTGACACGGAGGCTGTGCTGAACGGGGAGCTGAAGCCATTCATCGCAGCCTATCTCAGGCGCCGCGCGGCGGGTTCGCTGGAATCGCCCACAGAAGAGGCGCTGGTGGACTGAGCGGACGGGCGCCAGCAAACGTCGTACATCAGCATACTAGAAAATGTACTCGTCGAAGGTGGCATCAACGCCACGCCCCCCCCAGCGCGTCTGGTACGCCTCCAGCATCGCATCCGCCGCCGTTTGCCCGCTCGCGGCGATGGCCTCCAGGTTGCGGAGGAACGGGGCCTCATTCAGGCCTCTCCGCTCCAGGCCGCCCTGTGCGCGTGTAGGCTCGACGTCAGCCCTCGCCACCACACTTCCAGCCGCTTGCGCACGCACCTTTGCGATGGCAACCACGCGCTGCGCAAGCTGCTGCACCGTCCCGCCCCGGAAGGGCGTGTTCAGCGCGGAGCAGGGGACTTGGGCGCGCAGTGCTGCGCGTTCCTCTTGTGTCCAGTCCGCAATCAGAGCCGCAGCCTCGGTCTGCGCCTGCTCGTCGTACAGCAAGCCCACCTGGGAAGCATGCGGCATGAGCGAGCGCTTGTGCGGGAGGCATAGGTGGGGACTCACCCAGAGGGCTGGGAGGGAGCATATAGAGCGCCACGGCCCGTTGTCCGCGCCGCGCATCTCTAGGAAGCGCTTCAGCCGCACTTCCGGGAAGACGGTGGTGAGGTGGCTCTCCCAGTCGCCCATGGTGGGCAGCTGGCCTGGGAGCGCGGGAAGGCGGCCGGCAAGGAAGTCGCGGAAGGACTGGCCGGAGGCGTCCACGTACTTGCCGTCCCGGTAAACAAAGTACATGGGCACGTCCAGCACAAACTCCACGTAACTGTGGCGAAGCGGGGTGAGGGGGCGGGAGCAGCAATGGGCACGCATCACACACGCACCTCTCAAAGCCGAAGCCAGGCTCAAACACGAAGGGCAGGTCGCCCGTGCGATTGTTGTCCACGTCCGTCCTGCCGAGAGGGTCGGCGCGCGTCAGCACAGCAGCGGGCCACACTACCAAGTGCGCAGCGCACCATACGTGGCTGCGATAGCTCTTGAAGCCCGACGGCTTGCCATCAACGAATGGCGAGTTAGCAAACAGGGCGGTGGCGATGGGCTGCGCAGGAGCGTGAGTCGTGCGCGACGCGCGACGCGTGTGCACTCAGTCTCGTGCCTGCAGAGCAAGGCCGATGCGGAACTTCTCTACCATGTCCGCCTCCGAGCTGAAATCCAGGTTGACCTGCGACCGCCGGGGCGTGTCAGCGTGTCAGCCCGGCCCAGAGCGGCCTAGCGGGCCCGTTTGCGTGCCTGGACTGTGCACGTCCGGAACATCATGTCCAGCCCCATGGTGCCCACCTTGGGCATGTACTCGCGCATGATCTTGTAGCGACCCTGCAGACAAGATAGTGAGCCAATGCGCCAGAAGATAGCGTGTTGGAGCTACCGCACCTTTGGCATGGCTGGCGTGTCCGCGACCGACCACTTGGGTTGGAAGCCGAGGCCCAGGAAGGCGACGCCAATCTCCTCCGCCAGCGTTTTGACCTGCGTAGGCGCCGGTGAGGCAAGTCGCAAGAAGAGCACCTCCTGTGCACGCCGCCGTGCCTGGTACAGGTGACTGTTCACCTCAGCGCACGTCATGTGCAGGGTCGATACCGGCGCGCCTGCGTGAGGGAACGGGTGAGCGCTGGCTGGGTTGGGTGCCCGCATGGACAGCAGCAACGCACCGCTGAGCTCGAACTGGCCCCCGGGCTCCAGCGTCACGCTCTGCCCGTCCAGCTCAGCGCCGATGATGAACTCGCCCTCCATGATTGGGCGCCAGCCGAACCTGCGTTCACGGTCAGAGCAGAGAACAGCTTGAGTCAGCGGGCACTCACCGGCGCACAAGCCCCTCCAGCAGGTGCTTCACCTCCGTGTAGTCGATGGGACGCTTGTCGAGCTTGCGGAAGCCGAACTTCTCGTGCTCCGTGCCGATGCTGTGCAGAGAAGGGGGAGGAGCGTCAGCGCCATCAGTGCGGGCCCGGGCACAGAACACGCACCGCCAGCGCTCCGGGGGCTTGCAGCCGCTGCGCAGGAACTGGACCAGGGCGTCCTTGGTCAGCGGCGCAGTGGCGACGCTGGAGCTGCTGGCGGCCGCCCGCGAGCCTGCTCCAGACCGCAGAGCTCGCCCCGGGGCTCGCCCAGCCCGGAGCAGCTGCGGCGGGCGTGCCAGAGACATGCTCGGCGACGGCACAGGTGAGCGAGGGCGAGAGCGGTCTGACTGCTGGCGCCTGGCGGGTCGCCGCGGGTGGCGGGTGGCGGGCGGGCGG
>Ga0208951_1000280_pt1 | contig 23344 bp, 20 predicted proteins | sample GreLakmeMI27MSRF_FD_187702 | JGI IMG/M metagenome (GOLD analysis project Ga0208951, IMG submission 187702) | Freshwater lentic microbial communities from great Laurentian Lakes, MI, USA - Great Lakes metaG MI27MSRF (SPAdes) | ecosystem: Environmental > Aquatic > Freshwater > Lake | place: Great...
TCTTCCATCTCTGAAGCACCGCGCTGCACTTCTGCGCTGCACCGCACTTCGGACGCTCAACAGGCGCTCCGGAGGCGCGTACTGTCAGCGCAATTCCAAGAAGAAAAATGACGCTAGAAGCGTACGACACTCGTAGAGTGAACGGTGCCATGGAACCAGGGCCACCATGCCGGGGTGGCCAACCCGAAGGCCAGGTTGTCGCACGAAATCATCAGGAAATCGCAGCGAGTACAGTAGGGGAGGAAACCTGGCTCCCTGGCAAACGCGTGTCGGGCGTGTGACACCACACTCCTCCTTCGTTGCGGCGGGCGTGACAAACACTCTGCGAGCTGCAGGCGACGAAGTCGAGAGTGCATGCGTGCGTGAGTGTGCACCTCCCGCTCCACCCCCACCCCACACGGCTGCTCGCTGCGTGCGAGCGCGTGCCCATGTTGTGCGGCGTGTGTCGCGGCGAGAGCAGCCGCGGGGTGAATCTGGCAGAGGAGGTGCGGCTGGGTGAGGGATCGCAGCTCCGACCCCACAGCTCACGCGCTGCGCGCCCCAGCTCACCGCGTTCCGGACTGCGGAGTTGGGGCAGCGCACTGACCTGCTGGAGGAGCTGGTGGAGCGGCTGACGCGGGACGAGGGCGGGTGCGCTGTGAAGGGGGCCCCTGGGATAGCGCTCGAGATGCTAACACCCCCCAGGGAGGGCAAGGAGGTTGCTCGCCTCTTCAGAGACCGCCTGGGCGAGCATGACGAGGACCTGGTGCTGCTCACGCTCAAGGCGCGCGCGCCTGACAGCTCACGCTGGAGGAGGGCATAGAGCGCCACTCACTCTGCTCTCCCTCTCCTGGCAGGTGCTGGAGCAGACCATCCGCGCAACGTCTGGCGCTCCGGGCGCGCGCTACCACGACCACCTGGAGACGAAGGGCGTGACTGCGGCTGTGACTGCGCTGACGCTGTCCGACTCCTCCCGTACGGTCCAGCGCCGGGCAGAGGAGGTACTGGAGCAGTGGGCACTCTCCGTGCTCTGGGACGCCGGCGAGGCGCAAGCAGCTGCGGCGCCACTTGCTCGCTCGCGCTCATCCTCCGGAATGGGCCTGTCCCGTGCAGGCAGCAGCCGGAGCGCACAAAGGCTCAGCTAGCCCATCGCGTGCTATCCTTAGCAACGGAACAAGTCGACACTCCCTCCGATCGATGACGTCATCAGACGTCGCCTGCCTTAGACACTGTTGTTAGAGGCATAGGCGCATTCCAAGCTCCCCTCGCTCGCCTGGTGACAACCGTGCTGTCCCTTTTGTGTCTGTCTGGACTCGCACATTCTTGTTGGTTGGCCGCTCTGCACGTAGCCAGGCGATGAACTTCGCGTTGTGTGGCGGCGCCTGCGGGCGGCCAAATCCAGCTGGGGAACTGATAGCGAAGATCATGTCGGAGCCAGGCCGCGACTGGGCTGCAACGGACACGCTCATAGGCGCGTTGGTGTTGGTCATCAGTGACGACTGGGCTGAGTGCGTGCCGTGGCGGCGCTGTGGGAAAATGTGCGCGTTGCTAACAATGAAGCACAGGCACGGCCCAGCCGCTAGTCGCGCGCTACGCTTGGAGCTTGAGCCCGGCGCCAACGACAAAGAAAGGCAGCTGCTGGCTCTCACGGTGCGTGATTCACGCCGCGCACAGTGGCGTGAGGCTCATTGCTCCTCTACCCCGCTTTGCAGTGCCTGGAGGCGTGCGTGGCGGAGTGCACGCCCCAGTTCCGCGTATGCATGTGCCAGAAGCGTATCCCAGACGCACTGGCCACTCTGGTGCTGGGGGCTGACGAGGACCTGAGCACGCGGGAGAAGTGCCTCCTGCTCCTCTCCACCTGGGTGGCCACGCTCCCGGCTACGTCAGGGAGCGTGAACGCGCTCATCCTGCACGAAGCAGCTGAGCGGCTTCGCCTGGAGGGAGTGCCTTTGGACGCCAGGGACGCAGGGACCTTCCTGGCCTGGGTGGAGCAGCACGCGGCCAGGGAGCAGCACAGGCTGGCCGCGGACGCGCAATCGCCGCGCAGCCGACGCGCGGCTGCCGCCCTGGCACGTGCGAGCGCCGAGGAGGCTGACATCTTGCCCGTGGACCGTGACGGGCGCAGGCGGGGCCGCCTCGGCGGGGATGCGGACCACTCAAGGGTGCACGCGGGCAAACAGAGGCGCTGGAACGCGGCTGGCCGGCCCCTGCGAAGGGGCGCGCAGGGCAGCGACGTCTTCCGGACCGGCACGGGCACAGCGCGCGGGGCCAGCGACGAGGAGGAGGATGAGGATGAGGATGGGGATGGGGATGGGCAGAGCGACGGGGCTGGCAATGTCTGGCGCACCGCTCCCCGCACATCCGCCGCCCACCCACGCCAGCACAGTCGCACCTCGCGCTCTCCGCCGCGCCCTCAAGGTCTGTCCCGCGGCATGAGCAGCGACATGGCGGACGCGGCGATGATGCAGGAGATGCTGGCTCTGGACCTGAAGGAGGAGGGGGAGACGCTGCTGGGCGAGGGCGACCTGCATGGGGCGCTGGCGGTGTACACGCAGGCGCTGGATTACGCGCCAAACTACCGCCTCTACCTGGCGCGCGCGGCGGTGCTGCTACGCCTGGGCCGCGCGGAGGAGGCGCAGGCGGACGCAGTCACGCTCGTGACGCTGCTGCCGTCGCTGCCTGGCGCGCACGCGCTGCTGGGCGAGGCGCACGAGGCGCAGGCGCGGCACGCGCAGGCGCGCGGATGCTACGAAAAGGCCTCCTTCCTGGCCAATGCGGACGGAGACGACCAGGCGGCGGACGACTACGCGCAGGCGGCGCAGCGATGCAAGTACGCAGACGCAACCAGGCTCAGGCACAGGAGGGACTACAGCGCGGTGTGATGGCAGAGTCGAGAGACGAAGAACGACTCTGCATTGCACAACTCAGCGTAAGGCTAGGCAACGCGCGCCCGCAATAATGATGAGACGAAGCAGCTGAGCTTTGTCATTGTTTGTTCGACCGTTCTATTTCCCGCCCTCGTCTGTCCAATGTCTCCTCGTGCCTGCATGCTGTAGCTGTGGTCATGCTGGACCTGCTGGATGCGGCTACCGCGCCGTGGGCCGAGTGCGCACCTTGCTTCGCGGGCGCGCTGGTGTACCTGGACGCGGGCTCTGCGGCCGCGGCTGCGGCTGCGGGCGGCATGACGCTGCTGCTCAGCCTGGGCGCGTGTGCCGCATGCGACCTGGATGCGGCGCGAGGCTCGGTGCGTCCCCCCATCCGCGCTCCCACGCCCGGCGCCGCAACGCACTCACGCCCTTCGCGCAGGACGCGTCGCTGTCCGCTGAGGCGCCGCCGCTGTGCGTGGTGCTCTCCGTGCCGCTGGCGCAGGCTGCGCAGGCTGTGGCGCGTGCGCTGAAGGTGCGTGTCTCGTCCCGTGTCCTGTCCCCCGACGCCGCTCTCCTCTCACGCGTCCGCCCGCAGGCGCACCCCGCCTGCCCGCGCTGCAGCGTGCTGTGCTCGGTGAGCGAGGACGCGCAGGGGCGCGGGGCGTACTCGGCTGCAGCATCCGCCTTTGCGCGTCACCTGCCGCCGCTGGACGGGTGGGGCACCGCGGACGGGTGGCATGGCGCTGCAGAGGCGCTGTCGGGGGAGGAGGAGGGGAGCGAGGGCGAGTCGGCGGGCCAGGAGGAGCCTGCCGCAGCGCCAAAGGCCAAGCGCATCCTCGTGCGCCACCTCCCCCTCTCCTTCGCGCCCCTGGGCACGCAGCAGCTCACCCTCCCAGAGGACAGCTACGCGGCAGAGGCGCCGGTGGCGCCGCCAGGCGTCCTCACAGCCGCAGGCCTGCTGCCCCTGGGCAGCCCACTTGGTGACGAGGAGCAGCGGCTGGCCCCGCCCGCGGGCGTGGCGGCGCATGCCTCCGCGCTTGCGGCGCTGGGCGCGTCGCTGGGCGTGAGCTGGGACTGCTTCGCGCTGGGCGAGAGTGCCGCGGCAGTGGCGCGCTGCGTGGCGGCCCACCCGAGTGGGACCCACGCAGGCGGGGCTCACCGGGTGGCTGCGCTGCTGCTGCTGGACCGGGGCTGCGACCTAGCCACACCCGCGCTGCCCGCCAGCGACTCGCTGCTGCTGGCCCTGGACCAGCTGCCAGCCCGCCACAGGCGCAGCGGCTGCGACGGCTGCGACGCGCTGACGGACGCGCTTGGGATGTCTCGCCTGGCGGCGCTGGGCGGGGGATGCGGCTCGTGGACGGAGCGCGCGCGCCAGCTGGACGCTCAGCTGGGCAGGCGCATGCGCGACGGCGCAATGGCGTGCCGCAAGCAGCTGCTGGAGGCGCTGCGCGGCTGCGGCTGCGCGCCGGCGAGCCGCCCCAGGCTGGGCAGCTGCGAGGGCGGGGAGCTGCGGTCGCTGGCGCTGCAGCTTCGCGACGCCAGCAGTCGCGCGCCTCCGCGCCGCCACGCGCACGCCGTCGCGCACGCGCTGGCGGTGGCTGACGCGCTGGACGCGGCGGTGGTAGGGGCCTCAGAGGCAGGGGCGGCCGCGACGCTGGCAGCTGCTGCGGCGGCTGGCGGCGCGACAGCCGTGGCCCACTCGCTGCTCGCGCTCGCCGCGGACGCGCGCCTCACGGACGACCAGCTGCCCGCGCTGCTGCTGGCCGGCTACGCGCTGGCGGGCGACGCGGCTGGCGCGGAGGGCGAGGAGGGGGGGGCCGCTGCGGCTCTGGGCCCCCTGCCGCCCGTGCTGGAGCGACAGCTGAAGGACCACCTGGTCGCCAGACAGCTGGCCGCGGCGCCGGCGGGCACTGCGCCCGCGGACGCGCGCGCGCGGGTGGACGCGCGACTGGGCCGCCTGCGGGCGCTTGGGGGGGCGCGCAGGCACCTGCGCGCAGCCGCAGCCGCAGCCGCGCAGCGCGGCAGGGCCGCCCCGACGGTGCACGCGCCGCAGGGGGCGCTGCCGGGGCTGCTCAAGGCGCTGGCCGCACGCCTGGCGGCCAGGGAAGAGGTTGAGGAGGTGCGCAAAGCGTGTGTGTGTTGAGCGTCTCTCTCCATCCATGCTCACGCGCTCTTTCCCCTCGCAGCTCATGCACGTGCCCTCTTCCCTGGGCGGACTGCTCAAGACGGGCTTCGGAATGCTGGGCCTGCAGGCGCGAGGCTCTCACTTTCGCTCTGCTGGCCCTTGTCTGACCGCCTCTCGCCTCTCTTCGCCTCCGTAGTCTCGGCCCAAGCCGGGCGACAGCGACGCAGTGCTGCTCTTTGTCATCGGCGGCGTTTCCGCGGCCGAGCTGAGGGATGCGAGAGAGGCTGCGGCCATCGCGTCAGCATCCTCCACCGCGGGCGCGCAGCCTGTGGAGCTGCTCCTAGGGGGCACGCGGCTGCTCACGCCGCAGACACTGGCGCAGAGCGTGTGGCAATGATGAGAGCGCCCTCCGTCGTCAGGTCGTCGCTCGACACAACAACGCTCGTCTTTTTGCAAATCGTGCGCCCTCCGCCTTGTGCGTGCTGCATCCCTGTTTTTCCTGTTCACAGCGCGCCGGCCTGCCTCAGTCAGTGCATGGCGAGCCAAGACAGCGCTGCCTCGCTGCTCGCAGCTGCAGATGACGATGGACTGGGTCTAGCAGTGACGCCGAGCGCGCCTGCGGGCGTGAGAGGAGTGCTCGGCCAGCACGTGCTCTGGGCCACCTCCGCCGGGTGCTTCTGCGCGGCGCTGTCATTCCAGAGTGCGCGCCCTTCTCCTCGCCGCACGGGCGTCGCTCCAGCGCTCACGACAGCCCGCAGCGTTGCCGCCACTCGTCCCCTGCCACGTTGCGCTCTTCGCGCTGGACGAGGCTCCGCAGCCGTGGGGACGCTCGCGGCATAAGGTACACCAGCTGCTCTCGGAGAGAGCCATGTCTGCGCTCGCCGCGCTGCGCTGCGAACACGCGGACGAACCAGCCACGGCACTGCGGTGCCTGCTGCGCTGGCTGGCCACGCAGGAGACTGTTTTCACGACCTCGAGAGCTGGCATGCCTTTGATGGTGGTCGACCCGGACTTTGGTGGAACGCTTGCGCTGGTGCCGGAGCGCGCGCTGTTGCCACACGACGTGGGTGAGGCGGAGCTGGCGGCGCTAGACAGCTAGACAGAAAGGATAATAACCGTGCGTGTGTTGTTGCTTGTTGCTCGTTGGGTCTGCTGCAGGGGCACTCCCGAGCTCGCTCACTCCATGATCTACATCAGGCCAATGAACTTGAACCAGGCGGGGCCCACGCCCAGAAAGACGGTGATGTAGAGGAGCGACATTCCGAAGCCAATCTTCCACCAGGTGGGCAGGTCCACGTAGCCGGCGCCGAAGAAGGGGGGCGCGGAGCCGATGCCGTAGTGGGTGGTGCATCCCATGAGGTTGGAAAAGATGCCCAGCGTGATTGCAGAGGCAACCGGGGGCGCCCCGCAGGCCACCAGCACGGACAGGAAAGCGGTGTACATGGCTCCGATGTGCGCGGCTCCGGACGCGAAGAAGTAGTGGCTGTAGAAGTAGAGGAGCACCACGATGAGGAACGCCGGCTGCCAGGCGAGCCCCAGGCTGCTCACCACCGTCACAACCTGGGCGCTGAACCAGGGGATCAGGCCGAACGTGTTCAGGCAGGCGGCCATGGAGATGAGCGCCGCGAACCAGGTGAGGGTGTCCCAAGCGGGGCCCTCTGCCAGGCACTCCTTCCAGCTAATCACGCCCGTCACCAGCAGAATGGTGAGCCCAACCAGCGCGGCAGCCACGCTGCTGACGCCCAGCGAGCCGCCGGCGATCCAGAGGCCCACGGTGAGGAGCAGCGCGCCGGCCATGATCTTCTCGTCGCCAGACATTGCGCCCAGCTTGGCCAGCTCCGCGCGCGCCGTTGCGGGCGCCTCGGGGCTGTCCTTAAGCTCGGGGGGGTAGACTACGTAGAGCACCGCGGGCACGAGGAGCAGGCAGATGATGCCCGGCACCGACGCGGCCAGCGCCCACTCCCCCCAGCTGATGGTGTGTCCGATGGTGGCCGCCGCCAGGTTCACCGACAGCGGGTTGGCAGCCATGGCGGTGATGAACATGCTGCTGGTGACGCAGCTGGTCTGGAAGAGGACAGCCATGACATAGCTCCCCATCTTGCGCGCAGTGCCGTCCTCGGGCTTGCTGCCGCACGCCACGCACAGAGCCTTGGCCAGCGGCAGGAAGATGCCGCCCGCGCGCGCCGCCAGGGAGGGGATGGCGGGCGCCAGCAGGGCCTCGCTGAACACCAGGCTGTAGGTGAGGCCCAGCGTGCTCTTGCCAAACGCAGCCACAACCAGGTACGCGATGCGATTGCCCAGACCAGTCTTGATGAAGCCGCGGGCCAGGAAGAAGGCGATGGCGATCAGCCTGAGCAGGAGTGAGCGTGCAGAAGAGGAGTGACAGCATGCCAGCTGGCGCAGCGCACCAGGGGATCTCGTTGGAGAAGGCCGCGAAGGCCTGGGGGAAGGTGAGCGTGTTGGTGATCATGGCGGCGCCGAGGCCCACCATCGCGGTGGCGCCCAGCGGCAGCGGCTGCGAGCGGTTGGGAGGGGGGTGAGTCAGCCTAACTACCAGAGAGGCCTTACGCGGCGCGCCCGGAAGAGCAGGCGCGGCCCGCCACCGCCCCCGGCCCATGCACGAGAGCCGCGCGGCTGGCGGCGACGGAAAGGGCGTGCATTACCGCCGCCGAAGCGACACATGCAATCCGGAGTTGGGTTGACGTCTAGCTGGCGCGCACCGAGGTGATGATGCCCACGATCGTGGCCACGAAGTGTGCCAGCAGGTGCCACGCCTTGAGAGTGACGCCCGCGGGCGCGGGCAAGAGCCAGATGACCACGCCGGCGAGCACGGAGTAGCCCAGAGCCTTCACGTCCGCGCCGCGCGGGGCCGCCTTGGGCGGCGCGGCAGCAGCCAGCACCACCGGAGCGCTGGACGCGCTGGCGCAGAGCGGCGACATCTTCATGCGGCTGGCGCGCACGTGAGCCGCCTGCAGCTCGGAGCCAGCAAAGAAAGTGGCACGGCGCGCAGCCACGCAGCTCGCCGCGGGCGCGCGCGCCGCCGCCGAGCCGCGCTTGGCCGGGGCGGCCGCGCCGCGCGGCGCGGCAGCCACCGTAGTGGCATGCAGCAGAGCGAACGGCATCCTCCTAGGGACACAGCTTTGCGCCTTTGCCGAAAGTGCCCTGCGTACGACCCGCAATCCTGCCCCTTTGTGCGAGGCTAGCGCTGCTGCTGCTCCAGCTGCTGGAGGACGCTCATCACAGACTAGTGGCAGCAAGTGCATGTGCAGAAGGGGAGAACGCCTTGGCTTGGAATTCCAAGCGTGTTCCACTACGCTCTCCACCAACCAGCCTTGGTCTCCAATGCTCCGTATCGTATGTGCAGCCAATCGCTCTGCTCACTGCGCTCCGGGCAGGCCGCGTTGCCAGTCCGGGCCAAGCCGCGTCTGGACAATCCAGTCCGCAGCGGTTTGCGTGTCAGGCGGTGCGCGCAGGGCAGGCTGGCACACGCGCACGCACCACCAGACTGTAGGCTTGGTCCTCGTAGAAGAGGCGCTGGTGGTGCGGGAGGCTGCGGAAGTGCTCCGCAAGCAAGAAGGTCACTCGCATGTCCGAGTCTGTGGGCTGGAGCGCCTCCACTCTGCGACGCTCCGTGGCCGCAAACACGAACCAGGCGGCCGCCTGCGGCGAGGGCAGGAAGGGCGGCCAGACGCGCGGCGCAGGGAGCCAAGGGGGCTCCTCCAGGGCCGGGGCTGCACTGCTGGGCAGCCGCATGAAGACCTCAGCGCGTACAGTGTCCAGAGCAGCGGAGCCCAGGCGGACAGCTGGGAATTGCACGGGCGCAGCGCGCAGCCTCACAGCCCTCCAAAGTGCTTAGGCGCCCCTCAGCACCGGCGTGCAGGCTGCAGTGTGGCCTCCTCGAGTTGCGATGCGCAGGCAACCAGGAGGCGAGGGCAGGAAGCTGTGGGTGAGTCCCATGACGAAGAGAGCGCAGCAACATACGTGTGTGACAGTGTTCGCGGCAAAGCCGCTGCCCTCCTCCTCATTTTCTCGTGTCTATCCTACGTGCCCCGTGTCCCACTCCTCGTGCTCTGAGTTGGAGTCTGGGAGCGAACGTTCCCCTGCCGATGAGCTCACTGCACGAGGCTGCGCGCAGCGGCAGCCTGGCACGAGTGACCTACTTGCTAGACGCCGGGACGAACGTGCATGAGCGAGACGACGTGCGTTGGCGAGCTGCGAGCGCTAGTCCCCAGCTCACCCCCACCCACACGCCCACTCACCACACTTCCTCTCTCACTTCCTCTCCCACCTCAGGGCGGCTGGACGCCCCTCCTGCTGTGCGCCCGCGAGGGCCATCTTGCTGTTGCGCAGGCGCTGCTGCGCAGCGGCGCGCACGCCAACGCGACTAGCAACGGGGGCTGGAGCGCGCTGCACTGCAGCGCTGTTGGCGGGCACCTGCCGGTGGTCCAAGAGCTGCTGGACGCGCGCGCCAACGTCAACGCCGTCAGCGCAGAAGGGGACACGCCACTCTACTGGGCCTGCCACGGCGGCCATACCGAGATTGCGCAGGCGCTGCTGCTTGCCGGCGCGACCCCGTTGGCCGCCACCGGATCCGGCGTCACTCCGCTCCACGCGGCCGCCCAAAACGGGCACCTGGATGCCGTACTGCAGCTGCTTGGTGCCGCCGGGAATCGCGCTGCGGACGTGTGTGACAAGGGTGCCTCCACGCCACTGCACTTTGCGGCTGCGCATGGGCACGACCAGGTGGTGAGTGCGCTGCTGGCCGCGGGAGCATCGCCCAGCGCGCTATCAAACACCGGGTTCACGCCCCTCAACCTTGCGTCGGAGAACGGCCACGTGGATGTCGCCAAGCTGCTGCTGGACGCGGGCGGCGGCGGGGAGAACGTCTTCGGCGTGTGCTGCGGATGACCCTGCCTGCAGCGCTGCAGCGCTGTAGGAAGCAGGCGAAGCACAAAACTCGAAGTTCGAATATATGTCGTACAGTCGAGCGTCATGGCGAACGGGGCAACGGGCGAAGGGCTTTCTCTGCACTCCTCGCCTGCTGCATATCGCACGTGTAGCTTGTCAGTCCAGCGAGCCCAGTGGGACACGCATTAGCGCGAGCAGCGAGTGAGATGCTGCTGGCTGGTGCCCTGCCGGCCGGACTGGCCGTGCCGTCGCGCGTGCCGGTCTCTGTGCGAGGCGCACGCGCGCGGCCGGCGGCGGCGCGCCTCGCTGCGTCAGGCGGCGAGACGGCGCCGGTTAAAAGGGGAGCATGCCACCGGCCGGCGCTCCGTGTCGCCGCCCGCCGCCTGTCGCTGTCGCCGGCACCCGCCAGCGCGCCCGTCCCGCTGAGCGCCCTGGCGCAGGGTGACTACGAGCAAGAGGCGCGTGCGTGGGCTGCACATGCCGTTGCAATGCGCGCCAGGCGGTTGTGCACCCGGCTCCCGTCCCAGCTCTGACGCCCGTGTGCGCAGGAGCCCGCCGCGTGGGCCAGCCTTGCGCTGCAGGGCGCCGCGGTGGTGGTGGCGTGCCTGTGTGCGCTGGGGTGGTTCAGCGCACACCCGGGGTCCCCTTACAGCGCGCTGCCGGAGGTAGTGTTTGCGCGCAAGCTGACGCTGCTGCTTTTCTGGCGCCTGGTGGACGGGGTTTACAACCCGGTGCACATTGGGTGCGTGGCTGTGGCCAACGCGGTGCTGCAGGTGCTCTCCTACCTGCTGCCAGTGGTGGAGACGCTTCCCGAGGCTGTGCTGCTGGCCGTCACCGAGCTGGGCGGCCTGGTGCTGGACCTTGCGCTGGTGGCGGCGGCGGCGGGCAGGGCGCTGCTGCTCAAGGCGCTGTACTGCTGCGTGTACGTGCTGGATGCGCTGCTGGCCGGCGGCGCGGCGCTGCTGCAGGACACGGACGGCTTTCTGAAGGGCCTCCTGGAGTGGCTGCTGCGGCGGGACCCGCTGGGGCTGCTGCTGTCCCTGCTGCTGGCGCGCCCCTTCACACAGCCCGCCCACCTGCTGCTGGCCGCAAGCAAGGCTGTCATCCAGTGGACCATGGCCGCCGTGGAGCTCGCGTGCGCGCTGCTCTACGCGGCGCCGGCGGGGCTGGGCGTGGTGCTGCTGCCGGCGCTGTACGTGGCGCACGCAGTGTGGCGACGCGCGCGCAGGACGCTCGTCTCAGAGCCGCCACTCTCGTTCACCGTGGCGGAGCTGGAGGCCAAGGTTGCGCTGCTGCAGCCGCTGCGCGTGCCGCCGCTGCCCATACAGGAGAAGCGGGTGGAGAGCGAGATCATGGGCTTCGTCAACGCCGTCGCCACGCTGCAGCCGCTCAGCGTGCCGCCCCTGGACACCGCGAGTCTGGCGCAGGCGAACGCGGCGGAGGGGCTGCAGGAGCGCAGCCGCGCGCAGCAGGTTGACGCGGTGGTGGCGCGCTCCCGCGGGCAGACCGCCTACAGCGTCACGTCCAGCACGCAGGTCACCATGAACTCGCTCACAGACAGCTACGCCGGCCTCGCAGCCGTGCGCGCCAAGATGGACAGCTTCGAGCAGAGCGTCGCGCAGCTGCCACCGCTGGCGGACGCCAGCCGCGCACAGGCTGCGCGCGGAGAGGCGCAGGCTGCGCAGCTGGCGCTGGCGGCTGCAGAGGCTGCTCTGGCGGAGGCCGAGGCCGCCTTCTACGCCATCGACGGCAGCATCAGCGCAACCACTACCACTACCACCACTCTCAGCGTGGACAGCGGCGCCGCGGGCGAAGGGATGGCGCCTGAGCGCGGCATGCTGGAGGCGCAGGCGATGAGCGTCGAGGCGGAGAAGCCGGCGGTGGCGGCGCCGCCCGCAGGCACGCAGCAGCTGCGCAGGGAGGCTGGCAACGGGCCGCAGCGCTCCTCCGCCCTCAAGGAGGTCCTCATCCGCGGCCTGGCGGCGGGCCTGGGCGCGGCGGCGGCGGCTGAGTCCAACACGCAGTCGCGCAAGGCTAAGGAGGACAAGCAATGACACGCGCTGAGCGTACTGTTGACGAACACACACTTGGATTACCTATGCGCGGCGCAGAAAGATGAGTTGACTTGCGCAAACAAACTGCGACGCGATGAGAGGGAGGCGAAGAGTCACTCTCTCCTGCTCGCTCGCTTAGCTCTCGCAGTGCGAGCCCCCTGTCGCCCCACTCGTGCACCGTGCAGCGCGTGTGGCATGTCGTCCACCTTCACGGCGCAGTCTGTGAAAAGCGCACCGACAAAGCACACCACTGCGCACCTTCGAGACGAGTTCACGCGCCGCGACCTCTTCGGTGTCGTGCGTGGCCGCTGCACCGCGGTGCGTGCTGTCCTCTGCTTGCTGCTGCGAGGCGCCAAGCCTGGCTGTGGAGCCTGGACGCGTCACGACGCGACCCTGACCTGACGCTTCACGTCTTCCGCTTGGCTTATCCCCTCTCCCCTCTCCGGGAGTGTCCCTGCACAGCCTTCGTCAAGGCAACGGCCGACTACACGGTGCGACTGCAGCAGTCGCTCGCTGTCGTACAACCGCGGCTGTTCGTGTCTGACTCTCTCTCACGCCCTCGCCTTCCATGCACTCTCCAGGTGGCGCCTGGCAGCGGCCGCAAGCACCCCGACAACGACGTGAGCGTGACGCACTGCACTCGTTGCGGCTGTCCTCCAGACGCGCACGAGCTTGACGCTGTTGACACAAGTCACGCGGAGGGAAATGACGCCATGGAGCTGGGCCAGCACCAGCGCGCCGTTTCTGGCGCGTTTCTGGCGCTCCGTAGCTGGCCACAAGCGCTGCACGACGCGGAGCGTGCTGTCTGTGGCGCTGGAGCCGCGCTGGGCCAAGGCGCGCGCGCGCGTGAGTGCGGCGCAGGCGGGGATGGGTGCACACGAGGAGGCTGTGCGTGCCTACGCGGTGGCACTGAAGCTCGAGCCGTCCAACGTCGACTACGCCCGAGCGTTGGCCGGGAGCAAAGCCCGGGCTGCCGCGCGGCCTGCGCGCGTGGACCACAAGGCGGCTGGCGACGCTGCTGTCCGAACTCATCGCTGGGAGGAGGCTGTCAACTTCTACTCGGCAGCGCTGCGCACGCGTCCACGCGACGCGGTGCTGCTGAGCAATCGCTCCGTCGCGCACGCGGGCGCAGGCCGCTTCGCAGAGGCGCTGGCGGATGCGCAGCAGGCGAGCGTGGAGCGCCCCAACTGGGCGCGCGGCTGGGCTCGCGCCGGCTTTGCTTCCTTCGCGCTCCGCCGCTTTGCACAGGCTGCGCACGCCTACCATCGCGCAATGCAGCTGGAACCGGGCTCGCAGGCGCACGCGGCGTCGCTGGAGGCTGCACTGCGGGCGGAGAGGGCCGCAACAGAAGCTGCATCAACGTCGCACTTCCAGGAGCCGCCGCGCTATGATGCCGACAGCCCTCCGGTGCCGCCTGAAGGGATTGCAACCGCCTCATGCAGCATCGTGGGCGATGCCGCACTTGACGACATCGGCGCCACACATGACGACATTGGCGCCGCCGCAGCCGCCCTGGAGCGCGCCATCAGCGCCGCCGTGACGCGCGCAGCCGAGGCGCAGGCGTGCGCGCGCAGTCGCCTGCTCGCGTTGCGCTGGCAGGTTGCTGCGCAGGGGGTGTTGTGTGCGCGCGCCCGGGCGCGCCGCGCAGAGTGCTGCGCCGCCATGGCTGGCGCGCTGTGTGCGATGCGCGCGGAGGCGGCTGCTCTGTGCGCCCGGATGGGGGCGGCGGAGCCCCAGTCCGAGCCCCATTCTGAGGAGTCTGGGCAGGCGGAGGAGTCTGAGGAGTCTGAGGAGCCACCCGTTTACGAGCAGCCGCCGCCTGCACCCGCGCCCAAAGCGCCGCCCGAGAGGCCCGGCGCGCGCGTGACGCTCAGCGCCCTGCGCAGCGCGCTCAACGAGGGCTGCCCAGCAGGGGGGTCATCATCATCGGAGGCCCCCCCGCAAGCCCCCACCCCCGCACCCCCCGCCACTTTGGACGGCGACAGCAGCGACGCGGATACGGATGCAGATGAGAATGAGGATGAGGACGAGGATGCGTGGGCCGCACGCTGGGAGGCTGAGCAGTGGGAGGGTACGTCGCGCACCTCCGCCGCCCAGTCCACACCTCCGCGGCGCCGCGCGGTGAGCGGCGACGCCGCGCTGCCGCCGAGCCTGCTGCGGCGCCTGTTCAGCGCACACGAGGGCGGCGCCGCTGACAGCCTGCACGCCGACGCAGGCGGCACCGCTCGCGGCGCCTGCCTCGCCCCGCACTGCGCCGCGTCACGCTGCGCAGCCTTCACCCCCTTCGCGCCCGGCTCCGCGCTGCCCGTGCAGCTGCCGCAGGCAACGCTGCTGTCCATGCTCTCAGCGCCGCCGCGCACGCGCTGCGCCGCCTGCGGCTGCGCTGGCGAGGCGCACGAGACCCGCGCGCAGGCCACCGCGCGCACGCGCGCCGAGGCGGAGAGGGCGCGGCGGCTGGCTTCGCAGCTCGACACGGTGCAGATGCAGCGCCGGCGGCGCGTGGACGCCGCGGCTCAGCGCGCCTCCGCCACCGCCGCAGCAGTTGCGCGCGGCTGTGAGGAGGAGGCGCTGCACCGCAGCTGTTGCGACTCCATCAGCGGCGCCGGGCGCGGCGGCTGCACCTCGTGTGCCTCCTGCCCCGGCTTTGAGATTTGGACTTGGATTTGGAGATTTGGATTTGGACGCGAGCGACCCTGACGTCATGTTCTTCTGCTCGCGCTGCGGCTGCGAGGCGGCGCTGCACGCGGTGTGCTCGCAGTGGGCTGCCCGCGACGCAGCCAAGCGCGCGGCGGCGGCGGCGGCGGCGGCGGCGGCGTGGCGGCGCTCGGAGGCTGCGCACGCGGCGGCGCAGGCGCATGCGCAGGGCGGCAGCGCGATGCGCGCCAAGCACCTGTCGGCACTGGGTCTGCGCCCAGATGCCTCCCTCGCCCAGGCGGGCGCAGCCTACAAGAGGCTGGCGCTGTGTTACCACCCGGACAAGCAGACGCAGCGCGACGCGGCTGCGCAGGCGGCCGCGTCGGCGCGCTTCTGCCGCATCAGCACTGCTTGGCGGGAGCTACAGTGAGGTGTGGCGATGGCAGTTGGTGTGAATGAGATGACACGCTGCTTGCTTTGGTCGGGAGTGAGATGTGCGGTTGCGCTTGAAGCAGCCAAGCCGTGTCTCAGGGCGAGGCGCTGGAATGTCGCAACTCTTAGAATTTTTGACGGTAGTATCAGAGGCGCCACTGGGGGTGGTGGCGCCTCCTTTCACCCGTCCGTGCGCGAGCGCTCCTGCCCCAGACGAGAGGGCGAGGGCCCGGCAACATGTATAACTCATATGCGGGTCGAGGATGCGCGCACAGTGGCTGCGGCGCAGGCCAACCCGCCCGCCAAACAATGCGTCTTTAGTAGACGTACGGCAGCATGCGGTAGGGCACCCGCGCGCAGTACTTGTCCCAGGCTGCGGTGTACTTGCTGCGGCAGCGAGAGTCGTCGCGCGCGGCGCGGTCGCAGAGGAGAAAGAAGAGGAAGGTGACGTAGAGGTAGGGCAGCGGCTGCGCGAGGCCGCAGGGCAGCGTCCACAGCAGCGCCGCCAGCAGCTCGGGCACGTAGTGGAAGTGGCGGGCCACGCCCCACCAACCGGAGCACAGCAGCAGCGAGCTCTTCTTCTCCCCGGTGGCAGTCACGTAGCTGGCGCGGATGATGCTCGCCGGCTTTCCCCAGATGCGCACCGCGCCGTCAGCCTGGCGCACCTTCTGGCGCTGCGCGTCGCTGTCGTAGTTGACCCACACGCTCAGAGCGCCAACGGCCAGCATCGCCGCAGCCAGTGGCGTGCCCAGCTGCACCGGGTTGTCCACCAGGAACAGCGCGGGCGCGGTGTAGACGGAGGGCACCCAGACGAGGCAGCCCCAGCAGATCATGTATCCCGCGCGGTCGTGCATGATGTCCATGCTCGCCCAGTAGCCGGTCTCCCACAGGAAGAACTTGAAGACGTAGACCAGCATGAGTGTCACGCACACGGCCATGCTGTCCGCCACGCGGCCCGTCTGCGCCTGCTGCGCCAGCGCCCAGTTGACCACCAGCACCGCCCAGGACATCATGCCGAAGCGGCAGTTGGTGAACGTCTTCACGTCCAGTCGCCCGCCCAGCAGGCGCGGGTAGAGCTCGGTGCCCCAGAAGTAGTCCATCACCAGGTTGCCCTGCACGCCGCTGTCGCTGCTGCTGGGCGCCAGGCGCCCCTTGGCGTACAGGAACCAGCAGAAGAAGACGGCGAAGACGGACAGGCTGGCGATCATCTCCGGGAACAGCACGTACACCTCCGTGGCTGTGAACAAGCCGTAACTGCGAGGGTGGGATACGTCAGCCGTCAGCGCGGCCGGCTGCTGCCTCCCTCTCCCGGCGCAGCGGGCACGCACTGCAGCGCCGCGAAGTAGGCCGCAAAGGTTGCGAAGAAGCACTGCAGACCGTTGGCCTGCGCGAGCGGACGTCAGCAGCAAGAGGAGGGTACAGTCGCGCCCGCACGCGCCTTGTACACGGGGCGGTTGCCGCCCGCGGTGATGGGTCCGTAGAAGGTATTGCCGGGCATTGCGACAAGCAGCAGCGCCTCGAAGGCCGCGAAACAGGCCACGAGCTGCGCTGCGCGTCCCGTGGCGCTCGGCCGCGGCAGCGCCTGCAGCACCGCCCAAGGATCCGCCAGCAGCTTTGAGCCGAAGTCAGCCACGCTGCCTTTGTGGTGGACCACGATGAAGACGCTGTGTGTGCAGACGGAGCGCGAGAGGTCAGAAAGAATTTGGGCATGTGGGACACAATCGACAGGCGGAGGTGCGGTCGCAGCCGGTGGTCACGCGCGGCCCACCCCAGGGCGGCACAGTCGTGTGGGAGGCGCGGGCACACGCGACGCACTTTGCGACCGCCACCGGGCCGGTGATGAGCATCAACAGCAGCACTCCGAAAAGCGCGGCAAGCCGCTTGAGCGGCGTGTTGCCGCGTACAGCCGGGCTGCCACCCACGCTAGCGTGCCAACCGCGCTTCTCCTTGCCCGCGGCTTTGGACGGCGCAGGGCTGGCCACGCCCGACTTGCGGCGTCCCCCGGGCCTGGGACTCGGACTGCGCTCCAGCGCGCGCGCGCTCGCACGCGTCTTGCGCGCAGTGTCCCCCATCTACCACGCACGGGTCCGCCGAAGGCGCCCGGATCAGAAAATACGGGCGGCGGCGCGGCGCGCTTCGGTTGACTTTTGCCGATTGCCGTCGTACGACGCTGGTCGGCCGTTCCGTTCATGTGCGCTCTGTCGTGTTCCTGCTGTCGCGTCCTGTCCTCCACGTGACTCGCGCGCGTCGTGAGTGGTGTGTGGGAGACTGGGTTGAAAGGTGTTCGCGGCGATGCCACAGCCACAGGCATCCAAAGCGCGCGTCCTGGCAGGCGTGGCCATCGCTCTGGTGCTCGCGGCACTGCCCTTCGCCAACAAGCACGTGTGGTCAAGGGAGCAGGAGGCGCGTGCTCTCGCTGGGTCGTTTGCACGTGCTCCGCCTCACTCGCACGCGCAGGTGGCGGCCATGCGCGACGCGAGCTACGCCAAGGACACCGCTCGCAACGCGAGGCTTCAGGGGCCTAAAGTTGCGCAGCGGTGAGGTGCTGGCCTGGTGACCACGAGCGAGCCACGGAGGGAGAGAAGCATGGCCAGAGGGAGGCACACAGCAGCGTGACAGACAACGTGGCCTGCGCAGCCTATCAACCGTGTGTTACGACTCTGGCTCTCGAGGCGGCAGCTCTTCAATGCGCGAGCGCTTCTGAGTGGTGGCGGCCCTCGGCAGCGCTGGACCGCCTTCCTCCTCCTCCTCCTCGCTGCTGTCGTCGCCGCTATTGTCGCTGCCCTCGTCGCCGCTGGGGCAGTGCAGCGGCTGCACGCCCGCCAGCGCGCGCTCTGCAGCCAGTTGCGCCGCCTGGTCGCTCAGCTCCACCACGCCGCACACCAGCTCCATCTCCACGTGCGGCGAGTCCTCCGCCTCCAGGTGCTCCAGGTCGAACTCGTGGGCCGGCCGGCTCTGCATGGCCGCCTCCAGCGCCGCGTTGGCCGCGCCCAGCTGCGGCACAAAGGCGCTCAAACGCCCCAGCACTGTCGTGGGCCGCAACGACGGCGCGTGAGCGACAAGCGGGCGGGCTCTCGCGTGCGCGTGCAGGGCGGCGGGCACGCACGGGCGCTGGGAGGCAGCGCGCCAAAGCAGGGCGCCTGCGGCTGCTGCGGTGGAGACAGCAGCAAGCTGCGCGCTGCACGGTTGCGTCAGCGGGGAGCAGGCAGGCGCGGCGTGCGCGGGACGCACGCGCTTCTGCGCCCGCGCGAAGCAGGTCGCGGCTGTGCGAGGGCGGCGCTCGGTCAGCCATCTCCACCCGGCTGCGCGGGAGGCGGCTGCCACGCCACACAGCTGTTGGCTGCACAGACTTAGACACGCAGGACGCGAAGACGGAAGCTTGTGACTCCTAGGCAAAGTGCCCTGGAAAAGGGGGTTGCCTGCCGTTCAGCCGCGCGCCACGGGACCGGCGGGCGGCCCGCCGCCGCGCGCGCGGCGGCGGGGGGCGGTCCCGCCGCCACGCCTCTCGCGACGCGCGCCCCCGGCAAACGCGTGTGAGCCGTGCGGTCTTCTCCGGCACCAGCGGTGTCGGAACAGCAGCCCTCCCACTTCTCTCCCACTATGCTTCTCTCCGCTGCCGCCAGCGCTGCAGGCCAGCGCTGCGCCCGTCGGCGCAGCTCCCACGTGCCTTGCGCCGCCGCGAGAGGGGAGTCTGGGCGGCGAGGCCCCCAAGAGGCAAAGGTATGAGCCACACAGCCCTCGCCCGCTCAGCGCGCGCGCCCACGCTGTCCACTCCGGGGGGACATAGCAAGCACGATCCCTCGCACTCAGCAGCCCAGAAGCCAGCTACTGGCGGCTAGTCTGCCCCTGGGCGTGGTCAGTCTCTTACGCCACTTCTTCAGGCACCGGACTCTGGTCTCTTGAAGGAGGCGCTGCTGGCGCTGACGCCGCTGGACACTGAGTTCCATCGGCGCACCCTTTCTGGCGAGGTTGTGGAGGCGATGGAGGTGCGCAGGAGCAGGCTGCACCCGTTGGCAGGTTTGGCTTGGCTCTGGGCCTGACGCCCCCTGCCCCCTGCCCCTCTGTGCTCCCCAGCGCACAGTGACGGGCATGCTGGGCGTGCTGCCTCCTCAGCAGTTCTCCATACAATTGGAGTGCGAGCGTGAGGCACTGGCGCGGCTGCTAAGCAGCGCGACGATGACTGGATGCATGCTGCACAACGTCGATTTGCGCTTCAACCTTTCGCGCAGCCTGGAGTGGGCGCTGCCTGAGAGCAGCGCTGCGGCGCCACAGGCGCCGCCCGAGAGCACTCTGGGCGCCGCCCCAGAGGAGGTGCAGCGCTACGTGGCGGCGCTGGAGGCCCGCCTGGTGGCTGCGGAGACGCGGGCGGCGCTGTCCGGTGGCGCGGGGGAGGGGGGCGCTGCATCCGCAACCGGTGTCGGCTCCAATGCGCTGCTGTCCTACCTGCGCGGGCTGGAGGAGTCGCAGGTTGCGGCGCTGTCCACTCGCGGCTCGGCGGAGCTGCAGGGGGCCGTGCGCTCGCTGATTGACTCGCTGCTGGGCCGCCTGCCGCCCGATGCCAAGACGGCCAAGATGCCCAGCCTGGGCCTGCTCGCCTTTGACGCGCCCACCCCGGCGCCGCGGGCCGAGTTTAGCAGCCTCATGCGCTGCTCGCGCGAGTACCTGTGGGACCTGCTGCTCTGGTGCATGATGGCTGGCCACTACGCGCGCGACCGGGAGCAGCGCGCGCAGCTCGCCGCCAGCATGGCGAAGGAGGTGGAAGCGCCAAAGGCCCCAACCTACAACGGCGAGGAGTGGCGACCCTTCATCACGGGCCAGGCATCCGCCTGAGAAACGAGAGACCGCACGCATTTATCGACGCATCCAGCACGCTCGTCACACGCTCAGCTTCTCCTTGTGAACCTCCGCGCTGTCCAGGAAGAGCCAGGGCGCCTCGGCGGTGGCGCGCGTGAACACGCTGGTCTCCGTGACCCTCTCTCTGGCGCTGGGGCGGCTGCCAAATCCGTCTTGGTTGACGACGACCACCTCGTACTGGAAGCGAACCTGCCAGGTGAGCGGGCCCGGCACCTCAGACAGCACCGCCAGCTGGCTGAAGCGCAGGAAGCTCGCGTTGGCCTTCACGTCCGCCGCAAACGTGCTCAGCAGCTTGCCGTCCGTCCCGCGACTGCCACCAGCCTTCAGCGCCGCGTTGTCCGGGTGGGTGGTCGCCACTACGTACTCTCCCAGCCCCTTACTGTACGCGCTGAAGCGAGAGCGCAGCAGCGCCACAGGCGTGGCAGGAACCGCTGTGCGGCTGTGGAACGGCTTGCAGCAGCGCGAGAACGGCAGGCTCGCAGTGCCGCCGCCGCACGGGCAGACGGTGGCGGCGGACTCGCTTTCAGCAGGCGCCGCCTTGCCAAAGCCTTTCGCTTGACATCGCACCGTCGCACCGCTCCGCAGCCTACTAGCATGCACAGGCGCAGCGCTCAACAACATATCGATAAACAGAGCGCGCAGTCAGTGTGTCGTCCCTGGTCCCTCGCCCCTGTCGGTCGCCCGACATCGCGTTGTGCTCGAGCACCACCTGGGTCACCTGCGTCTGTCACGCTAGCTGTCGTACTGCTGTCGGAGCACCATCTCCTGCTCTGTTTTCCACGAGCCGATTGCCGATTGCCCTTTGTCCCTCTTGGCGCGTTCCCGCTCCTGCAATCGCGCGGTGAGGGCGCCGAGGCTGAGGGTGGAGCGAACGAGCACACCTTGCGGTCTTGCTGCTGGCGAGGCAGCACGGCGCCGGGATTGGCCAGCGCGTCCTGGACAGAGACAGCTCGGCTCGGCCTGCGCTGCGGTCGGCACTCCTCAACAGCCTCCGCAGCCGCGGCCTGCTCTTCTCGCCGCAGCGCCGTCAGCGCCGCGCGCTTCTCTGCCTCCTTCGCCGTGAAGCGCACAGCAGAGCCAGTGACGCTGGAAGCGGCAGAGCGCCGCGCTCCGTCGCCTCCCTGAGCGCGCGAGTGCACCTCGGCCAGCGGTCTGGTGGCCTCCGGTCTCAGGAAGGCAGGAGCAGAGACCGAGGCAAACAACGAGTCCACGGCCGGCAGAAAACTGGGCGCAGCGGGCGCAGCGGGCAGCAGGGCCTCCACCTCCTCCTCGTCGTCGGAGCTGCTGCTGCTGGACGCCGCTGCCGCTGCAAAGAAGTCGCCCGTGAAGCGAGTGCGTCTGGCGGCATGCTCCTCCTCCTCCGACCCGTAGTCGGCTACGAGCGAAGCCATGAGTGCTCTTGGCAGGCGACGGGTCCAGACAGAGGTGGCTGACACGAGGGGACCGGAGGGCAGTAGTTGTGAACGGGTGGGCGGCGGGGCCGCCCTGCCGCGCGCGACTTACTTCCGCGTACCGCGATCCGTGAGTTCGAGTTCGCAGGTGACAGAGTGACAGTGTGACCAGCACAGCGTCATAAGAGATTGTCTAAGTGTACTGATAGCGCGGTGTACAGCGAGCGATGGCAGGGGTTCAGGGGGGCGGCCGCGTCCTCCCTCACGTCAAGCGTCCAGGTTTTCGTCCTGCTTGGCGTGGTGGATCTTGTAGTTCTCATCCACCACGTTGTAGGAGACGGGTATGACCGAGAACATGCTGATGGCCCAATCCTGCGTCTTGGACAGGCGCGCATAGGTGAAGTAGCCCATAATCTTGGTGCTCACCAGCATGGTGTTAGTCAGCAAGCCCGTGGTGGTGCGCGAGCCGATGTTGTAGTTGTAGACGCCGTCGCCCTTGATGAGGAAATAAGTGCTCACAGCAAAGTTGAGCGCAACCATGATAGTGACGGCTGTTGCGTAGGCGTAGGCGCCGCGGTTGTATCCCGTGTTTTGCTTGCGCAGGTCCTCGTAGGGCTTGATCTGCTCGGGCAGCGAGGAGTAGGGCACCATGTTGTCTTCCTCCAGGTGGTTGATCATCCACACCTCGCGCTTCCAGAAGAAGCTCTGCGCCGCCAGCATGATGAGCAGCGTGGCGCCGTTGATGACTATCACGGACTGGTTGAAGGCTGTGCAGTTCTCCCAGTCCAGGTTCTCCTTGAGGGAGCACAGGTGGCCGTCCGGCTGGTAGATTGGGTAATCAAACACGCTGCTCTGCGTGCAGCACCCGCCGCCCATCAGCTCCGGGTCCGCCAGCGCCGCGTCGCGCAGCGCTGGCGACATCACGCTGAGCTTGTCGCCGCTGCAGTCGTACAAGGGGGGCATGGCGCAGGGGATGATGGTGGGGCACTTCTGCGGCACAAAGATCACCAGCAGGCACGCCTGGCTCACCGCGTACAGCCCACCAACCTGCACCAGCGTGGACTGCACGATGTTGCGGTAGTTGTCCACCGCAGCCTCCTTGCGACGCCGCAGGTTGTCCTCCAACTCGGCCTCCTCGCGCCTCATGCGCTCGGCCAGCTCGCTTGCCTTCTCAGCAACTTGGCGCTCAAAGTTGATCTGCGCGCCCAGGCGGGAGCGAGCCAGTGAGTGGAGGAGGTTACATTGTAGAGCCCTGCGCGCGAGCGTGTCGCGCTCTGCCAGTCCCCTGGTGCAAATGCCGTGCGCGCACGCCCAACGAGGTGTGTTCAGGGGCACGCGCCGGCGGAATCTTGGGCTCTTTGGCGCGCTTGGACTTGCGCTTGCGCTCCTTGTCTTTCCGCACTTCTGACTGGAACTCGTCCCCGTTGGCGGGGCCCACCACGCTGCGCGCACAGACAACGTCAGAACGGCGTGCAGCGAGAGAGCCGTGGCAGCCGAGCCAAGCGAGGCGAGAGGAGGGAGCACACGGGCACGCACGCATCCAGACCCGTCTCAAAGCCTTGCTCTAGCGCCTGCCCCAGCGGCTGGAACAGGTTCCAAGGCTGCCAGACCGGCCAGCCCTGCTGCTGTGGGGGTTGTTCTGGCGGCGGCGGTGGTGCGGCGGCCTTGGGCGCCGCCTTGGGCGCCATCACGAGAAGTCGCTTGCGCCCCTCCCCTCTGACAGTTGGCTTACTGCTCTGCAGACAAGTTCGTGCGACTACACAGGCTCACCGGGGGGCGGCGCACGGCTAAATAGTGGGCGGACCACCTGGGGGCACGGGGCAGTCCCGCCACAATGCTTCCGCTCGCTCGCTGTATTCCTAGCAGCGCATGGCCTCGCTACCTTTCGTGGAGCAGCTGGTTGTTGCGCTTGGGCTGCAGCCGCACCCAGAAGGCGGCTTTTATGCGGAAACGTTCCGGGACTCTGGCGCCGTGGCTGGCGATGCGCTGCCCGTAGCTTGTGCGTCTGCTCATTGCGTGCTCGGGCTCGCCTAATGCAGCGCTCGCAGACGGTGGCGGTCGTCGCAGCTTCAGCACAGCCATCTTCTTCCTCCTCCCAGC
>Ga0208951_1000282_pt1 | contig 23299 bp, 23 predicted proteins | sample GreLakmeMI27MSRF_FD_187702 | JGI IMG/M metagenome (GOLD analysis project Ga0208951, IMG submission 187702) | Freshwater lentic microbial communities from great Laurentian Lakes, MI, USA - Great Lakes metaG MI27MSRF (SPAdes) | ecosystem: Environmental > Aquatic > Freshwater > Lake | place: Great...
CGCCTGCCTGCGAGCTGCTGCGAGGCGCGAGGGCGCGGAGGTCACAGAGCGTTGCCGTTGCTCTTGCGGGCGCGCAGTGGGGGGGCGGGGGACGCGCGGCTCTGGCAATGGCCGCGCCGCCGCAGCCACGCCGAAGAGCTCCGTCGCGCACGTCGGCGCGCTGCCTCCCGCGCCCACAATGCCGCGACGCGGACGACGGTACGCGGGCTCCTCCATCGGCAGCCGCAGTGCGCAGAGGGGAACCAGCAGTGGGAGTCGGCAAAAGATCGCCGTGCAATATTTGGTGGGACGATGACGAAGTCGGGCGCGCCGCCTGCCTGCTCGTTGAGCGGCAGTGCGCCCGACAGCGTCATGACTCCGCCTGTGCGTCCGGCCGAGCCTGATTCGCTGATGGCTGCTCGCGACCTGCACGCGGCTTTGAACGCGTCCGCCCGGCGTGCACGAGGTCCTACGACGGAGGAGGAGGCGGAAGAGAGGGAGGAGTGGTGCGCGCCCTCCAAACGAGGCGAGACCGAGCTCAGCTGCTTTTTTCGAGCTCCCGTCCCACCGCGCCCGGCCCGCGCCCGGCGAGGCTGCCGGGCCCGGCGCACGGTGCTGACAAACGGTGCCCGGGGCGCGGGCGGGCGCTCGCTTTGCGCGTCGCTGTGCGGCGAAAGGGACAGCCGCCGCTCCTTTGAAGCGCCGGCGCCAGCTCACACACCCGGGCGCTGTTCTCGCGCTCTCCTCCCTCACGCTCCCGCGCCCACAGCCCGCCCAGCCGGCTCCACGAAAACTCAGTGGTGGTGCGTGCCCGCGCGCGTGTGTCAGCACACGCTCAGCAGCCCTCGGCTGACACCCCACGTCTCATGCTTGGGCGCCTCGCTCGCAGCCCCGCGCCGCGTACACCCGCCCACGCTCCAGCGTCGCAGCCGCGCGCGCCGCCGCCGCCGCCGCTGGCTCCGCCGCGGCCACAGCGGCGCATCAGCCTTGCTCTCGCCCAGACGTTCGCTACACGGTGGTGAGTCGCTGGGGCCGCGTACAGCACGAGCTGGGCTGCCCCTGCAAGCCTTGCTGCTCCCAGCGTCGGGCGCGGGGGGGCGCAGCGCCGTCGGCTGGGGAGCGCGCTGAGGAGGAGGAGGCGCTGAGGCAGCGCGTCGCCAAGCGCGCGCGAGAGGCGAGCGACGCGGCAGGGGAGGAGCACGCAGCCAGGGCGGCCCGAGCGCGGCAGCGCAGCGCCAGCGGCCATGGCTCGCCCGCGCTTCCTACGCCAGAGCCCACGCCCGAGCCCACACCCACGCCCCGCCCCCAGCACTGGGCTGCGCCCGAGCTCACGCTGCGGCCTCGACGGGACGGCGCGCAGGGCCCCATCGCGCTCCCTGGGCCGCTCACTGTGCGCATGTTGCTGCGAGCGGGTGCGTTCGCAGGCCGCGCGGTGGAATACCGCGCGCGCAGCGGCAAGGTTCTGCTGACAGGCACCATTTTGGCGGATGGCACCATCGAGGTTGTGGACAGCTCATCCTCTGGAGCGAAAAGAGTGCTCAGCGCCAGCAACTTCGAGATTGCCAGCGGCAGCAAGGAGCGCCGCCCCGCCGCGGGCATCTGCCTGCCCACCGGCCGCTCCCTGCGCGACATCTGCGACGCGCTGAACGTGGGGCTGGGCCACGCGTCACAGCCACCGCACGTGGATCCAGCGCAGGAGCCGGCGCAGGCGCAAGATCTGCAGCAGGCTGAGCCGCTTCCGGCGTTGCCGCTGTTGCCTGAGCCTGTGGCTGAGCCTGAGCCGGCGGAGCCGTGTGAGCCAGATGTGAGCGCACCGCCGCCGTGTGACACCGCCAGCGACGACGAGGCTGGTGTCGTGTACGCGCTGCCCCCTTCCTGCGCGGAGGCCGCGGAGCAGGTTCCGGAGGCGCTGGACGAGCGGGAGGCGCAGGGACAGCCCCGACGCAGAGCTGCCGCCGTCGCCGCTGCTCTGGCCGTCTCAGCGCAGGTGGCCTTCTGCGCCCCCACCAGCGGCGTCTCCCGCGACAACGGCAAGCACAAGCGGCTGTTCCACACGGTTCTGCAGCAGGGTCAACGCCTGTTCTACATCACCTCCTCGGGGTGCACGCTGGCGCAGGGCACTGTGAGCGGCAACGGCATCGCCTGCGAGTGCGGCTGCGCGTCCGTGTGGTCCTGCTCAGCCTTCGAGGCGCACGTGGGACGGGGGTCGCGAAGAGCCCCATACGACAGCATCTTCACCGAGCAGGGTCTCAACCTGCGCCAGCTGGCCGCATCCATGGCGTGCGATGAAGAGCGCCCGGAGGCGGCCGTGCTGGCGCTGCGCCCGCGCGCGCAGGTGGCCGCGTCGCCGTCGGCTGCGGCGCGTCCGGGGTTGCGCGCTGCTTTTGCCGCTCCCACCGGTCGCGCGCGCGGGCCCGCCCGCGCCGCAGCGGCCGCGCAGGCGGCGTCTGAGCTGGCCGCGATGGCCACGCGCGCTCTGTCGCTGAGCGCCGACACGTGCGCTGTGTGCGCTCAGACGGGCCACCTGATGCTCTGCGCCGCCTGCCCCGCCGCCTTCCACCCGACCTGCGCCGGCATCGCAGCCCCGCCGCCGGGAAGACAGCCGTGGGTGTGCGAAGCCTGCGCCTGCGCGGGCGTGCGCCCCTGCCCGCCCCCAAGCGGCGTGTCCGCCCCGCTGGCCGCCGTCGCCCTGCGCTGCCAGCGTCTGCTTTCAGACCTAGACTCGCTGGCGGGAGGGTGCTCGCTCTGCCGCTGCGCCGACTTTCTGAGGGAGGGGTTTGGGCCGCGCACCATGCTGCTGTGCGACCAGTGCGAGCGCGAGTACCACGTCGCCTGCCTCGCACAGGCTGGGCGGGGGCACCTCACTGCCCTGCCCCCTGGCGACTGGTTCTGCCACCCAGGGTGCGCGCGCGTGGCGGAGCAGCTCAAGCGAACCGTCGAGCTGGGAGACTGCCCGCTGCCGCTGCAGCCACGCTACAGCCTGCACCTGCTTCAGGGCGCCCCTCCAGGCGACCTAGCCGCGCGACAGACGCTGGCCAGCGTGCAGCGTGTGCTGTCCGACTCGTTCGACCCCATCCTGGACGTTTCAACCGGCGAAGACCTTCTGCCGCTCATGGTGGCGGCCGGAGCCACCCGCGCCGGCGAGCATGAGTTTGCGGGCATGCACGCCTGCCTGCTGCGCTGCGGCGGGCAGCCGGTGTCCGCGGCCGTGCTGCGCGTCTTTGGCAGCGGTCTGGCGGAGCTGCCGTTGGTGGCCACCGCCAGTAACGCGCGCCGCCAGGGCCACTGCGCGGTGCTGCTGCGCGCGCTGGAGGACCTGCTGGTGCGCATGGGCGTGCGGCGCGTGGCGCTGCCTGCGGCGCACGAGGTTGAGCGCATGTGGACCTCATCCTTTGGGTTTACGCCAATGCCGGAGGAACAGCTGCGCGCTGCCAGGGCGGAGCTGCGCATCCTCGTCTTCCCGGGGGCGCGCATGCTCTGCAAGGTGCCCGTGCGCAGCAAGCAGGCGGCAGGGCGCAAGTGAGTAACCTTTCTCCAACGTCGTCATTCAATCGATCGAACAACAGTCTGCCTCTTGTCGGCCCCGCCCTTTTGCGTATCGCCACTAGAGACCAATAGTGAAACGCTGTTGCGCCGTCGCACATGAAGCGCGCTCTGGAGCCAGGCGCGCGCGAGGATGAGCGTGAGCCTTTGCCCCCGGCCTCGGGGGCGCCGTCGGAGACCGCCGTCGCGCACGAGGTGATCAACCTCGTCAGCAGCCAGAGCCAGCAGAGCCAGCAGAGCAGCCCCATACACATGTACGAGGTTCCCCGGGGCGACGGCGGTGCGGGCCTCAGCGCGTCGAGCGTCATCGAGCGCTTGGAGGCTGTGCTCGGGTACCTCGCGCCGGCTCAGAAGGAAATGCTGCGCAAGCTGCCGTCCTCCACGCTGACGGGGCTGCAGAACGGCAGCATAACGCTGGCGGAGGTTGAGGTCTGGCTTGCTCATGAGAAGGGGTTGGAATGCCAGGAAGAGGGGGCTGCGGAGCTGGCTGTCGCGCAGGCGGCGGCGGAGGCGGCGGAGGCGGCAGAAGTAGCAGAGATGCAGCTGCTGGACCAGAAGCTGAAGGCGTGTGCGCTGGCACCCCCGCCCGCTGAACAGCGCGAAGTGGATGCCCGACACTTTGTGCAGAACAGGCTGGACGGCAACGAGGGTGCCTTGGTGCCGCAGACCACCTGGAGATGGGAGGCTGGCGCTTGGCGGGCAGACGGTCCGCCTCTGCACGACAAGGAGTTCCTGCGCGTGTGCTTCATCTCCGACACGCACGAGTGCCACGACATGCTGCAGAAGTGGTTCGACGAGCACCCAGAGGCGATGGAGGCTGACGTGCTGCTGATGTGCGGCGACAACTGGGAGCACGAGGGCGAGAGCCAAGCAGAGGCTGGCCCGTCGCTGCTGAGTGGTCAAGAGTACAAGGGGCAGGTCTTCAAGAGGAACCTGGCGGACTGGTTGCTTCGCCTCCCGCACCGCTACAAGATGTGCATCTCCGGCAATCACGACTCGCCCTTCCTCTTCTGCGAGGCGGCTGCGCTGAGAGGCGTAGAGGCACCTGATGCTGGCGTGTCTGGCCGCGCCTATCTCAAGCGCCGCGGAGGGCCCTGCCTTTACCTCCAGGACGAGAATGCTGTGATCCCCATGGCTGACGGCCGCTCGCTCATCATACACGGCCTGCCTTGGCAAACCGACATAGGTGGTTTGTTCCAGTATCGCCTGGGGGAATTCAAGGACACGGGCTATGCGAATGGCGTGCCCAGCGGCTACGAGCTGCCGGATATGCCGCTAAACAACGTGGGGCGCCTCATCCGCGGTGACTGAGGCCCCGGCGAAGGTGCGCACATCGTGTTTAGCCACGGCGCCGCAAAGCACATTTTGGACACGGTCACGGGCGGCTTCAAGTCGAGCGGCGAGACTTCCGCCCAGGCTGCGACGAGCAAGACACAGCGCAAGCCGTGCGGCTGCGGGCTGCTGCTGGACAAGCTGCGGCGCGTCAAGCCGCTGGTCTTCGCCCACGGTCACGTGCACGCGGAGCAGGGCCTGCCCTGGCTGGAGTGGAACCGCGGTCTCAAGAACAAGGACGCCAAGAACTGGCGGGCAGCTGGGAAAAGGTTGCTGGAACGCAATGCCAAGAGGAAAGAAGCAGGCCGCACCGACTTCGAGCGATAACCGGATGTGCTCGCCTCCGCCGGAGGGCTCCGCGGCCCGCTGCGGGTGGTGCGTGGCCACGACCTGTCGCAGGTGCACGCGGGCGCCCCGACGAAGGATCTGGGCCCTGGCGACGAGGTTCGCAAGCAGTTGGAGGCTGACTTTGCCAACACTCTCTTTGTCAACGCCGCCAACCTGAACGCCACCATCAGCATGCACCAGCACGGCCTGTATGTCAACCCGGAGACAAAGCAATGGAAGTTGATGGAGTCGGAGGTGGAGGCCTCCTCGCGACTGCGCGCCCTGCGCCCGCCAATCGTGGTGGACGTCTATCCGGAGCGGCCGGGCGAGCCGCGCGCGCGCGGGCGGGCCGAGCTCATTCCGCTGAACATCACGCGCTTCCCTGAGGAGCGTTAGCTGACACTACAAGCACACCCTCTCCTGCACATCCTCAACAACAGACGAATGTGAGCTCAAAATGCTCAATTGCTGCGCTAACACGCTTTCAGATGGCGAGTCGCGCCTTCTTGCCCTTTGGCAGTCTTCGTTTTTCGTCAGACAGACTCTGTGTCATCCGCCGCCGGTCTGCTGGCTGCTGCCATGCACGCATGAGGCTGTCAGCGCCAGCATTGGCCTTGCATTCAGCACGCCCAGGCCTCGCGTCTCTGCGTCCGCGCGCCTCCCGGCCGGTGGTGCAGTGCTCGCCGAGGCGTGGCGCTACACTGCACACGCGCGTGTGCGCCTCGCCGGAGGTTACGCCTGCGCCGCGAGAAGGCAACGCGCCTGGGCGGCCTCTACGCCGCGTCCTCCTCGCGCTTGTGACCTTCAAGCTCGTGCTCTTCACCCCCCCTGGGGCGCTGCAGCACTCGTTCTTGTTGGGCCTGCTCGCCAGCGCTCTCGCGAGCCGCCAGCTGCTCATGTCGCTCCTGCAGCGCGGAGCCACGCTCTCGGGCCCGGTTGCCGCGCTGGTGGGCGTCGCCGTTTACCTCGTGGCGGGCCTGTGCGAGATCGGCGGCGGCTGGCTGGTCTGGCAAAGCGTGCGGGCAGGCCGTCCGTCCTGGTGGGCTGTGTGCGGCTCACTCCTGCTGGTGCTTTATGGCTTTGTTGCCACGCTGCAACCACAGGCGGACTTTGGGCGCGTCTTCGCGCTCTACGGGGCCTACTTTGTGCTCATGAGCGTCGCCTGGGGAGCGCTGCTCGACGGATTCCGCCCCGACAAGGGCGACCTGGTCGGCTGCGCTCTCGTTCTGGCAGGCGTGGCGGTGATGACGGCATGGCCCAGGGCCGGAAGCAGCGCAGCAGTCGGCTGAGACGTGAATGGACGATGCGCGTTTGATGCCACGCTCGATTTTCACTCGCCTAGTATCTCAGCACTCGACGTTGGTCATCTTGGCATCCTTGGAGATACGCTTCATGATGCCTGCAATCACCTTCCCCGGTCCAACCTCCACCGATTCCCCAAGCCCCTTGGCCAGCAGCGTGTTCAGCGTCGCCTCCCACTGCACAGGCGCGGTGACCTGGCGCGCCAGGAGCTGGCGGATGACGGCCGGGTCGCTGTGGGGCTTAGCGTCCACGTTGGAGACCACCGGGATGCGGGGCTTCTGCAGCGGCGTGGCGGCCAGCGCGGCGGCGAGTTTGGGCACGGCGGGTGCCATGAAGTCGGTGTGGAAGGCGCCAGCCACCGCCAGGCGGACCGTCATGCGCGCCTTGAACTGCGGTTTGGCGATGCTCTCCAGCACTTCGATGCCCTTGACCCCGCCGCTGACGGCGTAGTTTCCGGGGCACAGAAAGTTGGCCACGCGCACACCCTGCCCAGGGCCAGCCTGCTCGCTCGCAGCCTCGCACAGCGCAGCAACCTGCTCGCTGGCCAGGCCGATGACGGAGGCCATGGCGCTGGGCTGCGCGTCCGCAGCAGCCTGCATGCAGGCGCCGCGCAGCGCGACCAGCTTGAGGCCATCCTCAAAGCTCAACGCGCCAGCAAACGCCAGCGCCGTGTACTCGCCCAGCGAGAGACCCGCGGCCACGTTGCAGCTGGCCAGCAGGGCGCGGCCCTCCTCCGTCAACTGTGCACGCAGAGCGGTGATGAGAGGGGGTGAGGCGACGACGCGACTGCGCACGTGCCTTGATCTTCTCCAGCGTCGCAAGAGAGGCGACGTAGATGGCCGGCTGGCTCACCTGGCGTGGCGGCAGGCTGTGTGAGCGCGTGCGAGCAGCTGCGAGAGAGGGAGGAGCGCACCGCGGTGGAGTCCAGCTTCTCCTTGGGCCCGTTCACGCACACGTCCAGCAGGTCGTAGCCCAGGATCTCGGAAGCGCGCTTGAACATGGACGCTGCGGCGGGCACCTCCTCCACCAGGGACTGAGCGCTCAGCGAGCGAGAGGAGCATTCAGCGTCAGCGGCAGCCCCAGACGAGGCGGCGTGGAAGCCAATCGGCGCTGCTGCGACCCCCCTGCAGCCCAGCCGCGCAGCTGCGAGTGCGGCGCGTCGCGCTGCGCGAGCGAGCGGATGCGCGGTGGCTGCGGCGAGCGTTCCCGAGTCTCTGCTCTCACCTTGGCCATCCCCACCGCCTGCGCGCCCTGGCCCGGAAACAAGAAGGCCGTTTTAGGCACATAGCCCGAGAAGTCGTTGTCTGTGGCGCTGGTGGGCGCGTCGCTCACGGCTGCGGCCACCGGCGACAGCCGAGACATTGCTCCGGCGGACAACCTCGCGCGGGATAGCCCGCGCGCGGGCAGCGAGGCCACAAGAGGTGCGGTGAGGGCGGAGGCACGCAGCGCCATCGGAGGCACAAGGCGGCAACGAGTGTGTACGACAAGCGCTAGCGGCGGCGGCACCATGCGCCCAACGTCAGTCGTCACACATCGTTTACGCAGGATTCAGCTCTGCAAAGCTGCGGTGTCTCTCAATGTGCGGAGCATGCGCCGTGGCGTAGCCAGAGCGATCGTTGTGGAGTTGCAGAAGGATTCAGCTTCCTTCGGTCCACGTAGTCCAGAGCTCTGGTGGGCATTAGGCGGCGGCTATGGCGCCAGCATCCGGCTGCGTGCGCGCATCCACGATGACATGCGCTTCCAGCAGCTCCGGGAACGCGTTGTAATAAATGCTGGAATCGAGGACGGAGAAACTGAAACGTCCGCAGGCTGTTGTTTGCGCGCACCGCAGGCAAGATCACGTCGCGCGCAAACTCGGGGCTGATTATCTCGGAGCAAAAAAGCAGCTTGGCGCAGCAAGAGCGTCGAGCGGTGTGGCGTTGCAGAAGATCTTCGGTCCATGCAGTGCAGTCCAGAGCTCTGGTGCGCATCAGGCGGCAGCGACGGCAGTGGCATCCGGCTGCATGCGCGCCGCCACGATAGCTTCTGCCTCCCGCAGCTCCGGGAACGAGCTATAGAAGCCGAAGCTAAGCATCCGCAGGCTGGTGTTCGCACGCACCGCAGGCAGGATCACGTCACGCGCGAACTCGCGGCTGATGGTCTCGTTGTACGCAAGGGGAAACAACAGCTCTTTGAGAGTGCTGGAGCGGGGCAGCGCTTCGAAGATGGGCGCCAGGCCGGCCTCGCCAAGACTGTTCTCAGACAAGTCGAGCTTCTGCAGCGCACTGGTGTGCGTGATGAGAGATGCCAGCTGCTCGCCGGCGGCGCGTCGAGCGTCGTCCGTGTCGCCCACAGCGTCGGGCAGAGAAAGCTCCTTCAGAGTTGGATGGCCCACCAGCGCGGTCAGGAGCTCACCAGCAGCGGCAAGATCTCGCCACAGCGCATGCAATCTCAGTTCAAGCGCCTGCAGCCTGGAGCTGCGCAGCGCGTGGCAGAAAGCGGTAAGATCAAGGCCTGCCTCAAACACCGCCTGAAATTGGTTGCTGATGTTCAGAATCTCCAGACAACCAGCCTGTAGCAGCCGGGTAAGGCTGGGCAGCGATGCAGGCGACAGGCTGCAGCTGAAGAAGGTGACGTCGCTCACACGGACTTCAGCAATGCCGCCCATCAGGGCATCAGCCAAGGCGACGTTCTGCAATTGGGTATGGCAAACAACGAGGCCCTTGATCTTCCCGCGGTGAGCGAGCAGAGCCGCAGCCAAGTCCATAACCGCCTGCTGGTTGTTGTTGAAGCCAGTGACCCAGAGCTTGAAGATGTGCAGTAGAGCGAACGGCGCCTCACACCGCAGCAGGGGCAGTGCCTCGGCAGCACTGCACTTCACATAGCAGCGCAGCGTACAGAGGGGCGCAGAGCGACAGAGGCTCTTGACTTCGTCGACTGACCCCTTAGGCCCCGCTTGTGCCGTCACAGAGCGCAGGCTCTGGCTATGTGCAGCCATGAACTGTATCAGATCCTCAGCGCCCAAGTCCTCATCGCCAGTGAGGTCCAGCGTGTGCAGGTGGCCGCGCCCTCGCTCGCCCGCCGCAAACAGCAGCGCCCGCGTGACGCACGCCACCACGCCGCTGCCGCGTGAGAAGTCCAGCACCAGCCAGAAGCGAGGGTCGTTCAGGAGAGCGCGCCAGCCCCGCGACACCTCTCGCGCGCGCAAGTGAGCGTCCACGGGCAGGCGCATCAGGACGAGAGCCACGAAATCCCAAGGCAGGTCGCCGAACTGCGTCTCTTGCGCCAGCGTCAGCGCGCCGAACTGCGACAGCATGGCATATGTGGTGCGCGTGTGGGCAGGCAGCCGGTGGAGTAGGAGAGAGGAGCGCTGCGAAAAAGGACATTTGTTCATCCTTCATCGTGTTCAACCCTGAGCTCCACCCATGCCTCCCAGCCTGAGCGCAGCAGGTGCAACGGCAACGGCCGAGATTTGCTACAGGTTAACAGCGAGACGTTCATCCCTCCTCGGGTGCTCTCCTGTCCCTGAGGCGCTTGCACATGAGCCTCAACCGCACGCCTCTGCGTCGTAGCACCGTCTCCCAGGCTGCATGCTCGTCAACGGTTACGTAGCCTGCCGAACTGTAGAGCTTCTCCGCGCGAGTATCGCCCACGTTCACGTGCAGGTACACCTCCAGCGGCCATGCGCCCAGGGCGCGCGCCTCATCGCGTGTGCCGGGCAGCAGCATCGCCGGGTCCCGCGGTGAAGAGAGCGCCTGCTCCACTGCCTCCGCAGCGTACTGCTCCGCAGCTGCCAGCAGCGCAGCGCCAATGCCACGTCGACGGGCGGCGGGAAGGACGGTCATGTTGCACAAGTAGACTGCGTGCTGCGGAGGGGTCAGCCTGTCCTCTGCAAAGCTGCGCGTCTTGGGAGACAGTGACAGCTCGCAGACGCCCAGCAGCGCATGCGGCGCCTCCACCGCCGTCGCCTGCAGAAGCACGGACTGCTCCAGCGGCTGCGCCAGCCGCGCAGCCAGGTACGAGAAGATCTGGCGCGACAGGTACGTCTTGAAGCTGGGCGCCTCCAGACTTGTCGCGAACGCGTCGCTGAGCAGATCCACGAGCGCAGAGAGGTCCGTGTGGGCCGCTGGCGCCAGACGCAGCTGTAAACCACAGCGCAGGGTGGTTCTGCGCTCCCATGCCGCCAGCGGCGAGTCCGGGACGGTGTCAGCCTTGGTGCTGCCACCCTCGACGAGCGCCTCACCGCCATGGTTGACAGCCTTGTCAAGCGCCTTGCATGCGTTTCTCCACCTCAACCGGTCGGTCCCGCGCCCACCCCGCGCCTCACACACGAGCCTGCACTTTCCATGTCTCCTGTGAACTGCGTGACAGAGCAGCAGCGGCGGAGGCAGCAGGGCGCGTGAGTTCATCACCCGCCGCTTGCTCCCTTCGAGTCTTGAGACTCAACGCACACGCATCAGCGCCTGTCACACGCGCCACACACCGCCCGGAGGAGAGCAGTGCTCCCCGGATCAAAATCCGCCACGCGCCCACTCATCAAAACACCACCACCGCGCCCCCTGGACAGCCTGCTGCGCCGTTACTTCTCGCCGCCCTGGATATAGAGCCGCCCTGCTGAGCCTGTTGCGACGGGAGCCTGGGTTCTAGGAGCCACTGCCTTTACAAGGAGTGATAGCCTAGGGCGCCCGCCCAAAGACTCGTCGCAGCGGAGGACGCAGAGCGGCAGCACCCTTTGCGCGCCTCGCACACACATCCGCGCCACACTTGCCTCGCAGCGTTGTACGACTGCCTACCAAGTTCAGCAGCGTAGTGGGTACGGCTGGCCGAACGAACCGCACTTCCCGCCGCCCTGCCCGGCCTGAGGCAGGAGATACAGAGGCCTCAGCTGTTCTTGTGCTGAATGGCGACGGTTGTGGAGCTGTCTGCGCTCGGCCACGGCGCGAGGGACTCTTCGTTGCTGGCCTGCATGTCCGCAGCTACCGCGTCGGAGCAGCGTCAAAGGGCTGTGTCCAGTGAGCTGGTTCAGCGCAGCTACACGGGCAACTACTGGCTGCCGACGCTTTTCATGTTGCGGGGGCGGGCTCTGGACCGGATCGCCCTTCCGTGGCTCTTCGTCATGGCCTTCACGTTCCTGTGGAGTGTGCCGGTGCTTGCCAGCGGCAACGCGCAGGCTGTGAACTTTGAGCAGTTCCAAGGCGCTTTCCAGCTGGTGCTCACGACTCTGTCCTTTCTGCTCGTGTTCCGGCTGAACCACGCCGCGCTCCGCTTCTGGAGCTGCAGGCAGATGTGGGGCAAGCTGGTGGAGGTTGTGCGCCAGCTTGCCTGCTGCGCTGCAACGCACTGCTCCCATGCCCCCGAGCAGCGCGACGCGCTGTGTGCCTGGGCGTGCGCCTTCGCCGTGTCCAGCTAGGACTTCCTGCGCGGCCATCAGAGCGTGAACGCTCAGCAACTTGCGGGCATCTTGAAGGCAAGCGAGGTTGAGGCTGCAAGCGCCTCCCCGCATCCGCCGCTCTTCTGTGCCAGCGCTATACGCGCTGCGCTCAGCTCCGCCCTGGGCCCCGACTGCCTGCTGCGCTGTGACGACAAACGCGCGGCTAAGCACAGCCTCCCGAACGGCGAGCGTGACCTGCGTTTTGTGGTTGCAGCGGGAACGCACAGAGCCGCTGTGATGCGCGCGATGGAACTGCACATCGACGAGCTGGTGGGATGCACAGGCGGCATGGAGCGCATTAGAACCACACCGCTGCCGGTTGTGTACGTGAGCCACCTCGGCACGTTTCTGCTCGTCTTTCTGCTCCTGCTGCCCATCGTGCACTGCTTACACTGGAGTTGGGGCACGCTGCCCGTGGTGGGGCTGGTGTCATTCGCAATGCTGGGCGTGGAGGGCGCTGCGACGGAGTGCGAGAGCCCCTTTGGAGACCGGGTCAACCACTTGGCTATGGACGCCTATGCAGCACTGGCGGTGGCCAACGTGCACGAGGTGCTCCGCGCCGCGGTGATACACGCGCAGGCACCCTGGGCAATTCCGCGGTTATCTAAGGAGGAGAGCTGAGATGCAGCGCTGAAGGGCTCCAGTTGGGTCCAAGGCCGCAGTTACCTTTCTCTCTCTCTCGCCGCTGCCATACGACGAGATGCGCATCGCCCTCAGCTCTCTGCGCGCGCCGCCGCTGGCGATCACGCGACGCGCTGCGAGGAGCACCTGGACAAACCCGCACGACCCAGCTCCTCCCAAGCCGCCAGCTGAGATGCCGTTCTCCTCGCCGGAGATTTACACCCCGGGGCGCACAGTTCCCGAGTTTCAGCCTGGCCGCGCGCCTGTGGAGCTGCCCCGCGCTCCTGACGCGCCAGACGTGCCGCTACATCCGGAATACGTCCCATCGCGCGACGACCCGCCCGAGCGAGAGCCTCAGATGCCTGTGACGCCGCTGCCGTCGCCGGGCGTGCCTACGGTCCCGCCGATGCCCATGCCGCAGCCGCCGCAGCCCGAGGTCCAGCCGACGCCTCTGCCTGACGTCACTCCGTGCAGTGCGCACTCGGCGGCGGCGCGCACTGCGCAGCCGTGGCTGCTGCGCGGTCATCAGGAGGCTGAGCTGTCGGCGGCGCGCAAGTGGCGGCTGCACGACGCGTGAACTGCGGATAGACGCAACGGGACAGCGGACTGGCGGAAAGGCGTTGTAGTACAGTGGATTCGCGCGCATTCTCGCTCCCTCACCTCTCGCTGCCTCTGACGCGCGTATCGCCGTCGCCATGTCGCTCAGCACGCTGGCAGAGCAGCCCCTGCTGGGCCGTCTACAAGAGGATGAAGTGACACTGCTGCTGATGCTCCTGCCCTTGGACGCTCGCCTGCGCGCGCGCGAGGTGTCGCGGGGCTGGCGCGCGCTCCTGAGAAAGCCTCGCTTCTGGCTGGAGCTGGACTTCTCGCCGGAAAGCGGCGTGGTGGCGCGCACGTTGCGGGCGCTGCTGTTTGCGGCGGGCGAGCGAGGGCGCGGACACCTGCACACGCTGGACCTGACTGGCACTGAGGGCTTGCGCACTACGCACCTGTCACAGTTCGTGGCTGCGCATGACCAGAGCCTGCGCTCTGTGACGGCGCCGGAGTTGTTCCAGTTCAGCGCCGACGAAGTGACGCCTCTGCCGCTCTGCGCCCCTCTGCACGCTGCGCTGCCGTGTGTACTGCAGTGCTGCCGAGGCGCTGCCCCTGCTGCAGTGTGAGGCACCGTGCGCTCTAGTGCACGTCGTCAAGCTCGAGGCGGGAGGCTTTGACAACAACGAGCAGACAGTGCTCGACTTAGCTGTGGCTCTGCCCGCTCACCGCGGGAAGATCAAGGTCCTCTTGGTGTTTTTTGCCCCACTGCAGAACGTTGCCGTGGCTGGTGCCCTGATGCGCAGCGTTGCAGAAGCCAGCGTGAGCGACGTCTACTTCGGCGGCTGCGACCTCGCGCCTGCATCGCTGCCCAGCCTTACCCGGCTGCTGCAGGCTGGTTGCCTGGAGAGACTGGGCATCAGCAATTATGGGTGCGCGTTGTTTGAGGAGAGCCCTGGTATCACTGCCTTCTGCCACGCGCTGCGCAGCTCCACACTGCAGGCGCTCACACTGCATTCGTGTGAGTTGTGGCGAGACCCTGCCGCTGCGGGTGAGCTCATGGCCGCGCTGGTGGGCCAGCAGACGCTGCAAGAGCTTTCTCTGTCCGACCGCGTGGACGGCACGGACGACGCTCGACGCGCCGTTGGTGAGCAGCTGGCTCCTCTCATCACGCACAGCAGTGCGCTGCAGAAGCTCGACTTGTCTCGGAACCGTCTTGGCGAGGCCGGCCTGGGGCCCATCTTCGAGGCGCTGCCCCACTCCAGCACTCTCAAAGAGCTGCTGTGCTCCGTTATTGACGGCGGAGGAATCAGCAGCGAGTTTGTACGCGACGTGATCCTGCCTGCGGTGCGCGCAAACACCAGTCTGCGGACGCTTGACTTCCACGTCGATGAGGACCCGCTTCCAGAGCTGCTTGAGGCGCAAGCTATCGTGGATGCGCGCACGCACCCGGACTCGGACGACGAGGGCGAGGGCGAGGGCGAGGATGAGGACGCTTACGAATGATTCAGCGCGTCCTCCCAGTCATGTTGCGTCTCCTCGCCCGCCTGGCCGCACAGCGCGCGCCGCGCAGCCACCAGCGATTCCTGTCGCGATCGCAGCGCCTCCGCCCCGACTGGCTTGCCCTTGTCCCAGCGCTCCGCCAACGCAATGGCCGCCTCTACGCTGTGCAGCTCCGCATCGATGGCGGCCATCGCAGCAGCAGCCCCCGGCGCGGCGCTTCCGCCAGCCTGATGCGTGAGCGCGGCGCGCGCAGCGGCCTCTCCAAAGCGCAGTGCGCGCAGAGTTTCAGGCGCGTGGCAGGGGTCTGTACGCGCGGCGACAAGGAACACGAGCGCGCCCCCGTCACGGGCGGCGCTGTGCAGCGCCCCCGCGAGCAGCGACGTCAGGCGGCTGTCTCCGAAAGGTACGTGCTGCGCCTTCTCCGCCAGCGCGGCGATGCAGTGCTGCAGCGCCAGCAGGCCCAGGTTGATGTGGATCGCCTCCTGGAGGCGGGTCGGGTCCGCGTCTGCGCCGCTGCGCTTCACTCGCTCGCAGCCTCCCAGGTCTGCAATCACCAGGCGCGGCGTGGGTGCAGCGTCGTTGCCGTCGCATGGACGCAAGCGCAGCGTGAGCAGCGAGTGCGCGCGCGAGCTGCGGGCGTTCATCACCGTAGCTGCGCGCTTCTTTGCACGCTCTGCGGCGAGCAGCAGCGCGGACATCGCATCCGCATCAGACACGCGCACCTCCGCATGGCCAGCCGACAGCGCGGCCGCCGCCACTCCCGCCCAGGCGCCCACGGCGACGCCAGATGCGAGCAGGTCGGTCACTTCGTCGCCATACACTTGCACGTATGAGCACCACAGCTCCTGCGGCGGCACCGCGCACACGCCTCGCGCGTGCAGCTCGCGCCGCCGCGCCAGCTCCACCATCGCGGCGTGGCACGCGCGCGGCGCGATGCCGGCGTCTGGGTGTGGCGCAGCGCCACCGACGTCGCAGGAGATGCTCTCGCTGGCGCCGTGGAGCGTGTGGGTCTTGCCCGACCCCGTTGGCCCGTAGGCCAGCAGCACGGCGCTCTGTCCGTTGAGCCAGCCGCAGACGCTGGGGTCGGCGGCGGCGGAGTAGACGGCTGCTGCGGAGGCTTCAGCGTCGAAGACGCGCTGAAACCGGAAGCTGCGCAGACCGGCGCCGGGCACCAGACACAGCACGCTGTCGGCGCCACAGCTCAGCACAGCCGCGGAGGCGCTAGGAGGGGCTGCCTCCAACGCAGACGTAGACGCAGACGTAGACGGAAGCGGAGACAGACTGGAGACAGCTGGCGCACACGGCAGCGGTTCGTCGCACCCCGCCTCCAGCCACGGGTCCTGGGCCACGCTGGTGCCGAACAGCAGCCGCGCGGCGTCGTCGCGGCTGCAACCGTGGCGCACGCGAAGCGCCTGAAGGCGCTGATGCAGCGGAACCGTCACCGCAGTTGACTGGAACCGGCCGTCCACGCCGTCCAGGCCTGGCGGCCTGAAGCGCACGAAGACGGTGGCCAAAAGGGAGTGCGTCTCTTCCCCGGGCTGAGTCCTGGTGCGGGTCAACGTGAGGCAGTGCCGGAAGTGCTCTCGCCAGCACGTCGGTGGGCTGCAGGGCAGCGCGAGCGCGTTCTCGTCCCCCAAGCAGCAACAGAGCAAGCGCCAGGTGGTCTCCGCTTTCGCGTGGCGTGACCACCCTCTGCAGGTCTGCAACAGCGATGACCTTGCCGCCCAATCGTGACGCAGATGCGACAGCACCAAGAGCAGGATCTCAGCAGGAGGCTCCTCGATGCTGCTTGCGTTGCCCATCAGCGAGGGCGGGTGCCATCAACATCAGGCGAGGGCGTCAAGGGATTGAGCGTGCGTTCTACTGTGTTCAATTTGCTGCGCCCACCGCTTCCTCATCTGGGTGTTCGCGAATGCCTTTGCGAGTGCTGCGCGCCGTGTATCGCGCGGCACTGCGCAAGTGCGTGCCTTGCGCGTGTCCTCCTCCCTCCCTCCCGCTCTGACGCCCGCGTGGCGCCTATACAGTGTCGTGCACTTCGACCGCAACCCCGCGCTAAAGGTGCGCTGCGCTGCGCTGCGCTGGCGCGCGTGTTCGCAGCGCAGACTGAGGGAGACCTTGCGCGTCCCTCTGCTGTCTCTCCGCAGGCGCTGCTGTCTCGCGACCCGGGCGCGCCCCACGCGCAGCGGCCCGGCGGCGGCTGCGAGTTCGACGCCGCACTGGAGCGTTTCCTGGGCAGCGGACAGTTCTACGTACCTTCTTTGCCCTCGCCCAGAGGCGCCCGCGACGCGCTGCGCACAGCCTTCCGCGCTGCGCCGGGCGGGGGCGACCTGGACGCGGGCTTCCAGGCCATCAGGGCGCTGCAGGCGCGCCACGGGTGAACTCCCCAGCACAAGTGCTCGTCACTGACGTGCCTCCCTGCCACAGCACGCGCTTAACCGCGCCAAGCGACTGCAGCTCTTCCCCGCTCGCGCCCGCGTCGCTGCGCAGGCTGGCGAGCAGGCTGGCGCTCGCGCGGACGCGGACAGTCGTTGGGCGCTGTTACCTCCCGGCACTGGCGCCCCTCGCGCCCCTCTGCGCCCGCTGGCGGCCCCGCAGCAGGGCGCGCTGCTCATCAGCCACCCGCGACTGGGCTCACCCGGCGAGTTCTTCCACCGAAAGGTTGTGCTTCTTACGTCACATGACCATCGCGGCTCCCACGGCCTGGTGCTCAACTGCCCCATGGGCGTTCCTCTGGATGCTGTGCGACACTTACAGGCGGACAAGGACGCCAAAGAAGGGTCTGAGGGCGACGCTGCGAATGAGCTGCCACGCTCTTCTTCAGCAGAGCACCACTCGGGGATGCTCGCGCTGGAAGCTGGGTTCCCCACGGGTCTGGATGACTCCTCCGCAATGGCGCGTGCGTTGCGCGCAGCCTCTGTGTTCGCGCCGCGCGCGCGTCGGCGCCGCGACGGCTCCGTGGTTGTCTCCTTCCACGTCCCCTCCGAGCTGGCGCACGCGGCCGCAGCCGCGGTTGCAGCGGCGGTGGCGCAGCGCGGCGCGCGCACGGGCGACTACGCGGCGCAGCACTCGGACAGCGATGGCGAAGACGACGACGACTTCCAAGGCATGTCGCACTCTGACGAGGGCCACAGCCACAGCGACAGCGACAGCGACGACGATGACGAGTTTGAAGAGGACATTGATGAGGGGATGCTCAGCTCGCACCTGTCCTCGCAGGCGTCGCTGGCGGCGGCGCTGGGCCCCGGCTTGTTGACCAGCTGCGCCGGCGAGTCGCTGTACAACGGCGGCCCCGTTGCCGGCGCCGCCTGGCTGCACGGCTGCGCCTCCGCGGGCGGCCAGGCGGTGCTGCCCGGCGTGTGGCTCAACGGCCAGCCGCAGGCGCTGCATGCTGCGCTGGAGCGTGGCCAGCTGGCGCCGCAGCGCCTGCGCTTCTTCGTGGGCGAGGCGGGCTGGTCGCCGGGCCAGCTCCAGGAGGAGGTTGCGCGAGGGGAGTGGCTCCTCGCCGCCGCCACGCCAGCCTGGGTGCTGGGCGCGCACGCGCAGGCCACTGACTCTTCACAGGCGGTATGCGTTGTCCCGCAGGCCCGCGTATCCTCCCCCCTCCGGGGCGCCAGGAGGCCCCACGCGCAGGGCTGCCTGTGGACGCGCGCGCTGGACAGCATGGGCGGCGAGTTTGCACAGCTCGCGCAGCTCCCCTCTGAGCTGGAGGACGGAGAGGAGGAGCGCCAGATGCCCTTTACTTTGCACATGCACGTGTGATCCAGCGCGCGTGTTCTGCGGGCTCGTCACCCGTCCGGGAGCCGCCTGTGGAAGAAGAAGAGAAGCAAGGAATAGCGGGTGCCCGCCGTCACTGCGGATACGCCGTGCGCGAGCGACCAGCGGTGCACCGTCGCCTCGCCCTCCCCTCGCGTCACAGCGTTCACGCGGCCGCTGTGCAAGAGCAGCAATCGCCCGCCCTCGCAGCTCGCCTCGTCGCTCAGAGCCACGTTGACGGTGAAGTCGGAGGCGTCCGTGTGCACAGGAAGCTGGCGCCGCGTCGTGGGGCTGTAGCAACGGCAAAAGACGTGCACTTGCAGCCAGCGAGCAGGTGCGGTCGGCTCCAACGCTCGCGGAAGCAGCCAAAGCTTCGCCACCGCCTCCGCTCCGACGACTCCTTCTAACTGCTGCCGCGTCAGGTTCACCTGATGCTCCGCTTCTCCGTCCACAGTGTCAACGGTGTCGCCCCTCACGCGGCTCTTGACAAAGCGCCGCAGCGCAGCAGCCTCAGAGGGCGAGAGAACTGCGGGCCGGGACAGCAGCAGCCCGTCCGTCGTGGGCGCGCGCAGGGCGAGAGCGGCAGCCGCCTTGTCGCCCTTGTGCAGAGAGAGAGAGCGCAGCAACGCCTCCGCGTCCACATCAGCCCCCTCGAGCGCAAGTTGCAGCGGTGTGCTTTTGCGTGGCTGCTCAGAGGGAACCGGCGAACGAGCAGCGGCGCACGCGGTGTGACGACGAGCGTGCGGGCGGATGACAGGCGCGTGAAGGCAAGCGAGCATAGACGGCGGAGCGACTGAGAATGCTTCTCGATGAGACGATGACGTCATCCATCGTATCCACGCTCCATTCTATGATGCGCGCACGAAGGCCTCGCATGCTGCTCGCTGCTGCTCCGCGCCCGCGGGCAGCAGCGCGTGCTGCAGCGGCGCCACCCTGCGTGTTAGCCAGCGCCGCACCAACGCGTCCTCCAGCCTGCGCGCCGCGCGCACCGCCGCCGCATCTCCGCGGGGGTGGAAGGGCGCGGGGCGCACGGTGAGCATGCCGTGTCGGTTGCCGTACAGCACGTCTGTGAAGTAGCGGTCGCCCACCATCACCAGCCGCCAGGCGGGGCACCCGAAGTGAGCCTCCAGCGCTGCAGCGCACCCGCCGGGCTTCTTGCTGCCTGCGCTGGGCGTGAGGTGACGTGGCATGTGCGGCGCGTGAGGAGCGAGGAGGCGCACCGTGTCGCAGCACCCGCACGCCCAGCGTCTCCTGCAGCGCGTCGGCCTCCCTCCCATCGGGGTCGTACTGGCGCAGCCCCGCCGAGTTGCTGCGCGCCGGGTGAGCCTCGCGCGGCGACTGGGCACGGCCGAGCAGCAGGCGGGGCTCACCTGAGGAGCACCGCTGCCCCCTGGAACACCTCCAGGCACTCCGCCAACGACGCGCGCAGAGGCGGGTGCACGTCCGCGGCGTAGGGGGCTGTGAGCGTGTTGTCCTGCGGCGCGGGTCAGCGGGCGCAGGGCGCACACGGGTCGAGGCTGTCTTGCTCGAGCTCGCGCCTTGTCAAACACCACGCCCTGGAAGCCTGCCCGGCGCAGCGCGCGCCAGTCGAGGCACGACACGTCCGCCACGCTCACGTGCGGCAGCGCCAGCGACGCACGGCCCCCCTGCGCACACTCAGCTGTTAGCGCGCACTCCGCATGGGCCAGCACGCGGCGCAGACGCAGACGCAGCGCCCGGGCCGCCCGGGCCGCACCAGCACGACGCCGAGGAAGAGGCGCACGCCCGCGCCGTTGAAGCTTTGGCCCAGCAGCTGTACGGGAGACGCCATTGACACCGTCCGCGCTGCTCTGCGGCGCGCACCGTCGGCGACGGCTCTGCGCCCAGCGCCGCGACGTCGCAGAGAGCCTGGAAGAGCCTGCTGTGTGCGACCAGCGTGTCTGGGGCCTGCAGGTGCACGCAGCGCAGACAGCATGTGCCAGCGTAGCGGCTCCTCGTGCGGCTCACTGCGCCACACTCCCGACGCGACAGCCCTTAACCAGTAGACAGGGGGCGCTAAAACGTCGGGGTGCCGCCGTACGTCGTACGTCATCGTCCAAAAAACGACGCGCTGAAGCCAGCGAGCGTCTCCCCTCCGTTTCCTGTTGTCTTCCCCGTGGTGAGCAACGCTGCTGCTCCTGCCTGCTCTGCCAAGGCCTGGATGCCGAGCGCGGCTGAGCTGGAGGCTGTGCTGAGAGAACGACTGCAGGCGACGGACGTGGTGCGTTGCTGCAGTCCCTGTGCGCACCGTTCAGAAAGCTGAGGCTCGCGCAGAGCGTGGTGGACGCGTCTGACGGTTGCGGCAGCAAGTTCACTGTGGAGGTCACTGCGCCGTGCTTTGAAGGGAAGGCGCTCCTCGCTAGGCACCGCCTGATCAACGAGGCGCTGAAAGAAGAGATGAAGACCATCCATGCGCTGTCCATCAAGAAGGCTGCGCCCTCGTGACGCAGCAGCGGGAGAGACGGAATGTGCCACGTGCAAGTAACAAGCTCTTTCGCGTCCGCTCCGCCCACTCAAGCCTTCTTGCCTGACAGCTTCTTGCTGGTCTTCATGCCGTTACGCGCACGCAACGCCCGGGCCTCCATGGCCTTCTGCTTGGCAGCCAGGTCCGCCTGAACGTCAGACAAGGCGCTAAAGAACCCCGCAGCCTGCCAGGGGCGCTCGTAGGGCTCCTCCGAGTCGTTGGCGCCGAACATGTGCACCTGCACCACGGGGCTCTCAAGCAGCTGTAGGGGCTGAAACAACGCTTGGAGGATCAGAGGCGTTGTAGTCTTCCAATAGTTGAAGAGGAGGAACGCGAAGCCGTAGGCCTGCAAGAGGAGGGAGAGAGTCAGCCGCAGAAGAAAGCGCAGCGTGCACAGTGCATCAGCGTACAATGAGGCTCTCTGTGTACAGCTTCTCCAGCGCCAGCGTGTCGTACGCGCAAACGCTCTGCAGCTCCGACTTGCCCTCGCTCACCACGCGCACAGTGCGCCCGTCCCGCTTGCCCGTGATCCTCCGCTTGAGCACCCACGCCGCCAGGTTGTACAAAGTGACGGACGCTAAGAAGAGGCCGCGCAGACGAGCTTGAGACTGCGCTGAACTGAAGTCTGGCTTGGCCAGAGCCAGAGCCAGCATCACGATGGGAACGACCACCTTCAGCGTCAGCCGAGGACGCGTGCGCTTCTTACCAGCGGGCGGCATCGCGAGCGCGCAGCAGGGCCTATAGCGAAGGAAGGCACGGGCAAAGCGGGGGCCCAGATTTCGACAGTGCGTGACGATTGAACAGTTGAACAGGTTGAACGGCAGCGCATCACGCCACAGAAGCTTCCTGAATGACTATGGCCCATAAATGCTCGCGCATATATGTATCACAGCTCAGCGCTCCACGCCTCACCCTCCTCCCCGCGTGAAGGCCCTGGCGCAGAGCGCATCTTGAGCGGCGGCCGCGGCGCGTTTGCGGGCGTCTTGGGCTCTCCGGTCTCTGGACCAGGACCGGAGTTGGAAGATGCACTGGAGGAAGCGTCTGCTGCGAGGCAGTGCTCCACGCGCAGGCGGTCCTCTCGCGCCTTGCGCAGCGCAAGGAGGAAGCTGTTGATCTTGGTGAAGAAGCGCTCTGGCTCCGCGCCCGACACGCCCGCGCGTGCGGGGTCAAGCGCGTCCCCGTCTTCGCCAAAGTACTCCACCGCGCGGCGGAAGACAGCCTTGGCCTCGCCCAGCGCCCCCTGCATGGAGGCCACCTGCATGGTGGCCTCCGCGTAGAAGGCCTGCAGCTTGGCCACGTAGCTGTCAGCCGCAGCCGCCTCCCTGGGGTCGCAGGCCTGGATCTCCCCCTGCAGCGCCGCCAGCCCCCGCTCTAGAGGGGCCACGTCCTCGTCCAGCGCTGCAAAGGTGCGCCTGGCGGCTGCGGGCAGGTGCTGCAGGTCCTGCTCAACCTTGAGGAGGTCCCGGTCGCGGCGCTCGCAATGGGACACCAAATAGTGCAGCAGCGTCGTCTTGCCGTCGAAGCTGCGCGTGTCCACCAGCTTGGCCAACGAGTCCACGCGGAAGCCGGACGCGGGCGCGCGGCCGGCGTTCAGGGTGTTGCCCACCGCCAGAACTACCGCCAGCAGGCGCTGCAGGCGTTGGCTGGCCAGCACCTCGGCGCAGGCGAGCGCAATGGTCTGCGTGTGCAAAGCCACCTCCAGCGCGTTCTTGTCGAAGGCGAGCTTGAACTGCAGCGCCCAGAGCTTGGACTCGGCCCTGTCCACGGCGGTGAGGGCCAGGAAGTAGCGCTCAGCCTTGCCCAGCACCTCCACCTCGCCCGCGGGCGGCCCCGCCACGTAGCGCCGCAGCAGCTTCACCTCCTCCGCGGTGGGTATGAAGCGCAGCATGGCGTCCACGTGGTCCAGCGACAGGAAGGAGACGTCCAGCGCAGCCACAGAGGCCACAACCTCCTCCACGCTGCAGCCGCCAGCCAGCTTGCTCAGCATGATTTCCACGTTGCTAGCGCGCTTCAAGTCAAGCAGCGTCACGCAGCCGCGACCGCTGGCGCTGCGACGACCGGGCGTGCCGCTGCCGCCGCCTGCAACAGCCTTGGCCCGCCCACCCTCCGCGGCGCCGGGAAGCTGCGCGAACAGCGCGTCCAGAGCGCTCATGTCAAACACGGTGCTTCCGTCCCCGGGCGTCGCCTGTCCCGCGGGGCCGATGGTGACTCCTCCGAAGATGGTGTTGCCCACTCGGTTGTGGGGGATGGGCTCCCAATGCAGCTGCCGCCGCTTCACAGTCACCGCCACGCGGCCGTCGTCAAAGGCTGGGGCGTGAGGCGCGACGCCGAAGCGCGAGCCGCCGGGCAGCAGGCCACCCGGCGGCAGCGGCGGCGGTGGCGGGGGGGCGCCGCCTGGGCGCAGTGGCGGCGGCGGCGGCGGCGGCGGCGCCTTGGGCCCGCCCGGTTTGGGGGGAGGCGGCGGGGGCGGGGGCGGCGCCTTGGCGCCTTTGGGCAGCGGCGGCGGGGGCGGCGGC
>Ga0208951_1000283_pt1 | contig 23299 bp, 31 predicted proteins | sample GreLakmeMI27MSRF_FD_187702 | JGI IMG/M metagenome (GOLD analysis project Ga0208951, IMG submission 187702) | Freshwater lentic microbial communities from great Laurentian Lakes, MI, USA - Great Lakes metaG MI27MSRF (SPAdes) | ecosystem: Environmental > Aquatic > Freshwater > Lake | place: Great...
GCTATGTGGAAATCACTCTCACACGACGAACTACACGTTTGGAACTCTAATGCTAAACTATAATACCTACACTCCTTCTTATTACTCTTCCTCTTACTCTTCCTCTTATTCTTATCGCTTTCTTGGACTGACGCCTTTTCTCATTACATTTTCTACCCCTTAGACTTTTTTTCTTTATACCTTTCATAATAGCCTCTCATAATCTCCATACACGTTACACTTACTATTATATATGTCGGAACATGCTTCTTAGTTTGTTCTATTTTTTGATTTTCTTGAAGCAATGCAGCATTTTTACATGGTATATCATGACATAATGATGCGACCACACAACTCATTATATATATTATTAATATATATAATTAGTCTTTTAAATATTTTCTATTTTCTATTTTCTATCCTCTCGAGCACCACCCCGTTTTGGTCTTACTGTTACAAATTCATTACCCTTTCCATTATCTCTATTCTTATGTCTTGTTTCGCACATTAAATCATTTTGTGAAATACCTTTAATGTTTACTGCCTGAAATTCATGTTCACCCGTTGACATTTTTTGTACCTCAAATTCTACATATTCCCCTTGAACTAAATATTTATAAATTTCATCCTTAACATTTAACGAAGAGTGGTGGGCAAAAATGTCTTTATCTTTATGTTCTTTTGAATTTAAAAATGTAATAAAGCCGTAACCGGACTTGTTATTGAACCATTTCACTTTTCCAACAAATTGGTTTGTGGTAGTACCTACCGAAGACATTATATATATTATTAATATATAAACCTTTAAATTATTTTATTATTATATAATTAATGTTGTGCAAATCTTGTAAAAAAAATAAAAAAAACATATATCAATTATTTAATTGTAATAAAGACAATTATTGCTCTAATCATGCAATACTACTATATAACAATTTTGTTATAAAGATTCAAAAAATATACAGAGGATATAGGCGCAGAAAATATCTTAAAATAATATATAATAGATTGCCTCGTGATTTACAAGTATATATCTTAAATATGAATTGTAAAAAAACAAATACCAACAGTGAAAAGATTAATGCTTTTATTCTTAAAAAAACCCATAAGATTAAGACTTTAATGACTATTGAAGACAATGAGGTGACACTTGATGAATTAATCAATATAATAAATGTCCTTAACAAATATTATTATTTTTTAGAAATAAAGTGGGCAAACTATTACTTATATTATTTCAATAATATAAAGACAATTCTATTAGCATTAATCTATAAAAAAACTTCTTTATTAAATGTAACTATATACAATTCTCTCAACTTTTATTCAAATTTGATTAATAATAATTTTAACAAAGTCTCTCTAACGCTAGTATGTAAGATTAATTCATTTAATCATTTAATTAAATCACATAACAAAGTTATGATATAGTCATATTTTGGTTGCTGGTTATACTTTAAACGCCGTATATAAGTAAATAATTTTATAAATGTATTGCATTCTAGTTCATTCGGGAAACTGTTTCTAATAAAGGTAACACTTATTAATACATCTTTTTTTTGAATAACATCTAGCTTGTCATAGTCCTGATAACTGGTCTTAGGTAATAGCATATATAATAAAACGTAAATTATTGATTCAATATCATCCCGTCGTGATGGTTCAATACAATTAATAACATTTAAACTTGAAAAATTTAAACTACCCAACATGCTTGTTGTTTTGGTCTCGCTATTATGAATAGCGCCATTTTTATAGATTTTAGATATTCCAAAATCTATAAGAACTACCTTATTTGTATCATTTAAACATATATTTGATGGCTTTATATCTCTATGAATAATATTTTTATTGTGAACATCTTTTATTATAACTATTAACTCTTTTACATAATTTAATATATGCATTAAATAAACAGTACTATTTACATAGCTCTCTTCTTTTACAGTTTGTAAAGTTTTAATATAATAGTCTAAAACCAAGCAATAGTGATTGTTATATTCAAATATATCATATACTTTTGATATAGCTGGGACGCCTTTCAATTGCTTATAAATTTCGGTTTCATGTTGTATTATGTCTTTTGCTCCTATTTTTATAGCATAATAATTAGCATTATGCTCGACTTTAATTATTTGCCCAAATTGTCCTCTTGATATATATTCCAATACAAGATATTTACTGTTTAACAACATCACTTATTATAGTTATTATAATTACTATACTAACTATAATAACTATAATAAGTAGTGTTTATTATATTTATTATTATTTGTTATAGAACTTGTCTTATTTTATATATTATGTATATTTGTGTTTTGCGTTATTAAATCGCTTATAGTTGCTTCGCTTATAGTTGCTTCGCTTATAGTTGCTTCGCTTATAGTTGCGTCTCTTATAGTTGCGTCTCTTATAGTTGCTTCGCTTATAGTTGCGTCTCTTATAGTTGCGTCTCTTATAGTTGCGTCGCTTATAGTTGCGTCTTGAGTATTTATGTAAGACACATTTGCATCAGTTGGGCTTATTGTATTTGTAAAATGTTTTGCTATATTTAATTTAAGATTATCTTGTTGTAATAGCTGTATAAATAATTCTGGCATTATTGCTAGAGAACCCGCATAAGTTCTATATGTGTTATAAAATATCAAGCTATTTGTTTCAAGAATTTTAATACTATAAAACCAATATGGTGGTATTAGTAATACTTGATTGGGAACTAATTGTATTCTTAACAATTTAACTTTATTATAGTCGTCATAATATTTTGGTTCAACATTGTAAATGTTGATTTCTGAACAAAATTCTAATGTTTCATAATTTTTTTTTACATGTAAATACTTATAGTCTTTAGGAGGACATAACGTGACTTCTATTTTTCCGTACGACACATATAAAATATTTCTAGAATTAATACTATATTTTAATTGAGTTACACTATTAACGGAACCCATTATTATATCATATTTTTTAGAAAACATATTATATGGTCTTATAAATAAATCAGCTGTTTCTAATTGTTTTTCTAATGTTGTTTCTTCTAAAAATTCATAATTATTATAGGTTATAATATTTGATTTGTCGTTCGATTTGTCATTTGATTGCATTAGTTTACAAAATGCTTCCAACTTTAATTTTATAAAAAGGTCAGTTACTTTATTATACATACTCACTTCAAAAGTAGGATAATTGGTTTGTAAATAGTCTAATGTTATAGTATTTAATGACAAATTATTTATAACCAATGGTTGTTTCATAGCTGTTAAATCTTCCAACTTCTCTTTTGATGGATTCTCTATTTCATATATTTCTAAATAATTACTTGTTTTAATATGATGATGTATATGAATATATATAAATAACACTATGCACAATATTAATAAATTTATAATTATTAACATTACTAATTTAATACTACTATTTTAATACATATTATTTATTTGATTTTAACACAAAATAAATAATATAATTATATTATTTCAATAACGATTCACGAGTCGTATTTTTATGATTATATAAAGTATATCTTTTAATGGTTATACATTCGACGGCTCACTTACAGGCTCACTTACAGGCTCACTTACAGGCTCACTTACAGGCTCACTTACATGCTCACTTACATGCTCAATTACTGGCTCAATTAGTGGCTCAATTAGTGGTTCAATTACTGGCTCAATTAGTGGCTCAATTAGTGGTTCAATTACAGGCTCAATTACATGCTCACTTGTTGAAACTTTCTTTTCAACAATTTCTTCAACATCACACTCTAATACATCAATCGATTCATCAATATTGATTGTTTCAAAATTTTTAATCTCCAATAACTCTGCTATTTGGTTTTCATCCATAATTAGTTCATCATTATTTAAATCCTCCATACTTTCAACGCAAAAATTATTAGACTCACACTCTCCTGCAGCACAACAATAAGCCATATTATTTGGATTCATAGTGCGCCGATTCATATTCATAGTTTCAAATAAATTATTAGACATTAATGAACTAAAGAGAGCTTGAGTTGAGTTTCTGGTTGTCTGACTTGAAGATAGCTCTTCTACTCTATTATTAACTTCATCAACATATTCTTTATGAAGTGTAAGTGTGGCTTTAAGATTATTTATGGTATTATTTATTTCCATAATATTTGATTGATTAGCAATAACAATCATTTTTAATGTATTTAATTCGGTTTCAAACTTAGATAAAGTACTAGTGTTGGTTAATTCAGCAATTTTATTTTCTAACTGTTCACTTGTCTTATTAATTAGTGATAATTTTGATTCTATATTGGAAGTTAACAGTTCTGCTACTTTATTAGTATCTTCCTTAAAAAGATTGAAAAGTTGTGTTTGCGAACTTTTAAAGTCATCTAATCTAGACGCCTGAATAGCTATTTTATCTTCAATTAACGACTTCATAGCATTAACAGATGTTGAATCAATGCTTGCTGTGCCATCATTCAATAAAGTAGAACTTTCAATATGAGATTTTATAGCATTTAGCTCCTTATTAAATACATCAAAATTTACTGTAAATAATTTATCAATCTTTTCATCTATTTGTTCAAATAACTCTTCATAGTCTTCTTCTTTAGTGATTAATCCTTCTAATTGTTTAATTTTTAATTCATGTTGTTGTAATACTAGCAATGGCGTAATAGGTTGATTTGTTACGGGTGTTTCGGGTGGCTCTATTTTATTTGTGCGTGATGCTAATTGAGGTACACTTGATGCCTCACCACCAGCACGTCTCCTTCGCGCTGAAGCTAATGCTGAACTAGACATTATATATTATAATAGTAGCTTTTTTTTAAGCAATAATTATAATAAATTATAAAATGCAATAATTATAAAATGCAATAATTATTAAATGCAATAATTATTAAATGCAATAATTATGCAACCATCTTATATTGTAGAGCACCATGATGTTTGTAATTAAACACTATAAAATCTTCTTCTTTATAGTCCTCTATATCTTCATATTTGTTAATAATAGTTAGCGTTGGAAACTCATATGGTTCTCGTTGCAATTGTTCTTTAATTGTACTAATATGTTCTTCATATATATGACAATTGCCTTTATAATATATAAATTCATATGGTTCTAGGTCACAGTGTTTTGCCAACAAATGTGTTAAAAAACTATATGATGCAATATTGAAACATGTTCCACATGCTTCATCATTTGAACGTTGATACATAGAACAACTCAATTTGTTATCATTTGTCACATTAAATTGCATCATAATGTGACACGGAGGCAATGCCATTTTATCCAATTGGCAAGGGTTCCATGCACTAATAATCATTCTACGTGAGTTTCTAAGTTTAGGGTCTTTTAAAGTATTAATAACATCTGCCAACTGGTCTATGCCTTTATTAGTATAATCATCATTGCAAGATTTATAGTCTGCATTAAAATGTCGCCATTGAAAGCCATAAATTGGTCCTAAATCATCTATATCATTATTAAACAGACCGCGCGAATCTAAGAATTCACGACTTCCATTTGCATCCCATATATGAACATTATGTTCCTTTAAAATGTTATTATTTGTTGAACCTTTAATAAACCATAACAGTTCACGCAAACACGTTTTCCATGCAACTTTTTTGGTTGTAATTAGCGGAATTTTATTGTTTTCAAGAGAGAAACGCATAGCACTCCCATAAACTGATAATGTTTTGCCATTTCTTCCTATAAATTCAGTGTTATTGGCCAAAATATCATCTAGCAAATTCAAATACTGATTTTCTTCATGATAACTAGAATTTCTATATTTTAGAGATTCACATGCTCTTGTTAACATTATTATTATTGTTATATAGTAATGTTAATAACTAGTATTTAATATTATTTAATAAATTATATTATTAACTATTATTCAATGTTAACTAATTTTATTTTATTTTATTAAATAAAATTAGTTTATTATTTAGGTATAAATAATTTATAGAATTTTTTTTTAATTTCTATATATAATAGAAATACTATGTTTGGAGGCTCTTCAGAATCAGAATTACAAGGAGGGGCTACTAAATTGGGTCCATCATCATTTATAAATTATGTATTTAACTTTGATAGCGACAATAAAGCAATACTATTGAATATGTTTCAATATATTATTATTGCTCTAATTCCTGTTGTATTAATATTGAAATTTGTAAAAGAATATATTCCAGAAGACGATGATAAAAAAGACAATTTAGAATTAATATTAGAAATAATATTACAATTGGGTGTATTATTTGTTGCAATCTATTTTATTGATAAAATAACAAGATATTTTCCAACTTACAGTAAAGTTCCGTATTCAAAATTTAATGAAGTGAGTTTTATAATACCCACTCTACTTTTAATGTTTACTATGCAAACAAAATTAGGAGCCAAGATTAATATTATTTACAGTCGTGTACTACAATTATGGAATGGTTCAAAGTCTAATACAAACAATGCTAATAATAATGGAACAGCAATAGTGAATGTGAATGGGCAAAATATTAGAATTAGACAACCAATTGTTGCCAACAATATGCACCAAATGAGTCGGTCAGACGTATTAGACAACACACTTATTGCGCCACCAAGTAATCAAATGCCTAATAATAATGTTTCCATGATTGATTCTTTACCAAATATGATGAATGCTAATAACTCAAATAATTATCAAGCACAAGCAATGCAAACTGCGTTTATGGACTCAATGGAACCCATGGCTGCTAATGGCGCCCTAGGTGGAATATTTGGTTCTTCTTTTTAAATAATTTTTTATACTATTTAACTAACATAAAAAATTATTTATTACAAGTAAAATTATATAATATTACTTGGTAGATGGTGAACGATTAAATTGTTTACCTACCTATTATTTATTATGAATTGGTAAACTAGGCATTTGTAAACTAGGCATTGGTAAACCAGCCGTTGGTAAACTAGGCATTGGTAAACTAGGCATTGGTAAACTAGCCGTTGGTAAATCAGCAGATCCGTTATTTTTAAAACTAGCAAACATTGTACCAACACCACTATTTGTGTCAGCTAATTGCGATTTAAGCTCCTCTATCACTTTACTTGCATCTGTATCTAATTGTTTTGGTAACATCTTACCAGGTACTATACTTTTTATCTTAGTAAGCGCAGAATCCAAAAGTTTTGTTATTCCATTAATTGTAATGTTTCCCGATATCAAATATATTGGCACCGTAAAGAGTACATCCGTCAAACTAATTATTTTATCAAGACTAATTAAAAATGCCGATACATATATATGTCCTGCAATTAGAGCAATTATTATTAACCATATAAATATGCACAACAGTATATTTAAGAATAAATAAAAGCCATTCTCAATATTTTTTGCCATACTTTGTGTTGTTTCTTTTGTTTGATTATCACTGCATTCTTCGGGTGGGTTTCTCCAATTATGAATTGCTATTATATTGTTAGAAATCAAGTATTCTATGCCTGAAAATAGTAATTGTACTATATAATATACCAGTGTTATAATAAACCATTTTCTAACTATTGATAAACCCGATGTACACCATGAATGTGGTTGCTTAATTGATGTTAATCCGACTATTACACCATTAAAAACAACATATAAAAAGAAAAAAATAATAAGACCACAATACATTAAAAAATCAACCAATTTTCCCCACCACTCAAGTTGTATCTTTTTGTCTAAAGGACATTGTATAGCATAATATGTTCTAAGTAAAGAAGAAGTTATAACAAACATTAAAGTTACAATAAATACAACTAATACTATAAATAATACTTCAATAATCATAAATGGAAGCGCTGCCATATTTACAATGCTATTTATTTTATCAAATATATCAACCATTAACTTATCCGTATTTGTAGTATTTACTACTTCAGATACTTCAGATTTAGATGTGTTATGGTCTATAATCGGATTTGCAAACTTAAAAATTACTATAACTATAATAAAACTTGTTGTTAAATAAAAACCACTATAAATATTTCGTGCTCTTGGTATGCCACCAAAAGAATATTTAGTAAAAATAAACAACATCAAATATACAAATAAAGTAATTATGGATGCTATACCTAATAATGTAGCCGCTCCTGGTATGCTAAATATAAACCAACACAACCCTTTTACAATAGTACTCATCTTTTCTGTTATGTCTTGGACGCGTACAACATGAGGTTGAACTACTGCTTCTAAATTGGAATCTTTTGTAACCACAGAATCCATTAAACCCAATATTAACATACGCAATTATTTTAAATTATTAGTCACAATTTATATTTTCTAATTCTTTTAAATCTTCTTTCAAATTATTGCAGGCACAAATTTTCTTAATTATTTTATCATCTATTGTTTTTAGATTGACAGAGCATGTTTTTAATAAATAAGCAAAATAGTCTTGCTTAGCATCGTTTTCTTTAAAATCCGGATTTTGCGCTATCCAATCTTGTATCAATTTAAAGTGTGCTTTGTTTAAATTATGCAATGCACCCTTAATCTTTGTTTTTGAGCTATCTTTTTCCCACGAATCATTATCTTTAATATATAATGTTTCTCGTTTGGTATCAGTACAATGTAATGGTCGTTCAAATAGTGACATTTTATTTATACTTTGAATAATAGCATTACTGAGCCCAATTTCTAACCCTTTATTTTTTGTTAAGTCTAAATCTTCCAATGTTAACTTTATTTGCTTAATAAAGTCATTCATATTTATTGCATTTTTACACTGTTCATTTAAAAATACATTAATATTGAAATTTTGCTTAATATGTGCTGTATTATTTGTAACATTACAAATCTTAGGTACTATTTCCACAAGTTGACGTTGTTGTTCACCCAACTGTTTTTGTTGCTCTAACAATTGTTGTTGTTGCATAAGCAACAAATTTTTAATATCATTATTTTCACTAATCAATCTCATAATCATTGTTTGGTCAATATTATTATTAACTACTACAGGATTAGCTTGTTCTTCTTCTTTTGCATCGTTAAATTTTACCATGCATCGCTTTTTATGATTATATAAACTCTGATTATGTTTATATACTTTTCCACAGTCACAAGCAAATATTTTATTTGCGCGCTCAGGGCTATTATTTATAAGTATTTCGTTGTTTTTATGTTTTAGCGTGTTTAAATGTCGATTAAAATCACATTTTTTACACGTATTAAAGTCACAAATAATGCACTCAAAAAAATTAGCGCTTTTTGCGCTTTTTTCATAAGTCATTTATAAGTATAATATACTTATAAAAAAAACTTCTAAATCATTATACTTATAATTATACAAATTTTGCGCTTTTATAAGTATTGAAAAGGTATCATTACAAACTATTTTTATAATATTGAATATACACATCATAAATGGTAACAAATTATTGTTAACTAAAAAAGTGCGCCAAAAAGCGTAAAATTTATAAGTATTTTTATAAGTATGCAATACTTATAAGAAAAGCGCTTTTTTGCCAAAAAAAAGTTATGGTAAGGCTTTTTTTGACCTTCTAAAAATATTTTAAGAGCATAATGCTGTAAAACTGATTTTGCAGGTTTTTTTTGCCATAAAGTGCTACTTAAAGTAAAATTGGACATTTATAAATGTCCAAAATCAAAAAAATTGGGTCTTTATAAAAAAATATATTTGTCAGCATAAAAAAAACAGGTATTTTCTTAGTTTTATTTGTTAGCATTTATGGGTTAAGCATATTTTATTGATTTTTTAGAGATTTTTAGAGAATTACCAATTTCTTTAGTTTGTAAATATGCGAAAAATGCGAAAATGCGAAAATGCGAAAATGCAATTTTTTATTAATGTATATTAATAAATATTAATGTATATTAATAGTTAGCAATGACTAAGCTAAGTGAGAGAATTTTTTTATATTCTTTAAATGCCAGTTTTGCATTATATATAATAGTATTGTTTGGTGTAGGAGGTTATGCTCCACAATATTTAGAGTTTTTAAAGTCTTTTTTACGAATTTATATAGGGTTATTACTATTTATTAATTATAATCCATATACTTATAAGCAAAAACAGTTTGGAGAATTTGACAGACAATTAGTATTTTCCTCAGGTATATTCTTGCTATTATCAAGTACATTAATAAGTTCTATTGAAAGTTATATTCAATATAAAGCACAAAACTTTATTAGCACTAGATTTTCTCAAATTAAATCAATATTTTAACTATTTTATGTTATTATATAAAATATGAATCTCTCAAAACAAGACTATAAGCAATTGCTTAATTATTACAACATTCAAACTAAAAACAACGCATCATTAAGCTCTATGAAAAAAGCAGCCGAAAAAATAATAGCACAAAAATTATGTAGCTGCGTTAAAAAAGTCCCAAATAAGAACCAGCCCGAAAGCAGAGCAATTGGAATATGTAATTATAGCATAATACAGCGCAAAAACTTAAAAATAAACGGCTTCACATGTAAAAAAAAAATGACTCTTAAAACGGGGAAAACAAATAAACATAGGCTGATGAAAAATAATACTATTTTAGCGTTAAAAACCAGTACAAAAAAACAAATAAAATAAATAATAAAGTAAATTAACCTATTCTTAATATATATTTAGGAAAGTCTTCGTTTAATATGTGCGTCATAAAACAGATATAACAATACGGGCTTATTACTTCATAATTTAGTCTTTTATGTATTATAGTTTTTCTATTAATGGCGGGTTGATGACTATGTCTATAAAGTGTATTATGTCGCATATATATATTATAAAACAGATATTTTGTATCCCTGTAACAGTATGCATTTACACATTTATTTAATGGACTATAGTTATGTATCTTACTTACTAACATTAGCTTTGCTAATAGTGCATGACTAATTAGTGTGTTAAACCGCGTTGATAAGCATAAAAAAGTGTATAAATCATTTTTATTAAGAATATAAAATATATGCGTTAACAGGTCATCTGGTAAATTAATCATTAACCTAAATAAATAACAGCCAGTTGTTTTTAAATGTTAATTGTTTAGTTAATTAGTATTTAAAACAATGTACATAATAACATTATTATTATTAACATTATTATTATTTATGTTGAATCAATCTACCATTTACTATCCAGATAGTAATAGCAGAGAACAAACAGACGAAACTTATGATGGAGCGCTCTTTTTCAGAAAAAACTATGGTGAGCCACACCCCCTATTAGACTATTCAAAACAAGTAGAGCTAACAATTATTAAAATATTAATGATACATGCGCATGCTAATATTGTTACTTATTATAAAATAGATGCTAACCATGTTGACATGGAACAAGTAGATACAGAAAAATTACTTATTATGACACGCACAGAGTTAAATGAAATAATAGAAGTAATGACTAAAGTAAAAGATTTTTTACAAGCACTTGGGATTATGTATATAGACTGGAAATTTGATAATATGGGACAAGCTGTTGGTGGAAGTTATAAATTATTTGATTTTGATGCCTCTGGACTAATTGATTTGCTAAGCATGGAGTGGAAACTTAAACCAAATACAATATATTGGAGCTATAATGAGGCAATAAAGCACGGTTGCAAAACACCAAAAGAAATTGATGATTGGTCGTTTAATTATAATATTATAGAAGAAGGAGAAAAACTGCTAGAAACAAAATGAATAAAAAAAAACAATTTATAATATTTAGTGATTTTAAATACTAACATTATGTTTTCAAAACTTAAAAAATTAACAAGAAGAAAATCATCAAAACTTAAAAAATTAACAAGAAGAAAATCATCAAAATCAAAAACAGTACAAAAGAATAAACAAAGTATATTAAATTTGTTTTCTATAACAAAACAAGATTCTGCTATAATTGATAACAAGTTGTATCCATTTTGGTATAATAAAATAGATTTTCCAAAAGTTTCTGAGGCCAAAGATTTATCTAAAGAAGAGACGTGGGCAGCACATTTAAATTTAGCACGTGAATTGTATGAAAATAAATCATCATTACCAAAAGGTAGCATATTGTTTCATGGTTCAAGTTTTATAGATCCAGTTAAAAACATTAATCCCACCAACAAACCATTTTTCTTTGGACTAGATGCCTTTATTTCAATATGGTATATATCAGAATTAGCATCAAAGAATAAAAGCTCTCTTGAAGACGCATTACAAAAGTTAAAAAATATAGAAAACTATGTAGAACACGATAAAAGTATGATAAAATATGCCGATTTAAATAAAAAAGAAGCTATTGAAAAACAAAAATTATTTATTAAATCATTAGAAGTACTTAATAATGATTTTTTTAATATATCAAATTATGATGAATTTGCTAATTATGATAAACTGTTGGATGATTTAAAATCTCATACTAGAAGTCACTATTATTTAAATATATATCAAACATTACAAACTATTCCATATAAATATTTATCACAATCTATACAAACAGACAATCCAATAGATGATAAGGAATGTAAAAATAAGGCATGTATGCATCCACAATTTGGATATCATATTAATGTTAATGAACTACCTGTTGAATTGTCTATTGAATTCACTATACCAGCAAATCAAATAACTAATAAATTAAAATTAATAGGAGTATATGTTATTGATGTTTCAATATTAAATGCAAATATAAATAAAACTTTTGATGAATTTAAAGCACTTGAAGCAATAATATTAAAATCATATTTTACAAAATAATTTGAATAAATAAAAAATGAATAAATAAAAAATGAATAAATAAAAAATGAATAAATAAAAAATGAATAAAAAAAAGTAAAACACTACACCAAAGATAAGACAAAACAAGTAAAACACAAATCTAGTCAAACTTACCGTTTAACGCATTTACTTGCCACTGTAACAATGGTTCTTTGTCCCGCGTTTGAAAATTTGTCCAAGTTGAAGGTGTAGGCGCAGCGTTGAATGATACATTCACTTGCTTGTCTCCGTCTTCGCAATAATCCCCATAGTGCCGTGACATGTTTGGATTTGACCCACATAGAACGTGCTTGACAAAGCACTCAGCACAATAATGATGCTTGACCGGATACTCTTTTCCATTGACAAACATGGTCGTTGACTGCATGGGTTTTTGAATGCGATGATTGTAGCGCCCGAAACCATAATTCCACACATACTCACACACTGCTTCAGTATCGTAGTAGCAGTTTGCGTTCACACAGTCACCCATCACATGTTGGTTCTCAAAACGCTTGTCAACATAGCGTTCAGTAAACGCTCCATACTTTGTAGCCACCATCTGTCCCGCAATGTAAAATTGGCTCACCGAGTTGCTAAACAATTCACAAGTCTCCTTGAAGCTTACGAGATAGTCTTTGTCTCCAAGTCGGTCAACAATGAGAGCAATGAGCTCACTTGGCAAGTCGCAGATGTTGATAGCGCAGTTCATTGTTTTTTTGCTTTTCTCTCTTTGCTTTTTGACCGGACTATAAATAAATAACAAAAAAAAGAAATCAATTTTTAAAAAGTATAACAACATCTATTAAAATGTTGTTATAACGTTTAATAATTTTAATCATAATAACCATTTAAATGGTTAACCTGTATCTGTGTTAATGGTGCATACCAATCTCTTGCACAATCATACCAACTAGATGGTTGTGTTGTGTTAAAGGTTACAACTACTTGTTGTATTCCATAACAATAACTTCCATAATGTTGCGCAACCTTTTTGTTGTTTCCTACTAAAACGTGTCTTTTAAAGCATTCACAACAATAAGGAGATCGAAACCAGAATTTTTTCTTATTAATTACCATTAAATTTGTGTTCTGTGCTTCTTGTCTAATGTGTTTATAAGTAACCCAATTGTGAGCCTCCCATATGTATACACACGCATTTTTTGTTTCCTCTTCATAACGCTCATTTACACATCTTGCCATATACTTACGAAGTGGATTATAGCTCTGTAATTCATATGGATTAAATCTGCTAAACAACACAGAAAACGCTACCTTTGTTAAGGCAAATTTAGAAATCAACTTAGACAACGACTTACAAGTAATGTTTAGACCAATTGAATATTCATAATTGCCAAGTTGTTTAACAATGAATAGTATAATGTCACTTGGTAAGTCGATTACGCTTGACAAGTCGATTACGCTTGGTAAGTCGCAAATGTTACTTTCGCTCATCATTTTTTAAAGCTTTTATTATTTAGTTGATACTGTAAGAAATAATAAAAAAATATTCAATTTTTTTATACATACTAACTAATATAAAATTTCTCTCATAATATTAATTATTTTTCACTACTAAGCATGCAAAGTTGTCGCTCACTCAACTTTTCATCGCGTTTTGTAATACTATTGAACCACGTAGAATGCACCGGCTCATAATGAAAGTACACTTCCACCGCTTGAACTCCTGGACAATAATACTCATAGTGCTGTGAAGTATGCTTGTTGTCTCCCACCAAAACATGTTTCTTGAAGCACTCGCAACAGTAATGAGACCTAATCCATTGCTTCTTTCCATTCACCCAGATGATTGAAACGTTCAACGCCGCCTGCCGATCCGTGTGTTCGTATGATAGTGAGTTAGCCTTCCATATATACAGCACAGCGCCTTCCGTCTCCTCTACACACTTAGGATTGATGCAGTATAAACGCTTGGACGGAACAAACTTCTCAAAAAACTCAAGCAACCTCTCTTGTGCAACCGAAAATGAGACGTGGTCTGTTGTCATAGTGCTTTTGTTCTTTGTTCGTTGCTCTTTGATTGCTTTGCTTTAATCCGGACTATAAATAAATGCTGAAAAAAAAGTAATCAATTTTAATAAAGTATAGCAACATTTGCTATTTAAGTATTGAATAAATGACTGAACTCTTTATAATGGTTTAAGTCTATAGCTCTTGCTTTTTTCAAAGCATTAAATGCCTCTAAACGAGTTAATTTTTCATTTGTTTCAAGATATTCTTCTTGTACCTTTGACAAAAAGGTATAATACATGTTGGCGTTCTCGGTGTAGGAGGAGGTCCCATCATCATGCGAACGTGTAGCTTTAAATAATTTACTATATGCCTCGCGCCATTTTTCAAATGTAAGTTTAGCGCGCTCTTCATATGCTGATTGTAATGCTAATGCTCTTTCTTTAGCATTATAATTGGCAAGCAACAATTCTTCTTCGTTCTTTTCTTTATCTACTTCTTTAATAACTTCCACTTCCTTTTCCTTAATAACTTCCTCTTCCTTAATGAATTCCTCTTCTTCCTCTTCTTCTTCTTCCTCTTCTTCTTCCTTAATGACTTGAATAAGTTGTTTTACACTTAGCACAATACTTAAAGTTGTGCTATAAATAATAATGAAGCACATAATAACATAACCAATGTTAATTTTTTCATAATCCGAGTTATAAGCATTAGAGGGTTCGTAGGCGCAAGTATGGAGTTCCATAATTCACTATTATATTTAGTTCGTTAAGAGAGAAAAAAACAATCAATTTTTTTTAAATCATTATACAAATATATACTTACATCTTGTATAAGTTATATTTACTTCATCTATATAGTCATAATTGTGTTTAACATTTCTCAAGTCTCCAACTAAAACAAACTTTTTCAAGCATTCGCTACAATAGTGCGTATTAAACTTATATTCTTTTTCATTAATTAAGACAATTGTTTTCTGTAAGGCTAATTGCTTGTTATGAATGTAATCAGAATTAGTATTGCGATAATGTTTATAAAATACTTCCTTAGTATCTTCACAACAATTAATATTAACACAAAATGTTCTTGGTGAAAATTGACTAAGTCTGTAAGACAACATAAGTTTAGCAATTGACAACTGCGAAACGCTATTATAGTTAGCTACGCACGTCCTTTTAAGCAAAGCAAGATAATAATAATGTTTTACATGACTTATAATAATTGCTATGGTATCATTATTTAGGTCGCAAAAAGTGATACTCATTAACTAATAAGTTTTTTCGTATAAATAGTTTGACCGGAATATAAAAAATTGTTTTTTTAAATAAACAATCAATTTTTTATAGGTGTCTCTATGTTATTCTATTTATAAAATGTTACATTAACTTGATCGGGAATACGATAGTTATGTGATACTTTTTCATTATTGCCGACCAAGACATTTTTTTTGAAGCACTCACAACAATAATGAGAATTAATTTTATATGTTTTATTATTAATTAATACTTTTGCTACATTTAATGCTGGTTGCCATATGTGGACATAGCGTCTATAGTAATAATTATGAACATTTGTAAATATATCTTCTGTATCATCATAGCAACATACATTTACACAAAACCGTCGCTTAGTAAATTTTTTAAAGTTTTTAGATAACATATTTTTAGCAATAGCAAATCTAGTAATCAATTGAGATAATACTACAGAAGACAATTTCATATTTATAAGGTCTTGACAATTAGGTATATTTTTAATAATAAGTTCCATAATATCATTTGGCAATTGGCAAATCATTTTTCAAGATGTTAAAGAATATTTCTTTACAATAATTAAATAAATAATAATCAATTTTTTACAACACTATCAATTTTGTTTATGCAAATAGTCCACGGCTTTAAGGATTATTTCTTCTTCGGTATTTAATTTTTGAAATATTATATTTTCATTTAAATATAGCGTAATAAAAATATGATTGTATCCTTTTAAAACTAATGCTAATCCTTTGTCGTGAATTTTAATATCGCATAATACTGCTCCATTAGTTATTTTAATAGCATCTATTTTATTTAAATTTATCCATCTTAAATTTCGCCCATATTTTAAATCTTTTATATTATCTATATACATATAACCATTTAATTTTTTGTGATAACTTTTTAAATCTTCTCGTTTTAAACCTAGTTCTTGTAAGATCTCATTTTTCTTTTGTTTTATTTCTTGAATATTTGTATTTATAATATTTAAATTGTCATCATTTTCTAATGCTTGTTGTAATAAATCAATATTCATAAATTAGGAACTATATATAAAATATTTATAATTTTATATTTTATAATTTTACTATTATTTAAAAAAAATATATAAATATTTAATATATATTATATATATTATATATATTATATATTATATATTATGTTATTAGCATTTAAACATTTGAAAGATTCAAATATGGATTATTTAGAACATATGCTTGCGTCTCTAAATTATTCTTTTATATTATTCCTTTCTTGTATCAAATCACTAATCCATGCATTTATTCCTGATTTATTTGTTACATCAACAAGTGAATGTATAATAGAAATTAATAATAAATTAATAAGGCATAATAAAAAAGATTTTGAAAAAAGATTTTGAAAAAAATTGTTTAATATTTAATATTAAATAATTATTTAACATTATTATAAGAACACCATAACTATGATGGTAGACGAAGAAGTGGTTAGTACTATGAAAAAAACTATTAAAGCTATTGTTATGAATAGTGAAAATATTACAAAATATTTAGATTTATATAATTTTCCTATTGATTGTTATGAAACTATGGATGAATGTATTTTAGATAAATATAATTATGAATTATTTGGGAAAAATGCGTATTGGAAAGAATTAGAAACTATTGGACTTAAAGAAATTCATAACTTTATACCTAGTATTATAAGCATATCACATCGCTATAGTAATTATTATGAAGTTATTAGTTGGATTCAAAATCAAGAATATTATAAGTTAATGAGTTTATATGCTTTAAGTATATCATATAATATTATAAAAACTAATATTACGACTATTAAAATGACATGGTTTAACAATGATGCCACGAGTCTTTCAAATGCCGAGTAAATAATATGTTATGGCTAAAAAAAATTGATTTGCTTTAACAAATATTTTTTTATAGTATTAAAATATTAAAGATGAATAACAATAATAAGACTAATGCTAATATTCGAGTAATTAACTTTATATTCTATATTAGAAACTACATTATTAATTATTATAGGCAAGTTAATAGAAAACCGCCACCGCTAGTTCGCCAAAATGCTTTTAAAATAGATAATATTCATATTGTCATGTAAATATAGTTATTATTTAAATAACTATATTTACTTGGAATGTGTGATGTGTGATGTGTGATATGTGATGTCTAATGTAATGGGTTAGATAATATCAAATTTTTTTTATTGTTGTAAAAATAATAAAAAAAATTGATTAGTTTTTTTTTTAATTACTTATTGATAAAAGTGTAAATTATAAAATGGCAAGTTCGGCAGTTATTTTGCTCAGTCTACTTAATACCAATAGCGCAATGACCAGTATGTTTGACTTAAATTATTTGAAAACACAAGAGAAAGATAAACTTTTACAACTTAAGAAGCAGCAATATGAAGCAAAACGCTATTTACCAAAAGCACAAATGTATAATAATAACAACAAGACTTACAAAATATATAACTTAAATAATTATAATATTATCAAGGAGCGTAAGCGCTAAATATGTATAAACATTATATGTTTTAAAATTATATGTTTAAATTTAATTAATAAATTTTTTTTATTTAAAGCAATATGAATTTCTATTATATTATAATAATTGTTTAAATAAATTTATATAGTATTTATAATATAAATGGCAAGAGCTAATGATTTATATAACGTAACTTTACATAATTTTGAACAACATAATACAATGAATAAAACAATAGCAAATAGAAATTTTCCATCAAATAATTTAGCAATGAATTTTTCATTTAGACCAGTAAATACAAAATATACTTTGATGCCTACATCTAATCATGAAATTGAATCATCGGTGCCTATAGATAATAGAGAAGTATATGATGTAAATAGCACATTTTTTCCAGGAACTAGAAAACCACATTTTTGCGGTTTTGCAACAAATGTTGACAGGGAATCTACTTTAAGAAACCAATTTTTTGCTTTACAAAAAGCAGACCAAGTAGCGTATCTTCCAAATACTTCTAGTGATTTATATGAAAATAATATTAATTTTGCAACACACAATACTAATTTAGACGCACAATTATTATTTAAACAAGAAAGTTTTAATGATTTTAATCCAAATATATCAAGTTCTATTGGAAATGAGATATTTTATAACTCAACACGAGTTCAATTAAAAGATTTAAAATAAAGTTTATTATAATACGTAAGTTATGAAACAAAATAATAAAAATAATAAAATTAAGAAGTCAAAACAAATGAATGTAGTAAGTATTGATTTAGAGCAAAAAGAAGTCAAAGAGCAAAAAGAAGTCAAAGAGCAAAAAGAAGTAAAAGAGCAAAAAGAAGTCAAAGAAGTCAAACCTATTGAATCTTTTATAAACAATATAGACTTGTTATATTTAACAAATCAAGTTCAATATGCCAAAACAAATAAATTAGAAAATTTATTAAGTAATAATAGTTTGTTAAAAGAAATTTTCGATAATTTAGAAGACAATATTAATTTATATAAAGAGCAAATTTTAAAATATAATAATTCTACTTTAGAAAAACTATTAACTAGTAATAGTAATGTTAATGATGTTAACACTAATACTAACATAAATGAAAAATACAAAATGTATTATTTATTATATGTTTTAAACTTAATACTACATTTAAAAGAAAAAAAAATGAAAAACATAATAAAAGATGAACTAAAAGATTACTCAAATACTAGTATAAATAACCAAAATGTTGGTGATTTTAATATAACTGCCGAAACTATTAATTGTATGTGTCCTCAAAATGAAACTTCAAAAAAAATACAAAATTTAGATTTATTTGTTGTTAGAAAATCTAACAAATATAATAAAAAAATACTTCCACAAAAAAGGGAATAATTTTTTTATAATTATATATTAATTAGCAAAACTATAATTATTATGATTAATGTTAAAAATAACATGTATAAAAATTTTACAAAAACAAAAAAATCACCATTTAAAATGCGTTTACATAGACATAAACAAAGAACAACTCGTAAATTTAATAAACAATTTAATAAACTTAAATGTTCGCCATATCAAAACAAAAATATAGACCAAGAGTTAAAAGATTTTACTTGCTATTCAAGGAGCAATTTACAATTATTTAAAAATGTATGGAATGCTAATAATAGTGATAAAATAGTTACAAATAATAGCAAAGAAATATGGGAATATTTTAAAAACAAATTAGACAAACAATGTTATGATGAATTATGTTGGTTAAAAAATACTCCATTAAAAAAAGTTAATAATAGTGAATTATTAGTAAAAGAAATATTTAAACCTTTCTCTCCGGAAAGATGGTCTACTAAACCTAACACTTGGTTATCCAGTGTTGATATAATAAAAATAATGAAGCAATATGAAAAATCTAATAAGAATTTTAAGTTTATTGGACCATCACCGATAGATTTTGACTCGAAAGAATTGTTTTCAACTTGTGTATGGGAGCAATTATGTAATTTCAATTTAGAGGAACACATAAGAAATAAAATTAGTAAAATAGGCGTAATATTTAATACTGATCCCCATCATAAACCAGGACAACATTGGATAGCATTGTTTTTAGATTTAACTAAAAAATTTATTTTTTATTTTGATAGTAATGGAACTAAAAAACCAAAACAAATTAAAGTTTTAATTGACAGAATAGTAAATCAGGCACATAATCTAAATATTAAATTAGTTGCCGATAACAATGAAGGTTTCACACATCAATACGGAGATGGACAATGTGGGATGTATGCGTTATATTTTATAATAGAATTATTACAAGAAAATAAAACATATAATTATTTTAAAACTACACGTATTAAAGATGAAACTATGAGAGAATATAGGAAAAAATATTATAATGAGGCAAATATAAAATTGAGCGCACTATTTGATGATTAATTTTTTACTTGCTCTTGTTCTTCGTGTTCGGCAATTAAATATGGACTAACACTAGAAATCTTATTTGTTTTTGTCTTAGTCAAATCTAATTTAGTTAATATATATTCACCACAAGGACCACAATTGTCTTCATTTGCCAAATCTATTTTCTTGTTTAATTTAATAGCGCATCGTTCTTGACTCCATCGCCCAAGAGGCCCCACTTCATTTAAAAATAACATATTAAATAGCGTCTTGCTATATAAAAACTTGGTTGCTTTTGTAAAACGCATAATGCTTTTAATATGTTATAATTATTAAGCATCTTTTATATATCAATTTTTATTTTTAAAATTGATATATAAATAAATCATAAATATATAGAGTAAATAAATAAATGTTTAATGTTTGTAATCTATGTGATAAACCATTTCCATCTAAATCTAAATTAGATAGACATTTAAATAGTAAAACAAAATGTATTGATAGGATAAATACTGAAAATGCTATAAAAAAAAGTAAAGAAAAATACGGTGAAAGATTTGGTTATGATAAATTTATATATGTAGATGCTAAAACCTATTGTATAATTTATTGTAATGTTCATAAATATGATTTTAATATTTTATTTCAAAATCATATGTTAGGTAATGGTGGATGCTTAAAATGTAGTAAAGTAGAACATAAAGATTTTAAAATATTGACTACTGAACTGAATGAACTCTATAAAAATAGTGAAAATCGCATTGTAATTAATTATGAAACTGAAAAAAGTTATTCGGGTAGTAATTCAGTTTTGTGTCTAATATGTACAAAGCACGGCGCATTTAATATAACTATTGAATGTAGTAAAACACATGCTTATTGTCCTTGTCCACAATGTTTTATTGAAAAATTATATGAGCAACATATAAAAAAATTAGAGACTATTGATAAAAAGAAAACTGAATATATTCATCCTAAACATACAAACCATAAATATGATTTTATAACAGATAGTATTATTAATATCAACTCTGGAAAAGCATTAAAAAAAACACAAGGAACAAGAGGTCTTAGAAAGATACATCTACATACTAAAGAAAATAGTGTGGTTCAGTTTCATAGATTTAAATATGAAGCAATATATAATGAATTAATTCAAGAAAATATGCAAATTGACCATATTGATAGAGATTATAATAATAATTCTATTGAAAATTTACAATGTTTAACTATACAAGAACATGGTAGAAAAACATCTATTGATAATCCGGATAGGGGTAAAAAAGCAGGCAAAACACAAGGGACGTCAGGTATAGCATATAATGATTTAACTAAAGAACAAATAAGTTTTGATAGTATTGTTGATTTAAGTAAAAAATTAGGACAAAAAGGAGCAGGTAATATTCACAGATTTTTACGAACAGGTAAATCACCGCCTAATGGTTTTAATCGTATTGAATTTACAGAAAATAAAACTATTGATAATGAAGAATGGAAAACACATCCAATATTGAAGTTAGAAATATCTAACAAAGGAAGAATTAAAGATAGACGAAATATTACACAAGGAACATTAGATCATGCTGGATATTATCATTTTAGTGGTAACAAAGTTCATAAACTAGTTGCTGAAACTTGGTTAGATAATAAAATAAATGATTCATATAACTCTATTGATCATATTGATAATAACACTAAAAATAATTGTGTAGAAAATTTAAGATGGGCTACTAAATCTGAACAAACTTTAAATCAAACTTGTAAGAAATTATTGAAGATAAAACATTATAATGCTTATACATATGAAATAATAAATACATATACATCAGTAGGAGAGTGTATGAGTTCTCTTAATATACAAAATAAAAGAATTCACAATGTATCTTTTAGGGATGATTGGTTTGTATGTGTTCATCCAATTTTGTTAAATAAAACAAGATTAGAATTTATTAGAAGTATATTATTTTATAAATTTGGCCGTGCTGGATTAACAGAGATTACAGGAATGTCTAAAACAGATAGGGGATATAGATATGGAATGAAATATTCAAAATTTTATAATTATCATACATATAAACCTTTGATGTATAGTAAAAATATAACAAAACTAGTAAATGATACACAAGCAAAAGAATATATTAGACAAATAGCAATTACAAATAATAACGCTATAATAATTCAAATATATTGGAGGTCATTAATTAATTATAGATTTGCTTTGTTTAAAAATTTATAATTTTTAAATAAAAATGCTATGTATAATTAAAATTGAAATCGTTTTTTTTAAACAAGTATAGTAAAACAAAACATAATTAAACGATGAAATATGTTCTCGCATTTTTGTTTATGCTAATTATTACACCACGTGCGATGTCGTTAGGAAAGGTTTATCCTACACGTCTTCCAGTCAATACCTCTTCAAGTCATTGTGTTGTAAAAACTATTTCTGAATTGCCCGAATTTGCCAATCTCATTTCAGACGTTGATAATAGTCGTCGATTTTTGGAACTTCGTGAGGGCATTAATGAAGCAAAGGCAA
>Ga0208951_1000284_pt1 | contig 23234 bp, 18 predicted proteins | sample GreLakmeMI27MSRF_FD_187702 | JGI IMG/M metagenome (GOLD analysis project Ga0208951, IMG submission 187702) | Freshwater lentic microbial communities from great Laurentian Lakes, MI, USA - Great Lakes metaG MI27MSRF (SPAdes) | ecosystem: Environmental > Aquatic > Freshwater > Lake | place: Great...
CTACGCGCACGCGGGAGGCCTCCCCACAGCTGCGCGCTCCAGCGAGCGCTGTAGCCCCGCAGGCGTGGCCGCGTGACGTCACCGCTGGCTGAGGGGCGCGTGGAGCCGAACCCAGGTGGGAGAGCCGCCGACGGCTGCGTCTCTCTGCCTCTCTCCGCGCGCCGCACCTGCCAGCAAGCTGCGCACGCTCCAGTCCTCCCCGTCCGTGACGCACAGCCTCTCCACTCCGCGCGCGCGCGCGCCGTCGCCCCAGCGCGCTACCACGCTGGCGGCTGACAGCTGAGAAGCCTCTGCGCCGCACGCCTGCACGCAGCGCACGTAGCCCAGCTCGTCGCCCGTCAGCAGACGAAGCAGCCCACCCTCGGCCATGACCCCGCTGCAACCACAGAAAGGCCAGGTGTGCCCTGCAGCCTGCGCGCCTGCCTGCGGCATATTTGGCGGCGCTTGTTGTTGGCGAAATTTGGGGCGCTGACTGCCACCGCGCGCTTCTTACCAGCCTGTGTGTGCGCCGCGACAGTCGCGTGCGGCAGTTTGTGACCCAGAGACCTCGCTCGCCGCCGCCCGCTGCTGCGCTCGCGAGTCGCCATGTTGGCGCAGTCGCAGCCCATGGCGGCGCCCATGCGTGCCACCACATGTCGCTCCGCCCAGCGCGCGCTCGGAGTCGCGCGCGGCGCGGTTGGCTCTCGCGGCTCCCAGCTTGTTGCTGTGCGCTTCGGCTCCTCCTTCTCCGGAAACGCCGCCCCCTTGCGCGCGCGCGTGTCGCTCGCAGCTGCGGGAGTGACAGGCGCCAGAGGCGGCGCGCTGGTGCGTGCGTGTGGCGTGACGCGTGTCAACCCTACGGCCTCTTACGCTCCTGTTCCTCTCCCCAGCTGACGCAGATGAACTTGTTTGAGCGCGCCGTGCGCGTCATTCGCTCCTACGCCAACGCGCTGGTTACCTCCGCCGAGGTGCGGCGCGAGCTGCGGGACCGCAGGGACAAGAACAGAAGCGGGGGCTCTCACTGGCCTTGCACGCACACCTGCGCGGCCCCCCCGCTCACAACGCCCTCTGCTGCCTCAGGACCCGGAGAAGATGCTGGAGCAGACGGTGAACGAGATGCAGGAGGACCTGATCAAGATGCGCCAGGCGAGCGCGCAGGTGATGGCCAGCCAGAAGCAGCTAGAGATGAAGTACAAGCAGGCGCAGGCGACCTCGGACGACTGGTATCGGCGCGCGCAGCTGGCGCTGCAGAAGGGCGACGAGGAGCTGGCGCGGGAAGCACTGAAGCGTCGGCAGAGCTACCAGCAGAACGCGGACAGCATGCAGGCGCAGGTCACGCAGCAAAAGGACGCGGTAGATAAGCTGATCGCCAACACGCGTCTGCTGGAGCAGAAGATGGCTGAGGCTCGGAGCAAGAAGGACACGCTGAAGGCTCGTGCCGCGAGCGCCAAGATGGGTAAGAAGGTGAACGAGATGGTCGGCTCGCTCAACACCAGCAGCGCGCTGGGCGCCTTTGAGCGCATGGAGGAGAAGGTTCTGGCCATGGAGACCGAGGCTGACGCGGTGGCGCAGCTGACTGCGCCCGACGGCGTGGCGGCCAAGTTTCTGGCGCTGGAGGGTGGCGGCGTGGAGGACGAGCTGGAGGCCATGAAGCGCGGCATGCTGGGCGGGCGCGCAGCCGCGCCGGAGCTGCCTCCCGGGCGCAAGGTGAGCGACGCCATCGAGGTTGAGCTGGAGCAGCTGCGCAAGCTGGCTGACGACTCCAAGTGAAACGCAACGCAACGCAACGCAACGCAACGCAACGCTGCGTATCGACGCGCTGTCTACAGGTCATCCAGGTCCACGCTGCCCCTGAGTCCCTTGAGTTTGGCCAGGAACTCGTCGGGGGTAACAAAGGACGTGCCCCCAACCAGCACCTCCCTGCCCAGCGCCGCGCTCGCCTCGTGCGCCACGCGCAGCTCGTTGTACGCCACGGGGCCGACGATGAAGACGACCAGGCGGCGGGCGCGCGGGGCGCCGCTGGGCGTGCCGTCCGCGCCGCCGCCCCTGGCGCGCGCCCAGCTGGCGGCGCCGGCGGCGGCGGAGCCTCCGGCGGCGCCCGCGCGCGCGCTGCGCACCGACGTGCCCGCCGAGCGCGCGGAGCGGCCGGGCACCGCGCCGACGGCGACGCGCTGCGCCGCGCCCGCGTCCACGGGGGGGTTCACGTAGGGAAACCCCTCCTGGCTCAGCTCCCCCCTGGCCAGCTCCCCGGCCAGCTCGTGCAGCCGGGGCGTGTACTTGGGCAGGTCCCAGCCCTCCTCGTTGGCGGGCGCTTTGCGGCGCTGCTTCTTGCTCTTTGCGCTGCCGGGGGGCTTCTTCAGCACTGCGCACCCAAGCAGCTCCAGGTTCAGCAGCGCGCTCATGTCGTCCGGCGCCAGCGCGGCCGCAGACTTCCACTTGGTCACGCCCGCGTCGCCGTCCAGCTTCTCCGCGTGCGTCCCAAAGTAACACATGAGCAGCCGCAGACGGTCTGATGACGCAGCCTCGCCGGTCAGCGCGCCCGCCCGCGTGCCGCCGGTGGGCTTGAGCTGCTCCAGCAGGCGCAGCACGTCCTTGCTGGTGGCCTCGCCGAAGATGAGCTCCTGCTCCAGGTGGCCCAGGTCGTTCAGGCGACGCAGCTTGATGGCCGCGTTCAGCTCCTCAGCAACCGTCGTGTGCACGCTGAGCTTCTGCAGCTGCTCGCGGTACTGGGGCAGCGACTCGACCATCTTCTTCATGGCGCCAACCGACATGTCAGCCTTGCTGCCACCGCCCTGCTTGTTGTTGAAGGCGGCCATGCGCTCGCTCACCTTGATGAGCACGTCGGCCACGTGAAGGCTGCGGAACTCGCGGAAGAGGGGGTCGCTCTCGTCCAGAGGCACGTCCTTCTCCTCCGTCTTGCCGTTGTTTGCGGTGTAGCGGTAGCGGTACTGGCTGCCGCGCATGCGCAGCAGGTCGTGGCAGAGGCACTCGTAGCTCCAGTCGTGCACCACGGGCGCCACGGGGTCACAGCCGCGGTCCAGGATGAGCAGGTCGCACGTCTCCTGCTGAGGAAAGTCCGCCAGCCGGCTCTGCAGCACCGCGATGCGCTCCGACAGCTGCCCCGCCACCCGGCCGGCCAGCATTTCGCGCATGGCGGAGTCCTCGTTGGCGCTGCTGCGGCCGGCTTTAAAGCGGATGCTGGGGCACTCCCGCAGCGAGGCAAACAGCGTCGCAAGCCGCTCCACGATGTGGTGGATGCCGTCCTCGTACCCAAGCAGCGTGTGCGCGCCGGCGCTGTAGAAGGTGTTCAGGTCGTCCGGGGTGCTGGTGGTGAAGGAGCGGCTGTCAAAGGTTGCGTACTCCATGTTGAACTCCTTCAGTGTGCCCAGCCGCTCAGTCAGCGGCGCGCTGTTCTTGATGCCGTTTAACAGACGCTTCTCAACCTCTGCGCAGCAAGGGTGAGCCACCAGGGGGCGACGTAAGCTGGGCACAAGCACGCACGGTTGGAGAAGAACACGTGCGCGCGCTTGTACATCTGCAGCGGACCCGCAAAGTCGTCAATCAGCTGGCGCACGCTGCGCTCGCAGGGCGAGATGAAGTAGATTGCTGCGGGTGCGCAGCAAGTGAGAGGCCGTGCAAGCACCAGGTGCCTCTCTCACGCACCGTGCATGTGCGGCATCGGCTCACGCCGCTTGTATAGGTCCTCCACCACTGCGAGGGAGGCGCGAGCGGCGTGTGGCGCGCGTAAGCGTGGTTCCGCGAGGTCCTGCATTTCGTAGCCCTACGGGCACGAGAGGACCTCTGGGCGCGGGGCGCGCGGGCACGCACGCGACACGTTCTCCTCCGTCACGTCAGACAGCTTGCAGGCAGCGGAGAAGACCTTGACCGTAACGTCGTCTACCAACAGCACACGCCACTCCTCATTCACGACTGGCACACTGTGCAGCATTTCCTCCTGCGCGCACGCAACCGCAGCGTGGCCGCCTCAGCGTGCTTCGGCGCACGCACAAGCAGCACGCACAAGGCCTGCGCGTGCAGCGAGCCAGAGTAGCTGTGCGCAGATTGCGTGCGCAGTGCTGGGAGCCAGGCGGCGCTTGTGCACGCACCAGCAGGCGGCGCTTGGTGAGGCCCTTGAGCACCAAGGAGCTGGCGTCCGACATTGCAGCGCTCAGCCTGCGCCTTGCCACCCCTTGCGGAGGCTTGCAGCCCTTCTTCAGGTGCGCACGCCGCAGCCCACGACAACCAGGAAGCAAAGGGAACGTCTTGTGCGCTGACCGAAAATGCGAAAAAGCAAAATGCAAAAATCGAAAGAAGAACGACAGAGTTTCAAATCGCGCGGGACATGGGACGCCGACGGGTGGATGGCGGTGGCCCCTACTGCCTCCTCTGAGAAGGACCCTTCCTGACCTTCGGTTACCCCTTGCTCGGCGTGACATGCATAGACAGTGCCTGGATACGCACGGTGCGCATTGCTGAGGCGCTGCTGGGCCCCCATCCAGTGAAGAGATCTCTCCGCGGCGGGCGCTCACTCATCGGCCTCGTCAGCCTGCGACTTGCGGCACCGCGTAAGCTGCGATTGGGCGCAGGCCCGCACGCGCAGGCGCGCACCGCGTCACCAAGGTCTACCAGCGCCGTGGCTCTGGTGGTGGCCGGCGCATCCTGCTTGGCGCGATGCGCGGCGGCGGCAGCTGTGCGGGCGGCCGCGGAGAGCGACAGCGCCCTGCGGGAGCGCGCCACGGGCTTGTCAGTGCAGTGAAGCTACACCAGAGTGGTGGCGGCGCAGTGGGCCACACCAGGAACGGAGCGCGCGCAGGTCCCGCCGCACGCGTGCCACCAGGCTCGCGCCCCCCAGCGCAAACGGCAGCGCTGCTGCGTCGTGTCGCGCCGAGCCCGCGTCGCACGCGGCAGCAGCAAACGCCTCATCATCGCTCGCTGCAGCTGCCTCCTCGTCGAATGCCGCATGCTCGTCAGTCCCATCGGGCGGCGCCGGCGCGCCCACGGCGATGCGCAGCGCGCGCACGTCATCGCGCAGAGCAATCAGCGCCACGCGCATCTCGCTCCCTTCAGCCCCAGCAGCCGCCAAGCGCGTGCGTAGACCGCCCACCAGCGCGCGATTCACCTCTGCGCCGGCGTCCGCGGGCGCAGGCTCAGCGTCGCGCGCTGGCCCAGAAAGCGTGATCCCCCGGCCGCGAGCAGCCGCGCCGCCCCGCCCTCCGTCGCCCAAAAGCTTGGCCAGCTTCTCCGCCATTGCGTCGCGCTCCTTCTCGCGGCGGCGCGCGTCGTTGAGCGCCTGGGAGAGCTTGTGTTGCAGCGCGTTGCGGTCGCGCACGGCACCGTCTCTCTCGCAGCTCAGCCGCTGCAGTAAGCCCGCGTGCTCCAGCGCAGCCGCCTTCTCGCGCCGCACGGCCGCGGCGGCGTCGTCGCGCGCCGCCTCGGCCTCATCTCGCGCGCGGGCGGCTGAGGACTCTGCCCGCTGCAGGTCAGCCATGAGGCGCCGCTGCACGTCGTTGCTCTTGCTCCTTGCGTCGAGGTCCTTCTGGCGCTGCAGCAGCAACGCGTACAGGGCATTGCAGGTCTGCGCAGCCTGCGCGGCGCTCGCGCCCTGCAAAAGGAGCGGCGCAGGGAAGCCTTGCTCTCCCAGGCTCTGGTTGAGGCTGGCCAGGCACTTGCCCGCGTTCTCGGCCGTCGCAAAAACAACCTCGCTGCGACGCACGAGGGGTGAGCGTGAGCAGCGCGCGAGCAAGCACTGCTCGTGGGTGAGGCGCACCCCTGCAGCGAAGGCGTCTGAGGCACCTGCACGCCGCTCCAGGACTGCGGCTCCATGCGTGCACGAGACAGCAGCAACAGGAGCAGGCGAGGGAGGGAGAAATGAAGCAGTAGAACGGAAGAACGAACAACGATTTCTAGTTTGCACCTCCTCGCTATAGCTGCGTCTATCTGGGCGTTTGTGTTATAGTAGCCCACGTCCGATCAAGAACGAACGACGCTCGCTGAACCTCCAGTGAACGCAGCACCGCAGAAGCACACCGTAGCAGCCTTTTAGGCTGAAGCGCCTGCACAGGCACGCGTGCATGATGCGCGACGCGCGTGAGCAGACGCAAAGACCAGCACTCACAAGCAACGGAAGAGAGAGAGGGGCTGACCAAGCAACGGAACCAACAAAGAAAGGTAACATAAAGAGAGCTCATCAGAGTCAGAGCTCATAGAGCGCCAGATTGCATCTGGAACTGCAGCAGCTCCTCCTGTGAGCGCCCCAGCGTCAGCCAGCGAGGCGCGGCAGGCAAGTGCGCCACGTGCCTCATCCACCGTCTTCACCGTGCAGTCACCCAAGGGACGTCCACAACAGAGCAACACGAAGCCCTTCTCCTTCACGTCCTCGCTCAGCATGCTGCCCCCGCTCTGGTCAATCTCGCCGCTAGCAGGCGCACGAGCCGCGATCAGCGAACAGCGTATCCTGGACTTGCACGCAGCGCGTGGACGCGTGCGCCAGCTGGCGGGCCGCGCACCTGATCAGCTTAGCGGGGCAAGTCATGCAGACGCCCATCTGCGCAGCAGAGTGAGGGTGAGCAGAGGCGAGTCGGTGGCCACGCGCTCGCCCATGCCACGTGGCAGCGGAGCCGGGTCGCGGTAGCGGCAGCCAGCGCGAGTGGCCGTGGTAGCGTCGCAGGCTGCGAGCGCGTGAGGGAGCAAGACGTGCCTTGCAGTCGTGAGGGACATCGATGCCGGCGTCCAGAGCTACCTCTAGGATGGACTCGTCCTCATCTACGCGCAGCGTGTGCGTCTTACCGCCGTGCACCAGCTGCACCGTGTGGGCGGCGGCCAGGCGCAGGCTGCGCAGAGGGGGCTGAGAGGGGCTGCGAGCGCTGCGGCGCTGCGGCACAGCCTGCGAAACGTGCCGCAGGGCAACAACCGGCGGCAAGCGCAGCGCAGCCATGGGCGTGGCAGGCGGCGCTTGGGACAGCACGGTGGAGGCGGAGAGAGTTGGAGTGGCGATGCGTCGTTCTATCGTTCTACCCGTTCTATTGACCCACCATCTGACATGTCTCTATCCGTCTATGCGGTGCTCTAGCGCTGTTGCGCATTACATGCATTGCTTATAGTAGTTTGTTGCTCGGCTGGCAGGCGCCTCACGCTTCCCACTGCAGCGTCTGCGTGCCCGGGTCTTCCCTGACTAGCCGCATGGGCACCTGCACTCGCACCAGGTCCGCCAGCGGGTTTCCCTGGAACATGGGCGCCATCGGGGCTTGCGCTGGCGCCGGCGCGGGTCGGAGCAGCTGCTTCTGCTTGAAAAGCTCCTCGGCGCTGGCGTGCAGCCCCCCCGCGCCCGCAGCCACAGCTGGGCGGAAGGGCTGCGCCACCGCGGGCTTCAGCTGTTGCTTCTGGCGCAGCAGCTCGCCCTGGCTCATCTCCAGCGCCGCCGGCGCTGGCGGCGGCGGCGGCGGCGCAGCATCCCCTCTCGCTGCCGGCTGCGGTGCGGAGGCGCGCATGCGGGCGGCGAGCCAGACGGCCACATCCACCTGCGGCTGCCCGCACTCCGCAGCCTCAACCATCGCGGCTGCCAGCTGGCGCGTGTCCTCCTCTCGCAGCGCTCCGCCCGCGCGCGCGCAGCACAGCAGCGCGCCGGCAACAGCCTCCACAGCCAGCTGCGGGCGGGGCGGCTGCTCGGCCGGGGGGCGGATGAAGGGGTGTGCCAAGATCTCGGGGATTGTGATGCGCTTCGCCGGGTCGCGCTCCAGCGTGCGCCGCATCAAGTCTTCCAACGCCGCATTGCCTGTGGGCTCGAACAGGATGGGCAGGCCGCTGTTGGCGATGGCGTGCAGCTTGGGCAGTAACTGACTGATGTGGCTGAAGGGCGTGCGGCCATACACCATCTGGTAGAGGATACACCCGAGGGACCAGATGTCGCTGGAGCGCCCAATCTTCAGGGCGCGCCCGTTTGCGCCAGCCTGGCCGTTGAGCACAGCCTCGGGTGACATGTAGTTGACGGTACCCACCTGGTGCTCTCGCACAATGTTGGTGGTGTCGTGCGAGCTGCTGGGCGCAATGGCTTTGGCGATGCCAAAGTCGATCAGCTTCAGCGCGCCTTCCACGATGAGGAAGTTGGCAGGCTTCAGGTCGCTGTGCACGATGCGCTGCTCGTGAATGGTGGCCACAGCCTCCACCATCTGCTGGAAGAAGAGGCGCAGAAAGTTCTGGTTGTCCGCCACCAGCAATGAGACGGTGTCCGCCTCGCCGCCGGCCGGCTGCAGCGCCAGGCGCGCGCTGGCGCGTCGCGCCAGCAGCTGCGCCAGATCCGTCTCTCCGAACTCGAGCACGAGGTAGATGAGTCCCTCGGAGTACAGTACCTCCGAGTCAACCAGCTGGATGATGTTGGCGCGGCCGCGGAGGGACTCCAGCAGCTTGATCTCCTCCAGAAAATTGGCCACGCACTCCTCGCGAGCCTGCGCGCCCTGCAGCCGAATGCGCTTCACAGCCATGATCTTGCGGGTGTTGGTGATCACCTTGAACACCTTGCAGGTGCCGCCCTGGCCCACACACTCCAGCTTGGTGTAGCGCGCACCCTTGATGAAGATCATGGTGTCATCCTCACGAGCCTTACCCGCAGGCACAGGGATGGGCGCAGCGGCGCGCGTGGCAGCAGCTGCGTTCTGCGCCTGCTGAGCGGCAGCGGCTTGTACGCGGGCCTTGCGTGCCTGCACCTCCTCGGCACTCATGGCGGGTGGCGGCGCCATCGCGGGCGGCGGCGCAGCGGCCTGCGGCGGCGCACGCGCGGGTGGCGGCGCCATGGCCGGCTGAGCGGCGGGTCGGGTGCGCGCGAGCGGCACGGTGGCGTCTTCATCCACCACAGGTGCGGGCACGGGCGGGGGCGCAGGCGCAGGTGCGGAGGCGCGCTTGGGCACGGGCACCGTTGCGTCGGGGTCGTAGGCGGCGGCTGGCGAAGCCGCCGCCGGCGCAGGCTCTGCCGAGCGCGGCATGCCGAGCGCACGGCGAGGCGCCGCGGCGAGGGCGGCTGCTGCGGCTGCTGCATCCTCCTCGGGGGAGCGCACGCGCGGCTGCTGCTGCGCGGGGGGAGCCGCCATCGCCGCCGCCGCGCGCAGCAGCGCCATGCGCGCGCTGGAGCCTCCCTCCGCTGCGGCAGGCGCGGGCGCAGGGGCGGCGGCGGTGGCGGCATGCTGCTGAGCTGGGAGCGCCGTCGGCGTCGGCAGAGGCGTCGCAGCCTGCTCCTCGCCGCCGGGCACCGGCGCCAGCGGCGGCTTCACGACGCTGCGCGCCCCGCCCCCGCGCGCGCCGCGCAGCAGGATCACGCCCGTGCCGAGCGACTGCGCTGCGGGCGTGCCGCCTGCTGCAGCTGCGGCGCCGCCGAATCCGCCCAGCGTGGCGGTGGAGGGCTCGCCCAGCGAGGTGACGGAGGCGCGGCCGGACGAGGAGGAGGAGGAGGAGGTCAGGGAGTGCGTCGCCAGCGAAGACGCCGTTGTGGCAGTCAGAGTCGCGGTGTGCGCCGGGCCATGCGTCCAGGGCGTCACCGCGTCCAGAGTCGGCAGGGTGGCCGTGGCGGGCGCACCGACGGGCGGAGGGGCCGCCGCCGCCGCAGCAGCAGCAGCAGCGGCAGCAGGCTCCGTGTGGGGGTGCGCCGCCCTGCCCAGCGCGCCCACCGCCGCCGCCAGCGCCTCCTGCGGCTGCGCGCCATGCTGCATCCCCTTGGCCAGCACCGCGAGCGCCTTGTCCTTGCGGCCCTGGGCCTGCTCGAAGGCTGCCCAGTGCAGCCAGAGCTCCGCCAGGCCGTCGCCCAGGCGCTGGGAGCGCAGGAACTTGTACGTGTCGCGCGCCTCCTCCGCGCTGCCCTGCGCCTGGCGGCGCACGAAGCCCAGCCAGACGGCCAGGAAGGGGGCGTCCAGGGAGCGCCCAACACCGCCCCGGGGCAGCGCCCGCGTGGCGTGCTCGAACAGCCGCGTCAGCGCCAGCCCGTAGCGGGGCCCGCCCTCCACGCACGCCTCCTCGTGCTGCAGCAGCGCCAGCCAGGCTGCGGCGCTCTCGTGGTCGCCGCGCACCGCGGCCACCAGGCGGCCGCGCTCAGCCGCCTGCGCAGCCCCGCTCGCCCCTGCGCCACCAGCCTCCGCGCCGGCGCAGCAGTACGCCTCTAAAGCGCTCTCCCAGCTGCCGCGACGGCCGCCGGTGCCGCGCGCGCTGGCGGGCGTCTGCAGCTCCTGCGGGCCGCGCGGGAGCGCGTCAGCGCCCCCCCGTCTCAGCACGCAGCCCCAGCGCGTATCCGGACTGACTCCGGGCGAGGTCGGTGCACGCGCTTCCCCGCTTCGGCGTGGCCACACGCGAAAGGCGGGGCGTAGCGCACCTCGGGCAGCGCCGCGCGGCGAGTGGCCTCCGCGGGCGTTGCTGCCACGCGCTTGACCGCGCTGGCGGCGAAGGCCGGAGTCGCCACAGGCGGCACCTCGTTTTCCTTGTCTACGGCCGGCGGGCGCGCCAGGGGCGTCGTCATGGCGCCGTTGGCTTCGAAGCTCGCTCTGACAGCTGGGGTGGCCGGGGCCGCCAGCCGCGCACGCCGCGAGCCGCAGCTGCTGCTCGCCGCCTGGCCGGTTACCTACCCGGCGCGCGAGTCGCGGGAGACGCGCGACAGCGCAGACACGGCGGCGCGAGAGTATCCGGCCAACGGTCCTTTGTCGGTCGGTGCTGCTGGGTAGGCTCTAGGCATCAAGCCTTGGCGGTTCCCTACGCCTTCCTCGTGTCTAGGAGTCAAGCCCGCAGCCTGCAGTCCAGGCCGGCATGCGTTTCTCTTACGTGTGTGGCGCGTAAGATGGAGCGTTCCTGTGCGACTGTGGCCGCCATCGCGGTGGTGTCTGCGGTGAACAGCCCACTGTGGCTGCGCGTGTACGCGGAGGACGAGGAGCCGCTGCGCCTGCACAGCCTGGTGCACTGCGCGCTGGACAGCACGGACGAGCGTCTGGCAGCGCCCAAGAAGGCGCGCGCGAGGCTGCGTTGGGCAGGGCGCGAGGCCCCCCTGACGCGTCTCGTCCTCTCGCAGGACGCCGCCTCCGTGGAGGCCTACCTGGGCCTCCTCAGCCCCGCAGACGAGTATTTCACTTACGGCTACGCCGCCTGCAGCCGCGTCAAGTTCCTCCTGGTCACAGACAGCGAGGCGCGTGGTTGGTGTGGCCCTCTTCGCTCTTCTGGCGCGCACAGCTCACGCGCACGCAGGAGCGAGAGGCGGACGTGCGGGATGCGTTCAAGCGCATCCACGCAGCCTACGTGGAGGCTGTGAGCAACCCGTTCCAAGCGCCGGGTGAGCTGCTCACCTCCACCGCATTTGGACGCGCAATGGACGCGCTCGCCACGACGCTGCGCCGCCCGCGCTAGGCGTGAACGCCGCATGTGACTGGACACCAGTTGTGCACTTACAGGTGTAGGCTATGGCTCTACTCTTCGTCGCTCTCGTCCTCAGCCTCCTCCAGCCAGGTGATGAACGCCTGCGCCTTGGCCAGCAGCTGCTGCGCGGGCTTGTCCGCGTTGCTGTCTGCGCGCTGCTTGGCGGAGGCGGCCCAGGCCAGGAGGGACTCCTCGTCGAGCGCGTCGCTGTCGTACAGGGCCTTCAGCGTTGCCTGCGCCAGTGACAGAAGACGCGCGGCCGCCTCGCCAGGCTGCGCGCAGGCCGCCTCCCAGGCGCGCAGGAAGGCCAGGCGGTCAGCCTTGGTGCGCAGCAGCGCCTGCACGGCGGGCGCCCAGGAGGCCACCAGTCGCCGGGCGGCTGCTGCGGCGGCGGCGGCGGGCGCGGTGTTGGGCGGCGCTGGGGGCGCGTAGGATGCGCGGTCCAGGGGCGCGACCACGGCCGGCGGGGCGGGATAGGCTCGCTCCAGCAGCGCCGCCAGCGCTGTGCGCACTATCTCACCGGCGCTGGGCGCGTGCGGCTCTCGCGCCCGACGCAGCGCCGCCAGCGCTGTCACCAGCGCCTGCGGCGCCCCTGCCGCGCCCGGCTGCTGCTGTGCCTGCGCCAGCGCGCGGCTGAGCAGCGCCTGCACCGCCCGGGGCAGCGACTCCAGCGCCCCCTCCAGCACCTCGTCCCGCTGAGCCGCGTCGCCCGCGCACGAGGCGCGCAGCGTGCGCGCGGAGAGGAAGACGGCGCGGCCGTCGCGCCGCAGTCGGCCCAGGAACTGCTGGCTGTCCTCCCAGGTGAGCGCGCCCCCCAGGTCGTCGCACAGAACCAGCGTGTCCACCGCCGGGCAGTCCGTGCCGTACACGCTGCTGTAGTCAACCACCAGCGCGTGGATGGGCGGCAGGCGCAGACGGGTGGCGTCCTCAGGCACATGCAGCAGAGCCTGCTGGTACAGACGCTTCACCAGCGGACCCTCGCTGCCGTCAGCGCACGCGAACGCCACGCCGCGGCTCAGCATGACCAGCGTGTCGTCGTCCACGGCGTCAGCCTCCTCGTGGGTGATGACTAGCCCCGGGCGCAGCTCCAGGCCCGAGGAGCCAGAGTCGCCCCCCTGACCGGGCGGCTGCGGCGCCGCGTCGCCCTGGCCCAGCTCGCGCTTGCTCTCTCGCTCGCGCTCCTTGGCGGCGGCCGCGGCGACGCGCGACGACTCTCGGCGCTTGTTCTTGAGGGCGTGCACCCGCTCCGCCCACTCCTCGCCGCCCTCCTTCCAGCCGGACAGCTCCAGCGCCACCCGGCGGGGCTCCAGGGTTGCGATCATGGTCACGCCGGTGGTGCTGAGCGCGCCGCGCAGGCCCAGGCCAGCCTCCAGGCGCGCGGGCGCCTCGCGCCAGGCGCGCCGCAGCGACTCGTAGCGCGCCGGGCCCAGCCGCAGCAGCGCAGCCTCCAGCGTCTCGCGGCTGGTGCGCACGTCCGGCTGCAGCGCCGCCCAAGAGGCGGCCAGCGTCGCCGCGTCGTCTACCGCCGGCGCCCCCCCGTCTGACGCGCCCTCTCCGTCCATCGCAGCCGCGCTGGCCGCGTCGTCCGCGTCGGCGGCGGCAAGCAGCGCGTTCGCCTGCGCGTGCGTGAGGTGGCGCAGCAGCAGCACTCGCAGGCGAGGGTCGGCCGAAATTGCGCTTGCAAACGCCGCGTGGCTGGGAAACAGGTCAGTCACAGCCACGCTGCGCATCTCGCCGGCCGCGCTGTCTAGCAGCATGAGGCGCGAGGCGGGCAGGTCGTAGGGAGGCTGGGTGATTGTGACCCGCTGCGTCGCCTTCTGCCCATCGCCACGCCACCAGGGCGGCAGCGCCGGCCAGGGCGACAGCGTGGCGCTGGCAAGCACCGCGGTGTGGGGCGCGCACTCCATGATGCTCTTGACAACCTCCAGGGCGGGCTTGCTGAGGTGGATGCCCATGTTGGGCTCGTCAAGATACAGCACAAGGCGCGAGGAATGAAACGGCGAGTTGGGCTTCGCCTCTGCAGCCGCGGCGCACAGCGCTGCGGCGGCGTAGACGTCCGCCACGATGAGGCTGGGCGTGCCGCCACCGCGGTCGTTGCGCTCGGTGCCCAGCGCGTGAATCAAAGCCAGCTGCTCAGCCATGGAGCCCTTGCCCGAGCTGCGCTCGTCCTTGGTGCGCTTGGTGCGGATGCTGTAGGGGCGGCGCACCTGGAAGTCGTTCCCGTCTCGTGCAGCCGTCCAGTAGACTGCCGCGTGTGCCTCGCACTCCTGACCCACGCGCTTCAGCACCTGCTTGGTGGGCACGCTGTACACCAGGATGGCGGCGGGGTGCTTGAGCTGCAGCAGCTGGAGGCTCATCATCAGGGCGGTGAACGTCTTGCCCGAGCCGGTTGGCGTGCTCAAGATGCAGCGCAGAGGCAGCGCGGCCGGGTTCACGCCGCCCCCCTTCTGCAGGCTGCGCTGCAGGTGCTCGTCCACCAGGGCGAGGAGCTCCTCCTGGTGCTTGTAGCGCATAGGCGGCGCCCCGGCGGGAGCCCCAGTCTTGTTGGTGCATGAGTGCTGCGCCTCGAGCGCCGCCGCGCGCGTGCGCTGCGAGGCGGCCGTCCAGGACGCGAGGGCGGCTGTCCACTCCGGCGAGCCGGGGCCGGCGCGCAGGGCGGCGCGGCGCAGAAGCAGCTGGTCGTCTGGGTTGCCCCGCGCCAGCGCCTCCAGCCACGCCACCGTGCCGGCGCCCGCAGCCTTGAGCTTGCGCAGCTCGTCCAGCACCGCGGCGGGCGTGCGCGCGCTGAGCGCCTTCTTCTTCGCCTTGTCGCTGTTGGCCTCGGCGTACTCGGACGCAAAGCAGCTCTCGCACAGCTGACGCCACAGCGCGCCGTGCTCGCGGCGCAGCAGGAAGCAGTACTCGAAGGCCTCCGCGCGGCGCAGCGGCAGCACCGCGTTCGCTTCGGGGCTCCAAGGCTTGATGGCCTGCAGCGTCTTGTAGCTGCCCCCCGCTCGGGTGCGCGCCACCAGCTCCTTGTCGTCCAGGTCCGCCCAGTCGTTCTTGTTGAGGCCGGAGCCCACATCCACGAGGGGCTTGCCCAGCGCAGTCTCTGTGGTTGCCACGACAGGTGCGGGGGCGGCATGCTCCCCCACCGCGTCAAGCTGGTCGCGGCCCGCGCAGGCGCCCGCCGCCGCGTCGGGGGGCAGGGCGAGCAGGGCACGCAGCTGCGCGAGCGCGTCGGCGGCGGGGGCGCCAGCGGCAAAGTGGCAAAGCGCGGCGTACAGCGCGTGCTCTGCGGGGCGCAGCGAGGGCGCGCCCGTGGCCAGCGAGGCGGCGGTGGCCGCGAGGGTGGCGCCGGGCGGCGGGAGGGGCGCATCCGCTGGGGCATCGCTGAGCGTCGGGCGCAGCGCCGCGAGCAAGCCGGGGACGAACCACTCCGCGGGCGGACCACCTGGGGCATCGCCGCCGGCTGGCATCACCTTGGTGAGCGTGTTGCATGCGGGGTCGTACTCGTAGACGTCGCCCTGCGGCGCGCCCCCACGCAGCAGCCGCGCGACAGCAGCCAGCCTGACGGAGCGCAGCACGGCGCTGCCGCCCTCTCCGGCTCCGCTGAGCACCAGGAGGCCGCGGGAGGCGCCCTGGGCGGCACAGCTGGGCGCCAGCGCGAGCAGCGCGGTGGCGGCGTCAGCGTTGGCGAGCCACGCAGGCGGCTCGTCCGACATCACCGCATGTGCCTGCCACGCGCCGCTCTCGCCGCAACGCCCTTCTTCCAGGTAGCCGCGCACCGCTGCGCGGAAGAGCTGCAGCTGCGGCTCGTTGAAGCTCACCGCGCCCGCAGCCTCCTTGAAGAAGCTCAGCGGTAGCTCATCCTCCGGGGACAGAGCCAGCGCCATGGCCGCCGCAAGCACCGGAGAAGGCACCTTGGCGCCGGCGCCGGCAGCCAGCAGCACGGCAACCTGTGCCCGTTGCAGCGCTGTGGGCCCTCGCGCACCCGCCTGCACGCTGCGCCTCCAGGCCAGCCAGGCGGCGTCCACCGGCCACACGTAGAAGGTGACGGCGCAGGTCTCGACGATGGTGTCGGCGATGAGGGCCACCTTCTCAGCCTGCGGGAGGAGGGGAGGGAGGGCGAGGGTTAGAAAAGGCTCAGCCGCCGCGACAAGACGGGTCAAGCGACCGCCTGCGCGTGGCGCTTTGGGGGCGCACCCCCAGCACAAAGAAGTCTGCGTCGTCTGAGAGGAGCGCGAAGAGCGTGGAGGAGAAGCGGCGCGCGTAGCCCAGCAGGAGGCGGGGGAGGGACGCGGCCGCAACGTGCACCTCGCAGCCGCAGTCCCGGAAGGCGACGCCCAGCGCCCACGAGCACGCCGGCGAGGCGCCAGCGCCGGCCAGCGCCTCTGCGCGCGCGGCGGCGCAGCAGAGCGCCTCCTGGCCCACCGCGCAGGCGGGCGCAGACACGCACACCACCAGCTTCAGCCCCGTCGCCTGCAGGCGCTGCACGTACGCGCACGCGGCGCCGTACAGGGCGGCCGGGCTGACGCCCGCGCCCAGGGACGATAGCAGGTGGGCCTCCAGCGACGAGCCGTCCACCAGCAGCACGCGCCCAGACCCGCCCTCGCCCACAGGCAGAGTCACCAGCGCCGGACGACTGTGCTTCGCAAGGTGCAGCAGCAGGGGCGTGCCACCGCCCATGATGGACGAGGGCTGCGGAGGGACGCAGAGAGGCGTGTTTGTGACGATTGCTCCGTTCTATCTTTGTTCGTCTGCGTGATGACCTGGCGTTCGTAGCGACCCTCGCCTCTAGCAGAACCGTGATATGTGGTCACGACTGCATGGGCGATGAGGCGCCTCGCAAGGTTGTGGCAGCCGCGTGCCTGGGCCGATTAGGACGCTGGGGAAACCAGGTGCTCCAGTACGCAGCCTGCAAGCTCGCCGCCGAGCTGCACGGCTGCCAGCTGCTGTGCCCGGACTGGGCGGGCCGCCGCGTGCTGGCTGGAGCAGCAGAGGATGGCTGGCTGAGCGACGAAGTGGAAGCTCATCTGCCGCTGTGCGCAGATCGACCGGTGTTGAGCCACGCGGGGTGGCTGGCCTGGGCGCGCACCAGGGAGCCGTTGCTTTCCGCATACGACGGCGCAGCGATCTCTGGACGTCAGGTGCGACGGCTCCTCCCGCAGGTGAATGCCAGCGTCCTGGACGCGAGCGCCACTGCTCCCGCTGCGCTAGAACGCGCCCACGCCTGGTGGGGCTGGTTCCAGTTCCACACATCAGCCTTCGCGGCGCACCGGCTGCGTTTCCGGAGCCTCTTCACCCTCACGCCCGGCTGCGCTCTGGCGCTGAGCAGAGCGCTCGAGGCGGCTCGCGGCGGCGACGTGCGCCCCATCTGGGGACTGCACGTGCGCTTGGGCGAGGGCTTTGTGGACCTGCACGCGGCGCCTGCGGAGGAGTCAGGCTCCGTTCCTCCTCCTTCTGCTGATGAGCCCCGCGCAGAGTGGACGCCACCCACGCAAGGCGGCCTGGAGGCGTCGTGCTGCAGCACCACCGGCGTGTGGAAAGACACGGGCGTCTTCTGGTCGGCCCCTGCTGAGTGGTATTCGCGCTGGCTGTGCACAGCACTAGCAGCCTGGAAAGGCCCAAAACCGGTGCTCGTCCTCTGCAGCGATGTGCCGAAACAGGCTGCGCGCGCTCTGCGCCCGCTGGGCGTGCGCACGCTGGCAGAGGTGCTGGGCGCGCACGGGCACGACGGGCTGGTGGCTGCGTTCGGTGGTGGGGAGAACGGCGCTGCGTTGGCAGATTGGCATTTTCTCAGCGCTTGCGACGCGCTCGCAATCTCAAACTCGACATTCTCCTTTACCGCCGCGATGCTGGCGGATGCAGGCGATGCAGACGCGCAGCCCTTCTGCGCCGTCAGGCCGGACCCGAATGCGGGGGCGCTCGTCGCATTTAACGCGTGGGACGCGCAGCCCACGCTGAAGCGCACGTGATGTGCCGCGGCCGTTAATGGCCGGAACGAAGAAACAGAACAACAAAGTAGAAAGTAGAGTACGACTAGTGACTGAGTGACGTCACCTGGTCACCAATAAAGTAGTCTCCGCGCACGCTCCGTTTTCCTGTCCTACGCTATCGCCTCCTTCGGTTCCTGTTCTCCCCTGGTGGCATGCTTCTCTTCAGTCAGGCACCCGCGCCCGCGCGCGTGGGGCTGCAGAGCCGCGTGCGTTGTAGCAGGCGGAGCGTGCGTCGCGCCACCACTGCCGCAGCCTCCGAGACGCCCGCGCCACCCGTGGTGTTCGTGGCGGGCGCCACCGGGCGCACGGGCGTGCGCGTTGTGCGCGAGCTGCTGAGCAAGGGGTACCTGGTGCGCGCCGGAGTGCGCGACACGGAAGCGGCGCTGCGCATCTTTCGAGGCGAGGCTGCCTCTCCGGGTGTGGGCTACACGGGCACGCGCGACGCGCCGGCGCCGCTGGACACGTCCCGGATCAGCTGCGTGCGTTTGGACGTCACGCAGCCTTCGACGCTGGCGGGGGCGCTGGGCGACGCCAAGCTCGTCGTCAGCTGTCTGGGCGCGCCCGAGAGCCAGGCGCTCAACCCGGCGCTGCCTCGCGCCGTGGACGGCGAGGGCACCAGCGCGCTGGTCGCCGCCGCCAAGGCTGCACAGGTGGAGCACTTTGTGCTCGTCTCGTCGCTGGGCACTGGCCGCTTCGGCTGGCCTGCGTCCATCCTGAACCTCTTCTGGGGCGTGCTGCAGCACAAACGCGACTCTGAGCTGGCGCTCATCGCCTCCGGGGTGCCCTTCACGGTCGTGAGGCCGGGGGGTATGGAGCGCCCCACCGACGACTTCAGACTCACCCACGGCGTGGTGCTGTGCCGCGAGGACACGCGCTTCGGGGGGCTGGTGTCGCGCTCGCAGGTTGCGGAGGTGTGCGTGGCGTGCTTGGCGAGCCCTGGCGCGTCGGCCAACAAGGTTGTGGAGGTTGTGGCAGAGGAAGGGGTGCCTGTGCGCCCGCTGGACAGGCAGCTGGACGCGCTGCCGCGCGTGGTGGCTGGCAGGAGTGCTGCGCCGGGCAGCCCGGAGGCGTTCACAGCGCAGTACGCATACAGCCGCGGCGGGACAACCAAGCTGCTGGACGTGTTCGCGTTCGCAGGCTCCGCGCCGGAGGTGATCAACTCGCGCATCGCCATGATTTCGGTGCTCGCCATCCTGTGGATGGAGGCTCACGGAGCAGGCACCCTCTACCAGCAGTGCGACTCTGCTCACCTGCACCCGCAACCCGAGGCCGTGGCGCTCGCCGTAGCCGCTGCATCGCTGCCGCCGCTGCTGCGCGGCGTGTCACCCAAGGATGCCGAGCTGGGTGCATTTCGCGCAGCAACGGAGCTGCTGCACGGGCGCCTCGCAATGCTGGCGCTTGCAGCCATCGCGCTGCTGGAGTTTCAGCACGGCGTGCCCGTGTGGCAGCACCCCTGGCCGCTGTACTAGCGATGGCGTAGTGCACTAAAATGTAAGACCAGCACAGGTAGCCCCGCCTGGCACTTTTTAGCTGAGACGCGCCCCCTCCGCCTCTCCCGCACACACGCCTGCACGCGGCAAATGGACGCGCTGGTAGTGCTCTCCCGGTCCGCGCTCGCCGGAGACACTGCAGCGCTCGCCGCGCTTGCCTCCAAAGTCCTCGGCTTTGCCGTGGTGGCTGGCTCGTCGGTGCTGAAGCTCCCGCAGGCGCGTCCTTTGGATGACGCAGTCTGCTCGCACACGCCGCCTCGCCTGTCTGAGCGCGCACGCGCTTGCACTGAGCAGATCCTCGCAATCCTGCGCGCCGGCAACGCCAAGGGCCTCTCGCGCAGCACCTACGAGGCTGAAGTGTGGGGCTACAGCCTGGTGCTGGCGTACAGTCTGCAGCGCGGTCTCGCGTTCAGCGCCTATGGTGAAATCGTCTTCCTGCTCATGCAGACCTTTGTGCTGCTCGCGATGCTTTACCACCACTCGCCGCCGCCCCCGGCGCGCGCTTCCTTCATGTGGGGCGCCTACATCTCTCTGGTGGCGGCCAACCTGGGTGGTACGTTGCCCCTCCTCGGCTGCATTCCCTTGCGTCCTTCCCGCCCTCACACTCCCCAGGCATGGTGACGCCGCAGCAGCTGCAGGTTGCGTACGGCTTGAGCAACCTGGTGTTCTGGTACGCGCGCGTGCCCCAGATCGTGGCCAACTTCCGGGCCAAGAGCACGGGCGCGCTGTCCGGCCTCTCCACGGCCATGCAAGTGGGCGGCGCGGCAGGCGCGTCACCGCTGACGTCACACTCGCGCACGCGCTCACGCGGTGGCCGCGGCAGTGCGCGTGTTCACCACGGTGCAGGAGGGGGGCGGGGCGAGCATGCTCGCAGGCTATGCGGTGGGCCTGGCGCTGCACGTGACGCTGCTGACGCAGATATTGAGCTATGCCAGCGGAGGGGCGGTGCAAGGCGGCGGGAAGCGCAGTGCAACGTTGCAACGCCGAGCAAAGCTGGCGTAGAGGGCAGAAGGTGGTCCTCTCGCGCATGAAGTGCAGTGAATGCGTGCGTGATACTACAGCAGTTGCGCCGCATATTGTGACGCGGCGTGCGGTGGAACGGAGGGCAGCAGCGAGAGACTGCCGCGCCCAGTGCCAGGCCAGCCACTCTACGCGCGCCAGCCGCCCACCTGCTCCATCATCGCGTCGATGCTGTCGCCGTCCTCCATCTCCAGCTGCGCGGGCGCGCGACGCGCGGCGTCAGAGGGAGCTCTCCCACCTGCAGACGCACCAGCCGCCCGCAGCGCCGAACAGCGCCCACAGCCCGCCGGACGGCGCTGGACGTGCGGCATGGCGTGGCGGCGGGGGCGTGCTGCTGCGGCGGCGGCGCGGGTTGGCCGATGTGTGCTTGCCGCCGAGCGGGGCTAACAGAGCGAGTGCCGCGCACGCACCTCGTTGGGCGTGGCGGTGTCCTTGATGCGCTGTCCGTCGAACAAAAAGCGCACGTGGTCGCGCGAGAGGCTCTTCTTGGTGCAGTAGGCCTCGAAGATCTGCGCAGGCCGCAGCGGTGAGGGCACGCGCACTCAGAGACCGAGTCTTGCACGCGTGAACTCGCAGACAGACGCGCCTTCTTGAAAGCAGTGTTTGCGCGGACCTTGAAGTGCACCTCCGCGTTGTCCTGCGCGCGCGGGCGCGTGGGCGCAGCGCCTTTGGCTTGCCACGCGCGCCAACCCCTCTCACCTGGTCCTTCACCTTCAGATTGATCTGGTCGCCGCCCTCCTTCTCAAGCTTCGGCTTCGTCTCTGCGGTCTCCTCACCCATTCTGACGGCAGCGTCGAGGCGTTGGTGGATGGCAATCTTTGGCTGCTGCGCCCGTGCGTTCTTGTGTGAAGTGTGCATCTCGCGCTCTCCGTAGGTTCGCTAACATGGGCTTCGGACTGCACGACGACCGCGACGAGCGCGACTACGGGCGCGGTGGAGGGCGTGGCGGCAACCGCGGCGGCGATCGCTATGCGCCGTACGTACGCAAGGAGGAGGCGCCGCGAGGCGTGAGCGGCAACCGGGTTTTCGTCCACGGCCTGGCGTATAAAACGAGCTGGCAGGACCTGAAGGACCACGCTCGGCAGGTGCGCCGCCGCCGCCCCGCCCTAAACCTTGCAGTGCCGCCCCATTGCCGCGCCGCTGCGCCTCGCCCTCACGCCGCTCGCCGCTCGTCCACCAGGCTGGCGAGGTGGTTCACGCCAAGGTGATGCAGGACCCCAGGCACGGCTTAAACGCTCAATGGGCTTGAGTGGTCGGGGCGCTCACTCTCTCTCCCTTCTCCAGCGGACGCAGCAAGGGCATGGGCACCGTCGAGTTTGCCACGCGCAGCGAGGCTGTGGAGGCTGTGCGTCTGTTGGACGAGACGGAGCTGGACGGGCGCACGATCAGCGTGCGCGAGGACCGCGAGCAAGCCGATCGGGGAAGCGCCCGCGACTCGGCGCCGCAGCGCCAGGACGGCGTGACCTGCTACAACTGCGGGGGCGTGGGGCATCGCGCGGGCGACTGCCCGTCCGCACCGACGGGCGACCGCGACCGCGGCCGCGCGGATCGTTCGGAGCGTGCGCCGCGCGCCAATGGACCTGGAGAGGACTCCACTTGCAACATCTGCGGCCAGACGGGCCACTGGAAGCGCGAGTGCCCGCAGGGCGGCGCGGGTCGCGAGGAGGGTGCTCGCCGCGGGGGTGGCGGCGGGCGCGGTGGCGGCGGTGGGCGCGGGGGCGGTCGTGGACGCGGGGAGAAGCCGGATGCCGACATGCTGGCGGCTGATCTGGACTCGTACTTCGCGTCCCGCCCCCAGCAGGAGTGAGCACAAAAGGGCTGCGTGTGGGGTGTCATCGACTTGAAGCGTGTATCTGCACTGCTGCTGCGTCGCCAAGGGTGACGAAGAGGTTGTGCGGGCCGGCGTCAGCAGCGCTATCGTCGTCGGCAGTCGCTCGGTCAACGCCGGATGCGGATGTCGGCAGCCACGCTACCCGGGCGTCCCGCGCTCCCCCCGCAGTCCCGCTCTGGCGGTCCACATTAGAGCCCCTACGTCTGCGCGTCTGTAGCACGACATCGCTGCTTCCCCCTTTGCGGCTTGCAGAGACGCTGTGGCACCACGCGATGCTGCCTGGAGATCCACCTTCGCACCCGCGCTCCGCACGCACCCAGCGCCCGCGCATCCCCGACACGCTGTTCGCAGCAGAGGCTCCGGCTGAGCGCGCTGAGGGCGGCGGCGCGTCTTCCTCGTCAGCCGTTGACGTGGAGGATGGCGCGCCCTTCTGCCGCATATGCATGGTGGGCGACGACGCAGAGTCTGGAGCGCTGTGCTCGCTGCGCTGCGCGTGCAAGGGCGGCTTGCGGCTGGTGCACGCCAAGTGCGCAGACGCCTGGTTTCTGTTGCGTGGCTCAGGACAGTGCGAGGTCTGCAAGTCCAACGCCTGGCAGCTCAGCGAGGAGGCGCTAACGGTGGTGGCCGCCATTCGCGCCCGCAACGCGGAGATTCCCCAACGCGTGCAAGCCCCTGCGCGTGGCGCACCCATCGGCGCGCCGCTCTGGCACTGGAGCCGCACCGAGCCGCTCGAGTGGGCAGACCCTGCGCGCTCGTCCCGCCAAAGACTGCTGCTGGCGGACGTGTGCGTGCTGGTGGCACTCATCCTGGCGGTTCTGTACGAGCTTCTGGCGCGCATGCGAGGCTGGAGCGCTTCGCGACTGCTCGTGCTCTGCGTCTCGTTTTTCTGCGCCGCTGCGCTGGTGAGCGCGTTCAGAACGCGCGTGGCGCACTTGTTCTGCTGGTTCGAGTCGCGCCTGGGTGTGAGCTTTTTCACGCTGCTCACACTCATCGCATTAGCAGCCTACGTGGCCACTGCGGGGATGCTGGCGTGAGTCCACCGTTGCAGGTGTGCTTTTGACCTTTTGTTATTGAAACGGGTGCATCATGCCGGTGTCCAGCACAGCAGTGGCAAGCTGCGCATGGCTGCGTGAGTCACTCCACCAGTCTTCCCGTGATGCTGCTGCTCAATCCGCGCTCCAGCAGCTCTGTGCCGGGAAACCCGGCGTCATCTGCTGCCGCGGCCGCTCCGGGCTGCTCCCGCGAGGGCTGCCGCAGCAGCGCAGGCTCTAGCTCGTCTTGTTGGCTCAACGCCTCTGCTTCTGCGCCCGCGCCGTTCTTCTCGTCCGCCACTTTTCGCGCCCAGCTCTTTGGGCCCGGCGTGAGCGTGGGTGCGTGGCGTCTGAAAGAGAGCGATGGCAGGTGGAAGAAGACTGGCGAAGGCGTGCTCGCTTCGAGAACAACCAGGATAGCCACAGAAGGCACCACCAACGCGAAGGCCAGCAACAGCGCCTCGGCCATGCACAGCAGGGACAGCAGGCTCGGCGAGGCGGGGTGCTGCGTCAACGTTTTGGCGGCCGC
>Ga0208951_1000287_pt1 | contig 23195 bp, 17 predicted proteins | sample GreLakmeMI27MSRF_FD_187702 | JGI IMG/M metagenome (GOLD analysis project Ga0208951, IMG submission 187702) | Freshwater lentic microbial communities from great Laurentian Lakes, MI, USA - Great Lakes metaG MI27MSRF (SPAdes) | ecosystem: Environmental > Aquatic > Freshwater > Lake | place: Great...
TATCTTAATTGGGGACGAGAGCCCAGCCGTGCGGCTCATCGACCTCGGGGGCGCCGCATCCTGCTTGCACACACCGTTGCTGAGCTACGCCCCGGGCGAGGGCGTGCACGACCCGCTCTATTCGCCACCCGAGCTCAACCTGTTGTCTGAAGATGCAAAGCCTCCCACTCTGCGCAACGCGCGGGGGCTATGGCGCGAACATCAGCCGTACTTATTCGACCTGTTCAGCCTAGGCGTGGTGCTGCTGCAGCTCGCCGTGCCGCGGCTGCGCACCGACGTGGCGCTCAAGAGGTTCCGGGACGAGCTAGAGGCGTGCGGCGGCGAACTGATGACATGGCGCGAACAGAAGGGTGCCACCGGGGACGACATGCTCCTGGGCCTGGACGATGGCGCCGGCTGGGACCTGGCAGCCGCTCTGATGTGCCCGCGACGCACCGCTGGCAAGGGCAAGGACGCAGCCACTGGACGGCCCTCAGCCTCTGAAGCGCTGCGCCACCCCTTCCTGGCCGAGGAGAGGTGAGCTGGACAGGAGGGGAAAGCTACATGACTCTTGCCAGCAAGGGTCCTTGGGCAGGCACCTGAGCTGGCAATTGCTGTTCGCCCTTCTCTCCTTCTCTACCTCCTCCATCCATCGCCATGAAGCTCTCGCTCCCCAACGACGACACGCTGCTCACCGCGAGCGCCCTGGCGTCGGGTGCCCTGGCAGCGCAGGTGCGCCAGCGAGGGCATCGCCAGCCTTGGACGCCGCTCGCTTCCGCGCGCTCACGCCCCCACGCGCACAGTTCGCCCTTGCGCCCAAGACGGCGCATGAGATGGTGTTCAACGACATGTATACCGTTTCGATGGAGGCACCGTACCAGGTACCAGGTCGCCGGCATGGCTCTTGCGGGCCACGCGGCGAAGGACATCGCCGTTTCCGTTCGCGCCGCTTCCACTCGCGCGGACAAGCGCGACGCGCTCAAGCTGTCAGGCTGGCAGTGGGCGGCTGGCTCCGTGCTCAATGCCAGTCACACGCTCGCAAACAAGCACAAGGACAGCGACATCAGCTGGGCGGTCACGGCGGCGATGGGTGCCTTTGCGGCCACGCTGCTGGCCAAGGGCTACGGGCTGGACGAAGAGGAGCTGGACATCAAGCTTTGAAGAGCTGGGTGGGCAGCCGCCTGACCAATGGCGCATGGACTGGACGCCTGATGACCGCTGCATTGCGTGCTGAGGACACGCTGAGCTTTGCAACGCAACACTCGTGTGCTCACTTCTTGTCTTTGTCGACACACTTGATGTCATCAAGCGTCACGTCCTTCCACTCCTTGCAGATGAACTCAGCCATCTCGTCCATGCAGTCGCCCTGCACGTCTATTTGCTCCTTGTTGGAGCCTTGGTCCTTGATGACGGAGGCGCCGCAGGCAAACTTCTTGCCAAACTTCTTCGCTGCATCTGCCAGCTTGATGCCAAACAGGTCCAGGCCCAGCACTGAAGTGATGCACTTGCGCTTGTTCCGGGTTGCACGCTCGATGACAACCTGGGCGCTCAGGCGTCAGCGTCAGCGCTGTGGAAAGCAGAGCCGCCAAGAGCGCCAGGCGGGGGCGCGCCTGCCTGCTCTTGCTCTTCTTGCTGCTCTTCTTCTTGGACACCTCAGCCTCTCCATCGGCTGCGCCCTCCGCTTGCGCTTCCCCAGCAGTCGCCTGCGAGCAGGTAGCGCGTGAGTTGCGCCGATGCAGGGCCTAGGTTGCGGAGCACGCACCCCGCCGTCGCCCCCCGCAGCTGCGCCCTCCGCTTGCGGGCGGGCGGCTGTCTCAGCCACCGTCAGCTCCGCCAACTTGCTGCTCACGTCGGGGGCGCCCCTTGTCGCCGCGCCCGGGTGCGGCACCTCCGTGTTGTACTCGCAGAACTCGTGAGGCAGACCGCACACGCTGCAATACTCCACGACGACAGGTTTAAGGGCATGCATTGCGCAGGGGAGGGCGGAAATGTGGTCGTACAGTTTCTAGACTTCTTGATGAGCAAGGCACAAAGGCACGTTGCAGGGACGCCAGCGAGCTGCGAACGCACAGAAGTTTGCGCTGACTGCATTCATTGGATGCGTGTATGACAGGAGGGAGCTGCATCGGATGAGGGCCATGCCTCTCGGCAGTGAACGAAGATGTGTGCGGAGCGCTACTTAGAGTCCTGCGCCGGCGTGGTGCTGAAAGGGATGCCCAGCCCAGTGAGCAGGTTTGCGATGGTGGACCAGAGCACGCGCTCGTGCGCCGTCGGAGAGGCGTTTGCGTTGTGCGGCGCAAGCAGCACGTTGGCCATGGAGCGGAGGGGCGAGTCGGCGGGTAGCGGCTCGACAGCGAACACGTCTGTCGAGGAGGAGAAGCGTGAGAGAAGCGTCAATCATAATGGAGCGCGAGCAGTCAAACGAGCACGCACCGAGGCCGGCGCCAGCGAGGAGGCCGCACTGCAGCGCCTGGACCAGCGCTTCCTCGTCCACCAGCCCGCCGCGGCTGCAGTTGACGAGAACCGCGTCACGGCGCATGAGCGCCAGCGCCGCCTGGTCGATGATGTGGCGGCTGGAGGGGTTGAGGTCGCAGGCAAGCACCACGTAGTCTGAGGCAGCGAGCAGCTTCGCCAGCGACTTCTCCACCGTCACATCCGGGTGCGCCGCCAGGAACTTCTGAGGCGGCGGGACGGGGTCGTTGACCAGCACCGTGGCCTGAAAGCCGCGCAGGCGCGAGCACACCGCCTGGCCGATGGCGCCACAGCCCACCACGCCGACGGTGCACTCGGAGAGTGACTTGCCCGGCACCTTGTCCCAGCCGCCAGCCTTCATGGCGGCGTCCGTGGGCGCGACTCCGCGTGCAAAGGAGAGCATGTAGGCGAGCGTGCTGTCCGCCACGGGTTGCGTGAACGCGCCCGGCGTGTTGCACACCGCGATGCCCAGGCTGCGCGCAGCCTCTGCGTGGATGGCGTCGATGCCCGTCCCCCACTTGCTGACCACCTTGAGGCGCGGCGAGCAGGCGCGCAGCACGGCGGGTGTGTAGGCGTCGTCCCCGCAGATGGTGCCGTCGAAGCGCCCCGCCAGCGCTAGCAGCTGCGCCTCGCTCATGCGCTCAGCCAGGGCGTCCGGCAGGGTGACGAGCAGCCCGAAGTCGCGCAGAGTCGTCGTCAAACTGCCGATGTGGGGCATGGCGTAGGGGGCGGTGACCAGCACTTCGAACTGTGTGGCGGGGGCGCCGGGCACGGGGCGCAGGCGGGGCGCCAGCACGCCCTCCGCGGGCGCCGCCGTGACGTGCGTGGCGGTGGTGTGCGCAGTGACGCGGCCAGCCTTGAGGGCGCAGGGCATGAGCGCCGCCACCGCCTCCCAGTCAGCTTCGGTATCGATGTCGTGAGACTCCTGCTGGGACATCTCGAAGAGCAGCGGGCGCAGGCCGATGCGCTGCTGGCGGCTCAGCAGGTCGCGCGCCTGGAAGATGTAGAGGCACGAGTTCTCCTCCCACACCGGCGGCAGGTCCTGGGTGCGCAGCAGCATGGCGGGGTTGTGGTTCACCGCGCGCCCCAGCGTATCGTACAGCCGCGTGCGCACAGCAGTCACGCTGAACAGGCTGTCGTGCTGCACGGGCACCGCCGCGCGGTAAGCCGTCACCGCCGCATCGATGGTGCCGGGGCGAAGCAGCGGGTTGGTGGTGTGGGTCTGCACGAAGATGATTTCTTCCGACGAGCCCAGGGTCTGGCTGACGAACTCCACGTCGTGGCTCAGCACCGCCGTCATGGGCACCATGTCGCCGCGCAGGCTCTGCGGGCGGTCAATCACCTGGGCAGCGCGGGAGGGGAGCGTGAGCGTGAGCGGAGAGCGAAGGGGCAACTGGCACTGCAGCCACGCGCCCGCCCGATACACGCGCGCGGACGCACCACGATGCGGTGTGCGTCGTGTGGGAAGCGGGCTGTGAGCTGTGTCTTCAAGTCCACAGCGTCCGTGTCGATGAAGACGCAGGCCACAGTCTCCGAGCTCAACAGCGCCTGCAGAGCGTAGCAGTACAGCGGCTGGCCGCACAGCAGGCGGAAGTTCTTGCCCGGGACGCGCTCGCTGTGCGCCTTGAAAGGCAGGAGGGCGACGACGCGCGACATGGTGAGAGGGTGGAGATTAGCTCGCCGGGCGTGGAAGAATGAGTGCTCCATGACGAGTCGCCCAGCGCGTATCGTGGTCTGTATCTGTGGTCTGTTGGTCAAGGAAGCGGCAGCAGTCCTCTGCAGGTGGGGCACTCCAGCTTGATGGCCAGCCATGACTCGAGACAGGACCGGTGGAAGAAGTGCGCGCACGGCGTCACCATGCGTCCCGAGGGTCGCTCGCCAGGCTGCTCGCGCGCCAGCGGCATCTGACAGACAACGCATTCCAGTCCCTCCGCTGAGTCCTCCGCGTCCTCCCACCCCGCTGCAGCGCGCTCCTGCGGCGTGGCCGCCCGGTCGTAGTGGAACTTGGGCGGGCGCCAGCGCTCCGGAATGAAGCACCGCGCGCCGAAGAGGTGCTGCGCTGTGAGCAGCCCCGCCTGGACGGCCATCCATGCCATCAGCGCTGCGGCGGCCACGGGCTGCGTGTCCACGCGCGCCCAGTTGCGCGGGCATGCGAGAAAGTAGAGGGGCATGGGAAGGCGCGCACAGCTCATGCCCAGCACGTAGCGCAGCGTGAGCGGTCTTGATGCGTCACTCACAGTCGTGTGCACGATCTGCCACACCCAGAACGAGTGCAGGCTCAGCACCAGCGTCACCGTCCAGGCGCGCAGGAGCCAGACCAGCAGCACCGTAGCCAGCATGGACGCATAGAAGCGGGTGTGCAGGGCGCGTGTGGTGCCGCGCCAATCGGCGGAGAGCGCGTTGGGCTGACGCGCGCGCCAGATTGCTGCCAGCAGGCGCATCTCCAGCAGTGAGAACAGCGCAAAGAAGCACAGCGCAGTGCCGGCGTAGGAGGCGAACAGCTGGTCAGCCATCAAACCCGCGGTGAGATGAAGAAGACAGGCGCAGCTATCCAGCAGCGACTGGTGGCACAGGCATGCAAAGCTGATGCGGCTCAGCGCCGCGGGTGAAGCGGCGCCCTCTATGAGGCGCGCCGTGAGGCTGGTCATCGCCAGCGCCATCGCAGCAGCCAGCATAGCTGCCGTCTTGGCCTTCTCCACAAGCATCTCTTGCTGAATAAGCTGCACGTCAAACCCCAGCGCCAGCCCGCACTCTGCGCTCAGAAGCTCGGCCGCGAGGCGCGTGGCGGGCAGGCCGTGCCAGTCGCGCGGCGAGGGGTGCGCCGACACCGCCCCGTTGAGGCGGAAGGGGCAGCGTCGGCGCAGGCCCGTCGGCTCACTGCCCTTTGCGCTGCTGTTGAAGCCGCTAAACAACCGCCCCGTGTGCTGTCTGGCTGCGTCGGTGCGCTCTCTGGCCACGTCGGCCACGGCTGCCCTGTACGGCGCTCCGCCTGCGGCGGTCTCCTCCGCGCTCACTTCCGCCAACAGCTTGGAGGCGAGCGTCAGTCGAAGCTCATTGGTTTCCACAACATGAACACCTCCCTCCACGCCCATCCGGATGTCGGGCGTGAGCCGCGTCTCGCTGGTGGTCAGCACCAGCTCGCCCGTGACGTCGAACACGCCGTCCACTCGCGTGGGCGTCGTGGCCAGCGTAAGGAAGGCTGTGCCGTTCAGGGCAGGCGTCCAGCGCTTCAGCGCGTGCCCCGGCTCGCCGCCCCGCGCGGCCCAGGTGCCTCTAAACGTGCCGCTCACGTTGCCCAGCGAGGCAGCCTGTGGTGAGTGGGCTAAGGCACAAGCGAGCAACAGGAAGCGCATCAAGCTGCTCGCACCACTCCAGCACTATGTCCCGCGTCGCTGTCTGGCGCGCCCACGGCGAGGAAAAGCAGCGAGAGGAGCGCGACAGGGCGCGACAGGGCGCGCGTGCACCTCGTCATCGTCAGCCCACCCTGGGCGCACTGGTGCCCATCAACGCTGCCCAGAACTTGTCTGAAAGCGAAGAGTGACAGGGTGACGGCAGGTCAGAGGTGCGTGGCTCGTCCCAAGGCGGAGAGCGTTTAGGACGACGCAGCGACGTAGCACAGTATGCCGCGTTGTACAGTGTTCAACGAACTCCCTCCTTTTCTCCCTTACGAGAACGCGTGTGATGTCTGAGAGCCAGACATGGTTGGTTGACGCGAGCGCGTGTGGCCAGAAGGGCCTGCTGTGGCGGACGCACTTAGGCGGCGACAAGTTCGTAACCCGCAACGGCGACGGGCCTGGCTTCGTGGCCAACGGCACGCGCTTCCAAGGGGTGGAGGAGTACCGAGGCTGGGTCAAGTCTTCTTCAAACGGCCTCTGGCTGCCCGTCAGCGACACGCCGGCGGTTGCAGGCAACGCAGCCGCTGCCAGCGCCAGAGCTGCGGGCCCCACCTACGCCAGACAGCAGCCTGTGGGGCGCAGCACGCTGGGTCGGGACGCGTCTGGGCTCGCTATTCCCTACCTCCACAAGGAGGAGTGCCGCTGCTGTGGTCGCTGGTGCATCACCGAGCCCGTCGCCCCACCGCCCGCACAGCCGCTGCCGTCCCCCTACGAGCGGCCTAAGCGCGAGCCCAGGCGTGTTGTTCTTCCAACGAGGCCTCGCAACTGCCACTGACGCTCCTCCGCGCAGAGCTTCTGCGCAGCCGCGTGTCAAGGTTGCAAAGCCTTGGGATTGCTCCTGGACGGTGGGCCAGTTCCTGGCGGGCTCGCTGCTCGCACTGGCCCTGCTGCTGCTGATCACGCTGAGTGACGGGAACGATTCAAGGTCGTGGGTGCCGCACTCCGCAACCTTCAGCTGGGGTTCCTGGGACTGGCTGCCCATATGGCAGGCTGGCGGCGTTTCGCTGCCTCGCGCGCTGGAGCCCTACTTCCGCGGCTGAACGCCAGCTGCGGCTGCGGCACTCGTGTATTATGTTGTAACACGCTTACGGCTCACGGCTGCTTGTCCAGCTCCGCGCGCAGTGCTGCGGGCAAGGCGTCCCGGTTGGCGCGAGCGCAGGGCAGGCAGAAGCGTCGGTCACAGAAGAGCGAGCAGGTTGCGGCGACACACACGTCTCTTGCGCACACGCTACAGCGTCCGCCAACTGCCAGTGGGCGGCGGCGAGAGCTGAAGGGATCGCTGCGAAGGTAGGCATCTTCCCTCCACTCAATCTGCGGCTCCAGGACGGGCAGACGTCTGCCGAAGACCTCATACAGCACGGCGAGACCGCACAGGGAACACTCCATCATCTTCTGTGCGGCGCTGGCGTCGGCTTGCTCCAGGGACTGCATCTTCTCAGTGTTTGGCTCACATGCTGCAACTCTTCCGGGGCACAGAAAAAGCGAGCGTTGCGAAGTGCCGCCCTTGAAGCGCAGTTCCGCAGTAGAACATAATATATATACGATTCCACGTACAGCTGCAGCGCCCCTCGCGCTCTCTGTGCCCGATACCGGCCAGTGTGGAGTGAAGCGCCAGGCAGGCTGGTGCGCGGCTGGTGGAGTTTGATGTTGAAGCGAGCGCTGCCCCGGGGCGGCGTGCCCGCGCCTCACGTCGCCTGCCTGGTGTTGGTGGAGTCTCCTGCGCTGGGGCAGGCGCTGCAGCGTTGGGCCGCGCAGACGTACAGCAGCGCTCCTGCGGCGGCGCCACTGCCAGTGCTGCGCCTGCTTCGTGGCGACCTGGGTCGCGGCTTCAGCGCCAGCGCGCTGTCCCACTGCCACGGGCCGCCCGGGGCGCAGCTGCGGCGCAGGCTCGCGACGGCGCGGCAGCTGCACTCGTCGGCAGCGGGGCTGGCGTCGCAGGATCAGGCAAAGCGTCAGCCACCCGCCGCCGACGCGCCCGCCCGCGAGCTTCATACCTCGGCCTCCACCTCTGCACGTGAGGAGGGGGACGCGCCGCGCGAGGTGCGCCGCCGCACGCCTCACTTGAGGCAAGGTGTGGCACCTCGTGCCGCATGCTCACTCGCCCCGCTCGCGCAGGCGCTGAACGTTGGCGACCTGGCGGAAGTGCGCGCGGAGGCCACGCGGTCCGTCAAGGAGGCCAGGGCCGCCGAGGATGGGTGGGCTCGCGCTGCCGTCACAGCCTCTAAAGGGGCAACCGCATGGCTCCTCACCGTGCCCGCCAAGCTGCACGGCCTGCGCCGCATGTCGCGTGCCGAGTGGGCTACCATGCTGAGCGGTATCTGGGCGGCCATCAAGAAGGAGGCGCACCACTTTTGGGCACGTGCCGGCCTGCGCAGCCTTGCTTCGCTGCTGCTTACGCACGCACGCCGCGCTGCAGGTGGGCAGCAAGCTGCTGTACGCAGAGATGCAGATCTCCGGGCGGCTCATCGGAAACGTGGTGAAGGGACACCCACTGTCACGGTGAGCACACATGCCGCGCACACTCTCTCTACGCTGCGGCGTGCTCACGCACGCGCTGCGCAGGCGCGAGCGCAAGCAGCTGACGCGCACCACTGCGGACATGTTCCGCCTGGTGCCGCTGCTTGTGATAGTGGTGCGCACACGTGCACGCAAGCGCTTGATGTCAGGCTGCTCTCTGACCCGTCTGCGCCCCAGATTATTCCCTTCATGGAGCTGGCGCTGCCCGTGCTGCTGAAGCTGTTCCCAAACATGCTGCCCTCCACTTTCCAGGACAAGCTGAAGCACGAGGCGCGCCCGCCGAGGCACAGGGGAGTGCATGAGCACGCGCTCACTCGCCTTCGCACTCCAGGAGGCTCTGAAGGCGCAGCTGACGGCCAAACTGGAGCTGGCCAAGTTCTTGCAGGATACCACCGAGGAGATGGCCAAGATGCTGTCCAGCAACCGCTCCGGCGACGTGCAGGCCACCGCCGCGGAGCTGTACGACTTCATGAAGCGTGTGCGCAGCGGCGCGCGCGTGAGCAACGAGGACATCAAGCGCTTCGCCAAGCTGTTTAACGATGAGATCACGCTGGACAGCGTGGACCGTGTGCAGCTGGTCAACATGTGCAAGTTCGTCAACATCCCAGCCTACGGCACCGACACCTTCCTGCGCTACCAGCTGCGCGCTGCGCTGCGCAACATCAAGGCTGACGACCGTATGATTGCAGATGAGGGTGTTGCGTCGCTCACCTTCGACGAGCTGCGCGCAGCCTGCCGGTCGCGCGGCATGCGCTGGGACGGGGAGACGACGGGCAGTATGCGCGGGCAGCTGGAGGACTGGCTGGAGCTGAGCCTGGGCGCTGCGCTGCCCAGTAGCCTGCTCATCCTCTCTCGCGCGTTCACCATCACGCACCAGCGGTTGGAGGACCCCGAGAAGGCTGCGGTGGCGGACCTGGAGGCGACGCTGGCCAGCCTGCCGGACGAGGTGCTCAAGAAGGTTGAGATGGAGGCGTGTGCCACCGACGACAGCGCCGCGCAGAAGCTGCGGCGCCTGGAGACGCTGCGCCACGAGGAGGCTATGATTGCGGAGGAGGCCGCGGACCGGCTGGACGCCAAGCAGGCTGCTGCTGCGGCGGCGAGCTGCAGCCGCGACCTGGCACTGGAGGAGATGAAGTCCCCCCAGGCCACGCTGGCCGCAGAGGCGCAGACAGACGCGCAGCTGACCGCCACGGCGGCACCCGCAGAGGCGGCTGCGGCTGCGGCGGAGGCTCCGGCGGTGCCGGCTGCGCCGCTGGCGGGCGCCCCGTTGGTTGAGGAGCTGTCTGCTGAGGAGATGAGCGCCGCTGCGCTGACGGAGCGGCGGCGCACGGCGCGCAAGGTTGCCCGCGCGCTGGCGACGCTGGCGGGCACCTCTCCCGTCGCCTCTGAGCGCACCGAGTTCGCCGCGCTCCTCTCCAAGGAGGTGCAGCGCTACGAGGAGCTGGTCGAGTCGGGCGACGCCGCGCGCGTGCTCGCCGCCGACGGCGCCTCCCGCCTCTCCGCGCGCGTCTCCTCGCTGCTGTCCGGCCTGGAGCGCGAGCTGGACGTGGTGGACGCCAGCATCGGCCGCAAGCTGCACCGCCTGGACCTCAACCGCGACGGGCGGCTGGACAGGGCGGAGCTGGCGGGCGCGGCGGCGGGGCTGCTCAGCGGCACGCTCGCGGGGGCTGACCTGCGAGAGGTGCTGGGCGACGCGGTGTTTGACGCGGAGGGCAACATCAAGCTCAAGGACCTCATCAAGCTCGCCTCCGGCGACGACAAGGATGAGGACCCGGAGCTCAAGGGCAGCGACGAGGAGGAGGAGGCGCACAGGGCGCTCCTTGCTTCCATCCCCACCAAGGCGCCAGGATCAGCCTGAGGACGCGCTGCGCTAGCGACACATCGTACAGACGCGCGCTGCAATACATACCGCGGGTGTGTCCTCGTAAACGCCTCCACACCCCACGTCCGTGCTTGGCATCACGCAAGCCTTGGACGTACGACCACGTTCGGTTTACTCTCTCGCCCTGCCCTCTATGTCTTCCCGCGGCGACAAGAAGCGCAAGGCTGAGGGCGGCGCGGGCGGCCCAGCCCAGGCGCGGCGGCTGGCCGAGCAGCCGCCGCGCTCTGCCGCCCTGGAGTCGGCGCTGGAGGCGTCGCGCGAGCTGTACGTGGACGCGGACACGCAGCGCTACTTCGAGGAGATGGCGGCTGCGCTGGAGCGCGCGCCGGGGCCCCAGGCTGAGGCTGGTGAAGAGGAGGCTGACCAGGCTGAGCGCGCACTGCTCGTCTCCAGCGCTCTGCGCGAGGCTCGCGGCCAGGAGGTTGCGCTGGCCATGGACGCCGCCTGCAGCCGCGTGCTGCAGCGGCTGCTGGGCGCGGCTTCGGGGACAGAGCTGGTCGCGTTTGCGGGTGGGCTCGCCGGCTACGCAGTGCCGCTTTTCTGCAGCCCCTTCGGAAGCCACGTGTCCGAGACGCTGCTGGACGCGCTGCGCGTGGCCAGCGGGCCGGCGGAGGCGCGGCGCGGCGCGGAGTGCAGCTGCGAGGCTGTGGCGGCTGCGCTCCAGCCGCTGGCGGAGGAGCTGGCGCCGCACGCGCTGGAGCTGGCGCCCCACCAGGCCGCCTCGCCAGCCCTGCGCGCGCTGCTGGGCTGCCTGGCGGGGCGGTGCGTGGGGCGGGAGGAGCGGGCAGTGGGGCCGCCCGCGCCGGCCGTGCTGCCCGCCGACCCCGCCGTCCGCGCGCCGCGTGCGCTGCGTCGCTTCGCGTCCACGCTGCTGGCCGGCCTGGAGAGCGCGGGCGAGGAGTTCTGGGCGGTGACGGCGACGCCCGCGGGCAGCGCGCTGCTGCAGGCACTGGCCCAGGCCCACGCCCCCTTCCCCCGGGACCTGCAGCCCCTCCTGCCGCGCCTGCTGGGCGCACAGCGCGCGGGCGCGCCGCCGCCGCCGGCGGCCGCGAATGCCGCCGCGGGCGGAGCAGGCTTGCGGTTCGCGTGCGTGCCCGCCTCCGCCGTGGCCCAGCTGCTGCGCGACCCCGCCGGCAGCCGCCTGGCCGAGTGTTTGCTCTCCCTGGCGCCCCAGCCGCTGCGCTGCGAGCTGTTCTCGCGCTTCATGGCTGGCGGCGTGCCCGCGCTGGCTGCGCACGGGTGCGCCAACTTTGCGCTCCAAGCCTGGCTGCGCGCCCTGGCCGCGGGCGACGAGCCGCAGCTCCAGGCTGCGCTGGCCGAGCTGGCGCCGCAGCTGGGCGAGCTGCTGCAGCGCAGCCGCGGCGGCGTGGTGGCGGCGCTGCTGGGCGCCTGCGCGCGGCTGGGCTGCTGCGAGAAGGAGGCGGCCAAGGCGCTCTCCAGGGCCCTTGTCACCGCCTACGCCGCGCCGGGCGAACATCCAGCCTCGACAGCCTCCTCCTCATACCTGGCCCAGCTGGCGCCGGCGCTGCTGCGCCGCGTCTCTGGCGGCACCACCCGCAACGGCTACTCGCTCCTCGGCTGCTCCTGCCTCTCCGCCCTGCTCGCCTTCGCGCCGCCCGCCGCGCGCGCCTTCGCGGACAGCCTGGCGGCGCTGGCACCCGCGGAGGCGCGCGCAGCGGCGGAGGACCCGGCTGCCAGCAGGTGCCTGGAGGCACTGCTGCGCGGCCCCTCCGCACCGCCCGGCGTGCGACGCAAGCTCCTGCAGCAGCTGGCGCCCGCATGGGCCGCGCTGGGCGCGCACCCGGTGGGCAGCCACGTGCTGGATGCAGCCTTTGATGCGGGCGAGGCGCGCGAGCGGGAGGCGATTGTGGGCGCCCTGGCTGACTGCGTGCGCGCGCTGGCGGCCACGCGCCACGGACCCGCGCTCATGGCGCGCCTGGGGGTTGCGGACTTCAAGCGAGACCCGGGGGCATGGAGGTGCAGGCACGCGGCGGCGGCGAGAGTTGCTGCCTCCTTCGCGGATATTCTGCAGGATGGGGACGTGTTGCCTGCAGCGCAGGCAGCACCCACGCCCATCTCGGCGCCCGCTCCCTCGCAGCCCAAGGGCAGGCGGCAGGAGGCTGGGCGGGACAAAAAGACCGGAAGCAACGTGGCAGAGCTGTCCAGGGAGGTGCAGCGCGCGCTGTCAGCTCTCCATCGATGAGCAGCATTGCGCGTGTGATCAGCACACGGAAGGCGCGTTGTCACCAGGTATTGATTCCCATCGCACGCGTTCATTCGTCTCAGATGAACCAGGCTGAGCCCGCCTGCGCGTCCCTAATTGCGCTGACCAGTGCAGCGCGCGACTGCCCCGCCGCGTGCGCCAGCGCGTGCTGCGCCCCCCACGGCGCGTCTAAGAAGCGCTGCAGGAGGGTGCAATCCGCGAGGGTGCCGGCGCATGGCTGCTTGCCCACGCGTCCCTGGCGCTCCCGTGCCGCCCGCTGCGCCTCTGGGTTCAACCCAGCGTCGTGCGGCAGCGCGAGGGTCATGGCGGCCGCCAGGGCGCGCAGGGGCTCGAAGGCTGGCTCGTCCAGCGGCGTGACGGCGCACAGCGCCCCCTCCAGCGTCGTCAGCAGCACGCCGCTCCTCACCTGTGCATGCGCCCCCGGCGCGCGCAGCCGCAGCGCGCGAGTCACCCCCCGCCCCGCGTGGAAGCGCGCGCGGGGCAGCAGCTTCTGTCCCATCCAGGCCTCCACGGCCCCCGGCGCGAAGGAGTAGAGGTGCAGCACGCCCAGTGTGTCGCACCCGAGCAGGCTCAGCGTGTTGCCGTCCATCAGCAGCTCCCCCGCCGCAAAGTCCAGCCGCTCGAACGTCTTGGCCAGCTGCGCCAGCAGCTTTTCCGTGGGGCTGTCCTTCCAGCGCAGGAAGAACAGGCCCTTGTGCACGTCACCCAGCAGCACAAAGTTCTTCACCGTCGCCAGCCCGACGCTGAAGTTTGGCGTGTCGTAGAAGGCGATGCAGCCCAGGTCCACACCGCCGTTCCAGGCGTATACGCCCAGCTTGGTGCCCACACACATGAGCAGGTACCCCTTGTGCATCCCCTCCAGCGCAGCCACGCAGGTCACCGCCGCCTTGTAGCTGCGCTCCACCAGCACGCGCGCGCTGCGGGTGATTGCGCCGCCGGCGTCGCGCTGCCAGGCAAGGGAGAGGAGAAGGAGGCGGCCTCGGCAGGGTGCATCCTCGCCGCAGAGGAAGGCTGTGCCGACGGCGAGCACGGGCAACACCTCGCCCGTGGCGGCGTTGCGCAGAGGCAGCGGACAGAGGGCCAGCACAGCCTCGCCCGGGTCCAAGGGTAGGCACCAGGCTGTGGCGAGGCTTCCGGGCGCCAGCAGCCGCACCTCCTGCGCCTCCTCCAGGCCGCCTGCCCGCTCCGCCGCCGCCGCCGCCAGCGCCGCTGCGGTGGCTCCGTGCATGTCTCCCTGCTCCACGGCGCGCGGGCGGAAGGAGCGGCGCAGCTGCAGCGCGACGGCGTAGCAGCGCGCCTCTGCGCAGTATGCGAGCGCCACGGGCGTGACGCCCAGCCGGGTGCGCGTGCAGGGCCACGCGCCCTGCAGCTCCAGCCCTGCGGGCAGGGTGGCGATGCGCAGCGCGGCGCCCTGCGCGGCTGCAGTAGCGAGCACGAGGCCGTGGGGGCAGTTCACGTTGTGGAAGGGCGTCGCCGCCGCCACGCCCGCGCAGCCGGGGGGCAGGCTCAGCGGGTGAGCCCGCACCGAGCCGCGGCTGCAGACCAGCAGGTGGGGCGTGCGGCCCAGCGCCAGCACGCCGCTCACGCTTCCGGGCGCCCCGCAGCCGCCGCGGCACCCCACCAGCGCCACCAGCCGCCGCGGAGCCTCCTCCAGCTCGCCCGGCGGCGGCGGCGGCGCGCCGGGCGGCGGCGGCGCCAGGGCGAGCGCGTAGCGCACGAAGCGCAGCTCGCTGGCGGCGGCGGCGCCCTCCCTTTGGCGCACCCCCGCCGTCACGTGCGCCGGCGCCGCGAAGCCGCGGTACGCAAACACCTCCCCGTCCGCGCGCACGCAGCACAGCAGGGGCGCCTCGTGCGCCCCGTTCCAGGGGAAGGCGCCCAGCAGCACGTCAGTCACAGCCGGCGGCTGCGGCAGGCTCACCTCCGCGGGCGGCAGCAGCCCGTCCACGCCGCCAACCTGCGCGGCGGCGGCGGGCGAGGCGCAAAGGAGGCAGTGGCCGGCGGCGAGGCCGGCGGCGGAGAAGAGGCAGGCCTGGGAGGGGAGGGCGTACACCTCCAGCCGCCCGCTCTGCGTGGCGCCCACAAGGAAGTGCTGCACGCCCGCCGCCCCAGCGCCCAGCGCCGCCGCCAGCGCGCCGCCGCCGGGCAGGTCTTCGTGCAGCTGCGCGGCCGAGAAGCGTGCGCCGCCGAGGCCCAGGCCGGGGCTGGGCGCGCGCAGGGGCAGCGCCTCCAGCCGGTTCGTGGCTGGATTGCCCGCCAGCAGGCGCAGCGAGCCGTCCGAGAGGCGCAGAAGGACGTGGGGGTGGGCCACGTCGGCGGCTGCCAGGGTGACGCCCGGGGGCGGGGGCGGCTGCAGCGCCGCCAAAGCAACCTCCTGCGCCTTCACCAGCCCCGCGCACAGGCGCACGCCCCCCGGATGCACCTGCGCCAGGCGCGCGCCGCCGAAGAGCGCGCCCGCGGCCAGCGTGGGCTGCCCCGTCTCAAACTCGGCGCGGTCGCTCACCTCCGCCAACTCCTCGCTGCTGCTGGCGTCCAGCACCATCGTGGCGCCGCGCGTGCTCAGCAGCAGGTAGTCGTGCACGCGCGCGCCGCCGGGCTGAGCGGCAGCGGCGTCAGCCTGCTGCTGCGCCAGGGAGAGGGGGGCGCCCGGCTTGCGAGCATGCAGCGCCCATGCGCCGCGCACGCCCGGAAGCGGCACCGCCGCCACCAGGTCCAGCGTCACGCCCCGATGCAGCGCAACCAGCGCGCCGCAGGTGCCCGAGCCGGTGCCGAGCAGCAGCTCGGCGCGGCTGGCCCCCGGCTCGGCGCCGCTCTCGCCGCCCACGGGCGCCTCGCCCACCGCCCCATCACAGCAGGGCGCCACGCAGGGCAGCGAGTCGCGCAGCAGCAGGCTGTAGGTGCCGCCGGGCGCACAGGAGGGGGCGGCTGACTCTGACTCCTGCTGTGGCTGCTGCTGCTGCTGCGCGGGCCCCGCGCCGCCGCCGCCGCCCTTGGCCGCGGCGCCGCTCCCGTACAGCAGCGCGTCCTCGTCCTCCTCCTCCTCTTCTTCCTTCGCCGCCGCCGCCGCGGGCGGGGGCGCCTCGTCAGGCTGGGCCTGCTGCGCCAGCGTGCGCTTGCGTTTTGGCGGCGGCGCCTCCAGCGCCAGCGTCGCCGCCCGCGGCGCCGCGTAGCGGTACTCATGCAGCGCGGCGTCGCCGCAGCGCGAGGCTGCGAGCAGCAGGGCGCCGTCCAGGTGCAGCAGCGCGCAGGGCTGGGGCGGGGAGGCCTCCCCCGCCATCCGCGCCAGCTCCAGCGCCACCACGCAGCGGCCCGCAGTGCGCACCGCGAGCGCCAGCAGGCCGCCCTGCTGCGTGGCCAGCAGCGCGTCGCCGTGGGGCGTGAAGGCCGCCTTGGCCCCCTCCAGGCCGCACTCCAGCGGCGACAGCGTGGCGTGCGCAGCCACCTGGGGCGCCGGGTTGACGCTGGCCGCGCCGGAGGGGGGCGCCAGGGGGCGCCCGTCGTCGCCCAGCTCGCCCTGTGGCACGTCGGGCGACCCCAGGGCGTGCGCCTGCAGCGCCAGGCTCACCGGCGCAGCCCCCTGCCCGCGGTACAGCAGGAAGGAGGCGCCGAACAGCAGCGCGCCGCCGCAGGGGGCGGGCACGGCGGCCAGCGCGGTGAGGTCGTAGGGCAGAGAGGAGTCTCCCCAGATGCGGGTGGCGCGACCCGTCGCCAGGCTCAGGCTGAAGGCGGCCAGCGCGCAGGTGTCGTGCCGCAGCGCCAGCCGCCCCGCCCAGGTGGGTGACACCTCGTGGAGCAGCAGCAGCACGGGCTCGGCGTAGCCGTGCAGGAAAACTGCGTCGCGCACAGACCGCACGCCGCGCCCGCGCAGGTCCAACAGGAAGCCACCGCACAGCGCAGCCGCGCCGCGAGAGCCGCGCGCGGCGCCGATGTCGTCGTCGCCGGCCAGGCCGCTGCCAGCCTGTGAGCGGGGGAGGGAAGGGCGTGAGACACGGGCGGTGCCCCGCGCAGCCCGCCGCCGATCCGCACGCACCGCGGGCAGCACCGCCACCTCCCCGCCGCCGCCCAGCAGCACAGCGGCTGCGCGCCCCTCCGGGTCCGTGAGCACGCGCGGCCCCTTTGCGGCGACGGCCGTCTCAGTGCCGAGCGTCAGCGCCGCGCCGCCTGCCGCGCCGCCTTCCAGCCGCCCTTCCCATCGGTGCAGCGAGGAGGTGCGTAGTCCGCGCGAGAGTGGGTCCCACTCCAGCACAGACAGCTTCGCCTCGCGCGTGGCCACCAACAGAGCGTCCCGCTGGCTGCGCGACGCGCCGCTGCGCCTGCGCAGCACGGCCAGCGACTCGATGTGCGCCTGCAGCGTGAAGCTGGCCTCGCACTGCAGCGCCGCGGCGGCGTCTGCGCGGCGGCCGACGGACCACACCTCCAGCACGTTGCCCCGCGCAAGCAGTACCTCCGCACAGCCGCCCAGCGCCGCGGCGCGCGTGAAGTGGCCGGACGCAGCGCACTGCACCGCGCTGGGCGGGTGCACCTCCGCGTAGGCATTCGTGTGAGACATCACCCCAAGCAGCACCCCAACCTGCGCACGCGCGCGCAAACACGCGCTGCGCGGCGGCTTAACCACCGCCGGAGGGCGACGCTTTGACGACCGCCGTCGTTGGTCGTTCGACCGACGAACTGTTCGAACAGCATACTTTGCCCTCGGGGTGGAGAGGAGAGCCTTGTGGTCGAGCAATGTCATTCAGAGGAGTAGTTGCCTTGTCTCGCACGTCTCGTCCTGTGCGCCTTCCTCCTCACGTTGCCCTCTTGCACCGCGGAGGCGACACACGCGTGCATGGCGTGAGCCCCCCATGGGTAGCCGCGACACGGGCAACGCCACGTCCATTGTCACTGCTCTCGTGGGCTCGATGGCGCTGAGCTTCGGCGTCATCGTGGGCGGCAGCACGCTGGCCACGACGGTGGTCAAGACTGTGGTGAAGCACAAGCGCGTACGTGTGACTGCGCCTCTCGCCAAGGCTCAAGCTCACCTGTGCCTCCCACAGCGCGCCGCCGTGCGGCCCTGCACCGAGTGTGAGGGCAAGCGCCACGTGCCGTGCGCCACGTGCGCTGGTGCGGCTGCGCGCCCGTGCTGCTGCTGAAAGCTCTGCGCTAAGCTCCAGCACGGCCTCCGCTCGCAGGCGCCTCCGCCATTGACTGGCAGCCCATCAAGGGAGCGCTCAGCAAGCGCCTGGCTGTATGCCCCACCTGTGACGGTCGACGGCTGCAGCGCTGCGTGAACTGCTGTGGGAAGGGCGAGGTTGCAGAGTGACGTGTTGCTATGGAGCCTTCGTTGTTTACTTTTGCGCTTCACTTCTTGGCCTTGGCCACAGCCTTCGGTGCAACCTTGGCTGCCTTGCCAGCCTTGGCTGCCTTGCCAGCCTTGCCCGCGGCAACGGGCGTCAGAAGCGCCGTCTCCTGCATCAGCTCCTCGCGCGCCACGCGCAGCAGCTTCTTGGCTGCGTCGAAGGTTGAGAGACGGATGGAGCTGTTGGGCAGGTTCTTGGCGGCATTTGGCAGGAAGCCGCGGTAGAGGCCACCCACGCCGTCGCGTGCGATGATGGCCGTCGCAGCCGCAAACACGTGGGCGTGCGTGCTGCTCTTCAGCTGCATCTGCCGGCGAATGGTGTCCAGAGGGTAGCACCCGCCCGTGGCCTGACGGAGAGGGGAGAGGGCGTCAGAAGCACAGACTCCACACGGCGCAGCAGAGCACGCGCCAGGGCGGCGGCGGCGAGCGAGCAGACGAAAACGGCGGTGCTGTTGTCGGACATGTCCTCGGGCAGCGCCTTCTTGAGGCTGCACAGGGCGCGAGGGAGCGCGAGCGTCAGGGCCCACGGTGCGCGCAGGCGCAGCGCCTCAGGGGGCTCGCACAGGTCAAAGGCTGCGAAGTTAATGCTGCTGTAGGGCATGATGCCGATGCAGGAGGGGATGAGCCCCTTGTAGAAAGCGCCCAGCCCCTCGTCCCGGATCACCGCGCGCACAACCTGCGGAATGGTGTTCAGCGTCGGGTCAACGGCCATGCGGAAGCGAATGATGTCCAACGGGTACGTCAGCTGAGGCGGGGCGCGCGGGCGTGAGTGGCGGTGAGAGTGCACTCCTGAGCCCTGCCAGGACTGCGACGCACGATTGTGGAGAAGCACGCAGCGCCCGCGCCCGCAGCCAGGCGCGCAGGCACGCTCAGGTTGCCATCCTTGTCGGCGAACAACTTTTTCAGCTTCTCGTAGCTGTGGCCGTGAGAGCCGCCCCGTCAAACGCCCCACACGGCAATCTGGCAGACGCCGTATGCGCGCCAGCACGCGCCTGTATAGCTGGCAGGCGCTGTAGGGCAGCACGCGCAGCACCTGGTGCGCAGGTGCGTCAGAAGCTGGTCATCGCCAAGCAAATGTCGCACTGCGTTGCTCAGCGCGCAGCTTCCGCGCCGCTAGACGGCTGCTCTGAGAGCCTACCTGCGGAATGTTGCCGCGCCAATAGCCCATGAGGCCCTCAGACTTGCCGATGGCCAGGAAAGCGGAGACCAGGCCGCCCTGAGCAGCAGCCTTGGCGGCCACCGACTGGGTGTTGACGGCGGAGACCTGCATGAGGATCTTCACCTGCGGGTGGATTGCGCGTGAGCGAGGCGCTGAATCGCCGCGGGGCTGCCAGCTGGCGGCCACATGCAGCGGCGGCCGCACCCGGTCCAACGGCGCCGTGGTGGTCTTGGCGATAGCGCCCGCAACGCCCCCCGCAAGGAACATCGCCAGCTCAGTGGGCACCAAGCTCAGCAGCGCCAGCGGGCGGTGAAGCAGCAAATGCATGACGTTGGGCGGCTGCTGGGCGGATGCTGCGGGAGCAGCCGCGGCCAGACTGAAGAGCGGGCCCCGCTCGCGCGCTGCCAAGATGACGCTCGCACACGCGGGGAGGCGTGTCGCAGAGGACACGCGGCTCAGCGAGCGCCGGCCGCGAAGTTGCATGGACTCAGCTTGCGACATGGTCGCTGCTCCCACGCTGCCTCGCTACTCCTAGCGAAGGGCGCAGAGGGCGCAGGTGTGCGACTATGCGTACAACCATACAACCGTACAACCGCAGAACTACTGTACTGTTACATTCGACGAGCGGCGGTCGGTGTTGGGTCTTCGAGCGGGCCATCCCGTTACCCTCATGGCAGCTATTCTGCGCCAGGCGCTGCCGCAGTTGCGGCGCGCCGCCGCCGTCCCGAAGGGCGTGCGGCAGATGAGTGGGCATAGCATCGAGGAAGAGATCAAAGAGATGAACAAGTGGCGCACCATCTCCTATGCAGCGGTGCCTGGCGTGATTCTGCTCACAGTCTACACGCTGGCCACCGCCACGCACCACCACAGCGACGAGAAGATTGTGCGCAAAGCCTTTTGCAGCGCTGGTTGTGAGCGCTTTCGCTAGGGTTGACGCTTCCGCGCCCCTTGCGACGCTGCGCGCCAACAGCCCTTCTCCTACCTGCACATGCGCAACAAGCAGTGGCCGTGGGGCGGTGCGTCCACCTGCCCGGAGGAAGAGGCCGCTGCCTGCGCTGTGTGTGCTACTCTAGGCGACACGCTCTGACGCATTGTACCCACTTCTTTGCGCAGGCGACCTCGGGCTCTTCGAGTCCTCGCCCAAGAAGGCTCACCACTGAGCCGCCTGCAGCCGGGCGCTGCGAGGTGCTCAACCCGCAGCGAGCAGCTCGCGTGCAGCCACCAGAAGACGAAAGGAGATACGCTAGAGACCAATAGACGCGGCACAACGCTGTACTCGTTGTGTAGTGCAGCAGTTGTACGCAGCGCGCGCAGAGCCGAGACGCGTGGTAAACGAAACGTGTCGCTGTTGCGCAGCCAGCGTCGGGCAATGGACTTGCAGGCTGCCAGGTGCCCGCCGCGCTTCTCAGTAGCGCCGGGGGGAGCGGCTGCGGCTGCGTCCCCGACTGCCGCCGCCGCCGCCGCCGCCGCGGTATGGGCTGCGCGGGCGCGAGGAGCCGCCCAGCGCAGCGCCGTAGCCACCTCCGCCCGCAGCGCCGGGGTAGCCGCCATAGCCGCCGCCCGCGGGCGCGCCGTAGCCGGTGCCCGCCAGCGCGGGAGCCGCGCCGTAGCCGCCGCCGCCGCCATAGCCCATTGCGGGCGCGCCATAGCCCCCACCCCCGCCCCCGCGCCCGCCGCCTCCCCGCCCGCCGCCGCCGCCCCCGCCGCCGTACCGCGAGCCGCCGCCGCCCATGCCTCCGCGGCCTATGAGCGCCTGCAGCTCCGCTGGCGGCGCCTGTCCAGCCTCCGAGATGAGTTTGCAGAGCTCCCGCGCGTGCTTTGCGTCGCCCTCTGTGAACAGCGTGTACGCCACGCCCGTCAGCCCCGCCCGCCCCGTTCTGCCGATGCGGTGCACGTAGTCCTCCACGCCGTTGGGGAAGTCGTAGTTGATGACTGCAGCGACGTTGGGCACGTCCAGGCCGCGCGCAGCCACGTCGGTGGCCACCATCACCGGACGCGAGCCGTCGCGGAAGGAGCGGAGCACCCAGTTGCGCTCATCCTGCGTCTTGTCGCCGTGGATGGCGTTTGCGCCGTACTCGTGCGCCAGCGAGCGCGACAGCTGGTCGCACATGCGCTTGGTGCTGCAGAAGATGATCACCTTCTCGCCGCGCCCCACGCTGCGCAGAATGGCCTCCACGCGGCGGGCCTTGTCGTAGCTGGTGCACACGTCCACGTGCTGGGTGATTGACTTGTTGGCCACCAGAGAGTCGGTGCTGCCGATGAACACCATCACCGGCGAGTTGCGCACGAACTTCTCCGCGATGGCGCGCACCTCCTTGGGCCACGTGGCGCTGTAGAAGAGCGTCTGGCGATGGGGCGGCAGGTGGCCCATGATCTTCTGGATCTGGGGCTCGAAGCCCATGTCCAGCATGCGGTCAGCCTCGTCCAGCACCAGGTACGTGACCTGGCCAATCATCACCTGGCGCGACTCGAGAAAGTCGTTCAGCCGGCCGGGCGTGCAGATTGCAATCTGCACACCCATGCGAATGTCGCGCAGCTGGGGGCCCTTGGGCGCGCCGCCGTAGAGGCAGGTGTTTGCAATGCGGCTGGAGCGGCCAAACTTGTCAGCCTCCTCCTTGATCTGCACCGCCAGCTCACGCGTGGGAGCGAGCACCAGCAGCGTCGGCCCGCCGGCAGGGTTGACCACCTTGGCCTTGATGTGCATCATGCCGGGCAGCAGGTAGCCGCACGTCTTGCCGGAGCCCGTCTTTGCGATGGCCACCACGTCACGGTTGGACATTGCCACACTCCATGACTGCGCCTGGATGGGCGTCGGCTCCGCAAAGCCAGCGCGCGCAATCTCAGCCATCATGTCCGCCGGGAACTGCGCGGCTGCGAAGGTGACAAACGGGTCGGGCGGCGCATCACCCTGCACAGTCATGTCGTGCCGGCGCCGCCACTCCTGCACCTCCGAGCCGTTGTCGGAGCTGATCTTCACCTTGTAGCTGACGTCAGCCTTGCCGGCGGCGGACTGGGCCTGCCCGTAGCCACCACCGCCGCCACCGCCGCTGCCGCCGTACCCACCGCCGCCGCCGCCCTGGTAGCCCCCGCCCCCGCCGCCGCCGTACGGTGCGCCCTGAGACGCGATGCGGGGGAGCGGCGCGCGTGAGCACAAGGGAGGGGGGACGAAGGATTCTAGGGCTTCCGCAGGACGGACCGCCGCGATCCTGAGCGCACGGGCGCAGAAGCGGCGCGCACCTGACCGTAGCCACCGCCACCACCGTAGCCGCCGCCGTAGCCACCGCCGTTCGCCTGCGGGCGGGCGCAGGTGCGTGAGAGGGCCGTGCGTGCGCCTGAGGCGGCGGTGCTCTCACCTGTGGCGGGGGCGCGCCAGCGGGCGCTGCGCCCGCTGGGCGGTCGTACTGCGTCACGTTGCTGCTTGGGTTCCAGTAGTACGTGTAGCCAGTGTTGGGATCTGCAGGCAAGAGCGCGTCAGTCCCTCCGCATTCACGCTCTCAACAATCCTCCAGGCTGCGCACCCAGCAACGCCTGCCAAGGCGGCGGCAACGTAGGGTCGTCCTTGCGCTGAGGAGGAGCAGACATTGCTCCGGCTGAGGGTTGGAAAGTGGACAAAGGTAGAACCGGCGTCGAACACTTCCTGTTACACTCTTCATCTGGGCAGGAGGGATAGGATGGCTGGCCCGCTACGCGGTGGCGGCGCGTCCGCAATGCGTCGCAGCATCGCGTCCCATACGAGTGGCACCACGAAGAGGGCCACCACGACATCCACGGTGTAGTGCTTTCGCGACGCGATGATGCCAATGGTCTGTAAACCGACCAGCGTGAACGCAGCAATTTTGGGCGCCGCCCTGCTGGCGTAGCGCCTGATAGACAGCGCGAAGGTCAACCCAAATGTGAGATGCGAAGAAAAGATGAGGTCACCGCAACCGTGGGAGCTCTGGCGCATCACATCCACCACCAGCCAGTCCACCCAGGCGTCCGGCCAGGGCAACCGGGCGGTCGTGCCGGGCTGGCAGTGGCGAGCTGGGGCGGGCAGCTGGGTTGCCGTGAAGCAGCATACGCGCAGGAGCTGGCAGATGGCGATGACGACCAGCACGCGGACCAGCACCGTGACGGCGTGGAAGCGCGGCGCGGAAAGGAAGGGCGAGCAGAGGAAAAGTCCAAACAGGCTGAAAAGCGAGATAGTAACCGCCTCGGAGAACCACCACAGGCTGTGCGCGAATGCAGGAACCAGC
>Ga0208951_1000288_pt1 | contig 23116 bp, 23 predicted proteins | sample GreLakmeMI27MSRF_FD_187702 | JGI IMG/M metagenome (GOLD analysis project Ga0208951, IMG submission 187702) | Freshwater lentic microbial communities from great Laurentian Lakes, MI, USA - Great Lakes metaG MI27MSRF (SPAdes) | ecosystem: Environmental > Aquatic > Freshwater > Lake | place: Great...
AGCGCGCCTGTGCCGCGTCACGCTCGCGCTCAGCCTCCTCACGGTTTGCCTCGGCACGTTCTGCTCGAAGCTGCTCACGCTGCGCGCTGCCGGGCGTGCCCTCGCCGCCGCCGCCGTGCGCCCGCGCGCGGCCGCAGTCCAGGCCCTGCGTGGCGTCCCGCATCTCGCTCAGCGCGAGGGCCAGCTGCAGCCTCGACACGCTGCTCTCCGCCTCGTCCAGGCGACGCTGCAGCGCCTCTTCGCGAAGGGTGGGCGCCTCAGGGCGCGCGTCGTCGGACGCGTCCGGCGCGTCTGCGCGCACTGGAACGGACCAGGTGCTTCGAAGCACGTAGGGGCAGCCCACGTTGCCGCTCTCCGCCTGCGCCTCCGCCTCCTGCAGCGCGGACACGAAGCGGTCCACACGCTCTGCGGCGCTGGCCCAGTCCACACCGCGACGCACGCGGGGTGTCACCTCGACCACAGGCACCGCTTCATTTGGAGACGCGCCATCCGCGCCGAGCTCACGCAGCGCGCTGCGCCGCGCGGGCGTGCGGCACGACTCGCGCTCGGCCTCCTGCCACGCGGCCGCGCGCCCGCCGTTTAGCATCTGCAGAGCGCAGCGAGTTGACAGCACGAACGCGAAAACGGGTGACAGCGTCCACACGCCCAGCGTGCAGGGCCAGCAACAGGCGAAACAGGCGGCCACAGAAGACCCAAAGACAGGCGCGACGCGTTTTGGCAGTCGGTTTTTGAATCTCATCAACAAATAAAAACTCTCGCGCAACCGGTCCTGGGTCATGTGATTGAGGTCATGGCCTTATGCACGCCCCTCACAGCCTTGGCAAGCTCCTTCGCGCCGCAAAGCGAGAGAGCGTCAGAGAAGACGCAATGCTATGAGCCGAAGTGCCCCAGCCGCCGTAACAGGAGCAGCGGTCAGCCTAGCACGCGCCTTGAAATCCGCCAGGCTGAGCTCTAATGAATGCTGCCGCAGGCAACCTCCCCCCTGTGTGCGTAGCGAGAGGTTCACATAGGGCCTGGGAGCGGCAGGAGGGGCTCCCTGGGTAGCCCCGCCTGCGCCACCCGGCGCATCCCTGCCCGCCTCCCACGAGGCAAGCACCACCCCGACTCTGCGCAGTGAACGCAAGCACGGCATGACGGTGTAAGAGGCGATAGAGAGAGCCACGAACAGAGTGAGAGAAGACATACCTCCAGCTTAGTCCGCCAAAGGCGGGCAACGCCTGCGCCCGCCGCACAGCAGCCGCAGGCTCGCCCAGCGCAGCCTCAGCCTTCGCTTGCCAGGCTGCGAGCAGCGCTTGGGCGGTCATGCCGTCCGCTGCCAAGTGCGGGCTCAGCGCGTCGCCCAAACGAACGGGGCTGGCGCGCCGCGACACGGTGGTCCTGCGGGGGTGTGGGGCGAGTGAGGCTGTGCAGAAATGGACAGAGGATAGAGAAGTCTCTCTCTGCGAAAGGTGATGCTGAGCGGCACACGCCTGTACAGGTAGTCCAACGCGCGCGCGCTGTTGTGCACCTCCGCGAGCGTCACAGCCGCTCCGGCACCGCACGCGGCGTCCACCAGCGCCTGCGAAGTGCTGTCAGACGCAAAACAGAGTGCCAGTGCCCCGCTCGCAGGTGGGCCTCCTGCGCGCCTGGTGCACTTCTTCGCAAGGCACGCGCTGCGCCGCGCCGCATAGCACGTCTAGCACCGCCAGCGCCTGGGCACAGAAGCGTGAAAACAGTGAGCCACGTGAACTGCTCCTTGCGCCGAACTCTCTCACCAGCTCTGAAACAGACTCGCACGGCATAGCGTCCAGCGTGTCCATCGCTGCCACGAAGCCGCACGGCAGCGGCGCGAGCATAGAGGCCATCGAGTGCGACTGGAGCCTACAAGCGTCTTGCAGCACACGGATTGGACCACCAGCTCGTGCTCACGCGTATCGCCGCCGTTGCGGGGTTCCAGGCCTGAAAGAAAGGCGACGGGCGGAGGGGCTCTGCCTGCCCGCCAGCCCGCCGCAGGGGCGCAGCAGGTGGGGCCGCCTAAAACGTACGACCACTCGCGCTCGCTTCGGCGGCGGTGGTGTGCAATGGGGAAGAAGAAAGCCGGCGGCGCTGAAAAGCTGAGCCCCGTGTTCGCAGCCTGCGACGAGGACGATCTGGAGGAGCTGCTGTCGCTGTTGAAGAGCCAGCCCAGCGTGCGCGATTCGCGAAACCGGGACGGCTGGACGCCGCTGCACCAGGCCTGCTACGCCGGCAGCGAGGCGTGCGCCCGCGCGTTGCTGGAGGCTGGCGCAAAGTCCAGCCTGAAAGACGCGGATGGGGACTCTCCAGCGCACTACGCCAGCGCACAGGGCCACGTGGGCTGCCTCAGGATCCTGCTCAAGGCTGGCGCAGACCTGGAGTCGGTGGACAACGACGGAGAGAGCGTGTTAGACGTCGCTGACGGGTACGGAAGGAGCGCCCTGGGCGCCGCCTGCGCTCTGTTTCCCCACCTCACGTGGCGTCTCTCAGGGCCAGGACGCGCACCGCGCTGCGCAAGCTCATCGAGGAGGCTGCTGCGGCTGAGAGCGAGGAGGACGGGGAGGGCTGGGAGGAGGCTGAGCCGAGGGAGGAGGAGGAGGTAGTGGCGGAGATGGCAAAGCTGGAGATGGAGACACAACAGGAGGCGCCCAAGAAGCCGGCTGGCAAGTCACGCAAGTAGCGCGGAGTCAAGCCAACTCGTCGCGGCTATCGCCACTCGTGCTTGTTTGAGCGCCGTTTGACGGAGCTCCACCTACCGTGCGTTGTTCGTCGTCGAACACCGCTCGAACAGTCGAACTTTCCCAGTCTCGCGCCCGTGGCTGCTCTATCGCGCCCATGTTTGCTCGCGGCGCCTCTGCGCCTGTGGGCGAGGGCCAGCCGCTTCCACTCGTGAGCAGCGACGCCAGCGGCAAGTTCCTGGTCGGCGCAGAAGCGCTCGCCGTGCTGCGCTCCATCAGCGGCCCCATCGGCGTCGCCGCCGTGTGCGGTCGCGCGCGGCAGGGCAAGAGTTTTGTGCTCAACGCCATTGCGCGCACTGCAGGCGGCTCGTCGGGCTCTTCTGGAAAGGGATTCACCGTTGCGGCCACGCACAAGCCCTGCACCAAAGGCCTGTGGCTGTGGAGCGCGCCCATCCCTCGCGTCGCGGCGGACGGCACTCGGTGCGTGGGCGTTGAGGCCTCGGGCACCAGGGCACGTTTTGTGTGCGCGACGCTCAAGCGTGACACGCGCCGCAGCTACCACCTTTTGCTGCTGGACAGCGAGGGCGTGGACGCGTACGACCAGACTGGTGCGCGCTGCGGCCTGCTCGCCTTTCGCCCTGCGAGCTTCAAACCCTCAGCTTGCACGCTCGCAGGCCAGTACAGCACCCAGGTCTTCGCCCTGGCGGTGCTTCTCTCCTCCCTGTTCGTCTACAATCAGCTGGGCGCGATCGACGAGGCGGCGCTGGACAGGCTGGCGCTGGTGTCCGAGGTGGCATGCACGCTGGCCGGCAAGGCTGGCGACGGTACAGCTGCGGGCGACTCGCGCCCCTTTGCGCCAGCCTTCCTGTGGCTGCTGCGCGACTTTTACCTGGACTTGTCGGAGGAGGGCCGTCCGTTGACGCCCCGAGACTACCTGGAGACTGCGTTGCGCTCGGTGCCTGGCAGCGGGGCTGCCGTGGCGAGCAAGAACCAGATTCGGCGCTCAATCTCCACGCTGTTCCCCCAGCGCGACTGCCACGCGCTTGTGCGACCTGTGAACGACGAGAAGGCGCTGCAGGCTCTGGACACACTTCCTCGCAGTGCACTGCGCCCAGAGTTCAACGCCGGCATCGACGCACTCACGGCCAGCGTGCTGTCCCAGGCTGGTCCCAAGCGCTTGGGCGGCGACACTCTGACGGGCTGCGCTCTGGCCCGGCTGGTGGAAACCTACGTGCACGCGCTCAACGGAGGAGCGGTGCCTCCCATTGCGTCTGCCTGGGAGGCTGTGGCCGCAGCGGAGTGCTCCGCCGCCATGACGGCTGGCGACGCCGCCTACGACCGCGCCTTCGCCGCCGCGCAACCGCCGCCGGAGGCTGAGGCGCTGTCTGCGGCGCACGCGGGCGCCCTGTCCGCTGGTTTGGGCGCGTACGCCGCCGCGGCGGTGGGACCACACAAGGTACGGGAGTCCCACCAGGCGCGCCTAAAGGCGAGCCTGGAGCGGCGCTTCGGGGACGTGCGCGCTCGCGCCTTCGCGGAAGCGTCCTCGGCGTGCGCGGAGCTGCTGGCGGCATGCACCTCCGCGGTGGCTGCTGCGGCGCGCGCAGACCAGGCGTCGTACCACGGGCTGGCGCAGCTGGTGGAGAGCCAGGCGCAGGGGTACGCGGCTGCTGCGCGGGGGCCCCACCAGGCGGAAAAGCTGGCCACCTTTCTGCGCGGCTGCATCGCCGGTCCGCTGCGTGACGTGGCAGCCTCCCAGGGGGGCCGCGCGGCGGAGAGCCTGCGCGCCTGCGAGCGCCGCGCCCTCGACTCGGACCGGGCGGCCCAGCAGGCCCAGGCTGAGGCGCAGTCCCTGCGACGGGAGCTGCAAGAGGCCAAGGAGCGCCTGACACGCGCCACGCAGGCCGTGGCCGGCGCAGAGCGCGCCGCGCTGGAAGCCAAGGACAGGGCTGCGCAGGCAGCCGCCACCGCCCAGCAGCAGGCTGCCCGTGCCAGCGACGCGCTGCGCGAAAGCAGCGCCGCAGCGGGAGACCTGGCCACGCTGCGACAGCGCCTGCATGAGGCCGAGCAGGCGCGCCAGGCTGCGTGCGCGCAGGCAGAGGCGGCTCGCGCGGATGCGCGCAAGGCTGTCACCGAGGCGGAGGCCGCAGCAGCGTCCGCCCGGCACGCCGGTGCGGCCTCGCTGGCGGCGTCCGGCGACCAGGCGCGACGACTGCGCGCTGCTGAGGAGCAAGCGGAGCGCGCAGTTGCCGACGCGGCTGCGCACAAGGCGGCCGCGGCCGCCGCCATTCGCGCCAAAGACGAGTCCGAGAAGGCCATGACCGCCCGGATGGCGTCTTGGCAAGCGGAGGCTGACGCCGTGCTGCAAGCAGAGCGTGCGAAGCGACCCCGCTCAGAGCCATCGGCGGCGCCGGCCGCTCCCTCCGCTGCGGCTGGGGCCGTCTCCGTGGCGCCGCCGTCGCCCGTGGCGGCGTCCATGAACATCGGAGAGCTCAAGGCTGCGCTGGTGGCGGCCGGCCACGAGGCGGCGGTGTTCGACCTGGCGGCCAAGAAGGGCAAAAAGGCGGACTTTGTGGATCTCTACCGCAAGCACCTGGCATGAAAAATGGATTCTGCCTGGTGCAATCGGTAGGGTGGTCGTACGTGTCCTTGCACGTTGCTGCCACGTCATTTGCGCCTCCGTCGCTCCCTCCGTCGCCCCCTGTGCGTGCTGAACGGTCGCCGGTGTGCTCGCTCCCTCTTCTTTGGCGTCAACCCGCACGAATGCCCGACGCATCCTTGGCCGCTCGTACACCCCTGGTCGTCCTCAACGCCCGCTGCACTGCTTCTGCGAGGCGCGGGCGCCGTCTGCGCGCTCCAGCCGTGGCTGGGGACGGCGAACTGCGTCCTACGCATGCACTCTCGCGACGCTGTGCGCTCGCCTCCGTGCTGCTGTTAACCGCCGGCGGCGCCGCTGCCGAGCAGGTAGCGCCAGAGGTTGGCGCCTGCACGGACTGCATCGGGGAGCTGGACGGCGCTTTGAACGCGTGTCCGCTAAATGCTGTTAGCTGCGTCTCCGTTTATAGCGACGATGAAGAGCACTTTACCGCGCCCTGGGTGATTCCCGGCGCGCGCGAGGCCGCGCTGGAGGAGCTGGTGCGCGTAGCTGTTGGTGGCGAGTACGACGGGGGCTGGAGCAGCGCGCCGTTTGGGCGAGACCGCGGCGACGTGGCTCGCTTCATTTTGGACACCACCGCTGCGTTTGTGGCGCGCAGGCCATTGCCTGCCAAGCCAGGGCCGGTGCGCGCGACTGCTGAAGAGAAGCGTGCGTTCGACGGGCGCGTGGAGGCGCGTACTGAGGGGTACCTGAGAGTGGTGTTTGGAGATGGACAAAAGGGGGGAGGAGCTGTACTGGACGCGGAGTTTCTGTTCCTGCCGGGCGACGAGATCTGCAACGTGCGGTTCGCCAGCCGCTCGCTACGCGGCGAAGGCGAGCGCGCGCGTCTGGAGCTGAGCTACTCCTCTGGCTTGGTTGTGGACCGCAACGGCGCCCGCGCGCTGGCCGAGGACCTCCGCAAGGCACTGCGCTGGGAGCTGGCGCCCGTGATGGCTTCTTTCGACTCCCAGTTCAACGGGAGTAAACAGCTCTGGTTTGAGCGACCCTTCAACGCGCTCAGAGCCGCGAGACAGGGGGATGCGCGACGCGCAGCACAGCTGCTCACAGACGACGACATTCAATATGAGACGACGTAGTGAAGATGCAACGCGTGCGTGGTCCAGTCTAGTGGTACATGTATGTGCTACAGTCCAAAAATGTGGCCAAGATATTGATCAATCGCCACCTCTCCTCCGGCGCCATGAGTGCAGCCTTTGTGTCCCTCCATGGCGCGCAGCTGCGTTCTGTCGGCTTTCCGGAGGCGCTGGTGGCCTCTCTGGAGCGCAAGCTGCGTTCAGAGGCGTTTGACGCTGGAGATTTTTTCACCGTGCAGCAGCAGCCCAACGGCACCCGCCGCGCCGTGTGCGTGGCGGAGCAGGGGCTGCGAGCAGGCGGTGATGTGTTCCTGGTGGACCACGCGTGGAGCTTCCGTGCCGCAGACGCGCACTCGCAGCTCGCCGCGCTGCCCAGCCTGCTGGCGCGCGTGGCGGCGTGCGCGGGCGTGCGCGTGCCGGACGCAGACGACACAGGCGTCGCTGGCGCCGACTCCGACACCGACGAAGAGGAGGAGGAGGAGGAGGAGGAGGAGCGAGCGCTGAGGCCTCGTGCCTGGTCTCGCAGCGGAGGCGACGCCTCCTCGCTGCCTGCGCGCGTGCTCGCCTCCACCTGGAGGCTGTTGGGTCACTACCGTCTGGCCGCGGAGGGAGGGAGCGCGGAGGAGGAGGCCACCTATTTCCTGTGCGACGAGCTCGGCTGCGCCCTTCGCCACTCCGCCTCGCCAAACCTGGCGCTGGCGCCCTTCATCTACTTCCCTCAGGACGGCGCTAGTGGCGTGGCGTTCAGCCTGGCCTGGCCGCTCTGTGACTTGGAACAAGGCCAAGAAGCCACTCGAGACTTGTTTGCGGGAGAGCCGCCACGCTCACACCGCCGCGCTGCGCTGCTCGCCTGCTTCTTCCGAGTGCCGCACTTCCAGTGCCGACAAGCATGGGCGGACTGGCTTCGCGTGGAGGGCGCGCAGGAGGCGCCGACTTATATTTCTGTGATCCCTCCTCCCTCCTTCTCCTCCCCCCTCCCCCCTTTGCGCGTCTACAGCGACATTGACTGGATCGTGGATGATCTCACACACTCTTGCTTCACGGTGGTGCCCTACCCCTGCGACGCGGACGTTGTGTGGACTAAAGCCCCTTTGGACGGTGAGATTGCGCACAGGTTGGGCGCCCCTCCACACGCGCTGCTCAACCAGTTCCCTGGAGAGGAGTGCCTGGTGTTCAAACACCTCCTGGCACGCACCTGCGCTGGCGCCGCGGGCGCCCACGGACCGCAGGGCTGGCTGCCGCTCACGCTGAACCTGGAGAGCGATCTGGGCGCGCTGTTGGGCGTGCATGAGACCGCCTGCGACGCGCATCGGGCGGCAGGTGGGCCGCCTGTTCCGCTGTGGATCGTGAAGCCCTGGAACAGCGGACGCAGCTTGGACATCTGTGTTGCCTCCTGCCCTCAAGCAGTTGCGGCCGCCGCGCGCGCAGGCCCCAAGGTATGCCAAGCATACATCGCCCGCCCCGCCCTCTACCGGGGACGCAAGTTCGATGTGCGCATCCTGCTAGCCGTGCGCGCCTTCGCGCCCTTAGAAGCCGCCACTTGGCACGAGACGTACATCCGCGTCGCAAACCGACCGTACGACACATCGCCGCAGGCGCTGGGCGACTTTCAGACCAGCTTCACGTCCATGCGTCAGCGCGGCTTTTCGGAGGAGGATGTCAGTGAGATGACGCTGGCATCGGACCTGGCGAGCCAAGGTTTGGATTGGGGCGCCGCAATGCAGCGCGTGCGCACCATGCAGCGCTCGCTGATGGCGGCGGCATCTCCGCATATTGGCGCGTTCTCGCGCGGGCGAGCACTGTACGGGATTGACGTGATGTTCGATGAGGCGTTGAACCCAAAGCTGCTGGAGGTGACCTTTTGCCCGGGCGTGGAGCGGCCGATGAGCAGCGACCCAGGCTTCCTGAACAAGCTGTTTGGCCACCTGATTTTGGTGCGTTATGGAGGGATGTGTGCGTCCTTTGCATTTGCTCACGTGATGCGACACTTTCTCAGGGCGAGGATGAGTGCTTCGTGCCGCTCTAGTGACACTGCCATACATAAACGACGCGCGTCATCGCGCGCGCAAACGCTGCACCACTTTTCACTTTTTGTCTCCTCGCCTTCTCTGTCATCTGTCTCTCTTCTCCGCCTCCCCACACGCGACCATGGCGCCCCGCGTCGTGCTGGTCACAGGCTGCAGCGCGGGCGGCATCGGCCACGCTCTGTGCGTCGCCTTTGCCGGCGCGGGCTGCTGCGTGTTTGCCACGGCTCGCAGGCTGGAGTCCTTGTCTGACCTGCTGCAGCTCGGCTGCACCTGCTTGGCCATGGACGTCACGGACGACAGCAGCGTGCGCAGCGCAGTGGACTCGGTGCTCGCTAGAACTGGGCGTGTCGACGTGCTGGTGAACAACGCAGGCGTTGGGCAGGTGGGTCCGTTAGCTGAAGTGCCTCTGGAACGCGTGAGAGCATTTTACGAGACAAACGTTTTGGGCATGCTGCGCGTGGTCCAAGCTGTTGTTCCAGCGATATTGAGCGCCCGCAGTGGCTGCGTTGTCAACATTGCTTCCATCGTGGGCCTGGTCGGCTCTCCCTGGGCTAGCGCCTACTCCAGCAGCAAGGCGGCAGTCATTAACGCCAGCGACGTGTTGCGCCTGGAGCTGGCGCCTTTCAACGTGCGCGTGGTGTGCGTGTGTCCGGGCGCAGTGCGCTCCCACTTTGGCACCAACAGCACGCAAACGGTGGACACGAGCTCGCTGCGCATCTACGCGGCGTTCAAGGCTTTGATTTTTGCGCGAGCCCAAGCCTCACAAAGCGCCAGGTCAACGCCCACGGATGTGTTTGCGAGGCGAGTGGTGACTGAAGTGCTGTCCCAAAAACCGCCCGCCTTGCTGCTCAGCGGGCACCTGTCACGCACGGCACGCATTCTGCTCTGGATGCCGCGCGCGGTGCGCGACTGGGTGCTGGCGCGCACGTTTGGCCTCAACCTGCGGGTGTGAAGCTGCATTTTACACCGTCTCCGCAGCCGCCGCGTCTCCAGCCGCCTGCGCGGATGCGGGCGCCGGCGCTGGCGCCCGCGCGCGGGAGCGTGGTAAGCAGGCAGCCAGCCCGGCAATGATGCCTCTGTGCTTAAAGTGGATGAGCGTCACGCCGCAGGCTGCGCAGGCGCCCGCCGTGCACGCGGTGAGCGGACGCCCGCCTGCGTATGCGAACTGGTTGATCAGCTCCGACAACGAAATGGTCCACCCGAAGCAAACCATCGCGCTCCAAAGCAGCCACGGAACCAGTTTGCGCGAGTCGTACGAGTGCCAGATGATCTCCTGGGCACCCAGCCCGCAGAATACCACCGAACAGAGCGTGGCCAGCGCTACCGCAACCAACACGTTGACGGACATCTGGAACAAAAAATAGAGCACTATTGCGGCAGAGAGCCCGATGCTCAAAGGAAAGAGCTGTTTTGTGGCTGCACCGACAGCCTCATTTTGCTCTCTTTGCAGCATTTGCGCGGTTGGCGTGGTGGCACGACGGGTGGTCCCGCCTGCGCGTCGACTGCGGGCGCTTCTGCCACGCTGTGGGCCCGGCAGCTGAGGGAGCAGGCGCACGTTGCTGACCGGCGCTGCGCAGACGTCACAGAGCAGGTTCCGCTTGCGCTGGAACCAGCGTTCTGCGCAGTCGCGATGCAGCACGCCGAGGTCACCCTGACAACAGCAATCTAGCTGGACGCCCTCGCCGTCATCGAACTGCTCCCTGGAGACCGCGTCGAAGCAGATGCGGCAGCGGGTTCCCAGGCGGGCGCTGTCTGGCTCAGAGTGTGCGTCGTCGCCCTCTTCGCCGTTGCTCGCAGTGCGCAGCGCCGTGGCCGTGTCCTCCGCGCTGGGAGCAGCGATATCGACATAGACGTCGCGCAGCGCCGTGGCTGTACCCTCGGCGGTGGGAGCAGCGGCACTTGGCGTGTTCTCGGACGAGGGTGGCGACACCGACACTGCATCGCTCTCGGACGTTGCGACGGATGCAGCTGCTGCGGATGGCCTGCGCGCCGGCTCCATTGCGCGAGGCGAGTGATTGTGCCAGTGTTGGGAGTGATGCAACGAGGAATACCCGTTTGGGTCCACAAGAGTCCACCAGTCACGTCGCTCAAGTTTTGACTCCACTATCTACTTGGCGTTCTTTGATCACGCCCAGTTGTCCCGGCCTTCGTGCCTCCCATCATGGCTGCTGTTCAAGCCGCGCTGTCGTGCGGTGCACAGAGCTCACCAACAGCGCCACACGTTGCCACCCGGGCACTCCTGCGCCGCTGTGCCCCGCCCTGCACCTCCAGAGCCAGGCGCAGCGTGGTGCGCGCCGCCGCCGAAGGTGTTGTGGAACTCCCAGAGCTGACCACGGCGTACTGGCGTTGGCGCGAGCACGACATCCGCTACACGCGCGCGGGCACGCACGGCCCGGCTGTGCTCTGCGTGCACGGCTTCGGCGGCAATTGCGACCACTGGCGCAAGAACGTGGCGCAGCTTGCCGCCAACGGCTTCAGGTGCTCTCTACAGCAACGCTCTTCTCTCTTGCTCCTCTCTCACCACACACTCTCCTCTCTTCAGGTGCTTCGCCATCGACCTCCTGGGCTTCGGCTACAGCTCCAAGCCGCCCCCTGGGGGCCAGGGCGACAGCGCGCCAAACACGGTGTACAACTTTGAGACGTGGGGCGAGCAGCTCTCGGACTTTGCGCAAGAACTGTGCCTGGGCCCCGCTTTCCTGGTGGCCAACTCGGTGGGCGGTATTGCAGCGCTCCAAGCCGCCGTGACGACGCCTGCTCTGGTCCGCGGAGTGGTGCTGTTGGACGTGTCGCTCAGAGGCCTCCACGTAAGCAAGCAGCCGCCCCTGGCAAGGCCACTCATCGCTGCCTTCCAGCGCCTGCTGCGCACCAGCGCGCTTGGGCAGGCCTTCTTCATGAACATTGCACAGCCCAGCACTGTGCGCACCGTGCTGCGGGAGGCGTACGGCGATTCCAGTGCCGTGACGGATGAGCTGGTGTCACTCATCCTGGAGCCGGGGAAGCGCCCAGGAGCAGCCGCCGTGTTCCTGGACTTCATCTCCTACAGCAGCGGTCCCCTGGCCGAAGACCTTCTGAAACGTGTCACTTGCCCGGTGCTCACCGTATGGGGCGAAAGGGACCCCTGGGAGAGCGTGCAGCTGGCGCGGCAGCTGTATTCGCCGGAGGCGTTTCCCGGGGTGGTTGAGCGCTTCGTTACGCTGCCCGGAGTGGGGCACTGTCCGCAAGATGAGAGTCCTCAAAAGGTCAATCCCCTCGTCGCAGAGTTTGTGACGCGACACAGCGGAGCGGACGCACTGCGCCAAGTTTAATGTATCTATACTACGAGTGTTCAATCGTGCGTTGGCTTAGGGCAGTGGGAGCACTGAGCGCCGCACCCGTGCTTTGCGGAGGCAGAAGCCGTGAATGCGGCAGCTCCGTCCTCTGGCGCGCTGCCGCTGGCCTGTGCGGCAGGCACGTTACCCCATGCGCCCACCCTTGTTGCAAAGTCCACCGCCATTTGCGCCGCGGCGGCGTCCCAAAGGGAGCCCTCCAGTGCAAAGTGGCTCACTCCAGGCAGCACCTGCGTCTCCGTGACCTGGCTCCTCGAGCGTGGCACCACCCAGTCGCGCAGCTGCGCCACGGAAGTGAACTCGTCGCGGTCCCCCTGCACAAAGAGCTTCGGCTTTGCGCTATCTAACACAGCCTGGTAGTGTCTCCCAAACAGCAGGCTTGCCCACCAGCCAAACACGTAACCAAGCGCCACAAAGCCCGTGAATGCGGGAAGCCGGTCCAGCGCAGAGCCGCCGATGGGACCCCCCGCTGAGCAACAGACCAACAGGATGCGTGTGAAGCCAGCAGCTTGCAGCCACTGACCCACCACCACCACGTCGTCAACCTCCGCGTGGCCAGTGAGTGAGGCGCAGCCGGAGGAGCCGCCTGCACCGCGCAGGCTGAGCGTGACGGCCGTCACGCCGTGGTGCAGAGGAAAGCAGCGAGCCATGCCGCGCATCAGCTCCTGGCTGCCGCCCATCACGCTGTACTGGTGCACCACCAGCGCGCAGGCGCCTTCGGCTGCAGCTGCGACGTGGGAGGGCGGAGAGAAGCGAGGCACTGCCAGCGAGCGCGGCCAGAAGAGCCGAGTCTCCAGTGAGCCAGAACCGCCGTCCTGTGAGACGGTGAAGTCGGCCACGTCCACCATTGGGGTGCTGGCACGGAGACGCCGGCAGGCCTGAAAGACTGTAGTTCTGCAGTGTTGCGTGTCGAACAGTTGTTCACCCGGGGAGTGGGGTGAGGGGAGGGGCGCAGCGAGCGGGATCGTCTTCGGCATGTGCGTGGCCTCGCCCATGTGCTCTGGTCGGCTTCGTTCTCCTCTGCTGCTAGTTCATGAATGCGGGCGCGCGTTGCGTAGCCTTACGCTGAGTTGTGCAATTCAGAGTCGTTCTTCTTGTTCACGGTGTTGTGGCCCACCCTTCGCCGGGATGTTCTGAAGAGAGCGAACTTGGCACCGTTTGGCAGCGCGTGCTGACGCCAGCCGCTGAGGCAGAATGGCAAGTGAACTGAACGGTGGTGAGTCATGAGCTCATGGGTCAAGAGTCGGTCACCAAGGTGTTCAACGCGCGCCACACTCCTCGCCTCCCGTGTGCGCCCGCTGCTGCTGCGCTACGCAAGCGCGAGGCGCGTCGCCGCAATGGCGCAGCCTCTCTCGGCTGCCGCGGCGAGTCAGGCTGCATCGACGTGCGCTGCGCCGCCCTCCTTCTCTGTGGTGATGCTGGGCGACACGATGCTCGGCCGCCTGGTGGACGAAAAACTCGCAGTCCTGCAGGCGCAGGGCGAGCCGCCGGCGGCGGTGTTGGGCGACACGCTTCCACTCATCCGCGCTGCGGACGTCCGCATTCTCAACCTTGAGTGCGCTCTGACGGACCACCCGGTGCGCTGGACGCAGACGCCCAAGATGTTCCACTTCCGCTCATCGCCTGCGCACAGTGTGCCCGTGCTGGCGGCGGCGGGCGTGCACGGCGTCGCCCTTTCGAACAATCACGTCCTGGACTACAACGAGCCCGGGCTGCACGACACTCTGCGCACGCTTGATTCGGCGGGGATCGCTCGTGCCGGCGCGGGTGCCTCGCTCGAGGAGGCCCGCGCACCGGGGTGGATGTCCGTCAAGGTGGGCTCGCGATGCGTGCGCATCGCACTGCTTGGCATGGCGGACCACCCAGATGAGTGGTGCGCGGACGGCGCTACGCCGGGCATCAATCTGTTTTACCCGTTCCCGTCGCCCGATGCGCTCGCGTGGGCGCGCGCTGCCGCCGCCGCCGCGCTCGCGCAAGGGGCGGATCTTGTCGTTCTCTCAGCGCACTACGGAGGAAACTGGGTGCTGCGCCCGCCCGAAGCCGTGCGCGCCTTCACTCACGCGCTAATGGAAAGCAGCGACGTGGACGTTTTTTTCGGCAACTCGGCTCACGTCGCACAGGGGGTGGAAATCCATGCCGGCAAGCTCATCGTTTACCAGGCGGGTGATTTCCTGGATGACTACGCCATCGACTCGCAGTGGCACAACGATTGGGGCGCTGCATTAACAGCACGCTTCAGCCTTCTCGACGATGCGACGTCAACGGTGGCGCGCGCACGCCTGGCAAGCGTGGAGATCGCACCGCTGCTTCTGTCGTTTGCGCACACGCGCATCGCGCCGCCCGGCGCGCCCGTGACGCGCGCCATCGCGGCTCGCATGCAGAAGCTGTCCGCCCAGCTGGGCACCACCCTGTCCGTGGATGCGCACACTGGCGTGCTGCGCTGGCCCGCGTGAGACGCAAGCAGCGGAAGTCGTGCCGTGTCATAATAGACCAGCAGCCGGTGGTTCTGATGAGCGGTGATGTGGCACATTGTTACGACCTTCGCTTGGTGTTTCCTGTCGAAACAGGAGGTTCGAAAGAGAGCAAACTTGGCAACCGCCCGGCAGCGCGTGCTGCTAGCGGAGAGTGCAGCAGCCGCTGACTGAGGCAGCGAGAGCGTTGCACAGCGTGCGGCTTCCATGTCGCAGCGCCAGTTCCGCTTCTACCACAACAGCGCCGGCCTGTGCGTGCGCCGCAACCCGGGCCCAGCTCCGGCGGGCGGTCCGCGGAGGCGGAAGTTCAACTGCGACTGCTGACACGCACCGCTCGTGTGGCCTGGCAGCGGCGAGGAGCGGCTTCGGGAGTACTTCTCAAACTTCGGCGAAGTGGTGGACGTCTACCTGCCGCGCAACAAGTGCGCGCCGCCACGTGGCACAGCGCAGGGGCAGCGGGCTCTCCGCCCTGGCACCCCTGGCCTGGGTGGCTTCCCCGCGAGCGCGCTCGCTCACGCCCGCCGTTCCCGGCGCGCAGAGTGACGGGCAGCAGTCGGGGCTTCGGGTTCACGTGCTTCGCGACGGAGGAGGCCTTGAACGCTGTGGTGCGCTTGCAGCTGGGGCTCTCTCAGCCCGCCCCCGGCCCCTGACGCCCCCTCCTGCTCCGCAGCTGGCCACCAGCACGCACACGCTGAACGGGGTGACGTTCACGGTGAACCGCGCGGGCGAGCGGCCAGACGCAGGCGCGCCTGCGGGCGACGGCGCGACGCCGGCGGCCGGCGCGGCAGGAGGCCCACCTGGGGCTTACCAGGCCGCAGCTTTGGTGCCACCTGTGGGCTCTTCGGAGGGACACGGCCAGGGGCACCGCATGTACGTGGGCGGGGTGCCCCTGTCTTTGGCGGAGCTGTCTCTGCGAGCGCACTTTGCGCAATTTGGAGCCGTTCGAGACGTCTACTTTCCTCGAGACAAGTCCTCCGGACAACGCAAGCCTTTCTGCTTCGTCACCTTTGAGGACGCCGCTGGAGCGCAAGCGGCGTTGCGCCTCTCTGATCGCGTGGTGGATGGCATCGCGCTCGGACAGCTCAACGTCGCGGCCGAACGCAACGACCACTACGCAGGACGCGGGGACGCGCCCGTCGGCTCATCGCTGCGCGGCGGCGCAGCAGCCGCCGCGCACGCGGCTGCCAAGGCTGCTTTTCCGAGCGGCATGATGGACCCGGCGGCTGCGGCAGCAGCAGCAGCAGCAGCCGCGGCCGCGATGTCCATGATGGGCGCGAGCATGCAGATGTATGGCGGGGCTGGCGGATATCCGCACATGATGGGGATGCCCCCCATGATGCCCCAGTTACCTAGTCAGCAGCTGCTGTATCCGGGTATGGGAGCTGCAGTTGATCCCTCCTTCGCAATGTACTTCCAGCAGATGGGCCCGCACGCCGCGATGGGTGCGCAACCTCAGTTGGGCAGCGGCGGCGCCGGGATGGGCATGGGGGGCATGGGGAGCTACGGCGCACCTGCGATGGGCGGCATGATGCCTGGCATGATGCCTATGAACGCCATGGTCATGCCGGACTATGGCGGCGCCTATCCGCAGCCGATGGGCGGCGCGGGCGTTGGATCATCTTCCTCCGGTGGCGACGCTTACGGCCCGGCTCGGCAGGGTCCCCGCGGTCCAGGGGGGCACGACGCGCGAGCGGCGCCTTACCCGTCTCGGGGAGGCTACCACCAGGGGCGAGGCCGGGGGCGAGGCCGGGGGTGAATGCACGCACACTCGCTCTTCTCATCTGTCGGCTGAACGCGCTTCCTTCTGCTCTGCTGATCGCTCGGACGTGCCGGCTCAGTGTTCTGAACAGCCACCGAGCATCGAAGTTTCCGCCACGCGAGCTCAACGCTCTCTTTCTGCTCGCGTCTGTCGTTTCCTCCGCATGCAAAACTGCAACTGACTCGCCCTCCTCACAGCCATGACGCGCGCGCCCGCGTTTGTAAGACACACACGCGTGCGCTCGTTACACTGTCCGCCCTGGGTTGCTTAGGCTGAGGATGGGCTGATCCAGCGCAGGAGCACGCCCTCATTGCCCAGCACGAACCCCTTGGCGCCGCCCTGCTCGAACTTGACGTCGTACAGGTTGCCCGGCAGGTCGTCCGTGCCCCGGTCGCGCTTCCACGACTTGCCGCCGTCGGCGCTGACGAACAGCGACCCGCTGCCGCCGCAGGCCCACGCCTCCTTTTCGTTGCGGTACGTCAGGTCCAAGATGCCGAACCCGCGGCTGCCAACCTTCGCCTCCTCGAAGTCGTCGTCGCTCTCAGGCACGCCAGCCTGGTTGCTCAGGAATATTCCCCCGCCGCGGGTGAGCAGCCAAATCCCGCCGTCGCTGCGCCACCCCATGTTCTGGATGCGCCGCGCCGCGTTGCGGTTGTGGGGCTGCCAGTACGCCTGCCCGGGCTCCCAGGTCATGTAGAAGTTGCCGCGGCTGCTGAGGCCGATGTAGGAACCGTCGGGGTTACGCTTCACCGACGAAAAGGTGCCCGTGTAGTACGACGCGCCCTGGATGCCGCTGCTCACCGTGCGGTTCAGCGTCGCAGCCACCGTCTCCTCCACGGCCGCCTTCCAGGTCTGAGCCACGTCAGAGGTGACGTAGATTGCGCCCTCGTCGGTAGCCATCTCAGCCTTGCCGCCGCCCAGCGCAGTGATGAGCGTGGGCGTGCCGGGAAGCTTGGCGCTGAGCGGGATACGCTCCCAGGTGGCCCCAGAGTCGCTGGAGTGCAGCAGGATGGCAGGCTTGCCCACGATCCAGCCCTCCTTGCCGCTGAAGCTGATGTTGTTGAACCGGTAGTTGATGTCCTCCTCCTGAGCCGCCGCAACGCTGCGCGCCTCCCAGGTCTTGCCGCCGTCGTTGGTCTCCAGTAGCGTTTGGCGCGTGCCTAGCAGGAAGCCCCGGTCAGGTTCGTCCGGCACAAAGGCCAAGTCCAGGAGGATGATGTCCGCCGCCACGGGAAGGGTCACCTTTTCCCAGGAGCTGGAGAGCACTTGCGCAGCGCGCGCGGCGGGTGGCGCGGCGAGAGGCAGCGCGCCGGCCGCAGCGAGCGACAGCGCCAGCCCTCCCGCGGCAGAGAGCAGCGCGCGGCGGGTGGGCGGCTGCTGTGAGGGGTGCGGGCGAGGGTGAGCGAGTTGTGTGGCAGAGAGCGCTCCAGCCCTGGAAAAGACGCACACCACGGGTGTGCTTTCTGTCTCGAAGGGCGCGCACCACCGCGCTCTTGCCGGCCGCCTCGTCGCCAGACACGGCACGCACACGGACCGCCAGGCGTGCAGCGGCGCGGCGCGGCGACGTGCGGGCTGCGGCTGCGCAGCCTCTTGCCGTCTGGATGCTGCACGCGGACGCGCAGGGCAGGCGCACACCGCACACTGCTTGTGTGGCCATCATGACGCACAACGCACACCACAAGCGGGGATGTTGAGTTGCGGTGACGTCGTGACGTGGCATGGCTGCATGGGCGCCGAGGCTGTAGTGGCGCACCCCCGCGTACATCGTCAACGTGTGAGGCCGTGTTCCGCCCCTGCCAAGTGCGCGTCGAGGCAGATCCCTATGGCTGCGCCTGCGCCGCGCACTTCCCAGGTGGCGGTGCAGCAGGCCAGCAACAGCGGCTTTCTGAGCAGCATCGGCGTCTTAGTTGACGGCACGGAGGCGCTCAGCGAGCGCCTGGGCACGTCGGGGCTGAAGGGTGCGTGCGCTGTGGCGTCGCTTGCTCGCCCTGGGGACGTGCTGATCGTCCGCCACAGTGGTGGAGGCCTTCAGCGAGGTGCGCACAACAAGTGACGCACTGGCCTGCCGGTACCACGTCCGCGCGTGCGTCCTGCACGCGCCTACTTGCGCAGGGCCACGCGCACGCAGGGGCCCGCCTTGCGGAGAGCAAGCCGCTTGCAGAGTCGCGACTGGTCAAAGGGTCTGACGCCGCGTCTGTTTGGCAGGCCTGGGGACCCTGCGGCTCCGTGGGCACGCTGCTGAAGCGTTTCTTGGCGGACGAGGCGCCCCCAGCCGGCGCAGTGGAGGTGTTGGTGTGCGTGTCGGAGGGCAACGCGCTGCTTGAGAAGCAGTTTGCCAAAACCTCCGTGCCACACTTCCTCTTCTATCGCAACGGTCTGCTGCGCCAAACGGTGGCCGGCGCGGACGTGCCCACCCTGCAGAAGGCCCTGAAAGCGCACCTGCCTCGAGAGGGGGACCCCACCGACGATCCGGCGGTAAGGCCACCGCTCCCATCCCCGCCCACTCACCGCCTGCGCGCGCTCACTCCGCTCTGCCCTCCGTGCGCAGCTGAACCGGTTCGCGCCCACGCCCGTGGCGCCGCCGCGTCCGGGCACAGCGGGCGCTCGGCCGCGCACGGCCGACCTCCTCAAGGCTGGTCGCGCGCAGAGCGTGGTGGGGGCGCTCAACGCCCATGCGGACCCGCAGCGAGGCGCAGCCAGCGGCGGCGGAGCACGCTCGCAGAGCGTGTTCGTGCCTCACACCGCTGTTGAGGCTGTCGCAGAGGGATGAGCTGCAGAGCAGAACACGAGCATGCATCCATGCATTCATGCGTTGATGCATTGATGAACAGAACACTTCACTTCACGCACCGGAAACCGCGGCATGCCACCAGGAAGATCACAAAGCCAATTACGGCAATCACCAGGGACAGCAAGATCGCCCACTTTGCGTTTGCCCAGCACATCTGGCGCCGCAAGGTGCGCCCCTTCTGCCTGAATGTGTGCGCTTGGTCTCGCAGCGTCTCCGACTTTGCGGTGATGTCCTCCAAGCGCTCACCGCGTTCGAGCACGCCCTCGATGTTGCTCATCATGGTGTTCTTCACATCTTCAACCTTGGCGCGGATGCTGTCCGTCTTGCTGCGGCTGTTGAACTGCGCGCAGAGCTCGCGCAGCAGCGGCACCACGCGCGCTGCGGAGGGCGGCTCCGCGCCGGCGACGGGCAGCGGCCCGAACTGGGCCTCGTAGCGCTCGCAGAGCGAGGAGAGGAAGCGGAATGCGTCTGGAGAGCAGGCAAGGCGAGTGAGGGGCCGGCAAGGTCGCACTGCGTGCCTCCCCTCGTGCACGCGCCGGCCTCAGTCACCTCCCGCGTCACAAAACAGCCCACGCAGGCGCCCTGTCTGCAGAGGACAAAGCCGGCGCTGTCGCTGCTCGCCGGGCGGTCAGATGGTGAGGGCGACTGGCACGGCGCTGCGATGCGACCCTGGGGATGGCACAGGAGTGCCTGCGCCAGGCGTATCCCGCGCCGCCAGTGTGCGCGCACAATGTCTTTGGGCTCGCCACGCAACGGTGGCGCCCGTCTTGCTTGACGGCCGCCTGCGTGGACGAGACAAGCACGAAGGTTCAGAGAACGCACCCGCAGTGGCTGCGGCTGAGTCGCCAACCGGCTTGCGTGCCGGAGGCGCACACCTGCATCGTTTTTGCCGCCTTGCTGTACTCGGCATCGCTGAGCGCGTCCGTGGCATATGTGGCGTGCAGACTGTCGCCCCGGCCCGTCCACACAAACACACAGCTGCCTGCAGCCTTCATCATCGCGGACGATGGGCGGGCTGGCGGAGACGCGCGCGAGAGAGAGAGGCACAATACACGTCGGGACGGCCAACAACGAAGGGACGGGCACCGCCGTTCGTTGCTGTGGTGTTTTTCTAGGCGGGCCTGCTGACGCACCATTCTGGTCTCCTGCGCATCGTGTAGCGCCGTGTATCGTCGATGCCAGCATGCGAGAGTGCTGTGCGAGGCACGTTCTGTTGCGCAACCACCATCGCCGGGTCCCGGGTTGGGTCGTCGGGCGTCCCTCCTGTAGCTCTCCTCCTCCTCCCGGACTCGCTCCCGGTCTCCCGCTCATCTCGCACACCTCTCGCCCTCGCCTGCTCTGTCCGCCCCCATGCGGCTACGCTCGCTCTTGCTCCTCGCCTTGCTGGCGTTGGCGGGTCGCGCCTTGGCTGATGAGGCTTCTGCGCCGCCCGACTTTGCCAAGATGCGCGTCAAGCAGCTGCAGGTGCGCGTGTTTGCGCGCCGTGCGCGAGGTTGCGCTCAGTGTGCCCTGGAATAACACAGGCTGTGCTGAGCGAACGGGGCGTGAGCTCGGCCGGGATTGCGGAGAAGGCTGAGCTCGCCAAGCTTGCCGCCGAGAGCTGGAGCCTCCCTGTGTTGGAGGTGGAGGCGCCTAAGGTGGAGGAGGCCGCGGCGCAGGCGCAGGAGGTGGGTGGAGTCTGCGCCCGGAAGCTTTCGCTCTCCTCTCCGCCTTCACACGCTCTGCGCAGGACAAGCCCCCCAAGAGCAAGGAGGACATCGAGAAGGTGCTGAGGAACCTGAAGCTCAACATGCCCGGCGGAGGAAAGGGCTTCCAGGTATTTGGGCAACAGGACATGGCCGAGTTGAGGAAACGCATGGAGAAGGGCGGCAAGGGCGCACTTTTCGAAGAGATGGCTGCCGATGCAGCTGCGTCGGCACCTGCGGACACAAAGGAGGATCTCTAGAGCTCAATGGCACAGTGTCCTATTCAACTCAGCTCAACCAGCGTGTCTCCGGCCGCAGTGACTCCCACAGGATTAGCGCGCAGGACATGCGACCAAAAGGTCATGAGTTGTCTAACCTCCGTCTCCTGGCGCGGCATCCCGCGCATGGCGGCCAGCTGAGGCCCACACGTGGGCGCAAGCCGCAAGATGGTTTCCCGGGTGCGCATCAGCAGTGCATCTCCGTCATCTCCATCGCCGCGCGTCAGCAACACAGGTGTGTGCGGCGGCGGTGGGGCTTCCCACTCGCAGGCGTCCAACGATTCAGCCAGCAATGACGCGGAGACAGCCACACAGCTTCCCAGCTTCTGCGCGCCTCCGAAACGCAATGCCAGTTCCAGAGCCACCTGCGCGAGTTGCGGTGGGAACGATCAGTCTGTGCTCCTCCTTTCAATGGGAGTACGGCGATAGAGCGCCGCGGCCGCCGCACGGAGGGGCTCGTTTTGAGAGTGATCTTGCGCCCGGAACAACTGCTCGCGCGCGCCCGCACGCGGCACGGGTGTAGCCGTGCACGGGCGCGCGTCCGGGCGCTTCGACGGCCGTGCGCGGGTGAGTAAACGCACCGTTCCACCATCCCCAAATCCAAACAGGTGCAGCTGGTTGTAGCGCCACCCTTGCGCCACCAGCGCACGCAGCGCCTCGTAGAGAGACTCCACGGTGCTCGCCAGGCTGCGCAGTCGCCGCAGTTCGCCCGGGGCTGGGCAGATGAGGGTGCCGTTGTGCTCAAAGGCGCTGAACCAGGCGCGCCCTCCGTCGCTGTAAGGCACCTCCAGCGGCCCCTCTAGCGCCAGCACCGCCGTCTGCGGAAGCGTCAGCTTGCGGGCGAAGGCTGCGAAGGGCGCCGCGCGATCTCTGACGGGCAGGGGCGACTTAGCAGGGTTCACGGCTCATGGCGGCTTCGTGACGGTGGCTCACAGCTTCACGCACCCTCGGCCGTGAAAGAGCACCATCAGGTTGGCGTCCACCCCGTCGCTGCCGTGGTAGAGGAAGCGCCAAGCGCCCAGCTGCGGCGCCGGGCGAGACTCACAGGCTGCGCTGCCGCGCAGCTCCTGAGCCCCGCACACGCCCGCAGCCTGGGGCGCAGCGCAAGGCGCCGCACGCGGCGATGACGGCCCAGAAAGGAAACCGCGGCGCATGCGCAGCGGGCCAGCGCCTCAACTCATCGTCGGTGGCCTCTCGGCGGCACAGCGCCGACAGCACGGCGAGCTGTAGGCACTATTCACGAGTGCGAGATCATAGGAGAAGAGCGCGGCCTATGAGTTGAACGAAATCGAACGCACGCCAGAAGCAGAAGATTGTAGTATAGTCGTTGGCAGCTGTCTAGTCAGCCTGGACTCCGAGCAGTGAAGCGCCTCACTGGCCCTTGAGGTCCACCTCGCGCGCCTGGCGGCACTGCGCGCAGGGGCGGCAAAAGATGGCGTTGCAAAGGTCACCAAACCAGCTGCCTTCGATGTTCTCTGCGTTACGGATGGCGTTGTCGGCCACGGCGGTGGTGATGATGCCTGCGTGTGGGGTGTCTATCAGCCCACATTCAGGCAATAGAGTCCAGAGAAGAAAGCATACCCATCGAGGTAAACCACATGAGCGCTCCGCCCAGGCAGGTGCCCTTTTGAGACGCGCATAGGAGCGTCAGAAAGAGTTTGAGCGGGAGAGAATGAGCAGACGGGCTGCAGGTATGGAGTGCTGCCAGTGCCCAGTGGACGAGCCGCAGAGGAATGAACACCCCACCCCTGGTGCACCTCCTCCTCTCCCGCACCTTGCCAGGCACGCCGATAGGCGTGTCCTCGTGCTCCGTCATGCGTCCATACGCGCAAGCACCGCACCAGAACACGTTGCAGCCTGTGAGAAAAATGGGAGCAGCACAGTGAGGGTCCAACCGCAGTCCGCACCCGCTTACTTCTTCAATGCGGCACCGCCAGTTGCCGTGTGCAGTTGCGCACGCAATGCGCGCCGCGAGCACGCAGCCGCAGGCGCGAGGGGCACGCACAGCGGTTGCTACCGTCAGGGCCTGCAGTGCAGTCGCAGAGCCCGGTCTTCCAAGGGCGGGGGGTCTCTTTCAGCATAGGCTGCGACATTGCTTGGTGATAGAGAGAGCGGAGGTGCGCGTCGTCGCCGCCCGGCCGACGCCGACCGGCGTGCGTGCTTGGCCATGACGTGGCAACTGTAGAACATGTGCGGTGCGGGACGACCAATTTTATCCCGTACACTGGTGCAACGTTAATGGAGTTCTATTTAAGGGCGAACGGGCCTGTAGCCCGGCTACAGTGTAGCCCACCCCCCCCAGCGCCCGCGTCCCGTCGCCTTCCCTCCCTAAACACCCTAAACCTTTAAAGGTATTTAGTCTCAGGTGGTCTGGTGCATCT